>Ga0222718_10000493_pt1 | contig 40277 bp, 57 predicted proteins | sample C33_27DmetaG_FD_165045 | JGI IMG/M metagenome (GOLD analysis project Ga0222718, IMG submission 165045) | Estuarine water microbial communities from San Francisco Bay, California, United States - C33_27D | ecosystem: Environmental > Aquatic > Marine > Unclassified | place: USA: California...
ATGATAACGGTGGCACCTCGCGAAACCTGATCACGTTCGACATGGTTAATGAGACAGCTACACTTACGGGTGCAACTACGGTGAGTGGTGCGTTTACTGCTAGTACGGGCGCGACGATAACTACTGGGGGTTTATCGGTAGATGGTGGTAACGCTACGTTCGCGGGGGATGTGGAGGTTGGCGGTTCACTTGAGGTTGATGGCGGGCCTATTACTGTTAATAGGGGCAACGGCGGCGAGAACGCTCTGTGGGAAATGTGGCTTGCACCTAACAATGGGCTATATACTGACGGTAGTGCGGATGACCCCATTATTCGTGAAGGCGGGATTAACGTAAATGTAGTTGCGGCTAATCGTCGTGTGTTTGAGTGTATTACATTATCGGGTGCTGGTACGGATATTAGTAGAGTATATGCCGCGATTTCATTACCGCTAAATTATCAATCGAGCCTATTATATTTCGATTATTTTTGGATTCAAAACACAAACGCATCATCAGGAAATGTGAAATTTACAATGCAAACATTCGCTCAGGAAGATGGGGATGTTATGAATGTTAGCAATAGTGGCGGTAATTTAGTGACTATTGTTGCTCAACCTGGTGACGTTTCTACTTTGAATGTAACATCTACCACTGGTATTAAACCCCATGATGTAACCTCTCCCGTAGGTGTAGATGTTACAGGTAATGAAAATAGAATTTTGAATTTAGCGATGTTCCGTAATGCGGGTGATGCCGCTGATGTTAGCACTGATGATATTGATTTAATCGGCATTAGAGTTCGATTGGGACAATAAAACAAAAAGGAATAAAGTTATGACTGATGAACAATTATTGATGTATTCTGAACTTAGTATGTCGCATTTCAAATTGATTAGAAATGCAGTTAAACACAAGTTTAAGAACGTATCAGATTTAGAAAGAAACAGTATGACCGACAGTACAAAAGATGAGATTATTGCAGCGCATGATGCCGTTATCTTAAACTTATATAATACGATTCCAACTGAGCAAGATGCCATTGATCTTGTTGATCAAAGTAACAATATAGAAATTCCTGAACCCTAATAAATTAACCTTAAAAGGAGCGAATGATGGAAACAGAACAAGCATTAGGATTGATTCAATCAGTACTCAACCACAACGAACTTCGACTCAGTAAAGGCGAGCACGTTCTTCTTGAACAGGCGTACACCCACATTGAGTCGGAACTGAACGAGGCCAGTGATGAACATCTGGAAACAGATCAAGGATCTGAATAGCAAGGACGAGGAGTACGACCGCAAGATGCAGGTCGCCTCTAACTCTACGGTTATTTCGATCAAGAAGCTAGAACAGCTTAGAGGTGAGAGGCGCACCCATGAACGCGACTGACTTCCTTGGTCTTGCTGGTATTATAATCACATCTATTGTTGGCCCGCTTATCCTTGCAAAACAAAAGTCTAACGATAAAAAAGCAAACCAAAGCGCGGACATACATGTGAGCAACGCCCAGGCTCTATCGGCTATTGTTGGTGCGGTCGAGGTATTACACACCAAGGTGGATACCATCAAGGATGAACCTTGCCATGGAGCAGCAAAGACAAGTGAAACCCTTGGGGTTATACTACACCAAATTCAACAAGACATCGCAGTAATTAAAGATAGGAGCACACGATGAGCAATCCGTTCTTCGGTGGGAGGCAATCAGCACCGTCACAGATAGCGACACCACGCGCCAACGTAGGGAGTTCGATACAGCGTATGATACAGAAAAGCATGAGCAACCAAGAGCCAACACCAGAGATGGAGCCGCTTGTCGCACCGGAGGCTACGTATAAGCGACCCGCATTACTGGATGCTATCGCGGGTGGAGAGTCTTTTGAGAAGAACGAGGGCTACACTACCATCAACCAAGGTACGGCTAACGGTAAAATTGTCGGTGCCAGCGATAGTGCCAAACACATCCTTAGGGATAAAGACCTCACGGACCTGACGCTTCGCGAGTTGATGGAATTTCAAGCCCTTGAGCGCGGGAATGAGAACAGGATCTTTGCTGCTGGTCGATACCAGTTTATTCCCGAGACTACAGAGTATGCCATCGACCGCGCTGGCTTATCTCTTGATGATAAGTTTTCACCAGAGAATCAGGACAAGATGGCTATGACACTTGCCATGAAGAAGCGTCCAGCACTTGGCGCGTACCTGCGTGGCGAGTCGGATGATATTGACGCTGCAATGCTTGGCTTAGCTAAGGAGTGGGCCTCATTCCCTGTACCCTCTGGTGACAAGAAGGGGCAGTCATACTATGGCGGCGCAAACAAGGCGAGTCATGGGGTGAAGGAAACCCAGCAAATGCTTATTGATGCAAGGAAGAATATGCAATGATCAGCGCAATAGCAAAAGCACTACTCGGCGACACGCTCGACACGGTTATCGACCGCGTAGTCCCTGACGTAAACCTTCGCAAAGAAGCCAAGATAGAACTTGAGAAGGCACTTGTTGATGCAGCCAACGCATCAATGCTTGCACAAATAGAGGTTAACAAGGAGAGCGCCAAGCATCCGTCAGTGTTTGTTGCTGGCGCAAGACCTGGAGCGATGTGGATTTGCAACGCAGGTATCGCCTACCACTTCATCTTGTATCCAATCATAATGTACTGCACTGCGATATGGGCACCTGACGTTACACCACCGCCCAAGATGGATGTGTTTGAGTTGATGACCTTACTTAGCGGTACACTTGGCCTTAGCGGTTGGCGCTCGATGGATCATAAAAACAAGGTTAGCAAAGATTCACTCGGGGTTAACTCTCTATTTTAGTTCCGTGGTTAGGATGATACCCGAACTCGATGTACTTCTCTCGCGCATGACTTCCAGCATCATCCTCTGACTTGAAATACTTCGTGTATACACCACCACCTGGCTTGTTTATTCTCACCCTGTAGTTCTGATCTCGCCTATGTATGGATACCCTTGGATACCTTGATGTCTTTTTGGTTTTCATCATAGGAAGATTCATGCTGTTCTGTTTATTTGAGCACTCCCGCAGGTTATCCCATTTATTGTTGGATGGGTTGTGGTCTATGTGGTCTATCTGTTCTTTGGGGAACCGACCCATGACCATAAGGAATATAATTCTGTGTTCCTTGTATGTTTTCCCCGCTATCTTTATCTTCCTTCTCCCTGACTCGCCAGCAGATCCAGCCCTCTGCCCCTTGAGTCTGCCCGCCGTCCATGTCAGGTGTCCAGTTTCCATGTTGTAGCTTAATCTGCTACGGCAAAATATACGAAGGCTACTATCAGTCATCTAGTCCTCCCGCCATATCCATAATAGATGCCTCGATACCTCTAAGGGATCTAAGTATCATCGACAACTTCACCATCTTGTCTGTCTGTTCGTCCCGCGTCTTGCTCGACAAGATGGTAGTATCACCAACCACCTCGTTCACATGGTGCAGGTACTTGTCCTGCTCTGCCTCGGGTACGTCATACATATCGTATTGCTCAAGTAGTTCTTGCTTGGTCATCCTATAAGTCTCACAATCTTCGGGTTCTTGCCCGACTTGTTATTACGTTCTTCTTCCACCATCTCAACAATGCCAGACTCAAGCATGGTGCTTAGTACATCATCCATCTGCCGCTTGCTATATCCGGTCGAGCGCAACAGTGTACTCCTGGTGCATTGTTTTCTGTTCTTCTCAAGTACTTGCTTCACTCGCTTTACATACTTCTCTTCCTTGCTCTGGTATACATAGTTCTCATTGGCACTGAGCACCGTCTTAATCTGGTAGCGCACAAACATCAGTGCGGCCTCGATATGCTTGTCGGTAACAACGATGTCGTAGGGATTCTCGGAACACGCCATCAACAGTGACCACTTGTTGACGTGCTCAAGGCCACGACCGTACACGGCACACTTCACATCGTCCTCAAGGTTCTGATTGTACCGCTCAGTGAAGTACGAGTCGGCATCAGCCCTAGCCTCTTTACCCTTCACACTGACTGGGACAAGGTGTGGTCGCGGAAAGATCCACTTAAAGCGGTCGCCGTCCTGCTCAGCATCAGGCTCATTGAACTTCCACCAATGCTTCGCAACGTCAAGGATGTTGTCGGGCAACACACGGTTGAAGTCCTTATCTGGGTCCACCAACTCGCGAGGCTTTGGCTCTGAGCATAGTGTCCACATACGCCCGACGAACCCGTCAGACATCGACTGCGAATCAAGCGACTCGAAGTAACGCGCTGGCGTACTGGTCGCCAACATGGACAGGTGTGGTTTCTGGATGATACGGCCCAGCTGCGACCCGCTGTTCTTCTCAAGTGCCTTCGGTCTGCGCGTGATGTCTGCGTCCGCACTGGTGTACAGCGTCATCAGGTACGTAGAGATTCTGCGGAATCGGGAGTCGCCCGAAGCACTCGCAGACAGGAACGAGTCGAACTCGTCAGGCTGGAACAGCACGTTCGAGTGCTGCTCAAGCAGATCCTCAAGCCCTTCCATACTCGCCATGTTGTCGAAGATATGGGTGTGTGCACCGAGCGCGTTCAGGATTTGACGGTTGACCACACGGGGCTTATTCTTACCGGAAGCCGATGACCCAAGGGAATTGATGTAGATGTTGGGTCGGGTTGCCATGTCGCCAACAACTCGGTTGGACGCGAGCAGTGCTTGCAGACATACCGCCGCCCCGAATGCGTGTACACGGTTAGGGTAGGGTGATACCGACAGGGTATAGTCAACAACATCGTTGACGAAACCTGGCATAGAAAGCATCTCTTCTGGTACATAACGGAAGTCCTTCTTAGTTTCTATCAATTTGGTATCAATTTCTATCGAATTGATAGTTGGGGCGGTATAGACCGTGGAGGCATTGGCGACAGCCAGACTCCAATCCTCCACGGTCGTCCCGCTGCACTCGAACCAGTCCACCACATCACCCTTGTGTGGTAGTGGCTCAAGGTTGATGACCCGCACCTCGCTTACCCCAACATCCGCGAGGCACTTCACGACATCAGCAGCATATCCCTGTCCAGGCTCATCATTATCAGGGCAAATATACACCACAGAACGCCCAGCAAGGGGGCTGTAGTCCGCTGTACGGGCATTACTCGCCCCGCCTATGGTGCAGGTATGGTATCCCTCAAGCCCTTCTTCTGAGGCAAACTCGGCACACTTCTCACCCTCATGGATAATAACCACATCCTCTGGTGTGGCCCCATAGATACGCCACAACGGGAGGGGGTTCGGGCAATAGGCAGATGTCTTATAGTATTTGCCATTTGACTCGGACCACTGGACAAAACGCTTCTTACCCATCTCGTCGATACGCTCAACCCACAGTACAGGGTTCATGTCGGCATCGTGGTAGACGTATGCCCCCTCGGGCGGTGAGTCGTAGCCTGTGTGCTTTCTGGGAACTACTGCCGTGGGTACAACATCTTGTGGTCGCTCGACCTTTTGGCCTGTAAAGTCCTGCGCCCACTCGACAGCCTCGGGGAACGTAAGCCCCTGATTCGCCATGATTAGCTGGAAGATGTCACCGCCCTCGCCCGTAGCGAAGTCGTTCCACAACCCAGCACGTTCACCGTCACGGCACATATTGAACGAGCGGCCCGCGCCACCATACATGTTGTCGCATACCCAGTTGCCGCCCTGCCACTTACCGCCAGGCAACAACAGGTTAGCTAACCTTGGCAGGTCGAGTAATAGGTTCTGGCGCAGCTGTTCTTTTTCTTGGTCAGTCATTTATATTCCCATCCCAACCACTCGCGCAGTTGTGTCTCAGCAAGCACACGCAATTCCTTGTGCGCCACATTGTCTCGTCGCATCTGGTACATCACAGCCTCGGCCTCAATAGACTTCACGAGGTCGTGGTACACGCCGCCCACTGCGATGTGCGCCAACTCGTGGGCCATCGCCGCGTTGATGGCGGCTTGCTTCGAGTATAGCGGGATGCGTTTCTTCTGTGACCCGAGCACCTTCTTGGTAGATACACACGGGCGCATATCCTCAGCAAAGTGTAACTCCACCAGGTTCGCGCTGATGAACGCCATGCCACTCCACACTTTCTTCTTCGTCAGGTTGTCGGCAACGATACGCACATCGTCAGGCACATCGTACCCTGCGTTTGCAATTACCATCTTGGCTGCGTTCTCCGCAATACAGAACTCAGTCAACGAGATGTTGTTGGTGTTGTTTTGAATGTTCATGCTTGCCCCCAGAATACTGCGGTTATGGCTTGAGCGCACTCGTTACAGAACTTGGCCTCTTGCTCTTTGCACGAGGTCATGCGCGAGTACGGCTCAGCGCGATTGAAGTTGTCAATCAACGTAATGGTGTGGTAGTCCTCGGGTGTTGGTGCTTTGCACCGGACACATGTAGGGATGTAGTCGCTCATGCTATTGCCTCCTGTTTGTAGATCCGCTTCTTGATTCTATCATACGTGCCGCCCGTTTCCAATTCAATCTCGACTGGCTTCTTCCATCCGCCATCATCGGGCCACCCTTGTATCATCTCTATCCCACTTACCGCAGCGTAAACACTTCTCGGTGGGGGTGCTTCTTCGTGATGCTCACGCCACCACTGCTCAGCCTTCTTCCTTGCCCAGCCCTCGTGCTCGAAGCACACCCACTCGCTCACCTTGCCGACCAGACCGTAGTAGTAGTCAGCCCGCAACGTCTTAATAGCTGAGCCTTGCTTCTGGTGTGCCGAGTATGCTACCCGATTAACCTTGACTATCTTGGTTTCCTTCTTGCCGATGATGTCGCTATCGGATGCGACAACATCGTGACGCGCCTCGACCTTCTCCACCGGAAACGCCTCGCCGCATATCGGACACACGGTACGTGTACGCATCACGATCTCGTCGCAGTTAAAGCACTTCTTGGTATCAGCTGGCTTGGTGTCTAGCTTATATCCAGTAAGTCCAGGATTGATTGCGTTGATTGGTCCGTGTCTGCGGATGTTGTCGCCATAGTCCAGAATGAGGCAATCAGTTTTAGAGTCGTCCAAACGTAAGCCCCGACCGACCATCTGATAATAAAGTCCAGGACTAACAGTGGGCCTAACAAGAGCAACACTATCAATCGCAGGATAATCAAATCCAGTAGTAAGAATGTTACAATTAACAAGGTAACGGGCTTGCGGGTCAGAGGTAAACCGCGCCAGAGTTTCATCGCGGTCGATGCTATCGCCGTAAACTTCAAGTACCACAGATTGTCCCAGTCTGTTTCGAATTGCATTGGTCAGTTCCCTTCCGTGCTCTACGTTCACGCTGAACACAAGTATCTTGTTGCGGTCTGCTGTTTTTGTGATGATGTCCTCGACCGCAGCCAACACCATGCCGTCAGACATAGCCTTGTTCGCCATGTCCTCGTCGGTGTAGTCGCCGCGCACGACACGCGCACCATCCATATTGATGGTCGCCTTGTCCAGTCCACCCTTCGAGAGTAGCGGACACAAGAACCCCTTCTCAATCAGGTCGGCAACACAGATGTCATACGACACACCATTGAATGTGTTCTCGGGCCGACACATGAAGCCTGTGCCTGTGCGGTAGGGTGTGGCGGTAAGGCCAATCAACTTGACGTTCGGGTTGACCGCCTTGAGTCCATCGAATAGCTGCTGGTACTGCGACTCTTCGCGCTCGGATACCAGGTGCGCTTCGTCAACGAGGACGATACCGAACCGACCAAGTTCTTCGGCCCTGCGGTACACCGACTGGATACCGCCGATGATGATGGGATGCTCCGTGTCTCGTTGCTTGAGGCCCGCACTGTAGACACCGACCTTGCCCTCCAACTCGTCATGGTTGATGGCGTGTTTCTTGTTCTGGGTCAGCAGTTCTTTGCGGTGAGAGAGGATAAGGACGCGGCTACCTTTGGCGATTGCCGCCTTACATAACTCCGCGATAACCGGAGTCTTGCCCGCGCCCGTGGGTAGTACGATGATAGGGTTCTGGTCTGGCTTGGTGCGGAAGAACTCGCGGGTAGCTGCGATAGCTTCTTCCTGATAATATCGTAACTTCATGGATGGCTGTCCTTTGAAGGTTGAGGTTTGGGTGGGGTGCTGAGGGAACAGGAAACCCCCAGCACCCCTATCGGGACGCTCAGACGGAGCGGTTAGAACGGAAGTGAATCTTCCTCGACTGGCTCGACAGGTTGTTGTGCGTGATCCGCACCGACCGATACGGTCTGGCGACCTCCACCACTCTTAAGTTTTTTCTTAACTTCCTTGTCGTAGGAGAAGGATTGTACATTATTCTTTTGCTCAACCTTACCCTCCCACTCGTTAGTCCTAATACCAACAGAGGCACGGAAGGTTTTGTTGATGGCATCATTTGTGTCATCAATGACATTCGGGAATCCCATAGCCAAACTCATATCGAGGAATCGATCCATAGATATGTTCTCAACCTTTGGTTTGGCATGAATTACGTTAAAGCACTCCCACATCTTCCTGCCACGGAACTGTGGAGGATCAACAACCTGGAGTTGAACATCAATCTTTTTGCCACCAGCCCTAGTCGAGTTGTACTCGCACTTCTCTACGAGTAGTACGTACTCCCCCTCGGGAAATGGCGCGTTATTGTCACTTTCCTCGATATCTTCTGCTTTGAATCCTAACTTCATTGGTCATTCTCCTTTTCTGTTTTTGCTTCCTGTTTCGGGAAGTACTTAGCGAACTCCCCCCAACCCGCGCCCTTCGGGAACGGAATCTCATCTGGCATATTGAGCCGTGACTTCGCATCGAAGGCGGCCTGTGACCGTGTATACAACACCATATCCCCCGAGGACACAGCCTTGACCACCTTCGAATTGAAGCCCCGATCCGATTCGCGAGTGTACACCTTCTCCGCGAGATAGAACACCTCGTCGCACCACTCCTGAACTTCGAGCGCAGCACCCTTACCCTTACCATTTACATGGAGGGCGGGCGTGATACGGTCGTAAGCCTCGGTCACCGGATCTTCGTACTTACTGATTGATGCATGGGCCACAAGGATAATGTGAACGCCGTGACCATACTCCTCAAGTTGCTTATTCTGTATCCTTGATAGCGCGAGAAGGATACCGCGCATTGTGTCTAGCGCGTGTTCATACCCCCTGCCATACGGAATCTCCGCAATACTCTCAATGGGTTTCTCGTAATTCTGAACAACGTCCTTATGGATCAGCTTCTCCAACCAGTCCACACTATCCACCACCAGCGAGTCATATTCTAGCTTGCCGGATGTGTTCAGGTAGAGAATGTCGTCCCGAAACTGACCCAGCGTAGAGTACACTTGAGAACGAGCAACATCAAGATCCCCCGTGCCGTCCTCGGTACTCAGGAATAGCGGGTTCGGCGCACTCGCCGCCCAGCTACTCTTACCTACTCCATGCCGACCGTACACAAGAACCTTGCGTGGGCCGACCTGGATTCCCTTAATCACCTTCATTAGACTTACCTCCTGTTGTTGGTCCGGCGTGTATTATACTCGTCAACCGTTTGCTTGTCCAGTAAAAAATTGACAAAATGCTCTTCTCAGTATTCTAGCAACGATACTAATTTTCGATACATGCTCAACACTCACCGCCGTCATGGGTGTCTCGCCGTATTCCTTGCGGACGACCAATTCACATACTTGGTTATCGTCCTCCCATACCTTACCCGACTGGGTCATCGCATCCAACGCCAGCTTGATAAGGTTGTCGATGTCGGGCTTCTTTACGTGCGGGTCGCGAGGCTCAGCCTTGACCGACTTCGGGATCTGCATCACGAATAACAGCAACACGCGCAGCGGTCCCTCCAGCAACTCGCCGTCCGTAATCGCAGCTGCAAACGCCTCCTTATCAGCCTTCGACTTCGGGTCGTCGTACACAACCGCGTGTTTGCCGCGCCGCGTAGCCCGAGCACGTAGCTGCGGGCGTGGCGGTAACGGGATATGGAATAGTCTACTCATCTCGCCATCTCCTCAGCTTCCGCCAATGTCCTAGCCACCTTCGGTGCTTCCTTCTGTTTCACCAACTCAGTAAATCCTGTTTGGGATAAACGCCAGGTGTCGCCCGTCTTTGGGTGCTCAAACACGAGCCCCATGTTGGTGCGCTTTGGTTTCGGGGTATAGTACCCTGCATGATAGTCCTTTTTGCGGGCGCTACGGCACTCGTCCGAGCAAATCTTACGACCATACGCACCATCGAATTCCTTACCGCATTGCCGACACTTGGGTCGCATCTCTGTGCCACGGGCTACACGTTTCTTGTCGCGTCGAATCCTGTTGTCGCGGGTACGCAAGCAGGTCTGGGTGCAGACCTTCTGGTTGTTGTGTACCTTTTCGAATTGTCTGCCACACTCGATACACTGTTCTATAGTCATTGTTCTTCCTTCCGTTTCGCCAGAATCGCTTCAGCCTTGTCGTACTTGTCACCCCACGCTCCCGAGTAGTGCGCCTTGCTTAGTAGCCATTCCAGCAAGTCATCCGGCACATCACGACCATCCTGCAAACCGCGATGATAAGCATCCTTGGCGAGTGTTACTTGCTCCTCCTCCAACTCCGCGATGCGTCTGAAAGGGTCAAAGCTGGTCATTTGAACAGCCACTACTGCCTGTAATTCCTTTATCTTGTTGTCACGCTCTTTTATATGTTCGTACCTTTCTTTTAGCCTGTCCAACCACTCTTTTTCTCGCTCCTTGTAGGCGTTATAGGCTTTATCACTGGCTATCTTTAAGTCCGCCTCCAACTCTGCGATTCGCTGGTCTTTCTTTGCCGTGAGTTGACAGCACTCACAGACCCATTCGTCATCAACCATATCCCCGTGAAGTTCAGAGAATCGCTTATTGCCACATTCGCAGTATGTTCCCATCACAAACCATCCTTCATGCGGTCGCGCAGCTCGTCCGCGTAATCGTCGGCCGCCGCAGCGTAACGGTCATTCCAGTACTCACAGGCGCGTTCGTATATCGCGTCGTAGTTCTTTTCTTCCCAAGCAACCCAATCGCCGTTGCCAGCATCTTCCATAATCCATTCCTGAAACTCCTGGGTTTCCTTGTACTGCTCCATCAACTCGTCGGGCAACTCGTTGTAGCCATCCTCTGGTGTCTGGTTGTCATACATTCGTTGTGCTCTACTCATACTCATCCTGTTTGCTCCTGTTCAAGTTCTTTGATACGGTTACATAGTTTGGTTATAAGATTGTTTGTTTCGGTGTTGTATTGGAATACTTCTTCGGCGAGGTACACTTCTTTGTCGCTAGGGCATACGCGCTCACGCGACACGATAGCCTCGGTTGCAATAAATCGTTTACGCATCAGTCTTGAATCTCCACGTACAGCGGCGCGTCAACAACGTATGCGGGTCCACCCATATAATACTCGTCACCCTCAGAGTACAATTCCATTGTTGCATCTGGCGCGGCGTGATTGCAACGACAAAATTTGATTGTGTCGCCCTCGCAGCCGACGAGCGCAAGGCCAGCAACGACGATGATTAGCTTTCGCATGGTTCAACTTCCTCTATTAGCATTTTTACTGATACGGTTTCAACAGAATACTCGATCCACTTGTATTCGTGGCCCCAATAATAAACCTCTGCAAACGGCTTATTATGGTCGCCTTGTCCCGCGCATAGTAGGGCCATCCATGGCTCACCATCACCATCAACCATCTTGATATATATTGATTCGAGGCAGGGCAGTTGTGCTCCATAACCGCTTGCGACATTTTCCTCGTAAACATCGTTTGTCAGGAACTTGAACGTCGATCCATTTGGCAGCGAGTCCCATTTCGGCTGTTCCTTCATTCGCGGGATCACTGTAAGATACTTGTCGCCTATCATTTTTCTACCTCCTGTTTTTTGGTTGGACGGCGCACCTCCAGGTGCAACGCCTTGGTCATTTCCTCTTCGTGCATCAGATAGCACAATTCCATTGCCTCCAACTCGTCGGCAGTATACTCGCTGTTGCCGATAAAGAGCCGCATTTCAGATCCCATCTTCTTGTCCATTGTCTTGCCTCCTGTTTAGAACCACTGTTCAGCCATCGCCCGTGCGATTCCGCTGTAGGTCTTACTTCGCAATTTACTGCGATCCGGTGACGGCGGCATATAATGTATTCTATTACGCTCAGCCGTCGAAAGTTCCATCATTTCCTGCTTTACGTTGTCGGTTTCCACCAGTGCGGGGAAACCCTTGAGCCAGAGACAGGTTGCTTTTGTCTCTGGGTGTCCGAATTGCCACGGCTGGATTATCTGTGTGGGCTTCTGGTACTGCGTTGACATAATCCCCACCGGATTCTCGACCGAAACACGCGGCGCGTTCGCATCGACACACGCCATGAACAGGTCAATACCCTGCTTCTGGCGACCGTCCCGCTGCTTTTCCTTGAACCATCGCGCACCACTACTTGCGAGATGAGTACAGGGCGGGAACGCGATCACCGCATCCCACTCGCGCACCAACACACCACGAACGTCACACCGAATGTGCCATTGTGGATGGCCACCAGAGCACGGCTCGATGTCGCAGCTGAACGCCTCGACACCGCGTTCCCGCAACGCGATAGTGACCGCCTGGGATTCCTCGCAAGCGACTAAGACCGCCATAGCACACACTCTGGCTCTGGAGCACCAAAGCGATGCAACGGGCAGCTATGTGAAATCACACCATCCTCCACGTACACCGTGAAGCTGAAAAACTTGCTGCGGAATTTTACGCTGTTCATTTCGTCAGCACCGCCAATCTGGTGCATGAACCTAACGCCAAGGAATTGGCTACCCGATTCAGGCGCGATGTCGAGAAGTTGCGGCCCCGTAATGGTCGCGCTCAATACTGGCTCACACCAAACATCACCACACTCCCGAATCTGGCTTCCCAGAAAATACCAAAAATCACCCTTATCAATCATTGCCTTTGCCTCCTGTTAGTTATACGCCGTCCTCGACGCTCAGTTGCCGCTGGCATTCCATCTCATCCGTACAATCGTCGCACACGTAGCCGACGATGCGCCCGTAGCAGTCCCAGGTCGGGTACGTTTCGCATTCGTTGTGGCAGTACTCGCAGCGTCTCATACCACAAACTCCCGAATCTCATGCAGCTTGTCTGCCAGGAATTCAGCAACCGCAGCAATCTGTTCAGGCGCGAGCGGGTACACTTCGTCCTCAATAATTTGGTTCAGGTCGGTAATTACTTGGTCAACATCGCGCATTAGTCGTTTCCTTTGTTGTTTTTCTGGTACTCTCGATAGGCCGCGAATCGGGTGCGGTGACGCTTCGTCACCGCCTCACCGTCCAGTTCCAGGTGATAGAATACCGTGCGGCCTGTTTTGGTTTCAATAATTTTATACATAGCCAATCACCGCGACCCGCCTAGCATCTTCGTCAAATTCGGGATTGTGCGAATGATGATATACGCGGGTGCCGCCGTTATACACATACATTTTAGTGCGCTCAATAGTGTCCAGCACCGTTCCAATCTGCCAATCGGCCCAGGTGAGCAGCAACTCGCCCGTATCGGGGTCCGTTGTGTAATGGCATGGCTTGTCGCCCTCAATGACGAATTGCGTTCCTGGTTCGAGGTCAGGCCAGTAGTTCACGTATTCCAAATCCTTTGTCTCATCGCTCATGGTGTAGCCTCCTGTTAATTCGGGGTTATTCCCGATCACGCCCCACCCTGTCGAGTGAAGCGGGATCGTATAACCGATCCTAGTAAATCGAGGTGATTCGGTTGGTTTCACGATTCCATAGAGTTACGCCGCCGCTAGGATGCGTTATTCTCGAATACTTTCCCATAGTGGTGATTCGTATTCGGCAACACGCGCCACGATCATCCGAAATCGAGAGCCATAACCCGATATTGCGTCCAGCTTGGTAAAATTCTGAGTGATAAACTTCCATTTCTTATTCTCCTGTTTTATGCTCATCAACATAAAGGTCAGCGATGACCGCCATACGCTCAATATTCTCAAACAAAATACGCTTACCCTCTGAGTCGAGGCTCTCAATTGCACCCGATGTTACAAGTTGCGCAACATATTTCCATGAAACCATTTTTATTCCTCCTGTTAATTTTGCGTCAAATATGACTATCGCTCCAAATATGAATCATATTCTGCAACTGTCACACCACCCTCGATAAACTCTTGGGTTATAAACGTCCCTTCATCGCAGTGAAATAGCGTTATAGATACGCCATCAGCCACCAGAAACGGATTCGGTTGAGTCCCTACATACTGAAACCAGCTGTTAGGATTGATGAGGCGGCTATTTTGGTGTGGGTTGGTGTAAGATGCTACGATTTCCATGGTGTTTTACTCCTGTTGTTTTGTTGCGCGTTATTGCGCGTACTGTTTTCTATATACATCAACATAGCAGAAAGTTGCATCAAGTGCAAGGATTATTTTGTGTTTATTGTACAATTAGGCCAAAATTGCATTATTGAGCCGCTTAAGTCGTTGGGCGACAACGGGTTGCAATAATACTACAAAATACAATACTACAGGCACAGGGACACTCACGGGTAGCCACTCTGGCGGGGGGGAGGTACCTGTATTATATTATTGTATTATTATTAATTATTATTATAAATAAAGGCTAAAGTGAGGGTTAAGAGTACAATATTGGGTTTATTGTAACATTGCGTCTTTTGTTGCATTATTGCAGGTTGTAGCTGTGCGCACGTGTGAGCCGTTTTCGCGTTTTGGGTATGGTTGTCGCGTTGGTGGAAAAAGAAAAACCCGCCAGCGCGATACTGGCGGGGTTGGTGGGGATTTGGTGGTGGGGATTAATGGTTTGAGAATACGACATCGCCAGTGGTGCCATCGCACAAGGCACACGTGCTGCAGGTATGTTTTTCTGGCATCAGTTGTGCAGGACAGGTCGACTGTTCGCCGATTAATGCTGTTCTGAATCCCAAGCGCTTTGCTTTCGGGATATCTGATTCCAAATCACATGACGCCATACAAAATGAAGTGTAGGCTTTCGCGCCTTGCCGCTTCCATTGGTGAGTGTATCCGGTTGTTCGCGGGTATCCGCAATACTTGAGTATTGAAATCCAGATATCCGCAGAAATAGCCATTGGGTCGCCATAGGAACCAATACGCAGCATCCGGTCGCCGATTGCATCAATCAGATCGTCTTGGTTAATATCTTCTAAGTGTTGATAATTGCCACAGTGATAGGCTTCATATACGCTGCGGGGTGCTTGGAACGTTTTAACGTAACATTGTCTACGTGATACACCTAGCAGCTTGGCTAGTTTTTCACGCAATGTTTGCATCGCTGGTCTCTGCAAACATGACCCACACACGCTAATATCATCGCCTGTTTTTTGCGCGTGATGTGGTGCAATATCAGACCGAATAATCCATGTTTGCAGCATTGCACCTGTTTTAGTGTTGCTAGAATCTTTTGCCAGGCCTGTTAGAATTGCGACTATAGGCTTGCCGTCTATTTTTGATGGGCCTTCGTATAGGATGATACCATTGTCCATTGTTCTATCTCCTGTTTGTTTGGGCGACACCACGCCGCCCACTACACTACATATACCTACACTATCAGAAAAGTTTCCGCTTGTCTACAATTATTTTACCCAATCAGTCCATTAACTGATAATGATAATTCATTATCAATAGGCTATTATCTTAATGAGAACGATTATCAATAAGCCCAGGCCGTATCTATACCTTGACCCAGGAAGGGGGCGGGGGGAGGCGAGCCGGCTCTCGCGCGCAGGGAAAGGCCGATTTACCCCGACCCTATTTTTTAAAACAGTTAACCTTTTATAATCGCGCCCGCCGTGATATAATACTTCTAGCGGGTAGAAAGGCGGTCTATGTGTCCGATTTCATTATCCTGCGCGAAGTGTTGTCAGACGACTTCCACGGCGAATTTGAAGAGATGTACATTGCCCGCGACTCCGTTGTGTGGTTGGGTGTAGACTATGACGGAACTATGGTTGTCTTATATTCTGATAGTGACGGCACTCATACTGTACGCTGTTCTGGGCAAGCAATAGGAGACGTGCTGTGATTCCTGTCTCGTACTACACGGTGTTGTTGGTGACAGACGGGTACATGGCGTACCTTTGGGAGATGGTGACATGAGACTCGACCCGCGTTCCGCGATACCGCCCTGGCGGCAGTACATGTGGCTCTCGATGCAGCAACAGCAAGCCCACCCGTTCGATGGCGAGGACTTGTGCGACCTTGAGGATGATGAGGAAGATGAGGGAATTGATCTTGGAACGAGGCACTGACACCTGCGCCCAGTGCGGCATGGAGTTGCGCGAGTTGGACTTTTTTACGGACTCTGAGCATCCTTCGTGTCATCGCGTGTGCGACGCTGAGTGCTTGGCGCATTACAGCACACTTTACCCAGGAAAGGGATGGATGGTGACGAGATGAGTGACATTCGCGACATAGACGACGACTTTCTGTTCGAAATTGCTGAGTTGGAGACTGAACTGGAGCGTTGCCGTAAAGAGATTCACGCGGCCTCATTGACGTTGGCATGTGCTCAGCGTCAGGCCGAGCGTGTCCGCGCAGTTGCGAAGCGGGAGGTTTTGAAGCTGGAGGTTTCAAATGGAACTCAAGATTGAGGTTGTCAAGTCGCCGCACCCCAAGTGTGCTCGTTGTTGGCGACACAAGGAGTGTGTTGGCTCTGATGGTATCCACCCTAAGGTGTGCGGTCGTTGCGTGGCACAGCTGCGTTCTATGGGTCAGTACTATGAGGTTGACGGCAAGGCGGTGATAGGAGGGATTGTCTGTGGGTGAAGTCACCAAGACAGACACGGGCATCCAGCAAGCAACCCGTGTTCGGCTGTCGGAGATCCGTAAGAACATCATCGACTCTGGGTTGCTGGAGATGTACATCCAGATGGGTCTGACGGGTCGCGAGTACTTCGTGAACCCTGACACGCACGAGGTGGAGATTAGCCAGCAAGAGGATAGCTACATCTCTCAGCCCGAGCGTATGAAGATTATGAGCACCCTTATCAATAAAGTGCTTCCTGTCTTGAAGGACGTTGAAGAAGAGCAAAAACAGCAGTCCATACTTGAGGACATAGCAAAGAGGTTGAACGATAATGAAAAAAGTGGATGAGTTCTGTAAGTGGGTTGTGGCGTATCTTGATGGGTTAGGATACGAGTCAGACTTTCGTATGGTCGAGGTTGACGAGGACGGCCTGACGACGGACTGCGTGGTTGTCGAGTTCAAAAACCCAGCGTTCGAAGCCAGCTTCACTTTCGACTTGGCGTATCTTCCAGACAAAGATATTCAAAGGTTCGTTGCTAGTCGTTTGTACCTTGTGATGATCGGTATTATCCGTGACAGAATTGAATCAGTGGACGGCGAGATCGAATTGGGTGATGCTGTGGACGATGCGTTGTCGGGCGTGGAGGACTTAAATGACTAAGTGGGTGGACAGAATTATATATACTTGCGTTCTCCTATTGGTAGTTGTGTGGCTTACAGGGTGCTGTTCGTCGCCCCGTAAGCCTGTGGCCTGGGAACAGCGTAAGGGTACGCCAACATTTAAGGAGATGGTGTGGTGAGAATGTTTTTACTGGTTGGTGGTGATTTTAAGAAGTATGTGAACCTTGATCAGATACACTGTATTTGCGACTCCCATCAATTCGAGGGGTCAGTCGAGGTGTATGTTGGTGGCTGTGAGCCAGAGCATTGTTGCATTATTCCTGATTACGAGGCTAAATATCTAGTGGAAGAAATCCATCAGTTCTTGAAAGACCAAGAAATGGTAATCGACAACCTGAACGCTGGCGTGTAACGTGAGTAAAGTCCTCGTCATAGGCGACCCGCACGAGCCATTCTGTCTCGACGGCTACCTTGAGTTCTGTCGTGAGAAGAAGAAGAAGTATCGGCCTGACAGGATCGTGTTCATTGGCGACATCATCGACAACCACTATGCGTCGTTCCACTCGACGGACCCTGCGGGTATGGGTGGTCAGGAAGAACTTGACCTTGCGATTGCGAAGGTGAAGTTGTGGTACAAGGCGTTCCCGAAGGCGACGGTGTGTATCGGCAACCATGACCGCTTAGCGTTCCGTAAGGCGGTTGACGGCGACGTTCCTTTGGCGTGGATACGCGAGTACAACGATGTACTGGGTACACCGAACTGGGAGTGGGTTGAGCGCGTTGTGATAGACGATGTTCAGTACGTCCACGGCGAAGGACCGAAGGCGCACGTTCGCGCACAGCGCGACTTCCAGTCCACGGTCCAGGGCCACCACCACACGGTCGCGTATGTCCAGAACTTCGCGGGCGCAGACAAGCGTTTGTTCGCGTGTCAGGTCGGTTGCGGTATTGACCGTAATGCGTATGCGATGGGCTACGCGAAGAACTTCCAACGCCCGTTCATCTCGTGCGCGTTGATTGAGGGTGGCGAACTTGCCACAGTATTCCCGATGAAGTTGGAGGAAAAGTGAAAGCGAAGATAGACATCATCCAGGCCAAGCCGATGAAGAACGGGGTGAAGTTCGATTCATCCAAAACCGTTGAGGCGAAGCCACAAGACCCCAGTTACGAGTTGACGTGTAAAGAGTGCGGCCAGACTAAGACGCTGTACCAGCGCAGCGGTAAGCGTAAGCGTCGGACGTACTGTAGCGAAGAGTGTATGGATATTGGCGTCCGTAAGCGCCAGCGCGAGTTAATTCGCAGTCCTGAGTATAAGGCTAAGCAGAAGGCCGCTTATGCGAAACGTGCGCGTAAGAAGCGACAGAAGGAAACGGCACCCCGCTACTTTCCTAATGAGTGGGACCATCAAATCCACGAGGCGTGGGAAGATCCTGCTAATGGCATAACCCGCGAGAACGGGTTTACAAAGGACACAGCGCCCCGCGAACTGTGATATAATAGCGACCTATGGCTAGCAACTTCGGCAACACAACACCAGACGATTCCAATCGCGGACCAGCACGGTTTTCATTACTTGCTGATGGTGCGTCGGTGGGGGCTACCAATCCGCTACCTGTATCTAATAACTTGGCTATCGCTCGTGGCTTAATTACAGGTCAATCACTCATATACAAGTTTGGGTTAAATAAGGATGTTGCCGCATCCTCAACCGAGTCCATCTCAAAGGATGGTGTTCTTGTTATGCCGACCTCCGCATCAACAGTAAAAATTAAGGCGGGTGGCGACGCGAACGATACGGCGGCAGGTACAAATGCTCGCGAGATTACAATTGTCGGCCTTGATGAGAATTGGCAAAATGCTTCTGAGGCGGTGGCTACTGCTGGCGCATCAGCGTCGAGTGCAACGACCACCACATTTATTCGTGTCTTTCATGCGTATGTTTCATCGTTCGGTACTGCGTTCACTTCTGGTACTGCTGGTGGTAACGCGGCAGATATAACTATTCAAACGAATGGTGGGACGGATTTGATTATTATTCCACAGGGCGACGGTCAGAGCAAGAGTAGCTTGTACACCATCCCCTCTGGATACACAGGTTATCTGACGCGGACCTATGTGAATGTGGACTCAAACAAGAGTGCGGACGTACACTTCTATAAACGCGAGAACGCTGACGATGTTACGGTTCCTGTTCAGGGTCGTCGTGTTATTAAGGAGTACCATGAGTTCCTTGGATCGAGCGAAAAGAACTTTAATTCGTATCCGGTATTCACAGAAAAAACAGACCTCTGGTTTACAGCGGAAGTATCTTCGGGTTCTAATTCTGGTATAGCAATAGAATATGATTTGATTTTGATCCAAAACACATAGGAGAACTGTCATGGGTGAAATTTTAATTGCGGTGTCGCTTGGCGCAACACTTGGCTCGGTACTCGGTTTCTATATCGGGTACGCATGGGCCGAGTCTAACCTTGGCGACAAGGTGCGCGATGCGGTTGTCGAGATCCGTACCGACAGTATCGACTTCAAGAATGACATCAGAAAAGAGATCAAGGAACTACTCGACTCTATCAAGGACTAACTCTTGTCTGTTACAGCGGATGACATACGGGATAGGCTAAGCACGGACTTCGAGTTCTATGCCGAGCACTGCCTGAAGATTTCGACGAAGAAGGGTGAACTCAAGCCCTTCCTTATGAACAAGGCACAGAAGTATATTCTGTCCCGCATCGAGATGCAGATTGCGGCTCAGGGTTATGTGCGGATGTTGTTGCTGAAATCTCGTCAGATTGGCGGGTCCACATTCACGGGCGGTTATTACTACCGGAATACAACGCTCCGAGAAAACGTCAACACGTTCATCCTGTCACATGCAACGGACACCACGGACGCTCTGTTCGAGATGACCCGTCGCTTCCACGATAACTGTCCAGATGAATTGCGTCCCCGCACTGACGCTATTTCATTCAAGCGCATCAAGTTCTCTGACCTTGATAGTAGTTATGCCATCGGTACGGCTGGCGCGAAGAATGTTGGTCGCGGTCGCACCATCCACAACTTTCACGGATCTGAGGTCGCGTTCTGGCCTGATGCCGAAGAGCACTTTAATGGTGTGATGCAAGCTATCCCGTCTGGTAATCTTGCCGAGGGTACTTGCGTTATCCTTGAGAGTACAGCCAACGGACAGACGGGCAAGTTCTACGAGTTGTGTATGGACGCTATCTCAGGCGACAACGAGTACGAGTTAGTGTTTGTCCCATGGTTCTGGCAGGACGAGTACACCTCGCCAGCACCCGACGACTACGAGGTGCCGACCGAAGATTTGGAGTATATGGATGACCATAATCTGACTCGGGACCAAATGTGGTGGAGACACATGAAGCGTCGTAGCCTTGGCGCAGATTGGCGATTCAAGCAGGAATACCCAGCGACCGTGATGGAGGCGTTCCAGACTTCCGGTGACGAGTCCTATATCTCACCCGAGTTGATTGCCCAGTGTCGTATCCCGAAGGGTGACGCGATTATCGAGGATGATTCCATGCCACGCATCGGCGCATGTGACCCTGCTGGTACGGGCGACAGGATCGGTTTCTGTTGGCGGCAAGGTAAGCGCGTATTCGATGTGACGTACAAGAATAATATGGACACCCAGGTGATCGCGCAGGAATGCGTGAATTACATCAACGCGAACAAGCTACATGCACTATTCGTTGATGTGATTGGTATTGGTGCTGGTGTGTACGACCGCTTAAAACACATGGGTTGGGGTCATATCGCTAAGCCCGTGAATGTGTCTGGGTCTGCGGTGGATCTGAGCGCTGACGGCACACACAGGTATCTGAACAAGAGGGCTGAGGTCTGGGGCCGTATGCGCGAGGATATGGAGGCTGGTCCCTATGAGATCCCGAATCTGGATGAGTTGGCGGCAGACCTGATGGCCCCGCAGTACCACTATAACAACTCGCGTGGCGTGTTGCAGCTTGAGTCCAAGAAGGATATGCGTAAGCGCGGAGTGTCCTCTCCTGACGGTGGTGACGCTATTGCGATGACATATTCGGAACCTGTGAATATCTCCATGTTGCACGGAATTGGAGAATCTGTTAAAATTGTGACGGAATATGATGTGCTTAACTTTTGAGGTATGCTAATGGGTGGCGTTAATCCGTTCGAGCATGGCTTGCTTTGGCAGGCGTTTGGTAAGGACAAAGACAAGGGTTCTTCGGGCGGCGGTAATCGTGCTCGGGGGGGCTATAATAATGTGTCTGATAGTTTTAATGCTGGTATTGGACGCAACCCAAGTAACAATCCAAAGAGTCTTAACAATGGACTTGGTGGACAAGTTGCATCAGAAAATGCGGGGAACGCTTTTAACGCGCCACAGAAGCGAAAAGGATTAGTCTAGTGGGTAGCATCTTCAAGCCGCCAGAGCCAGAGAAGCCAAAGTCGTCGGAAATCAGTAGAGCAAAGCAATATAGGAAGTTTCGTGGACCGAACGCCGAAGGTCAAGGTGAAGCATCAACCGTTGTCGCGGGTCGCGGCAAAGAAAAGTTAGGTGACTAATGGGTCAGAAGAGTCAAGTAGTTATAGTTGAGAGCAACCTCAACGGGTCTAGCGATGGTGTGAGGTTTGCTGGTGGTCGAGCCGCCTGTCGCCTCACCAGTTCGGATAGTCGGACAATGACGCTGGACGTTAGCTTCAACAACGGAGTGAGTTACATCGCAGTGACTGACATTACGGGCGACGCAGTAAGCACGACGACCGATGCGTTCTTCAATGTCGAGTTACCAAACGACAGTCTTGTTCGGATCACGACATCGGGTGGAGCCGCAACAACGGCTAGCCTGTACATCGCACAAACACATAGCCTTGTCTAATGCCTGAGCAGAACGCAGATACGATTCAGCGAATCGTCAATCGAATGGACGGCATGAAGTCCTTTCGTAGTGTGTTCGAGAATCAGTGGGAAGAAGTGGCTGAGGTCACATCGCCACGTGATCGAATGTTCACCTCGATGTATTCGCCTGGCGAGAAGAAGCGATCAAACCAGTACGATTCCGTAACCGAGTTGTCGCTGAACCGCGCATCATCCTTCTACGATTCTGTTACCACGCCACGCAACAAGCGATGGCATGGACTCAAGAGCGGCAACTTTGAGTTGGACAAGAACCAGCGGGTGCGCGAGTATTACGATATGGTGGAGGACGTTCTGTTCCGTCACCGCTACGGACCAGGCTCCAACTACCCAGGTCAACGCCACGAGCAGGTACGCAGCCTGTTCGGTTTCGGTAACGGCGTAATCTTCGTGGACATGATCGGTCGCAAGATCCGGTACAAGACCATCCATCTATCCCAGTGTTACTTCGAAGAGAACGCCTGGGGTATCATTGATGTTTGCTATCGCAAGCAAGACATGACGGTTCGCCAAATGGAGCAGCAGTTCGGCGAGGACGCTGTACCTGAGAGCGTCAAGAAGAAGTCCACCAATAAGACGCAAACATATGAAGTGATTCATACGGTCGAGCCTAACCCGCAGTACGACCCCGAGAGCCTGAATCCAGAAGAGCGCAGGTTCATCTCGTACTACGTATTGAATGAGTCCGACAAGGCTATCCTTGCCGTGACGGGATACAATAACTTCCCATATGCTATCTCTCGCGACTCCAAGTCGCCTCGTGAGGTGTACGGTCGCGGTGTCGCTATGGCTATCTTGCCAAACACCAAGATGGTCAACCAGATGAAAAAGACGCACATCGAGGCGGGACACATGGCTATACGTCCTACCTTGTTGATGAAGGACGACGGCTCTGTTAATTCGGTAGACCTTCGCCCAGGCAAGATTATCCGTGGCGGTATTGACGCGGGTGGTAATGACGCACTTCGCCCGCTCAACCACGGCGCACGATACGACATCTCCTCGGATATGTTGGCGACCGAACACGCGATGATCCGTGAAGCGTTTATGCTAGACCTGTTCATCAGCAACCTTGAGCGTGAGGCCACGGCTACCGAGGTGTTGACGCGCTCACAGGAACAGGCTCGACTGCTTGCGCCGATGTCTGGTCAAGAAGAAACTGAGTCACTTGCGATTATGATTGAGCGCGAAGTGAACCTGCATGAGATGGCGGGTAACTTGCCGCCTATGCCGCCCGAGTTAGTTGAGGCGCAGGGCGAGTTTGACATCGAGTATACGTCGCCGATTGCCAACTCACAGAAAGCGGACGAGGCATTGGGCGCGACACAGACGGTACAGCAGGTGTACGCAGCTGCACAGTTCGACCCGAACGCTTTGGACATGATTGACTTTGACGAGTATATTCGGTTGCAAGCGGAAGCGAACGGCACCCCCGCCAAGATACTTCGTGGCGAGGAAGATGTCGAGTCGATTCGTCAGCAACGCGCACAGCAGCAACAGCAACAGATGATGATGGAAAACGCAAAGAACCTGTCGGGCGCTGCGCTTGATGTGGCTCGTGCGGAGAAAACAGCACAGGAGATTTAGTCGATGGATGATGCGGCGAACACCCGCCGTCTTGTTGGTGTGTACCAACATGCGTTCGGCGTGGATAGCGATGGGATGGTTGACGAGATCCACCAGCCCCTCATGGAAGATTTAGAGCAGTTCTGCGGGTTGCGCCAAGCGAAGTTTGAAGGCGACTCGCATGAGATCATAAAGGCGATGGGAAGGGTTGAGGTGCTTGGTCGCATCAAGTTCTTCCTTGAATACAAACATCTAGCGGACCTAGAGAAATACTTGGAGGATAGTGGAGATGAGTGATGAATCAATGGCACCAATCGAACCAGAGGTGGCGACTCCTAGCGGTAACACTGAACCGGATGCGCCGACTAATTGGTACTCCTCGATGGAGATCGATGAATCGACACAGGGCTACATTCAATCAAAGGGTTGGGACTCGCCCAAAGCACTACTCGAATCCTATCGCAACCTTGAGAAGTTCAAGGGCGCACCCGAGGATCGCCTTCTCACGTTGCCAGAAGAACAGCTTCCAGAGCACATGGGCGAGGTCTGGAATCGTCTTGGTCGCCCAGAGACACCGGAAGGGTACGAAGTAGAACTACCCGAAGGTATCACGCTGGACGAGGCGCGTATGAATTCCATGCGCGAGTTCGCCCACCAGAACGGTATCAGCAAGGATGCGTTCGCTAAGTTAGCCAAGCTGGATGCTGAGCAACAGTTGGCGAACCAGAAGGCATACGAGGATAGTATGCAAGCGGAGTTCCAGCGTCAGGAAACCGAACTCAAGAATGAGTGGGGGACTAAGTACGACGAGTCCATATTCATGGCTGAGAAGGGTATGCGCGAGATGGGCGTGGACTCTGAGGCGTTTGACGTTATTAAGTATGGTCTTGGCTACGATGGCGCGATGAAGTTCTTCCAGAAGGTAGCGTCGGCTATGGGCGAGAAGGCTCTGGTTGAGGGCGAGAAACGCTCCGACTTCGGCATGACCCCTGAACAGGCCCGTTACGAAATGGACCAGTTGATGGCGAAAGCATCGTCAGATCCGCAAGTCATGTCCCAGTGGGAGAAGTCCACAGGCCCAGACTATGCTCGGTATAAACAACTACAATCCATTCGCCACGGAGGATAGGTTTGGTTTATAATACGGGTTGTGGTATAATCACAACGAATTGAATGGACAAGGTTGCGGCCCCCATTGACTCGGGAAAGACCGAATGCAGTACTCGGCCCCGCTAGTCGGACAAGCCTAAAAGAAGAACTTAACTTTTAGCTTAACAATGGAGGTTTCAGAAATGTCTGATTCCAGTATCCTGAACTCGTACATCGAGTCGTATCAGGACAATCTTCAGTTGCTCTCTCAGCAACGCCAGTCCAAGTTCCGTAACGCCGTTATGGTGCAGTCCGCAAAGGGTGAAGGTGCCGCTCCTGTCGATCAGGTTGCAGCTGCCGAAGCCGTGGACATCAACACGCGCAACCAGGCCAAGCCGCTTGTGCCTACCACTCACGACCGTCGTTGGGTATACCCGATCTCTAAGGGATGGGGTGACATCTGCGACGAGATCGACAAACTCAAAATCAACATCGAGTTGACTGGTGCTTACACCCAGACGGGTATGGCAGCTATCAACCGTGAGCACGATGACGAAATCATCCGCGCTTTCGCAGCAACCGCAAACACGGGTCGCTCCGGTGGCACCTCGACCTCCTTCCCTGCTGGCAACATTATTGCTGTGGATGAAGGCGCTGGTTCGGCTACGGGCCTCAACGTGGACAAGTTGCTTGCCGCTCGTGAACTCATTATGAACAATGATGTTGACCTTGATGATCCGAACAACCAGCTGTACTGCGCTATCGCACCTGGTCAGGAACGCGACCTGCTTGAGCAGGTGAAGGTAACGAACACCGACTATCAGGACAACGCAATTCTGTCCGGTAACGGTACTGGCCTCAAGCGTTGGTTCGGCATCAACTTCATCATCTCGACCCGTCTGACCACGGATGGAAGTGGCTACCGCGAAAACCCCTTCTGGTGTAAGAGCGGTATGAACCTGTCCATCTGGACTGACGTAACCGCAGACATCACAAAACGCGACGACCTGCATCGCAACCCTTATCATGTTGAGGTATACTCGACCTTCGGCGCAACGCGCATCGAAGAAGATAAGGTCATGCAGATCTTGTCCAGCGAAGCCTAACGGTAGAGGAGACTAATCACCATGGCTAACGAGAACATGACCAATATCGCGCTTGTTGAGGGTACGCCCCCACAATCCGCGAACACGTATGCTGGTGGCACCGACACGGTTGTCGCCATTGATACGAAACTCCTCACGACCACGCCCGCTACGGGTGGTACGGTAACGCTGACCCGCGTCCCTGTTGATGCCATCATCACAAGCATTCAACTTGCGTTCGATGACCTCGGCACCTCTGCACCCGCTGACCTTGGCTTCTATGAGGGCGGTTCGGCTGGTGCTACGGCTGTTGACTCTGACGCGATTGCTACGGCGATTGCGATGGGTACAGCACAGACCACGCTTGCAGAGTATCGTTTCGAGGCAGCAGACCACAGCACGGCAACACAACGCGCTTGGGAACTTGCTGGACTTTCGGCTCGTCCGTCCTATGGCAACTTCGACCTTGTTCTCACCTTCGGTACGGTGAGTGGCGGCGCAGTTGGCGATGTGACGTTCAAGCTGGAATACGTAATCTAGCCCATCATCCGCTAGGGTGCGAGGGGGTTTCCCTCCTGTTTTCCCTCTCGCACCCAAAGCGGTTTAGGAGAAAAGAATGGCAGTCCACTTTATTCAAATGAGTGTAGGCGACCAGCTAGGTGAAGCCGTCACGGGGACGAGCCTATCGTACTCCTCGGGTTACGGCGCAGACCTTACCCTTAGCTGGGAGTCTGGTAACGTCACCAACAAAAGCCAAATCCTTGATGCGGTCCAGCGACTCATTCATTACATTGATTCCGAGGATGAACATGCTGACGGGGATGTTGTAATAAATGATGAACCGTCCGGTTGGCGCACAAAGATTACATATGATAGTAGCTTCGGCGATGCTCATGGTGTTGACTTCCGTTTCAGTGGCGGCGACACCAACAGCATTCTTGAACTTGCTGGCGATGTTGCGCTTGAGGCTCACCTGGTCTTCGATAACTACGGTCGTCATATTTATGTCGATCTTGCCGAGAACCTTCGTGATGCTTTAGCACAGACGGATTACCCACTTGCCTAGTACCTACACAGAGATCGACGTTATCAACAAGGCACTCACGCTCCTTGGTGGCAACCAGATCACCTCGCGCTCAGAGAATACTGAGGCGGCAAAGACTATGGATGCGCTGTACGATGGTTGTCGCGACCGTGTACTGCGCGAGTGTCCGTGGAACTTTGCCGTAACGCGAACCTCTGTAGCGTCTAGCGGTACTCCAGCGTGGGGCGACTTCGGGTTCTTGTACCCGAAGCCCTCTGACTTTCTATACATGATAAGCCTCAAGGACCACGATGATTACACTCTTGAAGGTGATAACATCCTAGCTGATGCGACGGATGGCCTGACGAGTGGCCCCTTGAAGTTTAAGTATGTCGCCCGCGTCACAGACACATCGCGGTACGACGTTCTATTTGTGGAGGCATTAGCGTATCGCCTTGCATACGAAGCGTGTGAGCGAATCACCCAGTCGAATACAAAAAGTTCGGGACTCCTACAGGAGTATGAGGTTACGATGGCCCGAGCGAAGCGGATCAATGGACAAGAAGATGCACCTGAAAACTATGTCGAGGATGAGTGGATACGAGCGAGGGTCTAAGTAATGGGTAAGGCTTCGCCTATCAAAACATCATTTAACGGCGGCATCCAGTCCCCTCTATTGCAGGGGCATATCGACGCACCTTCCCGACAGAACTCGGTGAAGGACAGCACCAATCTGTTGCCGCTCAAGCAGGGTCCAATTACTCGTCGTGGTGGAACAGAGCACATCAACCGCCAACGCAATACCATCCCTCCATCCACAATCGACTATGGTTCGCGTAGTCACCTTATCCCGTTCTACTACAACGACACCGATAAATATATATTGGAGATCACGCCCGACTATGAGTACGGTACAATTATGCGTACCTACCAGAACGGGGCTATTGTTAATCGAGACAGCCACGACCGTACAATTGACAGTGTTGATGTTGTTGGTGGCGAAACCCGAATCACAGTGGATAGTGGGGGCGACGCTCTTGGTGCGGCATACTCTGTTGCTGGTGCTGTCGTCACATTCTCGGGACTAACGGAGGCAACCGAACTCAATACGGGCGAGTACAAGATCAAGGCGCAGGTAAGCACCTATGTCTACAGTATCACAGACTATGATGGTAGCGATATTGGCTCCCTTAGTACAAAGGGGTCATCCTCTGGTACGTGCAGTCGCCCACTGAATACTGTGCTGCCATACAACTACGATGATCTGTTCGACTCTGATGGATTGTTCCGCGTGAACTATGAACAGAGTAATGATGTTCTGTACCTAGCACACCCCGACTATCCACTGCAAGCGTTGACGCGCACATCATCCTCACCTCTCACATGGTCTGTTGCCAACCTTACGTTTGTTAACGGTCCATGGGACGAGAATGATACAGACATAGAGATTGGGTTGACGACAGCAAACACATGGCCCGATGGTCGTGACTTCACGCTCGGTACATACGCTACAGGAAACTCAGCAACACGCGAGTATGTATTCAATCGTGATGATTGTAGCTTCAATGACCATATCACTACTGTCGAGTCGGTAACAAAGAGTAACGGAACATCGGCCACGCAAATACTAATCAACCATACAGATGTAACGTCTGGCAATACGATGATTCGCCCTGTGGCTACTGGCGACGAGATTGTTCTTGGCGGGCTAACTTCAAGCAACTACGCAACCTCCCCATGGAGCGTTCTGAGTAATAGGACATTTGTTGTTGGCAACACATTTAACACCAGCCCAACATCAACTACGGTCGAGTTGCTTGATCCTGTCAGTGGCGACAACATCACAGAGACAAGTGGATTTACGAACGCACACTACACCACCGCGTCAGCCACAATTCAGACTAAGAAGGTTGATCGTCAGGTTCAGATTTACTTTGAGCGTAATCGCAAATGGCCCGAGATTAAGACCCGTTGGCGTTGGGGTCGCATCACTTCGATACCGTCAACATCACCAACATCAACCATAGATTCTAAGACGTTTTATGCTGATGTGATATGGGAAGTTGACGAAGGCAAAAAGAAGCCATTCTTCGGAGCGGATGAAAGTTGGCTTACTGTTCGATATGATGGGAAGTCTGTTGAACAGACAGGCCCAGGTGGTGGCGGCGCGTTTGCCGGTACAGCTACAGACCGCACCAACGCAACCCTCTGGTCAACGGGTACATACTGTAAGCGCAACGGCTACCCGTCGTTCGTGTCTCTACACGAGGGGCGACTCGCTATTGGCGGGACCACAGCTAACCCGCGCCGCGTAGACCTGTCTGCATCCAACGAGTTCTCGCCGACACAAGCGAAGTTCTTCCCGTTCGATAATGCTGGTATCATAAAAGATAACGCCGCCATTCAAGCGAATATCGGCGGTGGTGACGGTTCGCCTATCGTATGGGTCGAGTCCACCGCCAAGGGACTTCTCGTCGGCACAACGCAGCGTGTCGGGTTACTGAGTTCAGACGATAACGCATCACCTATCACACCGACGAACGCATCGTACAAGTTGCAAAACGCCGTGGGGTGTGCGGATATTAAACCAATTCCTATCGGAGACTCTGTACTGTTCGTTCAGGCCGCTCGTCGCAAGCTGCACGAGATGGGCTACAATTTCCAAACAGACGGATACAGCGCACCGGATCTCTCGGTCCTTGCTGAGCACTTGACACGCACAGGCATAGTCGACATGGCGTGGCAGCAAGAGCCTATCAACACGCTATGGATGGTGTTGACGGACGGCTCTCTTATCGGGCTGACTTACGATAAGTCATCCGAGGTTGTCGGGTGGCACAGGCACATTATTGGTGGCGATAACGTGTCGGTCGATTCGGTTGCTGTGATCCCGTCAGACGATAATAGTCGTGACGAGTTGTGGCTTGCTGTAACAAGAGATATAAATAATACTCCACCACTCATAAGCCCACCAACCCAAATTGGATCTGTTAAGTTCATTGAGCGCATGGATCGCTGGTACGAAGATGATATTGATCAAGAGGATGCTTTTCATGTTGATGGTGGCGTGAAGTACACGAGCGCATTAGTGTCTAATATTGGCTATTCCGTAACCTCTAGCAACCTAGTAATAGGTACAGGCTCTTTGTCGGTTGGTGACGTTATATTATTTGAGAACACTGATACTGCACCGTTTGACGTATTGAGCGGGACGTACATGAAGATTGGTGCTTCATCCGAGTTGGTCTATCTGGATGGCTCAGCCTTTGACGGTGGTGCTGATACTGGTATTACGATCTATGAAGGCACGGGCGGCTATCGCGCTTGCACCAACACATTCACAGGGCTACAGCACCTTGCGGGAAACACTGTGCAGATATACGCTGATGGTCGCTGGTTGACCAACCAGACGGTCCCAGGTAGAATCCAAGGAGAGAATGCTGGGAAGATAACTCTCGACACCAACCAGTACGGTGCGCGAGTCTCTATCGGGTTGCCGACAACGTGGCACATGGAAACGCATCGTATTGAGGCGGGCAACGAGTACGGGACCGCGCAGGGCAAGTTGAAACGTATAGACGAAGTTGGTATTAGGGTGTATAATACACTCGGGTTACAGGTAGGCGATAGTGCTACAAACCTTCGCGATGTTGTCGAGGGTTATGGCGCGAACGCAGGACTCAAGACCCCGCTCTACACGGGCGACCATATAATCAAACCGTGGCCTGGAACGTATGAGCGTGAAGGGTATATGTACTTTAAGGGAGAAGGACCATTTCCAGCACAGATACAAGCTATCATGCCACGGCTCAAGACCAACGATTAAGAGTCGTTGAGTTAGAGCCATGGCACATCGCGTTGTTGCCTGTCCAGAAGAATCAGGCGTGGACGTTCGACTACACCGATAAAGATAAGTACGCTGACAGCCTCATCGGTGCTGGTCCAGCGTTCGCGCTTCTGGGTAAGAACAACGTGGTGCTTGGCTGTGCTGGTATCTGGATTGTTGAAAGACATCGCGCTCTTGCGTGGGCGCTCATATCGGACCATATTGGAACAGACTTCATCCACTTCCACAAGGCGGTGCTTGAGTTTTTGGATAACTGTGACGTGCAGAGAATTGAGATGGCAGTAGAAACGAATTTTAAGGAAGCGTACCGCTGGGCTGGGATGCTCGGGTTCAAGTTGGAGGGTGTAATGCACAATTACTACCCGAACGGCTCGGACGCTTACTTGTTCGGGAGATCGTAACATGGGATATGTAGCACCCATCGTCGCTGGTGCGGCATCTGTTGTTGAGGGTATCGGAGCCAAGGGCGCGGCTGACGCTCAGTCGGGACTTATTGGCGAGCAAGGGATCATCCAGCGACAACAGATTGATTATGATATGGGTAAGGCTATCGGTAGCCAGAAGGTCGGTATCGCCGCTAGCGGGCTACAGTCCACGGGTTTCTCGAACCAGATTGCCGAGAGTGCCATTAACCGCGCTGACGCTTTGGCCCAGTCGCGGTACGCCACGGCTATCCAGCAAGCGCAGGTTGAGGGTGAAGGTAAGTCCGCTATGATGTCCGGCATCCTTAGCGGTATCACTACTGCCGCTGGTGGGATCATGGGTCAGATGCAGCATGAGCAAGGACTCAAGGCGCAGATGGGGATGACGCAAGGCTCTAAGGGTATGGGCGGCAAGACGGCGCGAGAACGAGCCATGATGCGTAAACATAGTAGTGCAGCCAAGAAGTATTTTTCTAAGGAAAATCAGGCAAATTATTTTTCCCTTGAGAGACAGAAAAGACTCAGCGGCGGCTTCTAGGAGTTTATTATGCCTAACATCGTACCAAGACAAAGCATCAATATCCCGACAGGCGTAGCACCGCCGCCCGCTATGGCTATTGCTACGGGCCTCAAGGGTGTTGCTGGAATCGCTGCACAGGTCGAGAAGGGAAACCGTCAAGAGGATGAGTTTAAGTTAAAGGTTGCCGAGGCCCGCGAAACCAACGAGGCTATTCGCGCATACAACGAGAAGCAGGTTTGGCGATTAAAGTTCCAAGAAGAGGTTCGCAGAAACGAGAACCCAGAGGACTACCTTGATGTATTTAAGTCTGGGCTGGATGAATACAACCAGGAATTAACGAGCGGTCGCTCCCCTGTATTTACTAATAAGTTCTTACAGCTTGACCGTATATCAGACTTTAATGCGCTTGGTCGTATGGGTACGGCGATGCGTGACGATCTTGAGTCTGAGTATATTGGGTCACAAGAACTTGCTGCGAGACAGATCATCCAGCGTAACGACGAGAACTCTTTGGGTGACCTGCAGTTGTTGCTTGCATCTGTGGACGACGACCAGTTTGTTACGCCCGAGAAAAGGGCAGAGATGGGCAATAAGTTCTACGGTAATTACGCAAGGAACTATATAGCCAACCTTGAACCAGAAGATGCTATCGCGGTCCTCGGTGATGAGAACAACCCAATCAACCAGATGCTTGATGCTGAGGAACGTGACACGCTTGAGTCTCGCGCACTCACAAGGCTCGGCAAGAAGCAGGATCTCGCTGTCTTAGAGAGTACGCTAGAGAGAAACTCCATTCAGGCATCTTTGCTCCAGAGATCGGTTGGCCCAAACGCGATGTCCTCAAAAGAGAGCGCGGCATTTATTGCCGACAACTTCACCACCGATGCCCAGAGAAAATATGCTATGGATGTTCACGCATCTATATATGGAGACTTTGAGCCAGAGCTAGGAAGTGTAGAAGATATTGCTGCGACGAACACTCTATATAAAGAACTCATTCAGAACCTCAAGAATGAAACCTCATACTACAAAGAGCAAGATGGCACAGATATCTCACCGGAAGTCCTGAAAGGACTTTCTCAAAAAGCAGCAAAACTTGGCTCTGAGATACAGGAGGCATACTCTGATGGGTTGCTGAAAAAGAGTCAGATGGTTGGTTTTGTTTTCGATATATCAGCCATGTCTGGCAACTACCTGGATATGGGTGACGATGGTAAGCGCTCTCTTATCCCTGAGATGATGGAGACTCCATCCCTGGCCCAACACGCATTATCTGGTATCCAAGAAACAACATCAAGATACTCTGGCAGGTTCAGCACATCAGACCTTGCAAGCCTTAGCTATAGTGTTAAGATGAGGGTGCTTTCAGAGATCGATTCATCTGGCGATTATGGTCTTTTTAAATCTCCGTCGATTGGTGCCTTAACCAGAATTACTACTGGCATGTTCAACTATGACCCTCTTTCTGATGAAAAGAAGAAGATAGACAAGATCGTAGAAGAAGAGATTGATAAAATAATCGAGGGCAAAGGAATCTTTAACGACAAGGATAAAGAGGACTTTAAAAACTCTAGCCAGCAACAGAGTGTGGTGCCTCCCAAGCAAAAAGCCCAAGGGGTTATAGACTCGTTGGTGTCAAAGAATGGAGGTATTAGCTATATCGATGCGTACAACATCGCGTCCCGTGCTGGCCTTCCAGACGCAGACGCTCAAAAACTAGCGGAATCATACAGATAATATGCCAGAACCATTAACAAATCAGCAGATAGACGAGTTGCTTGACCAGCAACAAGTATCGCCCACCCTTAGCGGACAGCGCATAGACGAGTTGCTTAACGAGCAAGAGCAAAAAATGGCTCCCCCGTCTGGGCAAGCGGTTCGTCAGTTCAATCCTTCGTCAAGCCAATTCATTCAAGCCCCACAGGGCGCATCACCAACGATGCTGAATATTCACCAGCAGTTGGCGAATGGAGAGTCTGCCGCCTCGATGTTTGGTGAGACTGTTATTGACGATGACCGCTACTCATTGCTTGGCTATGACTTGACCGGAGATCTTTCAGACCCAGATAATACGGTCGGTCAATTCAAGAGGTGGATCGCAACAGCATCAGATATGACGCTGGGTTTTGCTGGATCGGCTATAAGGCAGACGGGTGAGTACGCAGAGGAGCGCGACCCCTTCGCCGAGTTGAATGAACCGTTTGACTTTAAGCGCGGGTTCACGGAGGTTACCCCTATCGGGATGCTCGGTAAGTGGGTGTCTAGGTTTGACGCGATAACGGGTTTAGATACTTCGCAGGAATGGATTCGCGCAGGGGCGTTCTTACAAGGCGCGAACGATATGTTTATTGCTGAGTATGAATTAAGAGAGGCTGACCCTACATGGGTTGGGTTGCTTGGTGAGGGCGCGATTAGTCTTGCTGGTGCTGCTGGTCTCACGATGGTTACAAAGAACCCAGCCACCGCATCCACATACTTTATGTCCCTACAACAGACAGATGCGTATAAGGCCGCCATCGAGTCAGGTATGGACATTCGTGACGCATCATTCTATTCATCCGTTGAGGCGGTTGCTATTGGTGCGCTTGAGTATATTGGCATAGACGCGCTGTTCAAGGTCAGTGGTAACGTCCTTATGCGGGCCGCCAAGGGTATGGCTACGGAGGCTGTTCAGGAGGGGTCACAGGAACTTGCCGAGATTTCTGGCAGGATGTTTGCCGACATAGAAGAGATTTCTGGAGAAGAGGCTTTTGAGCGTGTCGCAGTAAGCGGCATTATCGGCGGGGTTCTTGGTGGCTCTGCTGGACCACTATTGGGTTCTGTCTCATCTCGCGATACCGATGGCGCTAAACCTGTAGGTTCTATTGGCAATCCTGTTGTTGTTTCAGAGCAGGAGTTCCCGAGGGACAGAGACAAGGTCTACGTTATAAACGCTAACGGGGAGGTTGTACTATCAACTGGCGCACTTGAAAGAGAGATTGCTAAGGAGGTAATGGCAGAGGCAGAGATTGATAGGGACGCATCAAGTGAAACACCCCTCCTGTTGACGGCAGATGATATCAATAAAAAACGCGGGGTTGTTAAGCAGATCATCAATGACTTTATGAATGGGGTCGAGGTGGACCCTGTAATACACAGCACGAAGAAACTCCGCGAGAAAGTACAGAAAGTTATTGATGGTATGAACACCCGCAGGATGGAGGCGGGTGCTGCTGTTCGAGAGGGTAGACTTCGCGTTCTTCAACAACAGTTATCCGAGGAGCAGGCCAAGCTATCCGAGATTGAGCAGAAGGGTGAAGAGTTTGTAATAAAGTTCCGAGAGTCGTTTAAGGATAAAGGGTTGTCGGAAGAAACTCAATCCCTTGTTGATGCCGTATCGGAAATACTTTCAGACATAGACGAGTCAACTCAGAGGGCAATAGAGTCTGGGCAAGATCCGTTTGATGTTATATTTGATCGTCGCCGTAAAGAGATACAGGACGCAATGGAACTTGTCGAGGAGGCAGAGTACGAAGTATTTATTGACGAGATGCGGGAGGACCAAGATTTTGTTTGGAGTCTTGAAGAAAATATTAGATTCAAACGTATAGAAAAACAAGCTGCGAGAAAAGTTGCGGATGTAGAGGCTCTTATCGACGAGATGGATACTGTCCAGTCTATGGGGGACGAGACAGCCATTACCGAACTGGCTCGCAAGAAGATACAGGTTCGTGCTGGTATCATAAAGAAGTTGGAGGAGGCTGGTTATGCAGACTTCTTTAAGGGGATGAAGCTGTCTCGCCAGATGACCGAGGCAGAGGCTACAGCAATCAATAAAGAACTTAACAAAATTGTTGATGGCATCATGAAAGAGGCTCGTGCCAGCAGGTTCGGCCCGAAGAAGAAGGTTGGCAAGAAGGGTAAGTTCCGTAGCATGAAGTTCGGCAAGGAAGAACTTGATGCCTTGGAGGTAAAATTAAGACGAGCAATAAAGAATCCAGCCATGACACAAGAGGCGTTTCTTGAGCAGGTTGGCAAACTTCAACAAGCCCACTCTGTAGCTGTCGAGCAGATGTACAGGGATCGTTTTGTTAAGCGGGTCGAAGCTATAGTCAAGAGTTACCCAATCAAGGAGGCGGGGGCGCACATCAATGACGCACTTGAAGTGATGAGTGCTATACGGAAGGGTAAGGTTGATCCTTCCGAACTTATCATTTCCCTGTCTCGCGATATGATTAGCAACAATGCAGACATGATGGCATTTATGTACGCTAAGCTAGTTCGTGCAGACAGCGCAAGGCCGAAGGATATGTCACTAGGCGATGGTGATATTGATGGCACAGCTTTCGACTGGGGTGTGTTCCTTGTAAATCTTGAGGACTTTGTTGATTCAGGCAAGGCTTGGGGTGAGATTAAGAGCAAGAACAAAAAGAAGTTAGCGCAAAGGGATAAAGAAGAAATACTCAAGAGACTGGTGCCAAAAACCGAAGGCCCAGTAAGGGAAAAAATAAAAGAGAAACTACCCCCCGACATAGATAGAACTTTAGCTGAGATTACTAGAGAGGCCAGGGATAATGTTGGTGGCCTTTGGGGAACGTACGCATATCATTACAATACCCTACTTGAGATATTCAACCTGCAAGACACAGTACTCTCGAAACATATTGATGCTGATATGGCTTATCGCAGGAAGTATAATCAGTGGATGAATAAGTTCTCAAAGACCGTCATGGACTCTGCGGCATATAAGGATCTCAGAAGTAAGCCTAAGTTGTCGGTGCGAACTTCGCGTGGACAAAAAAAATACTCCATGGGACAACTGTTAACTATATATATGTACGCCCAAAATGATGGCACAAAGAAAAGACTTATCGAGAAGAACGGAATCAAGCAAGTCGAACTCGATAAGATTGAGGCATATATCGGCAAGGACGGTGTGGCTCTCGCAAACTCCATAATGTCCCTGTATGACGAGATGTACGATAGCGACATCAACCCAGAGTATAGGAAGAAATACGGACACAACCTCAGAAAGAGAAACAACTACTCACCGATACGAACCGTTACTGGTGGTAAGGACGATATGGATCTTACCAATGAGTTCACGATAATGGGCCTCGCTGAGTCTACCTTCTTCAAGGAGGTTAAGGGTAATAATATGCTTGATGTCGAGCAGGATGCCTTCTCGAACTTTACTCTTTATGTTCGGGGTACACAGCACTGGATCGCCTATCATGACTTCTTCTCAAAGGCGAATGAGGTTCTGAGTGACGAACAGGTTAAACTTGACTTCATTGACAAGCATGGCAAGAGCAATTACAACAACCTGATGATGTATATAGAGAGGTTGCAGAAGGAGCGGACAGCCCAGACTGCATTTAATAATGGTGTCGCAAAGTTTGTACTCAACAATATTGTTACATCTCGTATTGGTGCCAGCCTACAGATTATGGAGAAGCAGATGATTACGTCTGCTCTTGCGATGGGCGAGGTTAGTAGCCTGGACTACCTTAAATATATGGGTGAGTTCATGTCTAACCCTGCTGAGATTTTTAGGGAGTTGGCAGAGCACGACACTCTCAAGTATCGTGGCAACACACTTGATCCCGAAATGGCTACTGCCTTTGATAGCTTGCCAGCTATGAATGGGAAGATATCAGAACTGAATCTGCTGGTACAGAATATCAGAAAGTGGTCTGGCCTCAATGTTACTGTTGGCGACCAGTTTGCTGTAGCTAGTGGTGCATATGTCATTATGAGGTCTTTGGAGTCTAAGGGTTCACCAAGAGATGTGGCCCTTGATTACGCCATGGCATGGGCAGAGAGGACTCAGCAATCCTCATTGCCGTCAAATAGAACATTGGCAAGTCTGGAAAAGGGCGACCTCACAAAACTTCTAACCATGTTCTCGACATCACCCGTGGCACTTGCCAACTACGAGAGAAGGGCTTGGGCTGAATGGAGTAATGGAAAAATATCTTTGCAAACGGCAATTCGTAAGACGCTTGTCGTCCATTCTGTATCTGCACTGTTTGGCTATATTGCTGGTGGCTTCGGTGATCTCGAAGATTACTTTAAGGGTGACTTCTGGTTCTACATGATTGCTGGCCCACTAGGTTCCATCCCCGCCCTTGGCCCTGGGTTGGCTAAACTCGTGGCGGCGGCAACTGGCGGAGACCCATATTCAGACGAGGCGCTTGCCGAGGATGTGCTGGTTTCTACATTCAATGATATTGCATCCTCTGTTACTAGCGGTGATTATATTGAGGCGATTGCCTTCTTTGGTGGGTCTGTCACAGGCATCCCGCTTGAGAATATACAGGACACAGCAGAGGGCGCGATAACACTTGACCCGTTAAAGTTGCAGGGCTTCTCTGATTATGTGTCCGAGCAAGGAAGGAAAGATGAAGAAACCAAGCCATTCGTCGGGGCAATATAACCCATTAACATATGCTATAATAGGCCAATCAAGGGATAAATTATGTCAATAACAGCCACTACAGACAAGGTAATCTACGACGGTGACGGCGGTACTGTCGCGTTCGCGTGGAGTCAGCCGCTTCGCTCAACCTCTGACATTGAGGTTATCGAGTACACAATAGCCACAGGCGCAGAGGTAGTTAAGGTCTTAACTACCGACTACACCGTGTCTATTGCTGACGGTAATGGCTCGGCCACAGTCACCATGAACTCGGCCCCAGCGTCCACAGTGAAGCTGATACTGCGCCGTAAAGAACCTCTTACCAACAACTTACAGTTCCGCAACCATGACGGGTTGCTTGCCGAGAATGTAGCCGAGGCTATAGACCGCCTTGTAATGCAGAACCAACGGCAACAGGAACAGCTTGACCGTTGCCTGAAATTCCAGACGGGCGAGGATAGCACGAACCCAGACTACACAGTAACCACACAGATCCCCACGCTCACGAACCTGGATACCAACGGTAAGTTCATCAAGTTGGTGAGCGACGGCGATGCCACACCAGTGATTACACTTGAGTTGGAATCGAGCACCACGGCGAACGGGGTGACGATGCCATCTGGGGTATCTACAGATAATGCTATCGCCAAGTTTGATGGCACCGATGGTACAGTTATCCAGAACAGCGGCGTTATCATCTCTGACAACGATGATATTACTGGTCTACGAGATATTAGCCCGACGCGCAACGCATCTGTTGGCGGCACTCTTGGTGTTACGGGACTCAGTACGTTACAGTCCTTAACACTCGCGTCAGGTGCTACGGTCACTGAGTTATCGACTGACGGTACACTTGCGGGCAACTCGGACACCGCAGTCCCGACTGAGCAAGCGGTCAAAACCTACATTGACGCGACGGGTAGCGGCGACTTCTCTGGCCCAGGTTTGTCTACCACAAACGCCTTTGTTCGATTCAGTGATGGTGGCGGCAAGACTGGACAGAACAGTCAGACCACAGAGGATGCGTCGGGCAACGTCACTGTTGCTGGCGACCTCACGGTGTCCGGTAACGACATCTACTCTGGCTCAGGCACAATCAATACAGACTTCGACAACAACCGAGGGGATGTAAACCTTGAGTTGATTGCCAACACCAACGAGACAGCGCGTATCTTGTTACAGGGCGACAACAACGACACAACGGCATCTACCGCGCTCGTGATGTTCGACGAGAACGGGACGGCTGACGCTCGAACACTAACCCTTGAGTTGGGGCAGGTGACTGACGAGGCTAGTATCCGTATCACCAATGATAACGGTGGCACCTCGCGAAACCTGATCACGTTCGACATGGTTAATGAGACAGCTACACTTACGGGTGCAACTACGGTGAGTGGTGCGTTTACTGCTAGTACGGGCGCGACGATAACTACTGGTGGGTTGGCGGTAGATGGTGGTGACGCTACGTTCGCGGGAAATGTTGATGTTGATGGGGCAACAAACCTAGAGGGTCCGCTATCGTTGACTGGTGGGACATACACCACACTAGGAATATCAACTGGCGGTGTTGCTACTGTTACATCATCTTATCATCCAATAAATACGAATGGTAATGCGGCAACCGATGACCTGACGGATATTACCGCAGGAACGGATGGTCAGATTGTTATCTTGACACCGTTTAATAGTGGTCGCGATGTTACTTTCAAACATGATTCGGCAACCGCTACAGGTCAAAGTATTTTGCTTTCCGGTGGTGCTGACCGCACCTTTGACACTCGCAACGATACGCTGATGTTGGTGTATAACTCTATTGCCACCACTGCTTTTGGTGGCGCGACAGGTGGATGGTGTGAGGTTGCTTTTACTAATAACGCATAATAAGGAAAAAAATTATGACTAACGAACAACTATTGATGTACGCTCAACTTAGTATATCGCATTTCAAATCAATTAGAGATGCAATTAACCACAAGGCTAGAAATATGTTAGATTTAGAAAGGAATCAGATTACTAGTAATACACAAGCTGAGATTATTGCGGCGCATGATGCTCTCATTTTAGACTTATATAATACTATCCCAACT
>Ga0222718_10000494_pt1 | contig 40254 bp, 57 predicted proteins | sample C33_27DmetaG_FD_165045 | JGI IMG/M metagenome (GOLD analysis project Ga0222718, IMG submission 165045) | Estuarine water microbial communities from San Francisco Bay, California, United States - C33_27D | ecosystem: Environmental > Aquatic > Marine > Unclassified | place: USA: California...
GCATTTGTAATGTCATTTGAGTTTATATCTAAATCGGATGACAAAGAATTAGGAGTACTACCATCTAACGACAAAGTATTATCAAAGGCGTCTCTTAAAGCTAAGAAGTTATTATTCAAAAGTGTTGTAGATGAATAACCTGTTGTGATAAAAGATATAGTTGGTTTTTTAGCCACTACTTTACGTCCTTGTTATTAAGAATATGTTATTCGTCTTCTTTTAAATCTACTTCTTCTAAAAGTTTAGACATAACATTCTCTCTTCCTAGTTGCATTTGCTCTACTTGAAATACTAAATTATTAATTTTTCTGTCTAAGTCAGTTGCGTGTTGAAGGAGTCTTTGTGCTTTTTCACTCATGTCTTCTAAGAAGTATTCTTTATCGTCTATAGTAACTGAGGTTTTATTTTTTTTGTCAGTCATTTTAGTTCCTTTTAGTTGTTAAATTATTCCCAAGGCACTCCTGTACCTTCAGTTGGATTTTTCTGCTTTTCTATTTCTGAAGCTATTAATGCCTCAACATCAGATTGCGATATGTGTTCCCATACCCACCCTTGTGCTGTCTCTTGAGTGACATCTTCATAAGCTACAAAATCAGCATCAGTTGAATCAAATGTTAAATTTGCTGTACCATAATTTGATGATGAGTGATCACCGTCAACGCCTGTACAACGCCAGTGAATAATTTTAATACCGCCTGTTGCGATTTCTCTTTCGCAATTCGGTATAGTCCAGGTGTATGTAATTGCCATCTTATGTCTCCTGTGCTGCTAAGTGTGCCGCATAAGCTGTCTTAACGGCATCTGTATGTACTGATGCACAAATGGCTTGTACTTCAGTGCTTTCGTTTGCAAGATCATCTGTTGAGATATCTGGTGCTACAACATGACGTGAAAAGGATCGACTAATCTCTGTGCCGTCACGCTTAATAACTGTGGCAGTGCGTACTTGCACATGCTTGTAGTCACCTACGATTTCTATTTTATCTTGTATTGTTTCTTCTGTTAGTGCCATATTGGCCTCCTTTGTTTATCGTGGCGTTATTACCACCTGTCTGTGCCTAGAATCCACTAGGCTTATGGTTGTTATGTAAAGTATGTTGCAGTGAAATACAGATAATTATAAGCAGTTCCTGCGTTACTTAAATCTGTTTCATCCAGTGTTGTAGAGTTGGCTGCGTTTGTGGCTTGTTTTCTTAAATTAAGTTCACTGCCTGACACATAACCTTTTAAGTTTGACATATCACTACCAAAACGCATTGCAAAAGTAGGATAAAAACCTCCACCAGTTCCAGTTGAGGAAAAAGGCAATCCACCTATTTTTATCAATCCGCTTAAAGTGTTCCTGTCTGCTTGTAACTCTGCAATTACAGTCACTTTATTTCCCACTTTTGTGTATGAACCTGTTTGAACGCCATATGTAGCCACGCCTGATGGTGCTGTATATGCAGGAGTCCAAGTCCCCTCCTCATAGTCATCCAGCTTATTAGCCGCACCTGTACCACCGAGGTAAGCACCGCCTGAAAGGTAGAGGTCTTTGAAGCGTCTTGTGTCTGCTCCAAGATCAATAGCATTATCTACTGTAGCGCCATTTCTTGCTGGGCGAATTACTCCAACATTACTTTTAAAGTGTAGGCCAGAACCAGAAGTAGTGCCTGATTGGATATAAAGAGCATCACCACCTTCCGACCCAATACTACCTATAGCGCCTGTTCCTTTGCGGAACACAACAATGTCGCCATCGCTTGTTTGCCTTGTGAACCGCCCTGCAAAGTTTCCGTCAACAGTGAATTGTCCTATACCCGTTGGTAATATCTCCGCACCAACATTATCAACAGATTGGGAAGTCTTACCCACCAGCAAGTTACCGTTTTGGTCGAGGCGCATACGTTCATTTAAGTTTGTATTAAACACCATTGAGGAGCCTGTAGCGCCTATCGTAACATACGAAAGATTGGCTGTTAAAGGCGTTGTATTGTCGGCAAAGCCAATAGTAGCTGTAGCATCAGTAGACCTGAATATTGCTACTTGGTTTTTTGTCCCGCCAGACAAATCAAGCATGGTGTAAGGAGTTGCCGTCCCAATCCCCAACGACTCAGTACCCGCATCCCAGAAGAACTTTGCCGTGGTGCCTGTGTCCTCGTAGAAGCTGATGTCGCCGTTGCCTTCAACTTGCAAACGATCTCGCAAAACACCTGTACTGTCAGACCCAATTAGTTTGAAATCGGGTGCGTCTTTGTCGCCGCCACGAAATGCTTGTAGTTGAAACTTACCAGCGTCTGCTGACGCACTCCCATCTTCATCGTGAAACTCAAAAATACCTAGGCTATCCTGATATGCCGCTGTGTTTTTTGTTAGCTGTATAGTTCCACCATCATCCACAGTCAGCCCACTTGTGACTAAATTAGTCCAGATAGTATTTAACTTTGTGCGAACCGATAATCCACTTTCACCATTGCTAATTGAAGTTGGCATTTGTTAATTCTCCTGATGTCTTTCTATTATTATATTTTTTTAAGTTAATGATAAAATAAAATTTTAAGCTGTATTCCAGTCCCCTGAGTCTCTCCAGAAGTCAGCATCGTCCCACAAGCCAGTTGTAAAAAGCCAGGACTTATTTATAAAGGTATTAGCTACTATGTACTCTTTCCATGATGAGTAACCAAAGACAGCTGTAAAGTATGAGGTTAATCTGCCATCTAAAGTAGTATCTGTATAGCCTAAGCTGCCTAGGTATTTAAATTGACGATCACCTATGGTGCCATCTGTAAAACCTAACTCAGCTAGCATTTGAATTTCTTGATCTGGTGATTCTGCGAATATCTGCATTTAAACTACTCTTTAATCCTTTAATTAATCTTAATGCCTAGCCTATGGGCATCTTCAGTTAAAAGTGACAAAGCTTCTTTATTTAGTTCTTCTTCTTCTTTAGCTTGTAGTTTAGCTTTAGCTTTAGATGCATTATCCTTATCGAGCCAACCCTTCTCTAATAAAAGTTTAGCTGCACTAAAAGAACTACGTCCACCTGACTTCATCTCCTCAGCTATTGACTGAATAGCCTGAGACTTAACCTTTACTTCGGCTTCTTTACGCCATTTATTAATATAAGGTTTTAAAGGAGGAGAATTACATATAGCTGTCCAGCAGTCCCAGGAACCGAAGACTTGCATTGCGAACTCATACTCAGTTGGATCATTAGGAACTAAGGACATGTACAGCTTATGAAGTGACACAAGGGGTCTTTCGTGAGCTGTTATGTTTTCTTCCTTTAAGGTGAAGATCGAGTCTGATGGATCATCATAAGATAATTCGTAGAATAAACTTTTAGTTCTAGGTTTGTTTCTGCTGTTCTTTATCTGACTAAAGGAAAACATCATGTGTTATATCTCTGCAATAAAATAAACAATAGTGTAAGTATAACACACATATGTTTCTATGTCAACACATAAAATAAAAATAATAAGAATGTCACTTTATGATTGACAGGGTTGTCAAGACATGCTATAATAACTTAGGTGTTTCCGGGAGTGTATATACATATAGTATATATAAGATAATAAGTATATGTTTACTTATGACAGCTCAAGGTTATACTATAGACAGCTTAAGATTCTACTATAGACAGCTTAAGATTCTACACTGGCATCCTTTGGTTTTTACTGAGGGATGTTTTTTTTTTGTCATATAGCTAGGTGATAACTTTTGCAGCTTAAGAAAATATGTGAGAAAATGTTTTGTTGCATTGTACATATACAAGGATACCCCCAAGCCCCCCTTAGCTACCCCTAAATGTTACACAAATGCAACACCCAGGCCAGTTTTGTTGTACTTTGGTAACACTTTGGTGAGCTTAGGTGGCTTTTGTGATCACAAATATCATATAGGAAATGACACACCATAGCCACACTTAAGCCTAACCCTTTGTTATTCTTTCCCTTTCAATGTTTAATGAAGGCTAGGCTGCCAGGAATTAATTAGTTGTTTTATCTATATTCTTTTATATTTATTTTATTGCTTGACATTCTGAAAACAATGTAGAACTGTATAGGCATCGAGAACAAACACAAAAGGAAATACAAAATGCTAATAACAAAAATATCAGATATGACTGGGGATACTCACACTAGAGAAATACCTATAACTAATAAGCAATATCTTGATTGGTTAAATGGTAGGCCTATTCAGTATTCTATGTCACACCTAAATTCAAATGATAGTTCATTTATTAGAACGGGTATAACGTCTAAGGAATGGGCAAGCTTTTGGGGGGAAGACCAATGAATTTTCCATTAGTTCACATAAGTAAAATGACGGGTAAGCTTGACGGGTTTAAGGCTATATCCACGAACACAACAACCAACCCTTATTGCATAAAACAAAATGCATCAAAAAGGGAAGATAATATTTGCACTAAGTGTTATAGTCACACAATGCTCAAGTCATACCGTAAGAACATGCAACCCGCCTTGCAAAGGAATAGTGAAAGGTTAGCAAATAAAGTTTTAGACTATGACTTATTGCCAACCATACTTGATGCATTCTTTAGGTTTAATGCCCATGGCGAATTGATAAACCTTACACACTTGGAGAACTTAGTAAGAATATCTAAGAAAAATCCACACTGTAGCTTTGCATTATGGACAAAAAGAAATGATTTAGTTGTCAAATATTTTAAGACAAGAGAAAAACCAAGCAACTTTATATTGGTTTACTCAAACCCTAAGATATCAACAATCATGCCTAAGCCACCTAAGTATTTCGATAGAACTTTTAATAATGTCTTAGAACATGAACACAAAGAAAAACAGAATTGCACAGGTCAAAAATGCAAGGATTGTCGACTATGTTACACTATTGGCAATGGTGTTGACACTATAGTTGAAATGGTCAAGAAATATTAAACAAAGAAAAGGAATACAAAATGAGAGGTTTAAAAAATTTCCATTGGTTAACATACATAGACGATTTAGACATTCCAAAAAATTGGGAGTGTACAAGTTATAACAATGATGCATTACCAAGCTATCAATACAATGATTATACTATCTGGATAGATAGCAGTGATTTAAAAACTAGGCGTGAAAATACAGATCATATTTTAGGATGTAATAGTCCTTTATCTGAAAGGTTCACAGTGACTAGTTCTGATTATAAAGAACAATTAAAGACTAATAATTTCAGGGTTGTTGTAGATCTTGTCAACAGAAGGGAAAAATAAAAATGAAAGTATTAAGTTTATTTGATGGTATGTCATGTACCAGAATTGCACTAGATAAATTAGATATAAAATTAGATAGCTATTACGCAAGTGAGGTGGACAAGTATGCTATCAAAGTATCTCAAGCGAACTACCCAAGCATCAATCAACTAGGTGATGTCACTAAGTGGAGAACTTGGGATATTGATTGGTCAACAATTGACTTAGTTGTAGCTGGCTTCCCTTGTCAATCATGGAGTCTTGCGGGTCAAGGCTTAGGTGATAAGGATAAAAGAGGTCAGCTATTCTGGACAACTTTAGATATCATAAAGCATGTTTTAAAGAACAATCCGAAAGCTAATTATCTTATGGAAAACGTGAAGATGAAAAAGGATTTCGAGGACTATATAACCTATCACACAGAGCAAGCTTTAGGTACAGTTCAAAAGTATTTAATCAATAGTTCTTTGGTGTCAGCACAAAATAGAAAAAGGTTTTATTGGACTAATATTCTAAATGTAAACCAACCAAAGGATAAAAATATTGTTTTAGCTGATGTGTTAGAGGAGGAGGTAGATGCTAAATTTCTTGCAGGAAAGAATCTAATTAAAAATTATAGAGGTGGTAATCAATTAAATCCTAACTATAAATCTCAAGCTAATACTATTCATGATCACAAAAGTAAATCTGGTGTTCTGTGTGCTGGTACTCATGGGTATGCAAACGGATATGTACAAGGTTGTATTCAAGTAGGCGAAGCAGATATAAAAGGCTTTGACATAATCAAAAGAGTCTATAGCCCAGAAGGTAAAGCACCTACACTTACAACTATGGGTGGTGGGCACAGAGAACCTAAAGTAGCCTGTGGATCTATGATAGGTAGACGTATCAATCCAGAAACAGGTAAACGTGATGACTATAATGAGGATATTAAACCTGTTCAACGTATAGAGATAAGAGCAGACAGTAAAACAGGTACTCTAACAACTGTACAAAAAGACAACTTAGTTGTTTCACCTATTAGGGATAAGTCTAAGACTGTAAGATCAGGCGGTAGGGGTAGCTATGATAGACACGAATGGGATAGTGTAGATAAGCTACACTGGAGGAAGCTCACGCCTTTAGAATGCGAGAGACTACAGACAGTACCTGACAACTATACCAATCACGTAAGCAACACACAACGTTATAAAATGTTAGGTAATGGGTTTACAGTTGATGTAATTTCACATATTTTAAAACACATATAAGGAAAGGAAAAACAAAATGAACACTAAATATTCTAAAACTTTAATTGAACAAGCCCACTTCTTAGCTTTCAGCGGAGAGACAACAAACAAATCTATAGGTAAATTCTTAGGTTTAAACAAGAATGAACTAGAGTATATCCTTTATAAATTAAAACCTGATTGCAGCAATTCAATCGTTCAAACTTATGATAGTTTAGTGAGCTATGTTGAAACCAATGACGAAGCATGACCTATTCATTAAATGGTTAAAGACTTGTCCAGTGGATTACTTACCACATGTCCAAGGAAACTCAGGTCAAACAATCGTAACCTTCGATTTAACAGATAGTTTGTCAGAAAAACTAAACAATTTAAATCAAGTGACATCAGATGAACATAACGAATTAATTTTAGAAAGGAAAACGAATGGCTAAGTGGGCTATAAAAGAATGGCTGCAACCAAATGAACAGGTAAGCAACATGAGTATGACAGGTGAGATAGAGAACGTTCAACAAGAAATCAAAGTTTTAAAGGATTTAGATAATAAAAATCCAGGGGTTGAGATAATTGTGCAGTCTTTACTTGATGCTGAGAGAAGATTAAGATTATTAAAAGGATAACTATATGATCTGGTCAGACAACTTAAAAGTATTTCTAGTCCAAATGTTCGGACACGAGATACGAACTAAATCTAACTTTCAAAGGATACGACATGAAGCTTGGACACCTACTGTACCCAATGAAGAACCACCATTTTAAAAGGAAGGATAACTAATGACAACAAAGAAAAGAAGATTCGAGGTGTCCTCTACAGTTGAGGATGCCGATTGGATGGATGAATTAGATGAGAACCTAAGAGAGCTAGAGAAGTTTCTTATTGTATATGATAATAAGGAGTTGTCCGATAGTAACTACTAATAAACCTTGTCCAAAAGGACAACCCTATTATATAAGTAAAGTTCAGATTGTCAAGAGGAAAAATAATGGAATATGATTACGAATTATTTCACGAAGTAGCAGAAGAAGAATACTACTGCTGCGGTGAGTTAATGCACGAAGGAGACTACGAATTTGTCAAAGGTTTCGATGAGATGCCAGACGAATATAATATTATAAGAGATCCAGTTATAAGAATAGTTGACTTGTATAATAGAGATGATCAACGTATCGATCCTTGTCATTTGACAAAAGTTCAATACTTAGATATACTTCATACAATGACACAGATTTATTGGGACAAATTTTTAGAGGAACAAACATAAATGCCATGGATATCTCACCAGCCTTGTCCCTTCGATGATTGTGATTCCTCAGATGCTTTCAGCTATAACACTGAGAGCATGGCAGGTAAGTGTCATTCGTGTGACCGTAAGTATAGATTTAAGGATGAAGAAAAGGATGGGTGGGAAGTGCCAGAACAAAAAGTAAAATCTGTACCAGTTGAGGTGTTAACACCTGTCTATCGTAGTGTAAGAAGCATAAGCAAGGAAGCCATGGAGTTCTTTAATGTCAAGACCTACTTAGACTCAGAAGGGAAAGAGATAAAACAAGAATACATATATCCATCAGGCGGTACAAAGACAAGGTTCTTCCCTAAATCTTTTAGAGCTAATAACTTAAAGACAGATGAGTTGTTCGGTATGAACCTTTGGAATGCTGGATCAGGTAAGATTATAACTATAACTGAAGGCGAACTCGATGCTATGTCAGCATACCAGATGTGTAAGAGTCATAAATATGTCAATGCTTTCGTATCTCTTCCATCTTCTACCCCTTCAAATAAGATATGGTCTAACGTATCTGAGTATCTTAACTCATTCGATAAGATTGTTTTGTCAATAGAACATGACGAACAAGGTAATGCGGTAGCTCAGAAGATAGCTAACCTATTTCCTAACAAAGTTTACAGGGTGCAGCATGACAAGTACAAGGATGCCAATGAGTTCCTTGAGGCTGGTGCAAAGAATGATTTCTATCATGCTTGGTACAACGCAAAGAAGTATACACCTGAGAACATACTGAATACCCCTGATCAGTTCCTTAATCTGTTTAATAAGTCTGAGGATCATGTGTATGTTGAGACAGGTATCCAGGATTTTGACAACCTATGTATGGGTTTGATGCAAGGACACTTCACACTGTTCAAAGCACAGACAGGTATAGGTAAGACGGAGTTCATGAGATACCTAGAGTACCATATACTTAAGAACTACCCTGAGATTTCAATTGCAGCATGGCATATGGAAGAAACAAAACTGAGAAGTTTGCTTGGGTTAGTCTCATATGAACTTAATAATAATTTAACAAGAAAAGATTTAATTGAAAGAGCAGATGCAGAGAAGGATGTACAAGATTCCATTGTTAGATTAACAAAAGACGAAAGGTTTTATCAGTTTTTTCTTAATGATGAGGACGATCCTATTGACATTCTGGGTCACATACGTTATCTTTCGCAAGCTTGTGGCGTTCAATATATTTTCTTTGAACCCATCCAAGACATAGCTGCGAACATGAATGGAGATGAGAGTAAGGAGCAGTTCTTAGCTGATCTATCTGTCAGACTATCTAAACTAGCAGCTGAACTTGGTGTAGGCATTATTACTATTGGTCATACGAACGACGATGGAGCTGTCAAATACTGTCGTATGATTGAGCAACGAGCATCAGTTGTTGTTGAGTTACAACGTGATAAGATGTCAGAAGATTCTGATGAAAGAAACACTACTCGATTACTTGTCACAAAGAATAGACCTGTTGGTCCTACTGGCTACGCAGGTCAACTTAAGTTCAACACACATTCTTTCACTTTGGAGGAGAAGTATGCAAGTTATTAGTCTTTGGCCTACCGTCGCAGCAGTACTATATTTTTTAGGAATTATACTACATTACTATCATATCCTAGCTGTATTTGGTTTAACCAAAAGAGAAATGGAAAGAAGTGATTTAAGAACTTTATTCTTTTCTTTTATTTGGCCTTACTCTACAGTCATTATAGTTATAGGAGTTCTTTCCAATGAAAAATAAAAAAGTAGTAGCAATGGATATTGAAACGGATGCACTTGAGGCAACAAAGATTTGGTGCATCTGTACACAAGACATATTAACAGGTGAGACAGATCAATTTTTAAATGTTGATAGGATACCTGAAGAAAGGGATAGGTTTCTTGAATATTGCAGCACAGTATCTAACTTTGTTTACCACAATGGCATTGGGTTTGATGTGGGTATTATCAACAGACTGGTCAAAGAGAATTGCGTTCATCTTGATTTGGTTATCGATACTCTTGTTCTCTCTCGCCTTATCGAATACAACTTAGAAGGTGGACACAGCTTGAAGGCGTGGGGTAAAAGGTTAGGTGACTTTAAGATTGGGTTTGATGACTTCTCTTGTTTGACACAGGAGATGATAGACTATTGTCATCAAGACGTGGTTGTCACAGTAAAATTATATAATAAATTTTTAGATGTGATAGAGGATGAATCCTGGCAAGATGCTATTAGATGTGAGCACGACATACAAATTCTATGTGAAGAGATGACAAGGAATGGGTTTTACTTTGAGAGAGATAAGGCTGATCATTTACTTGACGAGATAGAATTAAGACTTTGTGAGTTAGACGAAGGTTTCCAACATGACTTTCCACCTAAGTTAGAAGAAGTAAACAGAATTATTTACAGGAAGAAACAAGATGGATCACTGATGTCAAGTGTTGTCAAGGCACAAGAGAAATACCCTAAGACAGAACTTGATAAATCAAGATACCCACCTCAGCTTATCTGTTATGATTGGATTGACTTTAATCCTGCATCACCTAAGCTGCGAATAGAAAGACTATGGGAGGCTGGCTGGAAACCAGTAGATAAAACTAAAGGACATATTGAATATGACAGAGAACAAAAACGCAGATAGAGGAAAGAAGTTTGCTAAGTATGGGTGGACCTTATCTGAGGCAAACCTCAGCACACTACCTGAGACGGCTCCTCAAGGGGGTAAACGATTAACTGAGTGGTTGACACTTGAGGGAAGGAGAAGCAGCCTTGTCGAGTGGCTAGGGCACTGTGGTGACGATTCACGTATTCACGGTAGGTTTCAAGGGATAGGCGCATGGACAGGTAGAATGGCACATCGAGCACCTAATCAAGCTAACATCCCATCTGAGTTTCATGGTAAACCTAAGTCAGCGGTTGATGAAGTAAAGGATAAGTATGATGGTCAGTTCAGGGCTTTGTGGTCAGTACCTGAAGGTAGTTATTTGGTGGGCACAGACGCAGAAGGAATCCAGTTGAGAGTACTTGCTCACATAATGGGATCAGAGGAGTATGTTCATGCGATTGTCTCAGGTAAAAAAGAGGAGGAGACAGATATACACAACCTAAATCGTAAAGCCTTGGGTATGTCACATGTAACGAGAGATATGGCTAAGACATTTATCTATGCATTTTTACTAGGGGCTGGCACAGGTAAGATAGGACAAATCTTAAAGGTAAACATGAGAGAAGCTAACCAAGCTGTCGAAAACTTTTTAGAATCTATACAAGGTCTTTCTAATTTAAAAAAGAAAGTTATACCTTACATAGCTAAACGTGGTTGGTTCAAGGGACTGGATGGACGTAAGGTTAAAGTTCCATCTGAACACAAGACATTGGCAGGGATGTTACAGAATGGTGAGTCTGTCATAATGAAACATGCAGCCTTGCAGTGGGTTAGAGAAGCCAAGCAAAAAGAAATAGACTTCAAGCTTGTCACCTGGCCTCACGATGAGTGGCAGACAGAAGTGTGTGGTAATTATGCAACAGCAGAGGATTTAGGTGCAATGCAAAGACAAAGTATTGTTGACACAGGTGTAAAATTTAGTATGGACTGTCCTCTTGCTGGTTCTACAGATATAGGTAGAAACTGGAGGGATACACACTAATGTATTGGTTAATTGCTTTATCTCCTATATTTTTTGTATTGACAACAACTCTTATTACATGTATATGGAAGTATCTAATAGCTAAAGGAACAAACAATGGCATCAAAAACTAAATATGGAGTATTCGAAGGTCAACTTTATTACTCTAAAATATTTATGGATAACATGGATGAACACGAGTATCATGAGAAGACTCAAGGTCAGTTCAATACTGTCTTCATACCTAAAGACGAAAAAGAATTAAACAGAATGGTAGACCTAGGTTTCCCTGAAGTATCTATGGGCAACAAGATGATTAAGGAGTGGACGGTAGCTGATGGGCGCAAAGGGATGAAACTTAAACGTCCTAATGTACATCCATCAGGTATCGAAGACTTTGGAGGTGCACCCTCAGTCACTAAAGGTAAAACAAATACACCTTGGGATTACATTGAGGATGGTGCACTAGGTGATGGAACTACAGCCTTAGTTAAGATATCTATATACGGAGAAGGGTCAGTAGCCTCTGTCCGTTTAGAAAAAGTAGGTATTCTTGAGCATGTACCATATGATGAAACATCAGCAGCTGAGGATCAATGGTAAACTCAAATAAACATATTCTCCCTGAACTTATGGGGGCTTCGGCCCCCTACTTTTTCACAGAAAAGGAATAGGTTTTGAGCACTAAGTACAAACAAGTTCTTGTTGATGGTGATACTTTTGCCTATCGAGCAGCCTTCTCTTGTGAGGACACAACCCTTGGGGATGCAATAGATAAAATAGATGAGTTACTTGAGGATACACTTAATGAGGTTCTCTGGGAAATTGATGATAAATTATATCAAATCTTTTTGACAGGTAAAGGTAACTTCAGACATGACATAGCTATTACACATGAATACAAAGGTAATAGAAAGTCAGTTGAGAAACCTAAGTACCTACATAAAATAAGACAGCACATGATTAAAAACTGGAAAGCTATTGTTTCCAAAGGTGAGGAAGCAGATGACCTCATTGGAATTTGGTCAACAGGTTATGGTCCAGAAGCTCTAGTTGTGTCAGTAGATAAAGATATGTTACAACTTCCCTGCAATCATTATAATCCAAGCAAAAGAAAATATAAAACAGTCTCTGAACTTGAAGGAAATAAATTCTTTTACTCTCAAATTTTGACAGGAGATAAAGCTGACAATATCATAGGGCTTTACGGTATAGGTCCAGTCAAATCTAAAAGAATACTAGAGGATTACTCATCAGAAGAAGACTTATATGAGGCTTGTCTGAGGTCTTACGGAGGGGAAGAAGATCGTGTTATAGAGAATGGCAAACTTCTCTGGCTCAGAAGACACGAAGGTCAAGTATGGGAGCCACCTAAATGCGTTTCAGGTCAGGACTAGAAAAACGTACAGCTAAGTACTTAAAAAAATTAAAAGTAAAATTTACATACGAAAAATTTAAAATCAAGTGGCAAGATTTAAGGTACAAGACATATACACCTGACTTTGTTCTTGAGAATGGCATCATAATAGAAACTAAAGGGCGGTTTATTTCATCTGATAGAACCAAACACCTTATGGTTAAACAGCAGCACCCAGAATTAGATATTCGTTTTGTCTTTAGCAACCCTAAAGCTAAACTTTATAAAGGGTCTAAGACAACCTATGGAAAATGGTGTGAGAAGAATGGTTTTCTATATGCAAAAGAAACAATACCTATTGAATGGATAAAAGAGAAAAGATGGTTTGACAATGTTTGATGAAGAGAGTAAAATACAGGCTCTGGTAGATAATTACGGATTAAATTATTTACTAGAAGACAACCAAATATCTGAGAATTTTGTTGTTAAATACCTCATAGAAGAAGGTATGGTTGAGTTAGATAATTATTTTAATTTTGATGCAGAAATGAAAGAGTGGATGGAGTGGGAAGAGTGAGTGATTACGGTAAAGATTTAGAGACATATTCAGATTGGGTTGAAAGTAAAATTTTAACTGAAGGAGAGCTAAGGCTTTATGAAAATGCACTTGGGTTAGCTGGAGAAACAGGGGAAGTATCTGAAAAGATCAAGAAGATGATAAGAGACAAGACAAGGTTTAGCAGCGAGGACATACTTAAAGAATTAGGAGATGTTCTTTTTTATACTGTAGCTATAGCTAACATCTATGATGGTACACTTAAGTCACTTATAGAATTAAATGTAGACAAACTAAATAGCCGTACACAAAGAGGAACTTTAAAAGGATCAGGAGATAACAGATGAACAACTACTTACCGACAGACTATCAATCTTTTATTCACACATCTCGTTATGCTCGATGGTTAGAGGATGAAGGCAGAAGAGAGACTTGGCCTGAGACTGTCAAAAGATATATGGACAATGTTGTTCGTCGTTGCCTTGATATAGATACGATAGGTATAGCCTCTGAGTTAGAGGAAGCTATCCTTAGTTTAGATGTTATGCCCTCAATGAGAGCTATGATGACAGCAGGTCCAGCCTTAGACAGAGACAACACATCAGGATATAACTGCAGCTATTTACCCGTAGATGATCTTAAAAGCTTCGATGAGGCTATGTTTATTCTTCTTTGTGGTACTGGTGTTGGCTTCTCCGTCGAGAGGCAATTCATCTCTAAGCTCCCCGAAGTCCCTGAGTTGTTCGAGAGTGATACTGTCATCGTTGTCAAGGACAGCAAGGAAGGGTGGGCTAAGGCTCTTCGTCAATTGATTGCACTCCTTTATAGTGGTGAGATAGCTAAGTGGGATGTAAGCAGAGTACGTCCTGCTGGTTCTAAACTTAAAGTATTCGGAGGCAGGGCTAGTGGACCAGCCCCTTTGGTTGACTTGTTTAATTTTGTTATTCAAGTATTCAAGACAGCCCAGGGTAGGAAGCTATCTAGTATTGAGTGCCATGATGTTATGTGTAAGATAGGGGAAGTTGTTGTTGTAGGTGGTGTACGTAGGTCAGCTATGATTAGTCTTTCTAACTTGTCAGATGATCGTATGAGACATGCTAAGTCAGGGGCTTGGTGGGACAATGATCCTCAACGTGCTTTATCTAATAACTCTGTTTCGTATACTGAAAAACCTGACAGTTTATCTTTTATGAGAGAATGGATGGCTCTTGTTGAGTCAGGTTCAGGTGAACGAGGTATCTTTAATAGACAAGCAAGTAAGAACCAAGCAGCTAAATACGGTAGAAGAGATTCTAACTACGAGTTTGGTACTAATCCTTGTAGTGAAATTATACTACGTCCGTACCAGTTTTGCAACCTAACTGAGGTAGTAGTAAGAGCAACAGATAACCTTGAAGATCTTGAAAGAAAAGTTAGACTAGCCACAATACTAGGGACAATTCAATCTTCTTTTACGAACTTCCCTTACCTAAGAAAGATATGGAAAAAGAACACAGAAGAAGAACGTTTGTTAGGTGTATCTCTTACAGGTATCATGGACAATCCTTTGATGACAAAATCTAATAAAGGTTTAGATAAAACACTTGATCACCTACGTGAAGTTTCTGTCACAATTAATTCTTACTGGGCTAACATACTTGAGATACCTGAGTCTAAATCTATAACGTGTGTTAAACCTAGTGGTACTGTGTCACAGCTTGTAGACTCAGCATCAGGTATTCATGCCAGACACTCGGATTTCTATATAAGAACTGTAAGAGGTGACAATAAAGATCCTTTGACAAAGTTTATGATTGACCAAGGTATTCCTAATGAACCTGATGCAATGAAACCTGAGAGTACAACTGTGTTTAGTTTTCCTGTACAGTCCCCTCAAGGTTCAGTTGTTACCTCTGATATGACAGCTATCGAACAACTAGAGATGTGGTTAGTATATCAAAGACACTGGTGTGAACACAAGCCAAGTGTAACAATCAATGTAAAGTCTGACGAATGGTTTGAAGTAGGAGCTTTTGTTTATAAGAACTTTGATGAGATGAGTGGTGTGTCCTTCCTTCCTTACAATGAACACACTTACGTACAAGCACCTTACCAAGAAATAGATGGACAACAATATGAAGATCTGTTATTAACTATGCCTAAAACTATAGATTGGTCTAAACTTTCTGACTACGAACAAGAGGATAACACAGTCTCAATGCAAACAATGGCTTGTACTGGTGATGTGTGTGAAATGGTGGATATAACATGAGTGTACGTAAACCTTTTAACAGAGCATTATATGAAGCATATGATCATAAAGCCAAAGAAACACTTATGTCTCTTCTTGAAAGACAAGGACATACTATTGTTAATACAGTAGAAAACTATAAAGTAGATGTAGTCAGTCAGAAAGGTGAGTATACTTACTTCAATGAAGCAGAAGTTAAGACAGCTTGGAAGGAAGATTGGCCTGTCACATGGGCTGAGATAAGAATACCTGAACGTAAAAGCAGACTTGTCAGAATGTATGAAGAACAAAAAGGTGTTCTTAATTTTTATATTTTTCGTAATGACATGAAACAGGTGTGGAGAATTAAAGATACTCTGTTAAAACCTGAGACACTTAAGGAGGCCAGGGGTAGGTACATTATGAAAGGTGAAAAGTTTTTTCATATACCTTACACTGAAGCTCAGTTAATTAATATTAAATAAGGAAAACTTATGGAAGACTTAGTAAACCATCCACCTCACTATAATTCTTCAGGTATCGAATGTATTGATGCAATGGAGGCAATGGCAGAAGGAGCTGAAGTTAAACCTCATGCATCTTATTGTTGGCAGAACGCCTTTAAATATCTGTGGAGATGGCCTTACAAGAATGGTCTTGAAGATCTTAAGAAGTGTCGTTGGTATTTAGATAAACTTATAAATGAAATAGAAGGTAACTAAAATGTTCTCAGCTTTAATGTTAGCCTGTCTTGTAGAGACTGGTGTTTGCAAATCAGCAGTTAGTCCTATTCTTTATGACACAGAAATTAGTTGTCAAACATCTCTCGTTATAGGTATAAGGATAGCTGAACAACATGGTTGGACAGTTGTTGGTTATCACTGTTATGATTGGGGTAGTAAAGTATAAAAAAAAGAGGAGCTTATGTGCTCCCCTTCTTTCTCTTCTTCCCTGAAGCGGTTGTTGACCAATTAACTCTTTTAAAACTGGTCTTTTTTCTGGCCTCTTTCTTTGAAATACTACCAGCTACAGACTTAGGCCTACATGCAGGATACGGACGTTTACTATTCTTAGCACTCTTACGTCCACAAGGCTTACCTGTCTTTACATCGACCCATTCTTCACTGAACCATTTTCCTAATCCACCTTTAGCCATTATGATTTCTTCACTCTATTGTCTTTACCTGTCCAGCCACCGCCTTTGGACTTATACCATTTGGCAGCCCAAGCATTAGCATAAGCTGATGGATATACTTTAAATTTTTTTCTAGCTTCAGATTTAGCTCTTGACCACAAGTCAGGTTTGGTTGGCTTAGGACTTGCCATTATCGACTCCTTAATTAAATTTATACTTTTACTTACGTTCCTTACATATACACTTGTATATACAAGCGCATGATTCTTTGCATATACATTTATCTTTACATTTACAAGTCATGTCAATTTCCTACTAATGGGTTGTCTAATGCTTCCTGTAATCTTTCATTCAATCTATCTTCTAGTTGCTTTAAGTTAGAGTCGATACGTTCCTCTGTATCTCTCATTGTATCACGCACATCCTTTTCTGTTTCTCTATTCAAAGATTCTATTTCTCTAAGAGAAGAGTTGACATCTTTATTTAATTGATTCATCTCAGCTAATGTATTCTCTACCATTAAATCTATTGATGCTTGTGTGTTTTTAATTCTATCTGAAGATTTCTCTACCTTGTTATCTATCTTATCTATGTAACCTTCTAGCTTTAGTATATCATCACGCAGATTATTCTTAATGTCTTTACTGTACTCCAACGCACTATCTAGTTTTGTTTGAACTAATGTGTTCTGAGATTTAATAGCACTAATATTTATATTTTGTATGATGCCTTTCATGTCCATGTAGTCTTTGTAAACTTCAAAGCCTCCCCATAGTCCACCGCCAAGTGCAGATAAAATTGGAATAATCATCATAAGTTTGCCACCTTTGATCTTTGCTCCTGCTATCTCTACTTCAGCCATAACATACTCCTAGTTTTCAAATGATAAACTTCTTAGTTGATTAATTTCTTTCTGTAACTTTAACACTTCTAATTCTTTCTTCTGTAGCTCAAGTTCATACAGTCTGTTACAATCAATTCTTGACCTAGCTCTAGCACCAAGGGGAATTGTTATTCTACTGTATACACCTATGTCACCTGTTTTAGTTGTGTCAGATTGTATTAATCCTGTCACACCGAACTCCCAATTAGTAGCTGACCCTATAGCATTAGAACAATCTAGTTCTCCAGCTCTGAACTTATCTGCTTGAAAGTTTTGACTTGCGTTAGGCAACGAAAGATTTAAAGAGTTAGATACTGAGTCAGCCCAAGCAATGTTATAGGTTAGTATAAATATTATAAAAAATATTCTCATTTATTTTGTTTTATCTTAGAGCATATTCTTGAAGACACTAGTGTTACTTGCTCTTTACCCTTAAATACTTTTGATTCTGTGCATATATAGACCGCCTTGGCTATGTCTTTAGACCTTATATATACATCAAATAATTTTCTCTTGTTATATCCTACCTCTATTATATTAGAAGTAGAAGCAAAAGGTACTGGCTTCCAGTCAGATGTGAAGACACCTATCTCATACCAGGACACATCACTTCTGCGATTAAACAACTTTAACTTAGCTACTGACACACCATCTACATATGAAGACTCAAGCTTCGGGTAGGCAGGTGTCATCTCATGTGCATTCAATGAAGTACACAAACATAAAGCTATTATTATTTGGCGATACATTCTGCTACTATTAATGCTGTGTAGTTACCAGCAGGTAAAGACTTAGTGCTGCCATACTGAGCAGTAGAAGCTACAGTAAACCAAGTGCTACCTGCTAATGTTAGATTAAACTCAGTTACATTATTGTAAGTAACTTTAGCTGCTTCGTATGCACTCATATCTGACACACTTACCTGTCCTACAACGGTACTACCTGTCCATGCTACTGCATCATTAAGTGTTGGACTAGATGAAAAGCTATTAGGGTGTGTGAACCTAGCCTTATAATAATCTGCTTGTGCTACATCAATTCTTATTGAGGCTGGAACACCGCCGTCTGCTGGTACTGTAGACAATTTGTAAGGAAGGGGATGTCCATAAACACCTGCTGTTTCTGTCCATACAGAACACTTGGGTTGTACTTGACCTGTAATAGGGGAATCAACTGCCATTGCAGGAGTTGCTGATAATAAAAATATTAAGGGTACTAATTTCTTCATGTTATTTCCTAATCTTTATATTGTGATCTAACTATTCTTCTGTGGGATTTATCTTGTTTAAGATTTATTAAAGCTGTGACATTATCTTCTATGGTATTATCTACTAATCTAATTGTTTCTTCATACTTACCGCCTTCTATAGTTGCACTATAATAAAAGTCTAGTTTACCTTCAGCAGTCATTTGTTCCATCATAGCAAGCTGTTGTGTTGGGTTAGCTATTTGCTCTGCTGCCCCTGCAACTGACAAGGCTCTTTCCATTTTTAATTCTTCCTGTTCTTCTTCTTCTTTCTTTTCTTTTGCAGCTTGTTCTTCTTCTTGTTCTTCTGTCTTACGATCTAGTTGATACTGAACCCATTCATCATAATAAGGATCATCTATTGCTGGTTCATTATTAAGTAAGTCATTGTCTAAAAGATATTGATATAAAGCATCTTTAAAGTTAGGGCAGCTAGGATCAGAGAGTGGAATGTAACATGGGTCAAACTTATAATTATAAGCTACTATTACGTTACTTAAGGTTGCACCATTACTAGCTGTTATACTTCCCTTTCCCCATTTAGTGCCAAGCGAAGGATTGACAAGATCAAAACCTATCTTAGTATTGCTTGGCAACTGATCCCAGTTATCGTGTCTTTCGTATATGTAGCCAGACCCATTTGCATTTTCGTTAACTATAGAAACTGTAGAGTCTGTACTACTCCTCTTGTTGATAGTGTATCTATGAAACACACCTTGAACCTCTAACCCTGCTTCGGGTGGCAACACATCTGTCATATTCCAAGTGTGTTTATTCTTAGCTACATTGTTTGTTCTTCCGTATGTGTAGTCAGAGTATAAACAAGAGGGCCAAGAAAAGACCAATAACAGCGCCAGCACCTGTTGCGGTGTTCTTAGTATCATCATCCCATTCCTCCTTTGACCCTGTCTTAGCATCAGGAACTAAGTGTGGGTTATTTTTCCATGCATCTTTAGCTGGCTGCCCTACAAGACCATCAAATGGACACGGTGTTCCAGCATTCATCATACTTTCGAACACACGTTTGTCCATACAAAGAACACTTACAGCTGCAACTTTCATTCCCATATCATAGAGAACCTTAGCATTCTTTAATCTTTCACAGTTTAAATCTCTTGTTGTAGTACCTATTGATATACCTAGTATCTGTGTTTGCACTGCACCTGACATACCTACTGTGCATAAGTCTGAGTTAGAGTTATTAATAGTAGGTGACATAGCTGAGGGTGGGGGTGAGTTAACTGTAGTTTCTGAACTCAAAGTAGAGTTAACAGTAGATGTGGTATTACTATTAGTTTCTATACAGTTAGCATTAGTGGCACTGTCACACCCTTCAGCGTAAGCCATAGGAACAAGCACTATTAAAAATAATAATGATAAGAATGTCCAACCTATATATGTAAAAACTTTAAGCATTTTATTACCTTTTTAAAATTCTTTGTATATCTGACAAAAGTTTATCTATTGGTTTTCTTTTTGACCCTAGTTTAGGAATTTTTCTTCCTGAGTTAAAAGCTTTATTATTAAAATCTGGCGTTCTATTTCTGCTACTATACATTTTTGCAGATGAAGTTTTAGGACTAGTGACATCATTAGCTTTAGAAACTTCAGAATTAGAAACTTTCTTTTTGTCTTTGTAGGCTAGTCTTAGTTTTTCTAACTTAACGTAGTCCTTCTTTTCTTTCTTTTCTCTTGCGGATAACATATATCTCTCCTCTACCATTTAACCTTGTCAGCCCAATAAGCTGCACTCATTTTACCTCTAGCTATATTCTTTGCATGTCTAGCTTTAAAAGATTTCTTTCTAGCTTTATCTTTAGCTGTACGAGGGTTTTTACCTGCACCACTTACGCCTTGCTGACCAAACCTAATAATCTTTTCCTTGCCATCAACACAAGCTTTAACCACATGTGATTTCTTAGGATGGTTAGGTGTTCTCTTAGGTTTATTACACTTTAGTTTTGATTTATCTATAGCCATTATTTTGCAAACCCTGCACCAAAGTACAACCCAACGATAGCACTAACGATGTGTGTATCTAGGGGTGTAATAACAAACCCTGCTGCTTCTTTCCAGATAACTTTCTCACTATCAGAACCTACTAAGAAAGAAAATATATTGCCTTGTATCTCTGAGTAGCCAACTACAACACCCACATCTGGGTAGAATATAGCTGCTACTTTAGGTAGTACGATGATAGAAAACACCGCACCAAGGGCAATGAGCCTACGTGTCCAGGCAAAATGTTTGTCTTTACTACCGTATTCCCTAGCTGCACTCGCTGCTCCAGCATTAAATGCACCACGTTGCAGTAGCATCTTATTATTTTCCATCCTTGCTTTTAGTGCTTGACCCCACAAGGACATAACACCACCTAGGACTGTCGATCCTAGCATAGTGATTAATTCTAATGGAAATCCCATAGTGTTATCCTTTTAATTTGTTTTAATATTAACTTTTAGTAAATTTATTTTGCCAGTTCTTCAAATCTTTTTGACCAACCTTTACCAAAGTCTTTCCAAGAATTAGATGGTTCACTAAAGCCTTTTGTTCCGAACTCTAATTCTTTTAAAAAAGCATCTTTAAATTCTTTCTTAGTAAAACTACTTTCTTTCATTTTACTTTCTGTTTTTGAACCTAAGACACCATCTGGTTCTAAGTTTAAAAGATTTTGTAAAGACCTTACTGCCCTACTCTCACCTAAAAATGCAGCATGAAAAAATATTTCTTGTAAACTAGCTGGAAGACTACCTACGTTAAACCTATCGTAGTACTTTTTAGAAGCAATTTCACGAGCTGTTTCTTCACTTAAGTTTTTCATCTCGTCTACTGTGGGTTCTCTTCCTAAGTGTTCAGCTAAGGTAGCGGCTGTTATACCAAAGTTAGTACCTATTAATTTGTCATTATAATAATTTCCTGTGTCTTCTACATTGTCAGAGTAACCCTTCTCTACTTCAAAGATTGAGTCAATAAGACTTTCTCTTGTGACAACAGAAGTCTTTTCTTCTTTTTCTAAAGCACGAGCTTCAGGTACAATAGAAGTTTCAACAGAAGTCTTTTCTTCTTTTTCTAAAGCACGAGCTTCAGGCACAATAGAAGTTTCAACAGAAGTTTTAGATACAACTTCATCATCTTCCCAAAAGTTTTTAAATACTGATACTGCCTTTTTAAAAACTGACACTACTTCATCTTTATCCCAAAAGTTAGCCATTTTATTTTTTTCTTCTAACAGTAGCATCGTTGCCCACAGTATAAAGAGTACCACTAGGTAATTTATTATATGTTTCTTCATCTATACCAATATTAGAACCAAAAACTGAAATGTTTGTTGTTTCTTCTTCAAACATACGTTTTCGAGATTCTCCATTAATTTCTCCTTCAATTTCAGCAGGTTCTTTTTCAACTTGAACAGGTTTTATCATTGTTTGTTCAATAGCCTTTGTATCCATTCCTAATTTTTTCATATTATTTATATAGATTTTAGTTCCACTAGCAATTCTTTGTATTTCTCTATATTTTCTATAAACTGGAGAAAATTTTAAACCTGTTTTTTCTATATCATTTCGTTCACGAGTGTCTAATCTCATACCTCTGTCAGCAACCATAGCTGTTACATCTCCATTGTAGTGTTTAGATGCAAAAAATTTTACAAGATCTCTTGCTTCTGAACCCATGGTAAAAGAACCTTCCATAGTACGTCTATCTAAATCATATTCGACTTTACCTAACCCAGTTATATTAAAGAAACTATCCGTTAATGAACCAGCTGCAGTACTACTGTACACATTGAATTGAGATTGAAGAACATCTTTTAATCTTTCAACAGCTAATCCATGTTCTTCAGGTTTTAAGTTTTTAACAAACTTTAACTTCTCGTATAGTTCGTCGTTAAATAATTCATTTATTTGTTCAGTAGAAAAAAGCTCTTGTGTTGTAGTCATAAGACTAGTAACTTTACCTATGCCAGCAAAAAAGTTATCTTGGTGTTTTGGATTATTTAAAGATTCTGAATTTACTAAATGAACTTGAGTGCCTAGTACAGTTTTAATAACATCTTTTCTTTCTTTATCACTTATTTCCAATCCAACGTCTAAGTCTTCTTCACTGTGTAAAATACCTTTAGATACAACAGAATCATTACTATTTTTAAAATTTTCTTCTTTACCAGAATAAGGATCTGTATATACTGTATTTTTTGAATTTTTTATTCTATTCATAGCTGGTAGTAGAGTTGTAATATTTTCTGCTATATATATAGAAAGCCCAGCATCTTGTGTTAAAATAGCACGTCTAAGTATAGGGTTTGTAACACCAGAGGCTAGTTCTAGTATTGCATAGCTTGTAACTTCTAAAGCTTCCTTTGTTAATTTATCAAGCATTTGTTGATCAAAGGTTTCAAGGTGTGTGATATAATCATCAAGAGCCTGTAGTTCCTCTGTAATAGGTTTAAAAGTACTTTCATCTATCTGAATAGGTCTTGTATAAAATGATTTTAATTCAACAAAGTCTGAACGAAGTCTTAAAATTGATTCTGGGCTAATATCACCTCCTGCTTTTTCAATTTCAAAACCTTGTGCAGCTATATCTCTTAGATTTCTTATTGCTGTCTTAGCTTGAGGTACATAGGTATTAAAAAAATCTTGTTGACTTATATTTTTAGATGTTGCTAAATAAGTCTTAGCTGTTTGATCTTTTATTATAATTGCAAGAGCTTCCTCTGTTACTTCTTCTTGAGTAGGTTTAACATTTCCTGCTTTTTCTAATCTGTTTTTAGCAAGCATAACTGCCCCAATGTTTTTTGAAAGAAGACCTATAGCTGTATTTTCAGCCTCTCTAATAGGATCTACTCCTATCATACTTACATCTCTTCCTGTACGTCTTTTAATTGCTTCTATCTCAGCGTTTCCTACTTCATAACCTTCCCTTTCGTATTTAGATAAAGCTTCATTAATTATAACTGTAACTTGTGGTCCTTCAACTCCTCTAGCTGTATCTATATGCTCAATAAGAGAAGCATAAGCTTGTCTTTTTCTTTCTGACTCCGTAGTAGTTTGTCCTCTTTGCATATCTTCAGCTACATTTTCTAAGGCACTAAATATATTTGAACTTAAATTACTTAAGCCTTGAGCTATTGCTTTACCTTCTGTAGCACTTGGCATTGCTACACCCTGTTCATAGGATGAACCTGCGTCACCAATGTCTATTGAAAAACTCGCCATATCTTTTCCTTATCGCATTTGTTGTTGTAAGACTTGTGCTTCATAGTCTAAGCCTAATCTTAAAGAATTTCTCATTATTTCTACCACAGATTCACCACGAGCAACACTTATTTGTAACTCACCTTTCAAAGTATTAGAAAAATTAGAAGCCCAAATTTCATCTGATATTTCCTCATAAAGTTTAGTTCCTTTTCTAACATCACTTTGATCTCCAGTTGTCAGTAGCCTAACTGCATAGTTAGCTTTATCTTGAAGTCTTTTTCTAAACTTTCTAAATTTAGCATTCTTTTTAAACACCATTTCTAAGTAGTCATAGTAATTTTGAACAGGGGCAGGAATAGCTCCTAAAAGGAGAGCAGCTGCATCTCTAAAACCTAAGCCTCCTACAGATAGCTTACGTGTTCTGCTTCTATAGTTTCCTGTTTCAATAAGTTCTTTTAGTTTAAAACCTTTATCAACAGCCGCAATATTACGAAGAACGTAATTTAGATCTTCTCTTGCAATTGCTGGACGTCCAAACATAGCTTTAAGAGCATTCATACCAGCAGCAATTATATCTTCTGATATTTCACCTGAAGGACCAAACATAGTTGTAAATAAACTCTCTTCAAAAAGCTTTTTATATGTTTCTTTTATTTGATCAACAGGAGCTACACGTTGAGCATATGCTGTTTCAGTCCCTATCATATATGACAAAAGCTGATCCATAAAACCATACTTAATATCATTAAAAACTTTAACTGTATCAGGATCACTTGGGTCATAACCTAAGCTTTCAGTCACATAACCAGATAAATGACCAACACCTAAACCTGTAAGACCGTACATTGGCCCCATAATAGCAAACATACGTGCTCTTTCACCTGCTGTAAAGTTTCTACCAATAGTTATATTTTCTAATGCTCTAAAAGAAAAGGTTAACCACTGAGTAGGAACTCTCATTGGACCTGACTGGACAAAACTACGTGACCCTGTTGTCATACGAAAAGTTAAATCTTGTTCACGATTAGTTATCCATAGTTTACCTTCAGGAGATAAAGCATCTATGTTTGGACGTTTGGCTCTGTGTTCAAGAAAAGCTGTAATAAGTCCTGTCATTCTGCTGACACGTTCACCTTCTTTGAAGAAAATTGTTGACTTATCTAATAAAGAGTTTACACTTTCTAAGGCTTTCCCTGAAAGATTACTTGCAATTCCATATTTTTGAGGAGCCTGAAGTTCTATAATTTGTGTGTCAATTATATTACGCCCACTTTCATCTATATATTTGACAAGATTTAGTAAGTCCTCCTCTGGTATAAGAGATATTTTAGATAGCCTTTTTATAGCTAGTAGACGAGAAGCTGAGTCTGGAATATTAGCTATTATCAGCATAGGTGAAACTAAACCTAAAGCTTTAATTCCTTGTTTAGGAGAAATAGCTGCTACAGTAAGACTGTGTAAACTTTGGAGTAAAAGTTGATCAGGATTTAAAAACCCAAACTTAGAATAAAAACCAACTTTTAAAAGTTTAGAACCTGGGTCAGCCTTGCTAAAGTCCATAGAAATTCCAATAATAGACTTCTTACCTGTGACACCAAAGACAGCCTCAGTTGCTGATGATGTAAAGCTATCCCATTTGTCACTCATCCAAGTACTTTGGTTTAATCTTCTTTTAATTATATCTTGTGTCTCTCTTAACTGTGCTGCTACATCATTAAACTTTCCTGTCCGTGTAACTTGAGCATTCATAAACATTTTCATAAAATCATTAGATGGAGTACCAGCAGGAAATGTAACGATGCCTGGGTTTTGTTCAGCTAACTTAACCCAACCTACGATGGCATTTTGTGTTGCCCCCCTGTTAGCATAACCAAAAGCTTCGGAGCCAAATTGATCAGATATGGCTGATATAGGGTTAGCATTGACAGCTTTCTTACCTCCGAACTCAAATAAAGGACTATCTCCTCTTTTCATATTGATACGAGTACCAACTACATCACCAAAACTAGAACCAACTAATGTAGCATCTTCACCTGCTTCAAGAATTGATACCTTTTCGTCACGAGCTTTAGCTACAAATTTTTCTCTAAACCTAAAACCATAAGTACTGGCTATTTTTTGTAAATCTTCTAGGTCTGTCACATGTTTATTCCATGTGTTATTCTGGCGTATTACATCTCCTAGTTCGTCATACTCAACTTTACTTAAGGTAAGACTTTCAATATCATCAATTGCATTTTTAGCTAAAAGTTCTTCTACTTTATCGGTAATATTGTTTAATTGCTTTACAGCTATCTCTGCTTGATTTTTACTAAAAGAACCTAGTAAAGTTTTAAATCCTGTGTTAACTGTATTACCTGAAGCTAGTGTTTGTCCCCTTAGCACACCTATAAAAAAACGAAACTCAGCATTAGTACGAGGACCACCCACATTGTAAGGCATAACATCAACACGTTCTAAAACACGAGTTGACTTTGGGTTAATGACATAAAGGTGATCAAGGTGTGTTTCTGGAATTTTAAATACTAATTCATCTTTTAAAGTATTACTAGGTACACTACGCATTGTAGCTAAGTCTAACACAAGTTCATTATCAGGTGCTTTACTAACACGGTAAGCTATATCACCAAATGAATCATTTAGTTCAGCATATACACCACCTTCAGCTACAACTTTTTTTAGTCTTTGTGAAGATTTAATCTGCCAAGTTGTGTCATTAATATCTTGAAGAGCTTCATATGCTTCTACGGTAGTTTTTTTAGGTTTAGTCCCATACATAGTTTTATAAAGACTTTGAAAAGATTCTTTGTCAGGAGCTTGTCTCATATAGGACAACTCACCATCTCGAAGTTGTGTAAAAAAATCAGCTAAATTTTTAATTTCTTTACCTCTAACTTTACGAATTATTTTTTCGTATGGTTTTACTAATTTACCTATAAGAGCTTTACCAGCTTCAGCCTGTAAAAACTTTCCACCTATTTTATCACCTAGGCGTACAGAAGAAGCACCAAACATTTTATTAATTGCATCAGATACAAAATTACCTTTATCGTGTATATCGTCAGCTCCAGGTAAACCTAAGACATCAACACGTTCTTCTGTTTCTATAAACCAACCTTGTTTTCCATCTTCTCGTTTAACAACTTTAAGGCTTGGGTCTTTCTTAGCTATTTCTTCGGCATCCATCTTACGACGGAAAGGAGCACCTGAGCCATCCTTACCCATACGAACTACAACTTTGTAATCTTCTGATCCTTCTTCTATGACACGACGAGTATTAACAACTACATTATTTGTACGTTCAGCTATTTTTTCAGACTGTTCTTTAGCCATAGCTTGAATAACAGGACGAGGAACATACTCTCCAAAAGAACCTCTGCGATTCATTTCTTCTAATTTTTCTGTAAGTACTGTTTTTCTTGTGCCATCCCTAAAGGTTACATTTGATGGACGAGAAGAAGGACTAGGAGTAGGGTCTAGTTCTTCAGGTAAAGCACGACCAACTGTTACTTGGTCTGTTATAATTTCTGTATCATCTGCTATTTTAGCTAAGGCTTGACCACCTTCAGCTTCGCCTTTTATAATTGCAACATTATCTATAGGTCTTCTTGCTTTAGCTAAAGATTTAACTTTACTTACACCAAGTGTCCCTAGTGTTGCAATATCTACAACACCAAATAAAGCATTTAAACTGGCTAAAGGATCGTCACCTAAATAGGTTGCATCATTAGCTGCTTTATAATAATTCCAGATACTTTCTTGACGAAATATTCCTTCATTTTTTCGTTCTTCTATATATTCTTTAGCCCACTCTTCAAACTCACCAGGTGTCAAACTATTAAAGGCTTCTCTTATAGCTTTGCCTTCACGATTAGATCTAAATGTTACGTTTTCAAGAGCACCTATTGTAATCTCTCTTAGAATATTAACATCTAAAAAAGTCATTACTTTAGAAAAATTTGACTGATCATTTTCTTCAAAAGCTTTTTGCATAAGACGATTCCATGTTTCCATGTTTGTCATAGTTCTAGCTGCGTAAGGATTAATGTCAGTATCAGATAACATTAAATTTTGTAGTAACATGTACTCACGAAGGGTCATATCTTCACCCTTAGCTTTACGTTCTTCTATAATTTCAGCTAGTCTATCAGCCGATAAACCTTCGTCGTAGCCTTGGTCTAAAGTTTTTTGATAATCAAAGTTATCTTCATTTGTTTTAGCTACAGCCTCGAAGTTTTTTCCACCCATTGCTCGATCTGATCGGACATCATTTAAAGGAGCACCAGTAGCTATAGATAACTCTTCAACTTTAGTTTTTTCTACTTCAGAGTTTGGGTTGTACTGTTCTTCATAAACAGCTTCTTCTAACTCTTGGTATAAAACTTTAGAGTTAAATAGTTTACTCTCTAGTGTTGGGAACTGATCCATAAATTATTATCCAAAAATACTTTTTATAAATTTTTCTCGTTGTTCTATAGGGGCATATCCAAAAGCTCTTGATGCAAGACCAGAAGTAAGTTGACCAAACTGTGCTTGAGTCTGTAGCTGTGCAGCTTGAGCTGTTAACTCTGTGTACTGTTGACCTAAACCTGACATTACAGAACCAAAACCTAAGTTAGCTCCTAACTGAGAAGATAAAGCTGTGCCAGCTGCAGCTACACCTGAGCCTCCTAAAGCACCCATACCTTGAGCTTGTACTTGCATCTCAGCTCTAGCTCTCATAGCTTGTCTAATTGCACTACGTCTTTGACGAGTAGCTTGTATCCTTTGCATATTTTGTTGTGTTCGTGCTGCTTCTCTTTGAACACCTGCAGCTCTGCTTTGCTGAGATATTGAGTATGCTGTACCTGCAACAGAAGTTACTGCGGCTATAGCTGGCAATTGTCCCATTGTTTTTTACTCCTTAAATCTATAAACTAAGTATTTATTGTTATTACCTACATATTTAAAGTTTAACATATGTAAGAGTTTATTCATTTTATTTTCTGGTTCTACAGCAGCAAAGACAGCTTTATAACCCATTGTTTTAAAAAATTGCCACCACTCTTTTAACATAGTTTTCATTTCGGTAATTACTTGTTTTGTCATTTTATCTATAGAGGGTAAATGAATAATTATAAAGTTTTCGTTATACTCAAGTCTAATACTAAAACAAGAACCTTTTATTCCCTCTAAACTTTTAGAAACGTGGATTGACTGCATTAATTAAACCCCAACCTAGTAAGATAAAGTCTTTACCTTGGGTACTCTCATATTTAATTCTCATAGAACGTCCGTGTCCTCTAGCCTTTAGTCTACTTGTAACAACATCCTCTGGATAGTCATACTTAGTTAAGTCATCTGAGTCAGGAATTACTGTGTACTTTAATCTGTAAGCTTCTTCAGGTGTACTAAAGGTTTCTTTAAAGTCCCAAGCTAAAGAAACTTTTAAAGAAGATGGACGTATTGGTTCGTATCCATCCGAAGAATTACCTGTAAAACCTTCTTCTGTTAGTCTTGCATATGTGACAATGTAGGGTGCGTTTTTCTTACGTGTTAAGTCACCCATAAAGTCATAACCTGTGACAGCAAAGGAAGAGTAGTTAGTGTCTTCCCAATCAAGAAAAGTCTTAGATGAAAAAGAACCCATAGTCAGTTTGTTTGTAGAGCCATCTCTTATAAGAAGGACAATTGCTGGATCACCACTGATAAATGTAGACACTTGTGTTGATATAACATCATTAGCTGTAGTAGCTACACCAGAACCAGAACCAGCTCCTGTTGCTGTAAACACAACACCTACAGTATTTGCAGATGCACCTATAGCTGTAAAGTCTGTAGACCCTACAGTTTTAATTATATAAACAGTGTCAGTTACAAAACTTCCTGCGTTTACATCTGTACCTTCTCCAGCAGTAAGAACATCATTTGCACCACTTGCAGAAAGAACATCTAACTCAAGCTCAGACGCACCAAAGCCAGAATAAAAAGCCATGCCTATAACACAAGAGGTGCTAGAGGCTTGGTCAGATACTTTCCAAGTAAAGAAAGCTTGTAAAGGTATGTCAAGTATTAAAAAATTATTTAATTTAGACTCTACAGTTTCATTTTTATCTGGGTAAGCCCAGTAGATACGTTTATTTATATTGTCATAGACAGCTTTTACTTTAAGTTTAACGTTAGCATCTATGTTATCCCAAAGTGTTTGAATAGTAGGTATCGTTAAGTTTTGTCCTTGTCCTTGTCCTGAGACAGGATCTGTAGATAAAGTATGTATACCAACCTTTGACCACCAAAAAGGGGTTCCTTCTGCTGCAACAAAAGTTTGAGAACTTAAGATACCTGTTCGTGTTACACGATTGACAGCAAAAGCATCAGCTTTAAAAACTCCGTCTACACCTGTGATTTGCCAAACACCGTTCTCCGCAAAGATAAATAAAGAATTTTGATATGCGTATAACTTTTGAATTTTAAAGGCATCTGGTATTTGTATCTCTCCCCCGTCTGTAGCTAAAAGAGTAGAAAGATACTCAGAGGTAGGGTCATTAACTTGATGACATTTACCTAGGTCATCTGTAGTTTCGACTAGTTTAGAAAATAAAATAGTACCTGAGTGTTTAGCACTATCCAGTCCTGCATAAAATACTCTACCAGCAAAAGACTCAACACATCTAAAACGAGAAGTTTCTACTTCTGTGTCTATAGTGGTGACTGAAAAGCCAGAACCTGAAATAGCTGTTGATCTGTCTTTACTAAAAAAGTCAAGTTGATATCTACCTAAGCCTGAAAGAGAAGTACCAGCTCCTATCTTTTTCCACTCAGCTACATCAAATAATTCAGAAGAATCTTTACCTGAAAACCAAGGATGTGTTAAAGCTGGATAAGCATTAGAGGCTTGTGTTCTATAGTAAGTTAGAGAAGACCCTGTTCGTCCATTGTTAAGGTCAGCCCATCCAGAGTTTAAACTATCATATACACGTTTATCAAGAGCAGCACCAGATAAACCACTAGAACCTTCTACTAAGTAGTCTTCTGTGTCACCTAAGTATTCAAAGTCTCTAGTTTTAAAAGATATAGCTGTTGAAGTAAAAGTACCACTAGAATATTCAATAACAATTGTATTAATAGCTGCTGACGAAACAACAAGATTACCTTTTATAGAAGTAAACTGACACTTAGCATTAGCTGCACCAACAGAACCTGCGTGTTGAAAAGGTATTAAGTCTACAGAATTAGTTTCTATTTGACCTGAGTGAGGTAAGTCTGCTTTATTATAAAAATAAAGAGTTGAAGCCTTTTGTACAACTAGGAACTCTCGGTCAATTACACCGTTAACATTTAACCATTCACCTGTTATAACAAAGTCTGGATCGGTTACTTCAAAAGAAGACAGAACATTACTGCTTTCTACAGCAACACCTAATCTTCTCCTACGTGTTCCATCTCTTCGAAGGTCACAGTTAGACTCGTCTACTGAAGCACCTTCAGGAAAGGTAAGTTCTGAAGCCTCAGTTATAAGGCCTTTGACAAAGTTGTTAACTGCTTTTTGGTTCAGGCTCTGAGGCATTTCTTACCTTTTTACGTCTTTCAAAATCTTCACTGAACTCATTACGAAGAACAGTTTTAGACTTGTTTTTATTTTTTAAATAGTTTTCAACAGAATCTTGAGCCTTTTTAATGGAGGAGTATCTTCCTGCTAATTCTTTAGGAACTGCCCCTTGCTCAAATCGTACAATAAAAAACGAGTAATTTCCTGGTTGTTTGTCTATAATAATATCAGATACCATTTTATCTGTCTTACAAATGCACTTCTGGTTAGGTGCATCCTCAATAAATTCAATCATTAATTTCTTCCGTAACTGTTTCTTATGTTATCTCTTTTACTTTTAAACTGATCATTTTGAACGTAAGACTTTAAACGTCTAGCTGCTTGTTCAACTTTAGGGTCTGAGCCACCTTTAAACAAAGAAAAGCAAGCTGATTTAGATTCAGCTAGCAGGAGAGGTAAAAGAGTGTTGTCAAGATCTGGCTCAAATGAGTCAGTTTGACTAAAGGTTGGATAAGTAGATCCTACAGCTCTTACTTTAGATGACTGTAAATTAGTCTCTACAGCAGAGTCATAACTATTCATTATTAAATATTCATCATCAAATGATGTATAGTAAGACGGTGGTAGATCTGTTGAAACAAATATACTAATGTTTCCATCAATAGTTGCAACTAATTTAGCTGACTCATCCATCTTATCTAAAAAGGTTGTGGGATCAACAAAGTCTATAATACGAAAATCTTTATCTGATACAGTTCCTATATTATATTCTATACGTTCTATATTTTTTGTATTTGTAGGATAACTAAAGTGAGTAGGTCTATCTGTACTACTTAAAGCTGTAAGTGTCATAAGCTTATTATGCTCAGGTATCTCACGAGCAGAAATCATATTGTAATAGGTGTCTTCTACTATAGATCCTATTTGCTGTGCTTCTACAGTATCGCTTATAGAATTGACAGCTTCTGAGTCCATGTCGTTAAGAATAGACTGGACAATTTTTAAAAGAGTAGTTCTCATTATGAACGATCCAATGTGACCACAAAATTAAGTTTTCTTGCAGTGTGTGAATTACCATCAGTTTCAACAGTTATATAGCTATTTGCTGATACTGTGTTATTAGATGATGGACTTAAAGTATCAACATCACCTGCAGCTGAACCTGATTGAGTAATGGTTAGAGTTCCCATCGAGGCAGCTGAAGAATTTTTAACTGTTATAGTTGCGTCTGCATTTGATATTGCTCCCTCAAGCACTGTGACAACTTTACTTATTGTACCTGCAAAAGGAATAGGAACGTAAACAGTAGCTGCTGTTGAAACATCATCTATAGTTCCTGAAATTACTAAACCTAAAGCTGTCCAAGCTCCTGAATTAGATCCATCAGACACATAAACTTTATTTGCTGCAGCTGCATAAACCCCTTTAGGTTCATGTAAGTACGGATCTGTAAGTGTAGAGTGGTTTACGTTAGCCATTAAAAACTCCTAAAGCGTCTGCCAAGGTTAAAGTTATTATATATTAATTCGTGTATTTTGTCAAGAGAAAAGATGCCCCCGAAGGGGCACCCTTAAGTTTTACTTATGGTTCGATATATTCGATTACCAGTGTAGCTGCACCAGCAGTAAAGACTGCTGTACCGTAGTTAGCTTTAATATAAGCATCGGCTGCACCAACATTAATTGCACCAGCAACAAGAGCACCGTTACAAGCGACAGCTTTTGTTGTAGCATCAAGTGCTGTCAAAGCAATAGTTGCATCAATACCATCGGCATCAATAGCTGAACCTGCTTGATTGTAAGCACCAATACCTAATGTAGCTGAACCGCCAGAAGTAAAGGCTGTTGTTACATTAAGTGTGGCTGCTTTAATGTATGACCCTGCTGGAATAAAAGGATCATGGTCATCAGGTGTCGCAGCAGAACTACCTAAAGCAGTTGCATCACCTATTTTTACAGTCAATGTTTTGATAGCTGATATGGCGTTTGTTCCTTCATCTTTAGCAACACCTGCCGCACCGTTAGTCAAAACTTGAAGACCGTCTGAGTTAGTGTAAGACATCAGTTATCCCCCTTATACGTTTGGATTGGTTGCAACAACAACCATGTTTTCAGGACGGTACAACTTAACACCATAACGAGCAGTTGTTACAAACTCGTGTCTTTGGAAGTCTTTGTTGTAGTCGTAGTCTACTTGAGGCATCTGTCTCCAAGCACCAACAAACGGATTAACCGTTGGAGCTGCTGAAAAGAACAAGTTAGCTTTACCGTTTGTAGAAGAGAAGTTGTTCGTTGTTGAACCATCTCTTTCAGGTAGAGCACTGTCTGTTACAGTAGCACAGTAGTTAGAACAGTATACATCGAAGCCATACACGTTTGCTACGAAACGCATACCTGTTGCTATACCATCACGTACTAAACCTTCAAACATAGGGTTATTAGAAACACCTACAATGTTAGTTAGAGTATTAATAGTAAACTCAACAGATGGGTCAACGACTGCTACCATCATTTGATCAGGAACATTAGCTTTTTTCAAAGCATAACGAGCATAAGCAAAGTCAGCTAGTTCTATTTTACCTGAGTTTCCACCAGACATACGGTGATATACGCTGTCGATAGCTTCTTGTGAGTTAGCTGCAACGCCAGACTCAGCTGCAGACATAGTTGTAGATTCGAAATGCTCCATAATTGAACGTTCTTGCTCAGGAACAAAACGAGACATAAGTTCATTAGCATAGAAAGTATCTTGCTCTGCTTTCTTAGTCATATAAGTTGCAGATGACAAATACTTGTCAACACTAAATGTGAACTCACCTGTGTCAAGTGGTCTATAAGTTACAGCAGAATCTTCACTGTAGTTATCTACCTGTGCTTGACCAATTGAAGGAATGTGAAATGTGTTTCCATCTGGAAAGCCATCTAACATTCTTACGTAACGTTGCGCTTGCATTTCGTCACGTAGAATCTCTTTTAACTCAGATCCCCATACGTCGGTACGAGTTAAAAGAGAACTATTGCCAGTTGTCATAGACATTGGTTTTCTCCTATTTAATTACCAAATTTTTCACCTAATCGCAATTTATCTTGAATCATTTGTTGTTGCACTTTAGGTGTATAGTAAAGGTTACGATTTTCCCGACGAAGGTTCTGATAGTAATTCCAGTTACGTTCTGTCGAGGATTGCAAATTTACCCCTTCTGTATTGATAGAGTTGTTAATTATGTTACTAAAACCACTGTCTTGCTTACTGTCTCCGAAAAGTGTTAAGAAAGCATTAGGTGATTCAGAAGCTAACTCCTCCATCTTACTTATAGACAAACCTATTTCACTAGATTTATCTTGTAGAACTTGACTAAGTTTTTCACCGAATCTATCTCGAAGTGTTTTTTCAACAGTCTTAATATTTTCTTCGGCTGACTTTTTAGTTTCCCTCTCAAGAAGGGTTTTCTCAACAAGGCTCTTCAGATTATCCTCGTTTAGAGAAGGTGGTGTGCCTTCCTCTTTAACGCCAGCAGTATTTTTTTCAGCCTCAAAGTCTTTCGCAGTGCTGGTGTCTGCGGCCTTGTCTTTGATTGCGTCGAGTACTTGAGCAGCATAATCGTTCTTACTTAAGTCTTCCCTAAGTTGTTTGTTCTGATCTTCTAGTTGGGATATGTAGGTATCAGCCTCAAGTTTACCCTTAGCTAGAGTTTCAGGATCACGCCAGTTCTCTCCTTTGGCTTGCACAAGTGTATCTACAAATGAGCTTTTGGTTTGTTCAGTTGTTTCTACTTGTTCTGTCTGAGGTTTTTCTTGGTTAGAATCTTGCTCAGTAAAAATGGACATGGGTTATTCCTTATCTAAGTTAATTAAGTCAAGCACTTGGTTAAGTGCTCGGTTGTATCCTATTCTGTCAGCTTGCTTATAGGCCCAAGAAGGACTGTCATAGTCGGCTGAAGATGGAGTTTCCTTGAGCAAAGGCTCTAGGATTTCTTTGAGACGATCAAGACTTGCTCGGTTAGCAATGACCGTTTGACGAATTTTATCTTTATCTTCTTTCGTCTTACATTCTTTAAACCAGGAAGTTTTCATTATTTCTTTTTAGGTTTCATCGGCTTCTTAGTTTTATTTTTGTATTCTTTAACTTTTCCTTTTTTATAAGGCATATTAAATTCCTTTTTCTATTGCAATTTGCTGTTCTTCCTCGAACTGTACTTGAGCTTCAGTTGCTACCTTTTGTGTTTGAACCTGTTCAACTACAGTTATATTTTCACCAAAGAGAGCTGGTTCACCTAACTCATCTGCCATTAAACGAGCAAACTCTTTACCTGACAAGTGTGCTGACATAGTTGGGTCAGCTAACTTTAACTGGTATAGTTGAGTAAGGTTTTGTACTCTTTGTGCTCTTTCAGAGAAATGGCGAGCACCTATAGGTACAATTCTTCCGTTAGCTTTAATGTCCTCTTTAGTGATCTGTTCAAAGAAATATAGACCTGTGTCATCATTTAGTACACGAATAGTATCAGCATAGTCCATGTTTCTACGTGCAGCTTCAAGCATAGAATTTAAAATTGGTTCTAAGAATATTCTTTCAAAGTGTGCTGTTTTATGTTGAAAGATTCTACCTGCTGCTGTCATAAGTTGCTGTACTTCAAAAGCTGTTTTTTCTCCTGCGGTACGAATACCCATAGCTTCACGAGGAGCACCAGCTAACATTTCCATTTTATTCTCTAGGTTTTGAATCTGAAAGTCAGCGTTAAGTGCTGTAGCATCAGGTGCTAAATAACCTACGTCACCTTCTTCACCCATGTATATACGAGTAGCAGGAGCAAAATCAAAGTCTTCTACGTCACCTCTAATTTTAATAATTGGGTAAGCTATTTGATCGAACACATCAGCTTTAAGATTCTCTAGGTGATCAATGCGATACTGCATACCTACAAGATTATCTAGTGGACCCATTGCATATAGGTTGTCAGGGCGTTCTCTCCATCCTGCATGAAAGATAGGAGCCTTGCCTAACCAGTTAGGATTCTGTTCGTTTAACAAAACATAGGATCTGTCTACTACAGATATAGTACGGTTCTTATGAAAGGTTTCATTTTCACTATCATAGATGTCACCATAGAATGTAAGTATCTCTACATAGTTTGACTCATAGTATTCATTTAAAGTTGAGAATCCATCCGCAATAAAGGCCTGTGATTTACTTACATCTATATCAACTCCTGAAGTAGATGATCTGTTGTGCATCATTTTATCCAGCAATTTTTTCATATAGCTATTGTCTACAGTTTCTTCTATCTTACGAGAAACTTCCCCTAGTGTCATAACTGTACGTACAATCTTAGGGCTGTCCTCAAAAGATGGAGCCATAGGATTAAAACAAATATCAAAAGGACTAATCCTAACTAACTTAGGTCCTACATAGTTTACAGAGAGTTCTCCGTCCTCGTATCTAGTGTAGTCTTTTGAAAAGTCTACCGTTGCAAAACAATTCCCATACTGGATAAAGTCACTTATCAAACGACTGACAGTATTCTCAAAGTCTGACTGTCTAATTTTATTATTCATATAAGATTGAATAACATCTCGTTTAGCTTTAGTGTTTGAGTCTTTGTCGTATGCCTCAAAACGAAACCATTGTTTCTGAGGGAACAAAGTTGCAAAATAGTTAGCATGTAAGTTATCAGCAATTTGTGTTAACTTAGGTGTAGTGGTACTATTAGTCCAAGGTAATTTACTATTTGAAGTTGTTCGAGTATCTGTTGCATACAAATAATTTCGAAGTTCTTTCCATTCATCAATTTTACTTTGACGAGCATTATTCCAATTAGTCCATCTTTCTGTAATCTCAGAAGCTAAAGCATGAGGTTCAATAAGCTTGTCTATATCAATAGTTGTTCCAGCCATTAGAAGGAAACTCCTCCGAATTTTTTATTAAATTGTACTACGTTATTGCTATAACGTCTAATTCTACGAGCAGGTTTAACTGCCATGTCTACAACTGAAGCTAACGCATCAATTACGTCATCGTGCGCAGGGTTACGAGATGACAGTTCTTCTTCTAGTATTTGAGTGTTGCCTCCACGGTAATGCCATATACTCATATTGTCATACCTTGGTTCAAGGATAGAGGATATACGTTCTTGTTTATTACCCTGGCTTTTATTTGGTCTGTATTCATTAATGCTAATAGATAGTCCATGTTGTTTAATCAACTCTTTTAATTGTTTAACGATAGCCATTTGAGCTACTGTTGTTTCAGCCCTTAGTTTTCTAAAGGACCACTTATTAGACAAGTGTAGGATATGTTCAAAGTAATCAGATATACGGTCAGTTCTAAATCTATCTATGTCTAATACATATATGTTATTATCTGAATCTATTCCTACTATAACGATAGCTGTGTAGTCAGCTTTTTTATTTAAACTAAAGGCAAAGTCAACAGCACCAAAAACATTTAATTTCTTTTCTTTATAGAACCAGTGACCATTATCATCACGTATATGTTTTCTTTCAAAGTACTGAAACTTATCTGAACCTACAGGTACATTATCTGGATCGGTAGGATCACTATAGTACTGTGCTCTAAACTGTCCTTTATCTAAATACTGTCCTCTTTTCTTGGCTAAGATTTTTATATCGAATCCGAACCACTTGCCGTCTTTACGTTGTTGACGAGGCCATAAGAATTGACCTGTACCATCTCCTCTGTCTTCTACTGGTCTTTCAAAGATTTCATAAATATTTTCTTCACCGATCTTTTCTCCATCTTTTGTATAGATGTCCTCTGTCATTTGAAGAAGATCATTGTAAAGATCAGAAGGATGATACCTCGTTCCTACGACCCACTCTTTAGCTTCAGCACCTTCAATAGACGAAAGAAGAGAGTACTGACTTTTGACTTTATTACGTCCTTCGCCAGTGTAAGCATTCTCGTACACAACGACATCATCCAAAACAGCAATGTCACAATGAAGCCCAGTAAGCGACGTGGTAAGCCCACCAGTGAAGATAGAAGGGTCCCTAACATTTTCTTTTTTCCTTAATGGGTGATCTAACATAATCTCTGAGTTAGTCCAACGTGTTCTCTTGCCTTCATCATGGTTGACATGTTCAGGCCAGTATCGTCGGTAAATATCAGAAGTGATGATCCCCTTTATAAATCCTAATTGTTTTTCAGCTAGGTTAGCTGTAGCTGATATATATAGTATCCTAAGTGTAGGATCTTTGGTTAACTCCCAGGCTACACGAAAAGCTACTAATCGAGACTTACCGTGATCCCTAGGAAAGAGTAGAAGCTGGTGGCTTTTAGCCTCTGGGTTTATCCACCAATTACAGACATCCTCGTGACACTGACCTAGCATTTGCTCAGGAGCTATTAACTTAATAAAGGTAACTAGGTCACTTTCAGCGGCTGTCTTAATGTGTTCTAAAGTTGCCATTTAATATTTATAATCCACAAACTAAACGCCACTTCCATGATCCATTTGTAATTACAGCAATAGTACCGTCAGTTTTATGTCTAATTATAATACCAGATGAGCCAATTCCTACCTCTGCTGTTGTAGTTGTAACATCCTGGATAAAAAAATTGTAGTGACTTCTACTAAAAGCAGAAGATACAATAGCAATGTTTCCGATAGAATATCCATGTTCTGCTGTTGTACACTCAAATTCTATATGAAAAAAGTTAGGTATATCCCCTAAATTATGCGTAATAGAATATTCAGCAGCTGCTGTAATGCTTTGATCACTACTTTTAAAACGAGAAGTTTTACTATCAATGTAAGCTTTAACTGATTGCTGGGATGCTATAGCTGTGGCTGAGTCAGACGCCATGTTGTCTTCATCTTTAAAGTCTAAGACGGAGGCAGCTGTAGCTGACGAAAAGTATGGGATCTTATTGGTAGCTTGTGTTAAACCAGCAAGGTCTGTAAGGATATCATTAGAATTTTGTTTGCCATCTATTTGAGCTTGAATATTAGAAGTAACATCTGTTGTATAATTTATTTCTGCTGCTGTTGCAGATAAACCTAAGTTACCTAAAGCTGTTGATGCACTTGCTAAATCAGACAAATTATTAGAAGCTAACAAATCACCAGAACCAGCACCTGAAGCACCTTTTGATGCAAGTAAAGCCCACTTACCTGCTGATAAATCTGTAGAAAAAGTAGACCCTGAAGTATGAGCTATAAGAGAAATATAAGCATTACCACTATCTGTAACTATATTATTTAAAGTGTAACTTGTGGATGCTCCCCAAGCTCCTATAAAAGTTAAAGTTGTGGCTAAATTAACAGCTCTACTTCCACCTAAGATTAACTCATTTGTAGTTACAGATTTAGCATTTGTGATATCATTTGAATTTATATCTAAATCGGATAACAAAGAATTAGGAGTACTACCATCTAACGACAAAGTATTATCAAAGGCGTTTCTTAAAGCTTCGAAGTTATTATTCAAAAGTGTTGTAGATGAATAACCTGTTGTGATAGAAGATATAGTTGGTTTTTTAGCCACTACTTTACGTCCTTATTATTAAGAATATGTTATTCGTCTTCTTTTAAATCTACTTCTTCTAAAAGTTTAGACATAACATTTTCTCTTCCTAGTTGCATTTGCTCTACTTGAAATACTAAATTATTAATTTTTCTGTCTAAGTCAGTTGCGTGTTGAAGGAGTCTTTGTGCTTTTTCACTCATGTCCTCTAAGAAGTATTCTTTATCGTCTATAGTAACTGAGGTTTTATTTTTTTTGTCAGTCATTTTAGTTCCTTTTAGTTGTTAAATTATTCCCAAGGCACTCCTGTACCTTCAGTTGGATTTTTCTGCTT
>Ga0222718_10000495_pt1 | contig 40223 bp, 42 predicted proteins | sample C33_27DmetaG_FD_165045 | JGI IMG/M metagenome (GOLD analysis project Ga0222718, IMG submission 165045) | Estuarine water microbial communities from San Francisco Bay, California, United States - C33_27D | ecosystem: Environmental > Aquatic > Marine > Unclassified | place: USA: California...
AGTCGCTCATAATCATCGCTTCTGGAACAGTAGATTGAGGGTTAACTGCCCGTCTGAGCAAGATAAACTTTTCAACCAAGCTTGTAGCAGTTTGAAGCTGTGACTGTAAGAGTTTCTTAGCCTGAAGTTCAGAACGCATAGATGCAACAATCGCATGAAAATTCATGTTCTTGTTTTTTTATAGTAATCCTTGTCGGATATTTTTGTTTTCAATTTTTATGGTTCCTTTTTTTAAGTTCTGGAGAATTAATATTTAAAGGTATAGTAAATATTATTTTTATATGACAGAAGAAAGTCAAAAAATAGTAAAGGAATTTTTAAATAAATGTTCTATCGTTTTTGAAGATTTTAATCAGTTGGATGGTATGTTAATTCCCCGAGATTTATTATTGTCAAAAGATAAATACGAAATCGTAAAAGATGATATTGATAAAATGAGAGAATTATATAGTAGTGGTTCATTAACATCTTTGCAAAAAACAGCAAAAGAGAATCAAAAGTGGCCATTATTAAATCTTGTTAGACAAATACTTAAAAGTAATAATTTTAAAATGGACCCTATACGAAAGAGTAACGGATACACAAAAGAAGGCAAAAAGAAATACCTAAGATTTTTTATTATAAAAAAAATAAAAAGCACTAAGGAAACCGAAGAAGTAGCTTCTATTTAGAAATATAATATATATTCTTATTTATATATATTATGTCACAAAATCTCACTCAACCTTTTAATATGGATACGGATATGGATGACCCACAACCACGTCATGACGCCTTGGAAGAGGCGCAACTACAGTCCGCATTAGCAGCATCGTTGTGGTCATCATCATCGCCATCATCGTCATCATCGTCATCGTCATCAGCAGCAGCAGAGTAACCAAAAGCAGCAGCAGAGTCACCACCAGCAGCTTCAAGTTATGGGGTTTCGAATATACGAACTCCTAATGTTAGAAAAATGAAACGAATACTTAATAATAGAGAAACACCAGATCCTCTTACATTTGACGAGGAAATAATAACATATCCAAGTACTTATAAGGATTACCAAAAAGAAGAAAAAAATATTGTAACAAGAAATTTTACAGGAGAAGAATGTTATAAAATTATAAGAATGTTAGATATTTTACATAAAACATTTAACCGTATATTACGTGTAAAAAGAGACCTGAAAACAGCTGCCATTGTAAATTCGTTATTAAATAACACAAACCTATATAATTATTTACAAAAAATACCAAATAAATCAGTACCATTATATGACGTTTTGTTTAAAAACGATCAAGGTATTATTATTTGGGATGTGAAAAGACAAGGTAAGAATGAAACTTTATGTTTAGCACAATTAGTTAATCCTAATTATACTGATGTAAGACTAAAACCTGCAAGAAATAATAATAAATCATTAAAAAAGGTATACAAAAAAAGAGAAGGAAATGGAGAATTAACTTTAGATGCCAATCAATGGTTATTACCCCCACAGTCTTCTTCTTCATCGGCGTCGTCATCTTCTGCTGCCGCCACTCAATACATAACTGTTCAAGATTATTTAAATAATTCTCAAGATTTTCAACCTTTAATTTTTGATGTATTAACAACACCAAAAGGTGGAGTTCACAGATTTTCATTAACAGAAGGTGAATTACAAATTAGAATATCAGAAAGTGGTGGTGAAATAATAGCCAAAGATACAGATGGAAATGACAGCTTCGATTTAAGTAAATTAGGAAAATATGACAATGTTCTTAAAACAATTCAATTTTTACCATTTTTTCAGACATACACCAGACAAGTAAAAACAGGAGTTTATAAACCTCACGGAGAAATTTCAAATCAAAAATCTTGGTTAGAAGATAACCCTGGTGGTGGAATTACACCAATAATTCACGAGAACGATGATCCAGATTCAACATATAATATGTATTGTGCTTTATGCGGAAGAGAATTAGTGAAAAAAGGTGATAGTTATGTGTGGGATGTTGACCATACATGGAATTTACCATTAGATACTGTAACTAATGTTATAAATAGTCCCGAAGGGTATTTTGATACACATGATACTTGTAATAGAACATTTAAAAGTGATAAGGTTTTTGTACCTAATATTGGTGTATGGAATAATTTATTCAAAGCTGCAAAGAATGAAGGATGGTCGGTGATGAAAAATAGTGGAGGTGCTGCGACCGCTGAACCAATGTATGTATGGCCTGGTTATGAATTGCCTGGTTTAAGTCATGATGATCCTCGTGTAAATAAAAAATTTAATATTGGTTATAAAGAGAATCCAATGCGTGAGGTAGCCTATTCTGGATTACAACTGACATCCCAACGCATAAATAAAGCAATTCAGGCAGAAGCGATGCATCACAAGGATATTAAACAAAATTGGGGAGAAATAGTTTTTAATGAATTTGATTTACAATTAAAATTTTTAAAAAGAACATTAAAATTAACTGATAGGTTGTTGATAACAGACGATGATGATGTAATTATAGATAATTTAGTATCTGGTTTTTTAAATGAAATAATATTATTGCAGGCAGCAGTTGAAAATATGGAACTTTATGAAAATATTATAGATCCAAGTGTAGCACTGGATGAGTATACGAGAGAAATTCAAGATTTAATTAAGCTAATAGGACCAAGTGAAGCTGCAAGAAGGGCGCTTGTCTTATCACTACAAAAAAGAATTATTAGTCCCTTCCACCTCGGCTATGGAGGTGATATGATGGCGCCAGGTTCAGTCGGTAGTGAAGGAAATGAAGCTATATATGTTCATTTAAAAGGAATATTGGAGGAGGCAGACAGTATTATGCAAGAAGCTTTATCACAACGGAGTGGTTCTGAGCCATTCCGTAATACGAAAGATAAAATAAGTAATTTTAATAAAATTATTGCGAATCAACCTAATATGAACTCGCAGCAAATTAGAACATTACAATTAAAAATCGAGAATATGGGAACTATCATCCAAGAAGCGAAAGAGAGAGAGAGAGAGAAAGAATTTTTAAAATTTTTGAAAGATATGGAACGAAAATTATGGAGAACTCGCGGATATCTAATAGATTTGATGAGTTTTAACAATGCGCACGGTGGGGAGACAACAAGCTCGCCTGGAAGAAAAATGACGAGGGATAGGAGCAGGAGCAGGAGCAGAAGCCGCGACCCACCTCTGTCTTCGTCGTCTTCGTCGTCATCATCGGCAGCAGCAGGAGCGGCTCCACGTAATACATGGGGAACAAATAGAAGAGGAAGAGGAAGAAGAAGAGGCGGAACAAGAAGATATAAAAAGAAAAAGAAAAAAACTAAAAGAAGAAATAAAAAACGAAGAAAGAAAACAAAAAGAAAGAGAAAACGAAGAAAAAGAACAAGAAGAAAAAAGTAATGCGTTTTAAAACATTATAATAATATATATACAATTATTATAATGGAAAATAAACAAGCAGTAGCAGTAGCAGTAGGAGTAGGTGCGGTAGGAACAGCATTAGCATATTTAGGATATTCTGCATATCAGAAAAAAGATAAGGTAGCTGATGTAGAAACCACAGAGACAGAAGCAAAATCTTCATGGTTATCAAATTTATGGAATAAAAGTGATGAAAAAGAAAGTTTATATAATGAGGTAGATGGAGTAGAGGATGTTCAATTAAAAGAAGCTATAAAAGAAGAGACAAATGTAAAAATAAAGGCAGCAAAGGCAAATAGTGCCTGGGGTAAATTTTGGCATGATAGCCATAAGGATATGAAAAAAGAAAAGAATGATGAGAATGAAGATAATTAATTTAATAAATTATATTAAACAATAAAATAAATAATTTATTAAATGTCGAGTAGAATCTCAAGTATGATATTGAATAATCCATCAGGTTTATTAGATTCATTTGTATCTTTGATGGGATTTAAATTTTTGGAATCTTCTATAAAATTTGTGAATGGTAAATCTATAAAAATGGCAAATAATTTTACAGCATTATTTCATGCGATTGGTGCGTCAGGTTTAACATTTAGTTATTTATTTTTATCACCAAAAAATGAAAGTTTATATTACGTATTTAAGACTTTTTCAACAGGATATTTTTTATATGATATGATTTTTTGCTTAAAAAATGTAAAGTCGCCACTAAAATATGTTTACTTATATCATCATATGGCATCTATGTATTATATTAATAGTGATACATTATATAGTGTGGAAGGTGTATTAGCATCAGAATTATCTAATATTCCATCTTATATTGTATATTATTTATTAAAAACAAAAAAGCCAAATGTAAAATTAATGAAAAATATTCAGTTTATAATATATTCCCTTATTAGATTACCGCTATTAGGATATTACTTATATTTGTCATATAAAAACATAGTAAATAAAAAGCCGGTTTATGCAATGACGCCAGTATATATTATGGGATTAATATGGTCAAAAAGTCTTTATAAGCAACTATAATTTAAATATTATAAATCAATAATATTTAAATGAAAAAAATAGGATTTTGTTTTTTGATATATGATGAGATAGTATTAGAAGAGTTATGGAATATATTTTTTAAAAATGTAGATATAGAAAAGTATGGTATATATATCCATTATAAAATCAATAAACCATTGAAGTATTTTGAGAATTATAAATTAAAAGAATGTGTTGAGACGAAATATGCGGATGTAACATTGATATATGCTCATAATTTGCTATTTAGGAAGGCTTTAAATGATGGATGTTATAAAATAATATCATTAAGTCAAAATTGTGTTCCTTTAAAATCATTTAATTACATATATAAATATTTAACTAAGGATTGTTATGGTCATTTTAATGTGATGCCAGATAGACAATGTTTTCCCAGATGTAATAATTTATTACAATTTTATGATAGAAGACATATAAAAAAATCATCAAATTGGTTTATTTTAAATAGAACTATTTGCGATATAATAGTAAATACAAAAAAAGAGTATATTGAAAAATATTACGGAAACATAGGTTCTCCAGAAGAGCATTTTTACATAACAACAGTTTATAAGAATTATTTGGAAAAAGAAATAAAAATGACTCCAAATTTATCAAATGGTGCGACAACATTTACAAATTGGCCAGATATGATGAATTATAAATATCCATTTAGACCAAATATAGGAGATAGAATGCCGAAACATTACAATAGTATAGATAAGGTGGAATTATTATATTTGATGAAAAGTGAATGTTTATTTGGTAGAAAATTTACAAAAGAATGTTATGAAAGTTTTGTAAATATAGAATATATGAATATGTTGAATGAAAATAAGGAAATGTATAGTAAAGGTTTTGAAAAAAAATTGGAAGAAACAGAAAAGTTAGATTTAAATCTTGGAAAAATAATGAGAAATATTTATAATCTAAACGTCATTGCCTGAAGAATCAGTGGTATCTGGAATATCTACAACAGTTTCTTCTTTGGTTGATTCACCGATAACAATTTCAATATTGGGTTTAGGTGTTTTGAATAAAATAGTAGGTGTAGAAGGTTTATCATCATTATTATCACTATCACTACTGCTATCACTATAATCACTAATAGCTTGAGCAGTTTGGTTTAATGAGCCTAATAATTCATTCATGGATTCTTCAATGTTAGTGACACTAAATTTATTTTTGATAAGTTCTTTTTTAGTTTGTTTTTGAGCTAATTCAAGAATTTGTTTAACTTCGTTATCTCGTTTTTTTTGCGAATCTTCAAATTCTTTTTTAGCTTGGTCTAATAAAGCCTTTCTTTCAGCATCTTTTTGTGCGATAATTTTTTTGACAGCAACTTCTTGTTCTAATGCTTCTTTTTTAGCGAGTGCTCTTTCAGCTTTAAGTTTTCTTTTTTCTTCTGCGGCATTATCTCTATAAATCTTGATAGGTTTAATATCAAGAATTTCAGGTCTAAAGAATTCATATCCACTTTTAATTTTATTACCGGAAGCGTCTTTTTCAGGTTCAGGGAATCTTTTTACGAAAGCAGTAACAATATCTTCTGGTATATCAGGACTTTGTTCAATAAGTCTATCTAATTCGGCTCTACAATTAGAAATAAATACTGAGCCATCTTCAGTTCTTTCTTTAATAGGTAAGCTAAGTTCAACACTAATATTTCTGGAAAATTTAGAATATGCGATACTGGCGGCTCTGTGTCCTTCTAATAATTCACTAACTCTTAAGAATTGACTAACAGTAGTAATAAGACCGGCTGATAAATTAAAAAATCCGATACCGAGAGGAACATAAGCTTTCCATGCATCTGGAAATGAGCCTTGTGCGAAATTAGCAGTTCCAGTAACAGTGCTTATGATAATAACTGGTAGAGCAAACCACATATTTTGTTTATCAAATTTTTTAAAAGATTTATCGTGTAAATATCTATAGGAAGAGCCAATTTCACTCCATCGTTTAAGAATAAGTTCTTGTTGTCCATGCCAGACAGGTAATTTATTTGGGTCTTTATTTTTTGGAGTATCAGGTATGCTAATTTTGGGAGTTCCGCTCATTTATATATTCTTTATTTTTTATTTTAAAAAATGATAAACGCGTTGATTTTTTTCTAAATATTCTAAAATATATATATAACTTACTTAAAATAAGAAAAATAATTTATGTAAATGTTCTGGGGGTATCCGGACGCGAGTATATCTTTCTGTGAAGATAAATATGTAAAGAATGATTATGTTGCGGAATATTATAATACGATATCAGCTTTTTCTTACATATTGGTAGGTATATTTTATTATAAAACAAAATTAAAAAAGATAGGAAAATCTATAATTTTATTGGGAATAGGAACAGGAGCATTACATTGTACATTAAGATATTATGGTCAAATAATAGACGAGGGTGCTATGTTAATGTTAAGTTTTAATATAATAAATAAAATAAGAGATAGACAAAATTTACAGGAATTTTCAAATATATATTTATATTTTTTAGTTTTTTTTTATTTAGTATTTAACGCAAAGTTTTATATATTTTTCAGTATATTTTCATCTCTTCAAATTTATACATATTATTTGATAAAAAGTAGAGTAAATAAAGCGAATTCAAATAGTAATATTTATATTTCATCGTATATTAATTTTTTTATATTTTCCTTTTTTTGTTGGATATTAGACAACTTATTTTGTGAATATGTAAAACATTTATATTTACACGCAATATGGCACATAGGAACAAGTATATCTTTATTAGTAGGTTTAGTGCCATTTTTGATTAATTAATATTATATTTAGTTATAATATATGTGGCAAATTATATTAGGATTTGGTGCGGGTGTTTATGTTGGAACAAATTATGATTGTAAGCCTACTATAAAATTTATTCAAACGTGTATAAAAAATAATATTCCAAATGATATGGTTCCAAAAAAACAGAAAGAAAGAGATAACAAGTAAAAAATAAATAATTTACATTAAATACTTAAAAATTTATAAGTATTTAATATAATGAGTCAAAGTGAATTACTTGAGAATGTGAAAACGTGGTTAGAAATTGATAATCAAATAAGAGGATTACAAAAAGAAATCCGAGAAAGAAGAAAAATGAAAAAGGATTTAACACAAAATTTAGTAGGAATAATGAAGACGCAAGATATAGATGCGTTGAATGTGCCAGATGGTCAATTAATTTATAATAAGACAAAAACAAAATCAGCATTAAGTAAGAAGCATTTACTAACGTCTTTAGCTACTTATTTTAAAAATGACCAACGTATGGTAGATGAATTAACAAAATTTATTATGGATAGTAGGCAAGAAAAAGAAAAAGAAAATATAAAAAGGAAAATAAAAAAATAACTATTAGTAATATATAAATGAAGAAATCAGGTAATATAAAAATTCGTGCAATAGAAAAAAAAGAGGAGTCAAAATCAGGAAAAATATATACAAATAATTATTATTCATATAATATCCATAGACATATAAAAACAGATTATCATAATATTTCTTTAGAAAAGGGAGAAAAAATCCATATATGTTGTTTTGATATAGTAAAAAGTCGTGCAAATAAAATTATATCAAAACCATTTTTACGATATTTATTATATAAATATCCGGATGATAAAAATTCGATAGGAAATTTGTGTGTATTTCCTTTTACAAAATATAAGTCTGGAGAGATTTTACAAATAGGAAAATCATTAATAAAAAAAATATTTGATAAAAATGAGGAACCATTGGGATATATAAAAAATGATGATGGAGTTTTTTTATTTTACAATATAGAATTTGAAACTATAATAGTAAAAATGATTAATAAAAGAGAGTCGTATATATGGAGTCTAATAGATGAAATTTGTAATTTTAAAAAGATAATAACATTTCCAATTCATAATTCAGTAACTAAACTTTTTTTAGAAAATCCGAAATTAATATATTTAAAGGATAAAAATAATAAATGTATTGAAGTACCAACAGTAGTATATCATGGAGGAAGTCAAGAAATAATAAGTTACGTGGCAAACTTAGGAATGAGAGCGGCGACAGTTCGACTGTTTGGACCATATTACTACTTTACAGATTTCAAAAACAGTATAAGAGCAGGAGGTTGGTCATCAAATTATGAAAAGATAGAAATGTTTGAGAAATTAATAACAGATTCAAATGGAAAATTTAATCAAGGAGGTATAGTAAGATTTGCATTATTTTTAGGAAATTATAGAGTAATATTGGATAGACCAAGTGATCCAATTTATTCATATGTGAAAGGATTACATGATGATTCATTATCTAAAAAGAAAAAAGATAAATTAATAAAGAAAAATAAAGGAAAATGGACATCAAAATATGATTCTTTGCAAATATCAAATTATAAAAATATGAAAGGTTCGGGTTATTTTTTACACAATACGGAATATATAACTAAGCAGTACGATAATTATATATCATTATCAATACATTTAATTGATAAAAAAACATTAAAGGGAAATTACGACCCAGATTATGATTTTTATGATATATTATAATGTAAATAATATATATCAATGAATAAACTTGTAATAATTATAATAGCATTTATTGTAATTAATGGTGGATTTTCATTATTAGGGTTTATTGTTCCTACAACACCAATAGATAAAATAGCACCAATACAGTTATGGGTAAATGCTTTATTAGTTTTTTGCAGTTTTCTACCAAATAGACGTGCTGAATATTTAAATTATATTTAAGTTGATTTACAATAGAATATAAAAATTGATTTTAACATAATTTATTATAAATATATTAAATTATGGAGAAACGTATTAATAGTAAGCATAGAATTTATCTACAAACATTTAAAGACAAAATTAAAGAATTAGTTGGAAATACAAATTGTAGTAATGAATCACAAAATCAAATTTTGCAATTTGTTTATGATTATCAGCCTTTACATTTTGATAAATGTGATTTTAAAAAAAGAAAGAGAGTAAAAAATATAGTGCCTTTTTTCGAAAGATGTTGTGCTTTAAGAGCAAATAAAGAACAATGTACGAGAAGGCGAAAAAATGATGAACGGTTTTGTGGAACACATATTAAAGGTATTCCTCATGGTGAAATCAATGAAACAACAGAAAAACCAAGTCATTCCAAAAAAGTAGTTCGTGCTCAGGATATTAAAGGAATTATTTATTACATCGATGATGATGGAAATGTATATGAACCACACGATGTAATGAATAACGTAATAGATCCTAAAATTATCGCAAAGTATTTAGAAAAAGATGGTGAATATAGTATTCCATCATTATTTTAAATTATAAAGTTAAATATTTAAAATGAGATTTACAATGAGATGAATTATTAAATTTTTTCTTACATTGACATGTTTTACCTTTATTTTTTCCACGTCTAAAAACGTAAGCACAAGTATTATGATATTCTTGATTGGTTAAATCTATAATAACATTAGCTAAGGGGGAATTTACAAATTCGTTAAATAGTTTTTTCTTTTGATTATGTGATTTTTTAGTAGCTCTTTTATTAATAATTTTTTCATGAGAAGGACAATATTTGTTAAAACATTTTTTGTCACAGACCAATCCCTTTTTTTTACCAGAAACAAATTGATATAAACATTTATTAGGTTTGAATTGTTTAGAAGGAGGCCAATTAATACCAGTAATTTTTGCAAAATTTCCGTAATGAGGTAATAATCCATTTTGAATATTTCTACAATAAGGGCATTTGATTTGGTTACTTTTTAATTTTTGTGTTTCTAAATGACTATATCTTTTTTGATTTTTTACTTCACTGAAAATAGATTTGTAATTAAATTTATGCCCACACGATAGAGAAATATGATTACAATCTAATGGTAAATTTGATATTAAACACGTATTTACTTCTTCTTCTTGAGATGTGGAATCGTTTTGGCATAATAATTCTAATAATTCCTTATTAAATACAGACATTTCATTATTGTAAGATAAATATTGCATTATATTTTATTAAATTATTCTCTTTATATGATTTATACAAACTCTATGAATTTAGGTTCAATGTGGAATAATAATAGCAAAAAATTTAGAAGTAATACTACTAATAAAAAACAAATATTTAGTAGTGTAAAAAGTTCAAAACCAATAATAAAAAATACAAATCAAAAAATAAATAAAACGATAAGACCAGATAGTCGTGGTTATTGGGGTAATCCAACTTGGACGTTATTTCATACAATAGCAGAAAAGATAAATAATAGTTATTATATCAATAATTATATAATTGTATGGAATTTTATAAAAGATATATGTAATCACTTACCGTGTCCATTTTGTAAAAGACACGCAGTAAATTATCTGAAAACTGTAAATATAATTAATATAAAATCAAAGGAAGGATTAAAGAAAGTTTTATTTGATTTTCATAATCAGGCAAATAAAAATTCAAATAAAAAAATGGAAGATATAAGTATTTTAAATAAATATAAAAATGCGAATGTTTCAGTAGCATTTCAATATTTCGAGAAACGATTTTTTCGGTCATATATAGGAACACGTCAATTCAATGATTGGATAAATAATGCATTAAAAGAAAGATATAAAGAATTTTGTAAAACAATAAATGATTTTATATGATTATTATATTTTATTATTCTTCTGGTATTTCTTCAGATTCTTTACCGGAGTTATCATCATAAACACATTTAAATCTTTTTTTAGAATCAACAGAACATGTTTGCATTCCAAATGGTCCTGAAAAAAAGAATAATGAGCCTGTTTGGTCAGGTTTTTTTCCATAAAATTTTGGATTTAAGACATGTTCAGCCAATGCCCACCATAAAGCACCCATTACGCCTCCAATTGTAGCACCAACAGCAATATCTTGCCAACGGCAACATTTTTTCATTAACTGTTTCATAGCATCCAAAAAGCCGAAAGCTCCTAATAATATAATAGTTAAAACAACTTTTACACTTCCAGATTCAGGATTATCCATCATCCCTTGTAATAATACAAAAACAAACGTAAAAGCATGGAATATAGAATTAAATGAAGGCATAGAAAATGCTCCATACAAAGTATTTGAGTATGGTTGAATAAAGAGAGAGCACATATCTCTAAAATTTGGTCCTTTACTTGAAGAATTTTTTTTAGTCCACCAACTTCTTTTGGAAGAATTACTTTTATTTGCATCCATTCTCATTTTATTATAAGCTTCTTTATTAGTCATTCCCCCATCACTAATTAATTTTCTGAATGTTTTGTCTGCACTTTTCTGCGTAGCGGTTGCGTAAACTGTACGAACCATTAAACCTAACCCCCATTGTGATAAAAGAGCACCAATTAACCAATAAATACCAGCAAGTGTTCCTTGAAAACTACTATAAAGTATAAAAAAAGTGGATATAAAAAGTGGTCCTAATAACACAAAAAGATTTATAACATTTCCCGGATCAATTGATAAATTAAATAAACCCATTAATTAATATAATATATTATTATATTATATTTATTCAAATACTATATTTAAAACATCTTTAATATTTTTTACAGATGTAAATGTAACATCATCTGGAATAGTGTTTTTATCCTTATATTTTTCAATAAATTTATTATAATCTTTCTTATTGTCTTCTGGAAATATAAAGCTTTTAACTCCTGCTTTTATTCCTCCTAAAATTTTTAAATTTAATCCCCCAATAGCAGATACTTTACCCTGAAGATTGATTTCACCAGTAATAGCTACATTTTTTTTTATAATTTTTTTATTTAATAGACTATATATAGCTATAGTAATAGCTGTTCCTGCAGAAGGTCCATCTTTGGGAACAGCACCTTCTGGACAATGTATATGTATTCCTTGTAATTTTGTTTTTTCAAATTCTTTGCAAAGTGACTTTTGCTTTTTTTTATCAGTTAATTTCCAAGCAAGAGTCTTAGCTACGTTCATACTTTCTTTCATAACATCTCCTTGAAGACCAGTTAATTTTAAGTCCATAAAATTAGTGGATGGCCAATAAAAACATTCAATAGGTATTATACCACCCATTCCAATACTATTAGCCCAAAGTCCATTAATAATTCCAACACAAGAATTATTATGTATAGTTTTATGTATAATTTCGTGTTTTTCTTTTAAATAATTGAATTTAATATCTTCAATAGTTAATTTAATAGGTAATTCATATTCTTTATCTTGATTTAAAATTCCCAAATTAATTTCACTTATGATTTCGTATAGAATTTCTTTTAATTTTCTTACACCAGATTCAGATGTATAATTTTCTATAATAAACTTAATAACATCATTAGTTAATAATATAGAATCATTAATTCCAATTTTTTCATACAATTCTGGCAATATATATTTATTAGTAATTTCGAGTTTATCATATAAAGTAAGATGGTCAAATTTAACACGATGTATTCTATCTAACAAAATTTTATCGATAACATTAACATCATTATATGAAAATATAAATAAAGCCTTACTCATATCTAAATCGATACCACTAAAATATTTGTCCTGAAAGCTTTCGTTTTGTGTAGAATCAATTAAATGCGTTAAAATTCCAATAATTTCCTTACCGTTTTCTGTTTTACTTACTTTATCTAATTCATCAATAAATATAATGGGATTCATGCATTTATTTTCCATAAGTATATCTACGATTCTTCCCCATGTAGAACCAACATATGTATAATTGTGACCTGAAAGAGTACTTCCATTACTTGAACCACCTAATGCAATAAATGAAAATGGACGAGTATCACCATTTGCATCTTTTAAGCATTTTGCAAGACCTTTTCTTGCTAAAGAAGTATTATGAGTTACTGTAAAATCACCTAATAAAAATCTGGAATTACCATCTATTTGGAACCCATAATATTCATCTTTTTCTAATGGAATTACTTTAATACCAGTATTTAATACATTCTTTATTTGTTTTCTTTTATTTGCTTTTTTTCTTTGTACTTTGACAGGAATATATTCAACTCCTTTACCGTGAATAAATGTTCTATAATATATTCCTGTTTTTTTTTCACCTTTGTATAAACAACTTTTTTCACATTTTGTTTTATATGCTGCAAATCCCAATGAACGAGCTAAAAATATAATATCATCCAATAATGTTTCATTCTTTTGAATAATATCATAACCGCCATTACAGTGTAATGAACCATCGCTGTCTATGATTCCTGCTAATAATTCTAACTGGATATCTTTACTATTACATTTATAAATATGTGGTATATGTTTGTTATTTAATACTTTATAGCGTCTTAACATATTTAATACATAGTTTCTATTATCTTTCATATTACCACCTTTAATAGATGTAGTCATTCTATATGAAATTTTTGTATTTCCTATTTCTTTTAATAAAAGGTCGTGTTCCTCACAATAATATCTAAAATATTCTAACACAGGTTCTTCAATACTTGTTATTTCGGGTTTACTCGATGTTCCATCTCCTAACCAATATCCTAATACATATGGATCTAAATCAACTTTCTTTTCTGGAAATTCAACAGGAACTCTGTAACCTTTCAAACAATCTTTTTGACTTTTTGGTAATTTCAAATAATCCTTAATACAAATATCAACAATATCATTTTTCCAGTATTTTTTTCCATTTATTAACTGGTGTCCGCCTATTGCTTCACGAGCTCCGCTGTAAGATTTACCTTTTTTTGTCATTTTAAGAGATAAAATATGTGATTCATTTACAACATAACTATCACCTTTAACAGGTTTAATTTCATACATTTTTTCCCTACCTCTTCCCAAAGCCAATACATTTCTGGATGTTGAATCATCGCCCATTAATTTATCTCCTAATTTAATATTTTCAACTTTTTTAATTTCACCATTTGAGAGCATAATAGGTGTACCTTTTTTTAGACATTTACCGACACCTGGTGGTCCTTCAAACCCAAAACAATATCCTGATTGTTTTCCGGTAATCCATTGACCAATTACACGTTCAATATGTCTTTTAGCTTTAGTATGTCCATATATAGATTCATTTAATACAGTTTTTACATCCTTAATTGTATCAGTAACAGTGTTCCACTTATTTAAAATATTATTTACATTATTTTGTATATTTACATTTTTATAAATAGGAAAATAATTAGGATATTTTTTGATAATATCATTTAATATTACGGGATAATCTGTTAATTTACTAAAAAAATTTGCGATATTTTCTTTCATATATGCATTTTTTTTTCCAGAATGTAAAATTTTTAATTGTTTTAAATTATTTTTTTTCACAATACTGTTGATTAAACAAATTTTAGCAATTAAATTATCTCTTTTTCCAGTAATAAAATCATTTTTTAATTTGTCTATAGAATTAGTTTGTGATTGTTCTACATATGAATTTTTTAAATAATTTAAATGTTTTATAATTTCAATGGTTGAATAATTTTTTTTTATTGGAATGATAATATTTTTATCATTATATGATATTTCTTCAATTAAACTTTTAAAGTCATCATTAATATCTGTCATAATTGATAAGATAGCTTCTTTTTTATATATTCCAAATGGTATTTTTAATAATCCATCTAAATATTGTCTTGCTTTAGAACCAGAATCTTCAGATTTAGCTTTGACTTCTTTTAATTTTAACATAGCTTTTTCTTTTACAGTATCACTTGCTTTTAATAAACAAATTTGTTGTTCTATAGGAATTTTATTAATATCAAATTTGGATAAATTTTTTGTATATTTAATAGTAGTTTTCATAGCATCTCTAAAATATTTTTTGATTGTCCAAGGAAGACTATCAAATAATATAGTCTGTTCAATAGTATCAAAATTTCCATTCATTTCAGTAGATAATAAATCATATAATAAGTAAGCTAAGTATTGGAATTCTGGATCACCATATTTCATTAATAATTGTATTAAAAATTTTCTCTGTCCATACAAATCGCTTGATATGAACTCTTTAACTATCTGTGATATAGTTTTTTTTTTTAATTAAATTTGTTTGATTTGTATATCCAACATATCTTTGATACAATTCTTTATTATTATATACTAATAATTCTTTCAAGGTTAATGCATTACAAAAACGTGAGAAATCTTCTACTAAAAATATAGGATCTTGAGGTTTATTTTGTTGTATTAATTTTAATTTATCTTGTAAATATGTTAAATTCATACAATTTATTATCATATCATCTGTAATAGCAGATATTATCATGGTTTTTTTATTTACAGAATCTTGAAATATAATTTTTATTCCATATACTTTTGTTTGGAATTTTTTTGTTGTTCTGGCTAAATCAAAACAATCTAAGGTTTCCGAAGTTTCTACCAACATAAAATCTTCAATTATACGATTCTTTGCTAATTTTTTTTTAATTTTTTCATTTTTTTTATTGTCATCAACTTTCCAATCTAAAACTTTATAATTAATAGGGTGTATATATTTTTTTACTACTTCATATAAAGAAGAATTATTTTCTTTTATATTATCATTAATATATTCGCTTCCAAAGCAAACATCTAATACATATTCAATACTTTTTGTACCATATAATCTAAAATTTGATGATAAATCATTATTTATTTGTTGTAATTTATTAATAATATCATTGAAATCTATTAAATTTTTTTTATTTGTTAATAAAGTAATAATATTATTTGTTGATTCATATAATTTTTCCAAATTTTGAATACAAATATTCAATTCACCGGCATCAATAATATCAAGTAATTTGTATTTTTGAACATATAATATAGTATCTTGAATTATATTTTGATAATATTTTGTTTTTTTACAACAAGAGCTTCTAGATGTTGATTTTTTCTTTTTTTTATTTTTTTGTTTTGGTTCTTTTTTTAAAATTTTTTTATTTTTCATTTCTTTCATTTATAATATATTGTTATTTTAATATTTTTCTAAAGTACATAACAAAAATGACGATTTATATAAATAATAAAAATAATATAAGAAAAAAACATCGTATATTAATAATTATGGGAGTTCCAAGTTATTTTTCTTATCTTATTAGAAATCATAAAGAAATGCTGATAAAAATATTTAACTTCAAAAAACAAATAAATAATTTGTATTTTGATAGTAATTCTATTATTTATGATGCTCTTCGAATTCTTTCAAAAGAATATGATACATATAAAAATGACGATTTATTTGAAAATGAATTAATTAATATGGTATGTATTAATATTGAAAATTATATAAATGATGTCAAGCCTAATAAAAAAGTGTTGATTGCTTTTGATGGTGTAGCACCAGTTGCTAAGTTAGAACAACAACGAACCCGAAGACACAAATCTATGTTGGAAAAAAAAGTTATGAATCACATTTCTGGAGAGAAAAATGAATGGAACAAAACAGCTATCACTCCAGGAACTAATTTTATGAATAAATTAAACACTAATATTAATAATTATTTTAAAGGGCAAGAAAAGAAATATGGATTGGAAGAAATTATTTTTACTGGGTCAGATGAACCAGGAGAGGGGGAACATAAACTTTTTGGCTATATTAGAGACCATAAATGTCATCAAAATGAGGTAACAGTTGTATATGGATTAGATGCCGACCTTATTATGCTTTGTTTAAATCATCTTAGGATTAGTAAAAATATTTATCTTTATAGAGAAACTCCCGAGTTTGTAAAATCTATTGATAGAAATATCAACCCCGATGAAAGTTATTTATTAGATATACCATACTTATCACAAAGAATTATTTTTGAAATGAATGGTTTTAAAAAACCATCATCTACCCAAGAAACAAATAAGTTATATGATTATATATTTTTGTGTTTTTTCTTAGGTAATGATTTTTTACCACATTTTCCTTCTGCCAATATAAGAACAAATGGTGTGGATATTATGTTAAACGCTTACAAGGATACTATAAGCAAAACAAATCAAAATTTAACTAATGGTAAAGTTATTTACTGGAAAAATGTTAAAAAATTAATTAAATTTCTGGCAGATAATGAATACGATAATTTAATTAACGAATATAAAATAAGAGAAAAATGGGAAAGAAGAAAATCACCTTTTGAAACTATTGAAGATAAGAAAAATAGATATTTGAATATACCTACAAAAAACAGAACAGTTGAAAAATATATTAACCCTTATGAATCATTTTGGCAAAAAAGATATTATGACGCACTTTTCGACACTGATGAAAGTTTTGAGTTTAAAAAACAAGTAAGCATAAATTATATGGAAGGATTGGAATGGGTTATGAATTATTATACATCCGGTTGTATTGATTGGAGATGGCACTATAAATATAATTATCCACCATTATTTAAGGATTTATTGAAATTTATACCTGTATTTGATACAGTTATGATTGAACCCAACGACCATAAATCCGTTATACCTGAAGTTCAATTATCATATGTTTTACCTATTGAAAGTCTTCATTTAATTCCAAATCAAATAGGTGAAAAATTACTCAAGGAAAAAGAAGAATATTACACCAATGAATATAATTTGAATTGGGCATTTTGTAAATATATGTGGGAAACCCACATTAAGCTTCCTTATATTGATTTGGAAGATTTAGAAGAATTTATTAAAATTGAAAAATGATATTAACATATAATTATATTATACTTATGAATAATACAATTACATCAAATTATGAACATTTAAAAGATTTTTATGATAACAATTTGAATATAGATAAAAAAACTTTTAAAACAAGTAATGATGAACCTACTCCAATTACTTGTGTTGAAGAAATGATTAACAAAATTCCAAATAAATTTTGGGGAAAGGAAAACTTGAAAATATTAGATCCATGTTGTGGGAATGGAAATTTTCATGCTGTAATTTATCAAAAATTAGCACAACATCATACACCTGATAATATTTTGGAAAAAATCTTACATTTTAATGATATTAATGATTTAAGAATTCAAAATGTGGAAAATATATTTCAAAAAAATATATATAATTTAAATATTACAAAACAAGATTTTTTAGAATATCCTGAATCTCAAAAATTTGATTTAGTTGTAGCAAATCCACCATATGCAAAATTATTACCCAATGGTAAAAGAGCATCAAAAAATCATAATTTAATTAAATCATTTATTGAAAAAACATTAAAATTATTGAATAAAAACGGTTATTTACTTTATATTACCCCAGATAACTGGATGTCATATGCCGATAGAAATAAACTTATTGAACAATTAACAAGTTTAAATATTATATATTTAAATATTCATACAGCAAAAAAATATTTTAAAAAAGTAGGGTCAAGTTTTACTTGGTATTTGATACAAAATACAAGTTCAAGGAAAACATTTTGCGTTGAAGGAATTTGGAAAAAAAAAATATATAAGAGTACGGTTAAAAGTGAAGAACGCAAATATATACCTTTATATTACAATAAAATTATACAAGGAATATTACGTAAAACACTTGATGCTGATTTACCAAAATATAAGATAGAAACATCAAGTGATTTACATAAATACACAAAAAAAAAATTAATATCAAATATTAATGACGACGAACACAAATATAGATTGATTCATACACCAAGTCAAACTGTATATGCCAGTAGACCTCACAAATATCAAGATGGATATAAAGTATTTATAAGCACTACAACTTATTATAAAGTCTTTGTAGATAATTGTGGTATGACTCAATCTATAGTATTTATTAGATGTGAAAATGAAGAAAAAGCTAATCAAATAAAAAAAATTTTAGAACATCCATTGTATGTATTCCTTAATAATATTTGTAGATATGGTAATTTCAATAATATAAGAATATTACAATCATTTCCTGTTGTAAATTCATATGAAACAGTTATGGATGATTTAAAACTAACAGATTTTGAGAAAAAATTTATTATGAAACAAGCCAAGTAATGTATTACAATATTTAAGAAAATTGATTTATTTTTTTCTCGACATATAATCATCATTCAAAGATGTCAAGTTCAAAGACACAAACCCTATTGGAAATAATGAAAGAAGAAGAAATTGTTGAAGAAACCTGTTTGATGGACGGGATGAACTGCCAGACGATAGTTGATGATACTGCTACTGGTGGAGAGTCCAAAGGTGAAGAGTCTAAAGATTGTCGGGATGAGGACCCATTTAATGATGCGGAAGCTCGTGCAAAATGGTCAAAATACCCACAGGTAACCACTCAAGAGACAGCTTCTCTAAGAATTTCGTTTGACGAATTCAATCAATTATGCGAAGGAGTCTTTCAACCTGGAGCAACTCTCTTTCTGGATAATGACCTAAAACCAAATGGTGAGAAGAAACGCCAGACAATCATCAAAGCAGTTGCTGACCATCCAGACTGGAATAATGAAGTTGAAGCAATTTACGCAATTGTGCGTGATGGTAATATTATGAAACTAGGTGGAACACGCAACGGAATGAAAAAGCGATGGGGTTCTTACAAATGCGGTCACTGTGTTCCACAACGGTTACAGAAGAAAAACGGAGAACCATTTCCAGGAAAAATGTCGGTCACTAACGCCTTTCTCTACCACACCATCGAAGATGGTCTTCTGCAAGGGGAAGAGTGGAAGTTCTACATTTGGAAATTGCCAACCGTCCAAGTAACTGTTGATATTCTTGGAACACCAACTACCGTAATCGCACAAACTTACCACGCATATGAATCAAAAATTATGCAGAAATTCTCTCAAATCGCTGGCGATATCCCAGTCCTCTGCAATAACGCCGACCCAAATTATCGTTAATAAAATATATATATATATAAAAAATCTTATTTTTTTATTTTAGAAGACTTTATTAAAAATATCTAAATTAATTATATATGTCACTAAAGAGAGGGAAAAAAAAGAAAAAGAAATATAGGAAGAACATTATCTCTGGGTAATAATTCAAGAAGTGTATCTGAATCAGAATCAGAAGCAATTACGGAATTACAGAAAATTTTTAAAGGTACGGAATATCCGTTAAATAATCCTACGTTAAAAGTAATAAGCGAAGATGTATATTTCAAACCTATTAATAATGTAGTAATTGGAGGAAAAAGAAAAACACGACGTAAAAAGCGTAGAAGAAAAACAAAAAAAAGAAGAAAATAACAATTTAAATAAATAAAATTATTAAATGTATAATGCCTGGTAATATTATACATTTAACAACACGTAAAGAGTTACAAAAAGTGATAAATCAAAATGATGCGTTTATTATTGATGTTACAGCTACTTGGTGTGGTCCTTGTAAAAGTTTAAAACCGCTTCTTCATGAATATTTTGAACAAATTAAGGAAAAATTTGATTTGGTTATTATAGATGCAGATGACGGAAAAGATGCAACAAGTTATTTAAAAGTTAAGTCATATCCAACACTTATTAGTTATGTAAATCACGAACGCAGTGAGTGCTTAGTAGGATTTGATGTTGAAGGATTGAAACATTTTATAGTGCAAAGTTATAAAAAAGCTGTTTATGCTTAATATAATTTAATAGTTTTATTTAATCTTCTATTAAATTTCCTTACTGATTTATTTTTTTTCTGTTTATTCAATAATTTTTGTATATGTTTCAATCTATAATCTGCTAATTGACCTCTTGATAATTTACCTCCACCTTTATTCATAGGATTCGTAACAGGAGTTTTTGTTTGTTTTTCTGTCTGTTGAATTTCTCTTGCAATTCTCTTAAGTCTTCTAAGTACTTTTTCATTATTTCTTAAAATTCTTTCTAATTGTATATTTCGTCTATTTATAATTACTGCAAAATTTCCGTGTCTTTTTCTTGTTGAATTATCTTTTTTTCGGTCTTTAGACGTTTTGATATATTTTCTCGTTTTCTTTTTCCCCTCAACTAATTCCATTTTTTGTTTTTTTATAAGGTCTTTTAATTTACTAATTTGATATGCTAATGCAGAAGGTGTTGTTTTTTCTTCTGCTTCTGCTTCTACTTCTGCTTCTACTTCTGCTTCTAAGGCAGCAAATTCATTATCTACTTCTTCTGGGGTTAGAGTTTCTTCTTCTTTTGCTTTTGCTTCTGTTTCTAAAGCAGCAAATTCTTTTTCTTCTTCTGGGGTAAATTTACATTCTTTACTTTCATCACAAGTAGTTATTGATTGTGGTCCAAAAAGTAGTTCAATTTCTTTACTTGATACGTGTTGTTCTTCACTTGTCATATTATCAATTCTTTGTTGATCAGTGGTGGTCAATTCAAATGGATTTTTTCCTTCCTCTATTTGCATCAAAACTAATTTCTTTTTTAAATATCTTAATTGACTTTCAGAAGCTCTAACTTTTTCTTTGGCACCTTTCGTATCGTGTTGTCTATATTTTTTAATACATTTTTCTAATGCGTCTATAACATTTTGACTTTTTTGTGGGTCACATAATTTTTTAACCCAATCTCCTTTTTTTGGACAATTATTTTTTAACATTTTAACATCTCTACATGTTTTACTACTACCTTTACTCTCAGAACCATTATTATAATCATCACTATTAACTTCATCCAGAATATTAGACTTAGGAATGTGTGGAAGAGTAATATATTTTGATTCTTGCCATGTTTCTTCATATGGGATGTTCCACAATGAATTGTCATATAATATAAAATCAACTGGACAAGCAGGCATATCAGTTATATTAGGTGTTTTATTTAGAAAATAAGTTAATAATTTGTCAAATTCATTACCGTTAAAAAATTTAATTATAACATTGTAATCATTTATTGCATCTGTGGTATAAGACCATTTATTAATATCCTGATAACCTAATAAACTGCAAGATGAGTTTATATCTTCCATACCTTTTCCCCATTGTTTAAGTTTATTTTCATCAATAAATTTTTCAGACATTAATAAAGATTTATTATTTGTCTTATATCCATTTTCATTGTGATTTAACATAGCAAAAGTGCCATTAGGGGAAAAAATAAAATTTAATCGCTCTGCAAATTCATTCATTTTTAGATGGTCTTTTTTTTTTATTTCTAATCCTAAATCAATATTTAAAGGTAAAGCATCTCTCACTGCTGTTACAAACGGAATATTATTAAATGTATAATCATTTTCAGGTAATTGAGCAGTAAAAGATATAAAAAATGTTGTAAGTAAAGAAAGTATATTATGATTTTTTAAAAAATTACCATAAATATTTTTTAGTATGTTTAAGTCAGTATTTCCCATGATACCAAAATTAATTAATTTATTGCTTTTTCTTTTAATTTTATCAATATATTCTTTCTTCTTCCCACCCATATCATATAATAATAAAGCAATAGTTTTATTTAATATATTGAATAAAAATTGCAATACATTTGGATGACTCAAAAACATATTTGAAAAAATATCTCTATGTTTTTTTAAAATTAAAGATACAAATATAAAATGTAATATTTTAGGTTTTGATAAATCATAAAATTGCGAATCTTCCATTTTTAAATTATCTGATAGTGTAGAATTTCTATACAAAAAGTGTCTATCGTTTGTATCTATAATATCAGTAAAAGATATCCCTATTTCATTATTCTCAGTAATAGTATCTGTGTGTGACGGTCTTTTTATAGGATACTTAGCATAAAAAATATTTCTTAATAAAAAATAATAAATATATATAATTTCATTATCTGGAATTGATTCATTTTGTAAAATTTTAAAAGTAAATTGCAATATATGATTTACAAGAGAATCGTCACCTTGTACATATGTAACCGCAAATTGTGAGAATTCAAAAAATATTATAATCATAACCATTCTTGCGATATGTTCATAGGCTCGTGAGGGTTTTTTTTCAGGTTCATCAGTATCATAAACCCAATTAAATGAAATACTTTCCCCATTTTGCAAATTTGTTTTTAATACTTTTTGAGCAATTTCAGTGTAATAATTTTGTTCATTGTCAGAAAGGACCCTGAGCTTTCCCTGAAATCTTCCATCCATATCTAAAAATATTTGATTCCAATTTATAGATAAAATTTGTTTATATCTAAAATAATCTTTCTTTTTTAATCCGATATTGAAAAATTTATGAATATCGGCACCTGTAATAGAGTTCTTGAACCATTTTCTTAAATATTTAATATCATTTAATTTACCTCTCAAACTAACATCAAAAAGTTTTTTGTCAATTAAAAATTTAAGATAATTATCAAACTTTTCCTTTGTTTTTGAATAATCTGGATGATTTAAAACGTTAGTTTGAATCCAATTTTCATCACTCGCTTTTTTAAAAGGGTTATCTGGTATTTGAGGGATTTCTTTAGATTTATTTTTAGACTCATCTTTACTATCACCATAATTAATACGATTGACATGTTTGCCGTGATAAGTCCATTTAGATACTTTTAGCGGGTCATCACATTGTAATTCCCCTTCATCATCAAGAACACATCTTAGAGTTTGCACAAGAGATTTTACATTTTTTTTTTGTATTATATTTTTTTTAATTGCTTTTCTGAGTATAGGTATTCTGGATGGATTGTGAGTATCATCTTCCTTAGAGACTGTAGGTTGGGTTAATGGATTAGTATTTGGTAACAAATCTGATACTGGTTCTGGTGTAGCTGATGGTTCTGGTTGTGGTGTTGTTGTTGGTCCATCTGATTCTGGTATAGCGTTTTTGAAAATAGGATAGTATTTTGACACGCTTTGACCATGGGTTAAAATACCCATATGTTTAGATTGACTTGAGAATTGTGTTTCCCATATTTTACTACAATTACCACATCTAAAGAGGGGTTTTTCTGGACTAACTGATTCTGGAATTAATATCTCTTCTTTGCAATTGGGACATCTAAATGATTTTGCACGGTCAACATCACCGGTTGTCTTAGATACTGGTTGAGGTTGGTCTTCTGTGGTGCATTTTTTAGATGTCTCAAGACAGGTCATATCTTTAGCTTGAGGAGACTCTCTTAATTGTTTAATATAAGCATCAACTTTCTCTAAAACCAGGGATGCTTTATTATGCAATTCTGTGGCTTGTTGTTCTCGTGTTTGACCTTTGGATTCACCACCTAGATTCCTATCAAAAGCTCGTTGTATTTCTTGAATTGCTATTTCTTTAACCTTATTAAGTGTTTGTATAGTTTTTTTTGGGTCTTCATTATGGAAATTATATTCCTCATTTTTAAGGATTTGTAGATATATTTTTCGAATTCCACTCATTAATATATATTGTGTATAAATTAAATATATATAATCAAACAAAATTTATATGGATGATTTTGATTTGAATATTGACAATTATGATTTAGAAGATATATTAAATTTATTTCATTTGGATTATAAATTTGAAAAAGAAAAGATGAAAAAAGCAAAAATGATGGCATTAAAAACTCATCCTGATAAGAGCGGTTTGCCAAAAGAAGTATTTTTATTTTTTATGAAGGCTTACAAAATGTTGGAAGCAATATACGAATATAGATATAAAAAGGAACAATGTGCTAAAAAACAAGAATATACGACAGAAGTAAATAATGAAAATAAAGAATTATTGAAAAAGTTAGATGGAAAAAGTGCAAAAGATTTTAATAAATGGTTTAACGAGATGTTTGAAAAGGTAAGAGTAAATGACGAGGATTTAGATTCGGGATATGGTAAATGGTTTAAATCAAATGAAGATTTGGACGAAGAAAAAATAAATAGTATGGCGGCAATGGGAGAAGCATTTGAAAAAAGAAAAGAAAAAAGTAGAGAATTAATATTACATAAGGAAATAACAGATGTAGGAGGAAGAAATGGTTATGATTTAACGAGAGGTAAGCCGGAACAATATAGTAGTGATATGTTCAGTAAATTACCTTATCAAGATTTAAAAACTGCTCATACAGAAACGGTGGTTCCAGTAACAGTAAAAGATTTTTTGGCGAAACCTAAATTTGAGAGTGTAGAAGGTTATGTTAGATATAGAGAGCAACACCGTCCAGATATGATTTCTTTAGAACAATCAAGAGAAATGATGAGAGATAGAAATATAAAAAATGATAGACAAAATACTGAAAGAGCATTTAGACTAATTAAAAGAGATGAGGAAATATCACAATCTAACAAAAAATGGTGGTCACATTTAAAACAATTAAAAAATTAATAAATTATATAATATATATATAATGGATATAGTAAAATATGTTTTAGCATTTATAGCAGTTACAACAGTAGGTATGTTGTATGATAGATACAGTAAAAAATTTTATGCTGACGACGAATTAGATAAATATCATTTAGTAAAAAAATATTTATTAAATGAGGGGGATTCTTTATTGGGAAAACCTTTTATATGGATACATACAGAACATAAAATAAATGCACGTAATTGGGAAAGTTTTAAATCAAGAAATACATTAGATTTAAATCAACCTTATAAAAATTTGTGTGTAAAATCAATAATGAAATATTGTGGAGATAGTTTTAAGATATGTTTGATTGATGATAGTTCATTTGGGAAAATAATCCCAGATTGGACAATAAGAATGGATGGATTAAGTGACCCAATAAAAAAACGAGTGAGAACATTAGCATTATCAAGATTGCTTCATACTTATGGAGGTCTTCTGATACCTAATTCAACAATAGTTGTAAGAGATTTACGAGGATTATATGATGAGTTATTAAATGATAAAGATATGTTTTGTGGTGAATTAATAAATAGAAGCAATACAAATATGTATAGTCGTTTTTTCCCAAGTCATAAGATAATGGGAAGTGTAAAGAATAGTTTGGGTATGAAAGAATTAATTGATTATTTAGGGCGATTAATTTCCAGAGATAATACTGACGAATCTACATTTGAAGCAAACATAAATAGATTTTTATATAAATTAACTGAAGAGGGTAAAAGTGGTTTGATAGATGGTAAAGAATTGGGTGTAAAATCAAAGTCAAATGAAGTAATATTGATAGATGATTGGTTAGGTGAAAAAGGTGTAAATGTGTGTAATAATAGTTTAAATTGTATAATATTACCGGATAAGGATATATTAAATAGAACAAAATATCAATGGTTTGCACGTATGAATGAAAGTCAAATACTCCAAGCAAATAATCAAGCGAGTAAATATTTTGTTATAAGTCTTGGTAAATAAAATACTTAATTTCATATTTTGATTTGGAATATTTGATATCAGATGTAAATGGTATATGATAATATTTACAAATTTGTCTTATAATAGTGACAAAATTTTTATATGTTTTGTCTCTTTCTAAATAATGATATTTAGATGGAAAATAATAATTTTTTAATTCCTCACAAAATTCATTTTCTTTTTTTTCCAATTTGATTCTTTTAAATGCTTCTTTGGAAAAAATATACTGGTTATTATTTAATTCACAAAATAATGATAGAAACTTAAAAAATAAAGTTTTAGGGTAGTCTTTTTTAAAAATTTGACTCATATATTTATTAAGCCTATTAAAATTTAAAAAAAAATTAAATTAACTTAACCAGTTCATTTGTAAAAAAGGCTAATTCAACTTCATTTTCATGTATGGTGTGGAAAAAAGCAATATATTTTAATATTAATTTTATAATTTTATATTTAATATTTTCCCCAATCATATCTGTAATCTTAATAAATGTAAAATAAGAATCTAATATGTCCATAACAGAATAACCTTTTTTATAAATTTTATAAATAATTTTTATAGCTTCTGTAATATTTCTATTATTATGCCATTCTACTGTATAATTTTCAAATTCGTAAAAACTAATATTAGTACATATTTCTCTCACTTTTTCCTTAGTTATAGGTATATTTAGTAATTTAAATTTTTCCATATAATTAATTAATAATCTAACAGAATTATTGCATATATTTAATATAAAATCTTCTGCATTATCTTTAATATTTATATTTTCATTAATTTTAATTTTATCATAAATTTTTTTCAAAAAATTTTTTTGTATTGGTTTAATTTTAATTAAAGTGCAACGAGATTGCAAACTATCAATAACTTTTTGAGTATTAGAACATGATGATAGAAAATGTACATTGTGACTATATTTATCGATACAATTTCTAAAAACTTGTTGGCTTTGATCATTAATAATATCTATATCATCTAAAATAATAAATTTTTTCTTTCCAAATATGGATGAAGGTGTTTGGCAGAATGTTTTAACTTCATTTCTATAATATTGTATTCCTTGTTCTTTTAGATTATTGATATATAAAACATTATTAATAGGTATATCTTTTAATTGATAATATTCTCTAATTGTGGCATATAATAATGAAGTTTTTCCAGAACCAGAATTACCAATAAGCAAAATATTCAAATTATTCATATTTATAAGAGTTTTCAGTAATTGAATATATTCATCATCAATTGTAAAATCATTAAAAAAAGTAGGTTGATATTTTTTTAAAAATTGTATATTCATAATAAATTAAGTAATAAAGTATTTAAGTTTATATTTATATATTTTACATATGGATTATTATAAAGTTTTAGGTGTAGATGAAAATGCAAGTGAGGAACAGATAAAAAAAGCCTTTAGAAAGATGTCTTTAAAGCATCACCCGGATAGAGGTGGAGATGCGGAACAATTTAAAAAAATAAACGAAGCGTATCAAATATTAGGTGATAATGAAAAAAGACGTGAATACATGTTGAGAGGAAAAAATCCATTTGTGAATATGAATGGTATGAATGGTATGAATGGTATGAATGGTATGAATGGTATGAATGGTATGAATCAAATGGACATAGATCCTATATTGAAAATGTTTTTTGGAGGAATGCCGGGAATGCCAGGAATGCCAGGAATGCCAGGAATGCATGGAATGCCAAATGTTCATATATTTAGGAATGGTAGACCAATAAATGTAAATACTATTCAAAAGCCAGCACCGATAATAAAAACAGCAATTATAACATTATCTCAATCTTTTTCAGGATTGACATATCCCTTATTGATAGAAAGATGGATTTTAATAAATAATGAAAAAAGATTAGAAAAAGAAAAAATTTACATAAATATTAAACAAGGAGTTGATTCAGGTGAAATAATAATAGTAAAAGATAAGGGTAATATTATAAACAATCAATTAAAGGGTGATATAAAAATTCATATAAAGGTTGAAAATAGGAGTATGTTTAAAAGAGAAGGTTTAAATTTAAAAATAAAAAAAACTATATCATTAAAGGAATCTTTAACTGGATTTACATTTGAGATTAAACATATAAATGGAAAAAAATATACAATAAATAATGATAGTGGGAATATAATTCCAGTAAATTATAGAAAAGAGATAGACGGATTAGGAATAACAAGAGATGGAAAAATGGGAAAATTAATTATAGAATTTTTAATAGAGTTTCCGGAAAAATTAACACCTGACCAAATCGAAAAAATTAAAGAAATATTATAATTAAATTATTACATTTTAATAATAATTTAATTAGGCTCCAGATATTCTTTTAGTAGGAATATCAGAAGATACAACATAAATGGAATTTTCAGTAATAATAATATACTCAGTTTCTACCTTGTAAATTTTAGATACAGGACTGGTGTATTCCTCCTCGCTTTTAACAAGTAATTTTTCACCTCCTTCTCTTACACCAATTAAAACTTCTTTATCACATGAAGCAGTCCAATAATCAAACATGATAGGTTTGTCTTCGACAATTCCTAATTTAGCACAGTGTTGTAATGTAGTTCCACTTGGGAGTCTATAATTTGCGGAGTTTTCTTGAGTTTCCTCGGTCATTATATATTAAAAATATTCTTTTAACCTTTAAATAGTTATTTATTTAAAAAAATAATATATTTAGAATAATAAATGAGTAATTCAAATAAATTTTCATTACATAATATTAATAATTATAATTCAAAATTAAATTCATTAGATAATGAAGTAACAAATGAATTTTGTAAAATAGTAAACGAATATTTATTTCATATCAATGATAATATTATGATTCAAAACATAAAATATTATATTTTTATTATAATTAGAGGATTGAATATGTTAAAACATATTTTCAATGTTCTTCTATTATACACTAAAAATTTAAGCGTAACAGTTCATCATTGTAAAAAAGCTTATTTATTTTATGTTGAATTCATAGGTCAAATAGGAAATGATAATCATTCTTATTTACAATTAAATTCAAAAGATGCAATATTATTTGTTTATAAAAAAACAATATTTGAAATTAATAATGAGTATAGAAAACAATATCACTTAAATAATCATGTTGAAAAAAAAATTTTTGAATATATAAATAAATTTTCAACAGTTTATATAGAAATTTTAGAATTTGTATTAGACAATGATAATATGAATTTAGAATCAAAAATGAGTTATGTTATGTACATTCAAAAAATGTCAAATAAAATAATTAATAAAATTACACTTTCAAATAAAAATTTATTATCGAAGATAGAAACTTGTGATAAATATATTTATTATAAAAATTTATTAGAAACAAAAAATATTAAAATAGATGAATGTTTATTTTTTAATTTAAGCAATTTTTTTATAAAAAAAATACAAAATAAGACAATAAGTAAAAAACAAATATATGAAAAATTATATGATAATTCGTGTGATATTAATATAAAACAAATGTCTCCTTTAAAATTCACAAATTGGTTATTTAATGGTAAATAATACGGTTTTCTTTCTTATTTTTTTTACAGCAATTTTTTTAGTGGTTGTATTATTTTTTAAACATATATCAAGATATTCTTTTTTTAAAATATTCTTTAAAAATGAGTATATTTTATATAATATATTTTTATTGCAATTTCCTACAATTAGAACGCTTCCTGTTCGAAATATCATAAAAGATATTTGTGTCCACCCTTCATCATAATGATTATTTTTTACACCATTTTGTATATCTTTTTTTGGATGATAATAAAATTTGCTTTGTATGCCAGGATATGAACAAGGGTCATATGCTGCACTAATACCATATTTATGTTTAAGAAGTTTATATAGTTTAAATCTATCAATATAAAATCCACAAGTAAAATTGGAATTTATTAATACAGTAGATATATTTTCTTTATTATAATCTAAATCCGGTTTAGTTAATGGTTTTAATATGGATACTAATTTATCTAATGTAATATCTAATAAATCATCATATTGAATTCCTGGAATTTCTAATTTTCCCGTATTGAAAATTTTTATATGAACTTCTTTATACACATTTTTGTATAATATTCTTAAAATAACTGCAAAACAATTATAAAACGCCCCTTTTTTCTTTTTTCTATAGGAAATCAAATCTTTTTTACTGAGTCCAATATCTATTTTTCTTATATCTTTAAATTTTACTTTTCGTGCGTTTGGATTATTAACTTTTGATAAAACCGTTACTTCTATGTTTGTTGAATTTGTTATTTTTGTTTCCAGTTCTTCTACTTCTTTATCATTATTACAATTTATTTTAATGCATTTTTTAATAATTCCATTTTCTGGATTATAATAATCAATTACTGGTAATTCCCAGAAAGTTTTATATAAATTGATTTTACTATTTAAATAGGCTATTTTAGTTTGAGTAGAGATATAGATATCGCTACATTTAGGAATATCACTCATTTGATTTTGTATAACTTTTTTTTGAGGCATATTATCTATAACACTATTAGTATTGGTTGTATTTTGAAAATTCATCCATTCATCATCTAAACTCATTTATAATACATTTCTTTATATTAGTTTTAAATCAATTTTATTTTCTATATGTCTATATAAATGGAAAGTTCATCAATTACTTACACGAAACCTGAAAGACTCAAAAAAAATAATAATGACATTTTAGAGAATATTTTCGACGAATATTCTCTAAAAAGAAATAGATTTAATCCAAAAAAACCATCTCCTAATATGTTTAACAAAAAATTACAACACAGAATGAAAGTATATTACAATTCATTATATACTACATCTAATTCTTCCAATAAATATTGAATTAAATAACTCTCTTTTACATTATTATTATGAACTATATACTGTAAAGACGTCAAAAAATTTTCATTGATTATATCGGATTTATTTGTTATTAAATAACCAACAAATCGTATTAAAAATTGTTTTCTTTGAATATTATATTTTTTACATAAATTTTCTATTATTTCTTTTTTTTTCTTTTTTTTATTTTTTAATGATTTAATTAGTTTATCCAAAACTTTGTTTGTTAATATATTTTTTATTACACCGATATTATTGTGATTTGATTGTAGATAATTTATCATACTTCTTATATCAGATTTAAATCTTAATTGTATTCCTTTTATTTGAGACGGTTCAATATTTAATTTCTCTTTTTTTACTATTTTATCTAAAAATTTATATGTATCTTTTTTAGGTAGTTGGCAAAAACGCAATCTTATAAATTCATTTTGTAGTGCTGTATCAATCCTACTTATATAATTACATATTAAACAAAAACGAATATTTTTACTATATTGTTGAATTAAATATCTTAATGCTTGTTGTGCGTTTTTTGTCATATAATCAACTTCATCTAATATTACAAATTTTATACCGTTGCCAAATAATGTTTTTGTATTTACAAACTGATTAATTTGATTTCTTATTACATCTATGCCTCTATCGTCACTCGCATTTAAATGTATCTTTAATCCCTTTCTCTTTTGATTGTAAAACTGTTGATATTTATCAATTAAATTAATTATTGTCGTTGTTTTACCTGTACCAGGTGGTCCATAAAATAATAAATTGGGAAAATTATTTTGAGATACAATATTTTCAAGTAATGTTCTATTTAGCGGTTCTAATACAATATCATCAAAATTTGTTGGTCTATATTTTTCAACCCATGGACGCGTATCTGTTTTTTCTGTCATAATAATTATATATTTTAAATACTTTTTAATCTATTTAAAATATATATTAATAAATGTCTTGGGAAAGTTTTTTAAAGGATATAAAAGAGGGTGATGATATATGTATTTTTACAATAGGTAGAATGCATCCTTTTCATAAGGGACATAAAGAATTAGTATGTGATGTTATGCGTAAAACAAAACAAATAACTGATATGGGTGTTAAAGCAACTGCTTATATTTATTTATCAGCTACAAATGAAGAAAATAGATGGATTACAAGCGATAAAATAATTAAAGATTATTTACAATCAAAAAAAAGAATGTCGGATAGACAAAAGAGAATTGGAGAGAGAGAAGTAAATAAAATTAAAAATAAAATAAAAATATCGGAACCATTGCCCACAAGTTATAGATTAACTTTTCTACATAAAATGTTGGAAAAAAACTCATGTGGGGAAAATTTCACTAATCCAATTGTTTTATACGATCAAAGTGTAACATCATTAGGAAGAGATTTAAGAAAATTCTCAATTGGAAGGAAAATTACAAAAGGAAGTAAGAAAAGTGGAACTCTCGCTGTTTCCAACTCTATTATGGTTCGGGATAGGCATGGTAATTTACCTTCAATAAAATGTCTTAATTTTTTGAAGAATATACGCAAACACGATAAAGTTATTTTATTGGTAGGTAGTGATAGAGTTGAAGCATTCAAAAGATATAATGAGCAAAAAATGAATGAATTATTCGGTGATGGGAACGCATTTATATTACAGTCAGGAGGTGAAAGAGGAGATTCTGGTGAAGGTGATAAAGCATTAGATGAATTAGAAGTTTTATTTGCGAATATGTCTCTTGATGATGATAATTCTGGTGAAAGTAAAGTTCCAGTAAGAGAAGATTATTCCGGATCGTTATCCAGAAAAAAAGCATTAGGAAAAAAAGACGATATAAAACAATTTTTACATATGATAGATTATAGTCCTGATGATGATATAGGCGATATAGAAAAGTTAATCATAAAAATAAGAGATGTTAATGGTGTTTCAAATAAATATGTAAAAAAATATATTAGAGAAGCTGTAGGAGAATTTGATTATGACGACGCCCTTGCCGGATTGCGGCGCTTTGTAAAAAGTGGAGAAGAAAGAAAAAGAGAAAGAGAACAAAGAGGATTTGGTAGAACCAGAAAAAGAAAAAGAAAGAAAAGAAAACGCTGCTCTAAAAAACGTTTGAAAAAGAATATGATATGTCATAGAGGAACTAAAAAAAAACTCAGAAAACTTCGTAAATTAACAAAAAAATTAAAAATACGATTAACAAGATGTAGTAAAAAAAGATTAAAAAAATGGAAAGTAAAAAAAAGTCGTAAAAAAATGTAATTAATTTTTATTTAAAGATATAAAAATTAATTTATTATAAATGGGAAGAATAACTAAGGAGTTTTTTGATAGATTCAACATTGATAAAAATTTAGATATATTTTTTGAAACAGGAACTTTTACAGGTGAGGCAATTTCTCATTTATTAAAGAATTATAATATATTTAATGAATATCATAGTGTTGAAATAGATACAAAGAGATATGATAATTGTTTTGAAAAATTTAAAAACAATGATAATGTAGTTCTGTATCATGGAGATTCTCAAGAAGTTTTAAAAAATAAATTAGGCGATGCACATTTTAAAGACAAAAAATTATTATTTTGGTTGGATGCTCACTGGATGGGTGATTCTTCCTCTCAGGGTGATACACATTGTCCATTATTAGACGAACTCGATAGTATAAAACAACTTAATGTAAAACCAGTTATTGTTATAGATGATTTATTTTATATGTTAAATCGTAATGATTCGCGATATCAAAATCCTGAACATGATAATGTACTTAATAAATCCAATGAATGGCCTGAATTAAAACAAATAAAGTCAAAAATATACGAAATTAATAAAAATTATAAAATAGATTTATCTTTAATTGAAGGAAAAGAAGATTATTTAATTGCACAATAATTTAATCTGCTATAATAATTTCTAAATCTTCGGTAAGTGTATTAACTCTTATACCATTAGTGACAGGCATTCTGTTTGAATTTTCATCTTGAACTAAAGTTATATCCGGAAAAACAGAAGCTGTTAAATGACGAATATGACCATAGTCTCTAATGCACCCACAACACTGATAATATATTGTTATAGCAAAAACACCACAAGCTATAGCTAAAAGAATAAAGGATAAATCACCCATATATTTATTAAAATCTTAGTTTTAATATTATATTAAAAATTGATATAATTTTATATAATATTAAAAATATTTAATGAATGGATATTAATAATATAAATATGGGATATTTAAAAATTATTTTAGGTTCTATGTTTGCCGGTAAAACAACTGAATTAGTAAAAGAATATAAACGTCACGAATCTTGTGGATTTGAATGCTTATTTATAAATCATAAAATAGATACAAGATATGTTAAGGACGAAAATAAAACTTCCACTCATGATAGAGTTTTCATTAATAGTATTAATATAGGAGATAATTTATTTGATTTCTTTAAAAAACAAAGCTTTCTTGATAGATATGATGTTGTTTTAATTAATGAAGGACAATTTTTTCAAGATTTATATAAATTTGTAGATTATATTGTAAATTCTCTCCATAAAAAAGTTTATGTTTGTGGTTTAGATGGAGATTATAAAAGAAAAAAAATAGGTTCTATATTAGATATAATTCCATTATGCGACGATGTAATAAAACTCAAAGCTATTTGTAGTAATTGTAAAATTAATGATGGTATATTTACATATAGACTAACTAAAGAAAAAGAGCAAATTGTAGTTGGTGTTGAAAATTATTCTGTTCTTTGTAGAAAATGTTACAATAGTATGAACCAGATATTTCCTGTTAATTAAACGCACAAAATATATTTTAAAAGTATTTAAATTAATAGTGTTATTTTTTGATATAAAATGACTGAACAAAAAAAAGTTCCTAAAAAAAGAGGCAGAAAACCAAAAAAAAAAAATTTAAATGAACCCAAACCTCCTCCTAAAAAAAGAGGTAGGAAACCCAAAGGTGGTAAAATTATTAAAAAAAATCAAAAATTACCAAAAAATGAAATTATACACAAACCTAATATAATATTACATTTAAAGTGTAATTCTAAGGAGTTAGATACATTACAAGATTTTAATACATCATATAATCCTTCTGTTTCTAATCCAGAATCTTATAATATATATCAAAATAATAAATTAGGAGAATTACATTATAAAGAAATTAAACAAAATACACTATTGACAAAAACTGATAATATTATTGTAAATGATAAACATATAACCTCGTGTAGTAATATAAATACTGTTCCCAATGAGGAAAATATAAACATAAAAGAATTATGGAGTAAATTAAATATTCTTAAAAGAAATTTACGAACAAATAATGTTTCTGATAAAAGGTCTGCCTGCTTTTGGTGCACATATGAATTTGATAATCCTGCTGTTCATATTCCAAAGCAGTATAATGGTGATGTATTAGAAGTATATGGTTGTTTTTGTAGTCCTGAATGTGCTTGTTCATATTTAAAAAATGAACAATTAGACGATTCTACAAAATGGGAAAGATATGCTTTATTAAATAATGTTTATGGAAAAATTTATGAATATTCAAAAAATGTAAAACCAGCTCCAGACCCGCATTATACATTAGACAAATATTACGGTAATTTATCCATTCAAGAATATAGAAAATTATTAAGAAAAGAAAGAATTTTTATGGTTGTTGATAAACCCATGACGAAAATACTACCAGAATTATATGAAGAAAACAATGAAATACCAAATGTGTACAATAATATATTAGATACCAAACAATCTAATAATACTAAGTTTAGGTTAAAAAGAAATCAACATAAACAAACTAAAGCAAATGCTTTAACTAATACTTTTAATTTATAATGAAAATAGTAATTTACATTATAAATTTATTATCTCATTTTTTTCTTTATTAGAAGTAACAGGTTTATTTTTCATTTTACTATAAATATTTCCGGGCAATAATTCTCCAGGGCATAATGGATTTTTACAATCTTTATCACACGTTACTACTCCTGGAGGATTATATTTACATATAGGATATAGTTTTTTTACTTCTAAAAATTTTTCATAAACATTTTTTAAATATTCTGTTTTTTTTTCTTCTTCTTCTTTTCTTCTTAAATAACCTGCATTTGCTGTATCCATAAAATTTCTTATTTCGTACATCATTTTTTCATTTGTGCTTTTCTTGTTATCATCTTTCTTTTTATTAAAATTAGGATTCAAATATTCTTTAATAACATTCATATAATTCCCTTCCCATTTATCTAACTTTTCTTTACACTCTTCTTCTGTGTAATTTGTTTGTGACTTTATTAAAGCTATAGCACCATCATATCTCTTAGAAGCATTCATATAAATAAAAATATAATATAAAAAACAATATTAAACGATATTCAATAATTATAATTACATGGAATATTATAGTATGAATAAGACCCATAAACAGGAATTATCTACGATGTTAAAAGAAATTAACAGCGTTATAAATAATCATTTAACTAATATTTTAACTCCAGTTTTAGAAGAAACAAATAGTATTAATAATATATTACTAAATGTGCCTATGATTGCTAAAATGAGAGATGATTTTAACATATTAAATCAAAAATTAGTTGAAACCAATTCTTTAAATAAAGAATTGCAAAACGAAATTAACTCTCTAAAAGATGATTTAAAAACTGCATATGATAAAATTCAAAATATCAGATTAGAAGTTAAAGAATTACCAAATAACACCGATAAAGAAACATTAAATATTCCTTACAACTCATTTGTATCTAATAATAAAATAATGGAAAATAATCCTGTTCGTTTGGCAGACGATACAAAGTTAAATTATTTTTCGAATATGATTTCAGGGGATGATGATGATGATGAGGATGCAAAAATGATACATATTGACAATTTAAATCTTTCTTCGGAAGAACTACGAGATTGTCATGAGGAAGATGATGACGAAGATGACTGTCTTAAAAAAGCAGTAGCAAAAACACTATTAAAGGCACAACAAGCAGGAGATTATGCGACAATTGATACTGCCAGCGAAGAAGAGGACGATGATGAGGAAGAGGAGGAGGAGGAAGATGATGATGATGAGGAGGAAGATGATGAGGAGGAAGTGGAAGTTAATCAGGAAGATGATGAAGAGGAGGAAGTGGAAGAGGAGGAAGTCGATGATGAGGAGGAGGAAGTTGAAGAGGAGGAAGTTGAAGAGGATGAAGACGATGATGCGGAGGAGGAGGAAGTCGATGAGGAGGGAGACGATGATGCGGAGGAGGAGGAAGTCGATGATGAGGAGGAGGGAGACGATGATGCGGAGGAGGAAGTTGAAGAGGATGAAGACAATGATGCGGAGGAGGAAGTTGAAGAGGAGGAAGTGGAAGAGGAGGAAGACGATGATGAGGAGGAGGAAGTGGAAGAGGAGGAAGTGGAAGAGGAGGAAGACGATGATGAGGAGGAGGAAGTTGATGAGGAAGATGATGAGGAAGATGATGAGGAAGATGATGAGGTCGAAGATGTAACTATAAACGGTATTAATTATTTGGCAACAAATACAAAAAATGGAATTATTTATAAATTAGATAGTGAAGGAGAAGTTATGTATGATGATGATAATGAACCAGTTGAGGCAGGACAATACAAAAACGGAATTCCAAAACTATTCAATTAAATTTAATCTGTCAATATTATAATAATGGCATTTGAACTTTTATGTCCTCCAGCTTTAATTTATTTAATATTTTCTTTAACACAAATTGTAATAGATACTATAAATGGATTGTATAATACCGCAGTTATAAAGATATGGGTATCATTTATATTTACAATTTTATTAAATTACTTATGTAACTTAGGTTTAGGAATAATATCATGGGTAATAGTATTTATTCCTTTTATTTTAATGACAATTATAGTATCAATATTATTATTAATGTTTGGTTTAGATCCAACAACTGGAAAAATAAAAATACAAGATATGAATGATAACAATAAAACAGATGTGAAAAAGACAACAAATTTAGGGGTTGATTTAAGAGACCAAAGTAAAAAAGCAAAAGAAATATTAGCTAATTCGTTATTATCTTATTCAGAAGAAGAGCAACAAGTGAGTATGACAACAAATTATGCAAATAGTAAAAGTTATTTAGATATAAATATGTATAAATTAATGGTCTATGAATTATCAAATGTTTTATCAAATATAGGAGAACAAGAAATGTCTGTTTATTTTAAAACTACAGCATTGAAATGTGCGTATGAATCTTCTGATTTATCAGTGGAAGAAGAAAAGAAAAAATTAGTAAATTGTTATCAAAAAATATATGAAAAAATAAATGAATTACCAGAGGAAAGAAGAGAACGTATAAAAAATACAATGGATACTTTTATAAAAAATATTCAATAAATAAACAATTTAAAAATTATATATTATTTACTTAGTAATATATAATGTGGACAACACTTTATTACATATTTGGTGCAAGTGCGGTAAGTACAATAAGTTTTGGTTTATTGTATTATTTAGATAGACCGAGAGCTCAAGAGATAACTCAAGAATTAAGTTGGAATACAGTAAAGCTTTATCATAAAATAAATTTAGAATATTCAAAAATAAAAAAAAAATATTGTCTTGATAATGTCAAAGAATCAAAAAGTGATGATGAAATGGAAGATTATTATTTAGATAATGATGATTTTGAAATAGAAGGAGATTACGAGTTTATAGGTTATAATTTAGGTAATATACATATAACAAAATATTCAAGTTTCAATATTGAAAATAACAATTATATAAATGAAACAGATTTTGATTTAATGTTTGTGAAAAAGAACGATACTAAATTATATAAAAGAATAAAAAACAAATGCGATATAAGAGGCGATATAGATATATCTAAAATAGAAAAACCATTTATTCAAGTAGAATTATCTCTTGAAAATATGGATGAAAATATAACAATTCACAAAAATTTGGAAAGTTTTTATGTAAATGATAATGATATATTGGATGAAACATTTTTAAAATGGTATGCAAAAACATTTTACGATTTAACAGTAAGTGAAAATTATAAATTAAATATAATTGATTCTGATATAAATATGTTTAACATAAATAATGAACAATATTTACAAATAAAAAACGATGATAAAAGTAATTATAAAATTATGAAGATTGAATAATTAATATATATTTATGAAACAAATATAAATAAAATTGATTATAATTAATACATAATGGACGTATCCCAAATAATGGAATCTCCATCCGCGGTTGAATCACACTTCTTGCATGATAAATGGGTTTTATGGGCTCATTTACCACACGATACAGATTGGTCTCTATCAAGTTATATAAAAATAATGCAAATATCTACAGTAGAAGATATTATATCTTTAATTAATAGTGTTCCCGCCTTAATGGTAAAAAATTGTATGCTTTTCCTAATGAGAAAAGATATAAATCCAACTTGGGAAGATCCAAAAAATAGCGAAGGTGGTTGTTTTTCATTTAAAGTTTCAAATAAAAATGTTCCATCTGTTTGGAAATCTTTATCGTATTTATTAACTGGTGAAACTTTGTCAAATGATTCAAAATTTCAAGAAAGTGTAACGGGTATCACAATATCTCCAAAAAAATCGTTTTGTATTTTAAAAATTTGGTTAAGTGGTTTAAATTATCAAAATCCAAAATTAATAGCAAAAATAACAGGTTTAGATTTTAGAGGATGTTTGTTTAAGAAACATAAACCAAGTTATTAATTATAACATATATATATATATAATGAATAAAATGAAAGTTTATGCTGAGGGAGTAGCAAGAGCTTGGCCAGTAATAATTATAATAGTTCCTTTTTTGTCTTATTTTTTAACAAATGATATTGATT
>Ga0222718_10000496_pt1 | contig 40171 bp, 27 predicted proteins | sample C33_27DmetaG_FD_165045 | JGI IMG/M metagenome (GOLD analysis project Ga0222718, IMG submission 165045) | Estuarine water microbial communities from San Francisco Bay, California, United States - C33_27D | ecosystem: Environmental > Aquatic > Marine > Unclassified | place: USA: California...
TTGAAGTATCTGCGGCGATTGGGGATGCGTTGGGAGTATCATGCTTTTTTGTTTGAAGGGTTCTGGCAACTCGGCTGCGTGTTCACTATTCTCAAAGGGTTATAGGACAAGCTCTACAATATCAACGTGCATTGATGCGATCAAGAGCGATGTGACGTCTCTGTCAAAATCGAACGCCACCACCCAGATAGAAGACACTCTCTGGCTCGAAACTCCCGATTCCGAATTGTTCAAGTTCGACTTCACGGTTGAGGCTGATTCCGGCTTCCAGGTAAGCGACATCACTGGTCACAGGTTGCCCACCCGGTTTTCTGGCTCCTGCCGGCAGAAACTCTACTCCGACTGCAAGCCGATAGGCGCGGTAAGTAATCTCATCTTCTAAACCGCCAGGAGGAAGTCCGACTGCCCAAGTCCCACCTCCAAGTTCCGCACCAAGATACATCCAATGTTCACGATCACCGTTTGAGGCAATCGGCCAGCTCATGCGAGGACGAGGAAATGTGAGATCCACTTTGAAATGTTCGTGAGGCCACCAGATCAATCCGATGGCAGGCAAAATGGGAATGTCGCTCCGTCCCGTTGCGACGGCACCAAAGATCCATTGTTGCATGGGCGAGACCGCATAGATGGCCAAGGCAGTTCCGCGGAACTGCCACATGTCGCTCGATGTGTTTTCAAAATCTGTGGCGATACCCGGCGTGAAACTAAACATCCACGTCCAGCGTTGATTGACGGGTTTGATCCAGTTGATGCCGACGGAGAAGTTAAAGAACTCACCCAACCCGATCCCTTTCAGATCGGTCATCCCAAAATTAAAGCTGACCATCGGAGGTGTTCCACCAAACAACGGCGGTCCTGCGGCTGTTTTAAAGCCTCCCCAAATTTCTGTGACTCCGAAGCCATTGTCGGTTGGTTCCCAACGTGCATCGAGAGCAACACTCAACATTGAACCTCGCGGTGGTCGGCCGGTCGGAGCAGGAATTTCTGGGGGAAGTTCGTTGGGTAAGAGATCGAGCGTGGAATACCCGGCGTCCTGTAATTCTGGTTCATACGTGGGATGATATCCTTGATCAAAAGTAGCCCCCGCTGGCTGTTGACTTCTGGTCTGATTCAAAAAGGGATCGTTGTAACGACCGCTTTGACCGTTCGGATATTGTGACTCGGTAGAGTAAGAGGTCGAACCCCGGTTCAAGGTCATCCAAGAAAGATTATCTTCTGAAGGAGCATGATAGGTTGTCTGCCCGGGCTGCACTACTGCATTCGGCGGAGGAGACCAACCTTGTGCAAAAAGCGCATCCGGCAAGGCGCATGACAAGGCAATCAGAACTGCGAGTGTGGAATTTTTCATCGATAGCCCCGGATGGGGAGAGAGGTGGGAAACAGGAAGGGAATGGAGTTATATGATATCTGTCTACCCCGAGCAACTGGAAATTTCAGGCCTAGGATCAAGGCAAAATCTCTAATCAGGCCAGAATTCAGCCCTGAAATTGTGAGGTTCCCAGCTTGCCCACATAGGTTGACAAGAATTCACCATTACTTTTCGTCGTGCACAGATCACAATTTCACGACCGATTTCCCAAGCGTAGACACATTCCCGCTTTTCGGCGACAAATATCCCTGTTAGACTGATCCCGCAAGCGAGTTCGGGTGTCTTCTCCATGAACACTGCACGCGCCCGTAGCTCAGTTGGATAGAGCAACGGACTTCTAATCCGTAGGTCGCAGGTTCGAATCCTGCCGGGCGTATTTGTTTTTCAGCAGGCTGTTTAGTGCTTGTAGATCTTGTGTTGTGGTCGTCCAGACAGAATTTGCTCTTTGCCCCACGTCGTGACCGCGCGGAACGCATCGCTATGGATGAAGTCGGTGAAGGCTTGCTCGTCCGACCATTCGCTCGTGATCAGGTACGAGGCGTCGTCGGCAACGTCTTTCCACAATGTTGAATTGCTATGGCCATCAGCCGCTTCTAAGGCGTCAATCACCGCCGCGAATTTCTCCTCAAAGTCCTGCTGCTTTCCTTCAATGACGTGGTAGTTCATGCCGACAGTGATCATTCTGGCTGCTTTCTTTTATTTGAATTGCCACATGTATGCGGCACTTAGCGGGGTATTCGTAGCCTACGGCCACAAACGTCTCAGAACATTGTAGGCTCGCGAATTCTCTTGTGAAGTCACAAGCGAAATGAGTTGTTGTATGAGGATTCAGCCCAATTGCACCTGCATATTCCTACGTCTCTGTTTGGTCGGGAGATTTTGGCTTTACGACATCCCCGGAAACTTATAGCGGCCAAACTGAAATTCTGAAGAAAACAGACTTCGTAATCGATACAATGCCGACATGAATCAGTGCGGCTCCTGTTCGACCGAAAATCTCGACTCTGCGCATTTTTGCTCCGCTTGCGGCAAGGCATTGAGACCTGAATATGCGCCGACAGAAATCCCCGCTGATAACAATCAAGATTCCTCTCAGCACAGTTCACCAATCCCTGAACACGGACGGTTTCTTCCGGGTGCTGTGATTGCCAGCCGATATCGAATAGTTTCGCTTGTCGGTAAAGGAGGCATGGGGGAAGTTTATCGGGCCGATGACCTGAAACTGGGGAATTCCGTTGCCCTGAAATTTCTGCCGCCCGATCTGGCCGAGAATCCCCAACGTCTGGAATATTTTCATTCCGAAGTTCGTCTGACCCGTCAAATCAGCCATCCGAATGTTTGCCGCGTTTACGACATCGGCGAGTCGAACGGGCAACAATTTTTGTCGATGGAATACATCGACGGGGAAGATCTGGGCGTCCTCCTCCGGCGGATTGGCAAACTTCCGCCCGATAAAGGTGTTCAGATTGCGCAGCAGCTTTGCTCTGGGTTGGCTGCCGCTCACAACACAGGAGTTCTGCATCGCGATCTTAAACCTGCCAACATCATGCTGGACGGTCGAGGTCAAGTTCGCATCACAGATTTCGGTCTTGCAAAACTGGCGTCGGAAAACACCGAAGGAGAAATTGCCGGAACTCCGGCGTACATGGCCCCCGAGCAGTTAAAGTTTGGGCAGGCCACAATTCAAAGTGATCTTTATGCTCTCGGTCTGATTCTTCATGAAGTCTTTACAGGAGAGCCTGTCTACAAATCGGGAAGTATCCCTCAACTGATTCAGGCGAAAGACGAGTCGACGCTGTCGCGAACTCTCCAACTCCCCGAATGGGTCGACTCTTCAATCACTCGAGCCATCGCCCGTTGTCTGGAAACCGATCCTCGGGAACGACCAGTCTCTGCAATGGCTGTCGCGTCGGCATTGCCGGGTGGAGACCCCTTGATGGCCGCACTAGCTGCAGGAGAAACTCCTTCTCCGCAGATGGTGGCAGCGGCGGGAGGCGACAAGCACCTGAAGTTATCGGCAGGTGTGTTTCAATTGGTAATCATGGTGATGCTGCTGATCGGAATCTCGGTGGTGGACAGTGTCGGAGCGCTCCATCAACTGTTCCAGCACGAAGACATTGAACAACCGACAATTGAAAATCATGGGGATATTGCACCCTTTTCGCTGGCGGGAAAAGTTTCCGCCAGTATTCAGAAAATCAAACATCCCTCCGCGGAAGACGCCTCAGGCTGGCACACACCTCCTCGAAAATCGGTCTATGGATTCCAAATCACAGGCGGACCTTCTGCCATGATTGAAGAGGACGAGAAAGAATCTTCCATAGACGCGCAGACCTCCCTGGCCACCGTCAGCACTCAGCGGAAGCTGGAAATGTGGTATCGCGAGCCCGCCAACAACCCCCTCACTCCTACTGACTTCGATCTCGGAATCGGGAAATATGCCGTTACCTCGATGTCCCCTTCCATCTTTGTGAAAGGAGACATCACAGCCCGGGCAACTCTGAACGGCCACCTGACGGAACTGCTCATCAATCCGTCTGGAGCGTCACCACCGTCTGCAATCGATCTCAAGCAGATCGAAACCATTCATCAACTGCTGTTGACCGCCAGCGATGTTGATCCCGACGAAAATTCTTATCAACAACTTGAAGCTCAAGACTTTCCCGTCAATTCCGACCCGCCACTCGATTGCCACCATGTCGATGTCTACGTCTCTTCGCAAACACCGCAGCAGGCGATCATCGAAGGTTATCGAAACAACAATCTGGTCTATTTTCACCACGGCCCTCTCCGTGAAAACGTAATCGCGAGACGGAAATTCAACCTTCCCTCGATCGAACCATTATCGATCCCCGGCGTGACCCGCCAGGCACATCGTTCTGGACGAGCGTTGGTCTTCCTCGTCACCTTATTTTTAGGATTCCGTAATATCCGAAATGGACGCGCCGATTTTCGGGGAGCGTTCTATTTCGCGATGATTGTCACGATACTAGCGACTCTCACTTGGGCGATTGGATTACGTCATTACTTCGATTATCGCCGCGAAATTTTGATGCTTCAGGAATACCTCTGGAATGTCGGCGGCAACCTCTTTCGAGAATGGTTGTATTATATCGCATTAGAGCCTTACATACGGCGATATTGGCCGCAAATGCTGATCGGCTGGTCGCGAGCCATGGAACGACGCTGGTTTGATCCATTATTGGGCCGTGAGATTTTGATGGGAATGCTGATTGGAGTTCTGGGAGCCTTCTCAATCAAACTGATTGATTCTCTGTTCTTGACACCCGATACCGCTTGGTCTCTCCAATGGTTCTCAGCCAATTCATCTAACGAGCTTGTGGAATTACAGGTTTCGCAATTCTGGAGAGGTTTCACTTGGGCGATCTGGTATCTGGCGCAGTTGGCCATCTTTCGTATGCTACTCGGGAAACCTTGGCTTGCAGTGATCGCCGTCATTCTTGTCGGTGTCATCATGAATCCTGGACTCCTCTGGAACAAACCCGAATCGATGATACATTTTACGACCATCGGAATATGGATGCTTTTATTGAATCTATCGATGACCTGTTGGGGGTTCATAGCGGGAATCGCATTTATTTTCAGTTCTATGAATTTATTAAGTGTCCCGCTCAGCTTCAACTTCATCGAATGGTATCGCCCTGCGACTGTCTCTGTGTTGATCTCGATCCTGAGTTTGACTGCATTCGGATTTTATCACGCCATTGGTGGACGCTCTGCTTTTGCAAAATGAAACAAGATCTATTTTCCTTCCTAGGTATACTTCTCATGAACTCGATTCGATTATTTCTGTTCTTCCAGATTCTTATCACAGTGATTCCCACCACTGAAGCAATCGAAAAGTCGCCCCCCAACATCGTCTACATCATGTCAGACGAACTCGCTTATTATGAGTTGTCTCACATGGGGAATCCGTACCTGCGCACCCCCAACATCGACAAGATGGCCGAGGAAGGAATCCGCTTCACGCAGGCACTTGCTGGCTCTCCTGTTTGTGCTCCGCTTCGTTGTAACTTGATGACCGGCAAACATGCCGGCCATGCTTCGGTCCGAGCCAATGATGGAGGAACGCCATTACGGGCGGACGAACCGACCATCGCCTCGATCCTCAAGCAGAAGGGATACGCCACCGGAGGTTATGGCAAGTGGGGAGCCGGAGGACGCGACTCGACCGGCGTTCCTGAAAAACATGGTTTCGACGATTTCTTTGGCTATTACGATCAAGTTCACGCACATTCGTTTTATCCTCCTTATCTGATACGCAATAGCAAAGAAGTTCCCTTGAAAGGCAATGTCGGCGGGCGTCATGGAAAGACTTACTCGCACTATGAAATCATGGACGCGGGCTTGGAGTTCATTCGTGAGAATAAAGACCAGCCCTTCTTTGCCTACTTCCCGATCACGCCTCCTCACGGCATGTATGACATCCCGGCCAGTGATCCCGCTTGGGAGCAATATGCCAACGACGATTGGATGAGAGATCCCAATGTTTCGTCTGAGATCAAAAATTATGCGGCGATGGTCACGATGGTCGATAATAATCTGGGCACAATTCTTCATTTCCTCAAAGAGTTGCAATTAGAAGAAAATACGATTGTCTTCTTCACTGGCGACAACGGTGGACAAGATCGATTCAAAAGCAAAGAACATCCTCGTGGCTTCTTTGGCCCCAATGTGAATCCCCAAACCGGCGTGGAGTTTCGAGGAGGCAAAGGGAACTTATATGAGGGAGGTTTGCGAATTCCGTTTGTCGTTCGCTGGCCGGGAAAAATCAAAGCCGGGCAAGTGAGCGATCATCTCTTTTATCAACCCGATATTCTGCCAACTCTTGCAGAATTAACAGGAACGAATCCTCCCGATGATATTGATGGCATCTCGATTCTTCCCACACTTCTGGGTACAGAAGCCGATTGTTGTAAGCCAGTGACTCACGATTACCTGTATTGGGAATTCGGACAACAAACCGCGGTGAGAGTCAATCATTGGAAAGCCATTCAGCCTCGAAAAGACAAGCCGTGGGAATTATACGACTTGTCGAAAGATGTCAGTGAGACAACCAGCGTGGCTGATCAGCATCCCGAAATGTTGGCACGCATGAAAAAGTATGCCGAAGAAGCTCATGAGCCTGTCAGTGCTGGAACGTACCTTGACCCCAAACGGACTCTGCATGAAGCCGACCGACGTGCCAAATGGGGGACTGCAAAAGACCAGCCGACTCCAAAAATCAAAGGGAACGTGAATCAGATTGAAGACAAGAACCTGATCCCTACAAAGCAAATGAAAGTCATTTCTTTCAGTAGCGAGAATACCGACAATCGCAAGAACGCCATTTTTGCAATCGACGGCAATCCTCAGACTCTCTGGCATACGCAGTTTTCGGGAACACTCGCCAAACATCCTCACGAGTTAGTGATTGATCTCGGCAAACCCTATCATGTCGAGGGCTTTCGCTATCTGGCCCGACAAGATGGCGGTTGGAACGGCAGTTTTGCCAAGACCGAATTTTACATCAGCGATGAGGCAGACAAGTTTGGTCAGCCGATCCTGACCACAACATTTGGTAAAGACCGCAAGGCTCAGAAAGCCGACTTGAAAACTCCCACTCGGGGACGTTACGTCAAAGTCAAAGTGCTGTCGGAAGTGAACGGTGGAGCGTGGGGTTCGGCAGCCGAGATCGGCGTGATTGGAAAGTAAGTCGAATAATATCTATTGAGCAGAACGATTCGTCATCCCCACCGCTGGCTCACCGCTTCAATCCAGTTGCGGGCAATCAGTTCGTGCCCTTGAGGTAACGGATGCACGCCGTCCCAGATCCAATGTTCTGGAGAAACCTGCTTCGAGGCCGCATCAAAAATGTCCTGGGTCTTGATGTGAACAGCATCGAACTCTTTTGCCAACCGTCCAACAACGGGAATCAACCGTTCAACTTGATCGCGCCATTGTTTGAACGCTTCGGGATTTGCCAAACGCCCTGACGCGACGATAAACGGATCGAGCAAGACGATTTTCAATTCTGCATTTGCGGCGCGACTGGCGGAGAGAATTTGTCGATAGTCGGCTTCCCAGGTCTTCACATCCACGCCGTCAAGATTTCGTCCGACATCGTTTACACCAATGAGGATACTCAACAGATCGGGTTTCATTTCAATGGCATCTTTCTGCCAACGCGCCTTAAGGTCGGCCACCTTATGTCCGCTGATGCCACGATTGTAGACATCGAGTTGTGCTTCCGGCATATCAACGCCAAGTCTCGCAGCAATCAAATAGACATAACTATGTCCGAGGTAATGATTCCGGTCGCTCTGGTTTCGTCCCCATTTCATATCGGTAATGGAGTCGCCCTGAAAGAGCAGCCGACTTCCCGTGGCCAATTGGGGGAGACGATACCGATAGCCTGCCACTCCGGCTCGGTTGCCAGTCGGCTCTCTCACTTCTGCATAAGATTGATGAGCGATCATCGCGGCGCTCGCCGCCATTGAACCCGTTTTTAAAAATGTACGCCGGTTTTGCATTACGAACCGCTTTCCTAATTTCAAACGAAGAAACAGCCCATCGTATCATTTTACAATTCTACAATTTCATTCTTAGTACTCTGGATGAAAGAAATCACGTCATCAGTTTCGCATTCAGAAAGATCAAACGCAGCAAGTGTTGATTGGAGATGCTGAATGAAACGGTCCCAATCCGTGACTGAAATCTGCATTCCAAAATGCGTGAGTTTCATACCGCGTCCGGTGTAATACATTGGACCACCCGAAGAATGAGCGAGAAAATCGATTAAAAGTTGTTTCTCACGCTCCAAGCCATCGTTTCCTCGATGAGCCCAAAAACGACCGAGTTGCTCATCGGCCACGAGTCGTGGAATCAAATTATTAACGACCGCTGAAATGGCATCGTAACCGCCAAGACGTTCATAGAGAGACTTTTCAGCATTCATTTCAATGTACCTATTTCTGAAGTATTTCTAATGACATGATCATTCGTTTTGCCACACTTAAGTTTCATGCGTCCTAACGCACCAACTTAGAATTCTGAGCCTTGAGATGTTTGATAAAAAACGGTGCCGCCGCTTCCATCATCTCATCAAACCAGATTTGCTTGACAGTAAACGGATGAGGTGCATCCTTGATGACAGTGAGTCCCGTAGGAATGCCGAACGCTTTCATCCTTATTCGAAAATCATCGGCACGAGTGCTGGGATCGTCCTTTTCGCCCGTGATGAACCAGCACGGAGGGTCCTGCTTATCCAGATGCACCAATGGCGATGCGAGACGATAAGTGTCCGGCTTATTCTCAAGTGACCCACCGAGAAACTGTCTCCAGATTGATCCTCGTTTTTCGTCGCTGGAAATATCCCGTGTGCGTTGAGAGAGGAAATCGGTTTGCCCTCCCATCGGTACGGCCGCTTGAATCGTACTGCTGAAGTTTTGATTCCCTCCCTGCTCTTCCAATTCTGTCACGCCAGCAGATGTTGCCAACAACGCAGTTAAATGCCCTCCGGCTGAGTGACCAATCGCACCGATCTTGTCGGCATTGATGCCATACTTTTTTGCGTTCGCTCGTAGGAATCGAACGGCGGCTTTGCAGTCCTGAATTTGTGCCGGGAATTGTGCTTCTCCGCTTAACCGATAATCGATAGACGCCGTGACAAATCCCTGATTCGCTAATGCCTGAGCGACTTTACGATGATTGATTTTGCTCCCTTTTTGCCAACCGCCACCGTGAATACAAACGATCGCCGGCAATTCTCCCCAGACACCCTGAGGCCGATAGATGTCCATCTCCAGCGTGCGATCACCATAATGGGCGTAAGTGACATCGAGTTTTTCTTCCAGGCGATCAAGCACACTTTGGGGAATCTCGGTTTTGCCATCCGTTCGTGGTGGCGAGACGACTCCCGCAGGACGTGCGTCACGCTGCATTTCCTCTTGGAACATGATCGCCATGCCGCGAAGTTTGCGGAGAATCTCACCATTACGGACCAGTTCGGTTTCGCCCGGATCTTCTTTCAGATTGTAAAGTTCGAGACTTGGATTCAAATAGAGTTTCCAATCTTGCCAACGGACCGCCGCCAACGAACCTTGACTACCGTGATAGAAGAACGCGTCGTTGTACTGGTTACGATTCATAAGAGGCGCCCATTCGCCGAGTGGATCCCAACGACGACGAAGAGGAACCGATGCATTGAGTGATTTCTTCATGCCGGGCGGAGGAACAATTTTGGTTTCACCTTTCAAGAGCGGGCTGATATCGCGCCCGTCAATGACACGCCCTGCGGGAATCTTTATTCCAGCAAAGGTGGCAAGTGTCGGATACCAGTCCATCGCCCGCACAACCGCAGAGGATTTTTCACCCGACTGCAATCCCAAACCCGGCCCCCAAGCAATCGCGGGAACACGGATGCCACCTTCGTAAGTGGATAGTTTACGTCCTCGAATTTTCTGCTCTGGTGTGCGTCCCGGTCCACGACCATTATCAGAGGCGTAGATCACGATTGTCTTGTCATCGAGTTTTAATTCTTTGAGCGAATCAAAAATACGTCCGACATGATGATCCATCTCTTGAATGGCGTCGCCGTACTCACCCCAGTTTGAGCTACCTTTGAATTCGTCACTCACTCCTAACGGATTGTGCAACATCGTATGTGGCAAATAGATGAAAAACGGATCGTCTTTATTCTGTTCGATAAACTTGATCGCTTCGTCGGTATAGCGTTTTGTGAGTTCGGCAGGATCAGCCGGGCGTTTGACGACTTCGTCATTCCGCATCAACGGCACTCCACCCTGCTCTTCGAAGTACACAATTTCCACGGGATCCAAATTGTGCAGTAAGCCGAAATAATGATCGAAACCCTGATTTCGAGGCAAAAACGGCTCATGAAAACCGAGATGCCATTTGCCGATGCAAGCCGTGGCGTAGCCGTTCTCTTTGAACAACTCGGCAATCGTCAATTCGTCGGCATGTATCCCGGTGTTGGAATCGGCACGGTGTACCCAAATTTCGTTACCGACCCGACGTGGATAGCAACCGGTCAACAAGCCCGCACGAGACGGACTGCAAATGGGTGCCGCAGCGTAGTAATCGGTAAACAGAGTCCCTTCGCTGGCCATCGCATCAATGCGTGGAGTTTTCACCTCCGAGGCTCCATAGCAGCCGAGATCGTAGTACCCCTGATCATCGACAAAGATAAATACGATGTTAGGTGGAGTCGCCGATTCGCTGGACTGTGCAACGAGTCCAAACAGAAGGGAGATTGCCAGCCAAGTCAGCGCGCGTCTGGTATTCCACATCGAGAGATTTCTTTATTTCAGGATCGTGTCAATTGTCACTCATCTGCTTTCTCAATGCCACGATTCCGTTTTTGGAAATGATCATCACCCCAAGTGAATGCAACTATTTCTTCAACCGAATACAAACTGGCAAGACCACAAGAGAGCAAATCACGACAATGCTTACGATGAATTTTCGTCGTTGTATATTTGTTTGGTCGGGCGGTTGTTTTGAGTAGGGAAGATATATGGGGTGCCGAACATAGTTTCCCTTTCCCTTCTCCTAACGAAATGACTCGCCTTCAATCAGAAGGTCTTTGCGGGGGTTAAGTTTTGGTTCTGGATCGGCGAACGACTTTGGTGCCAACTTGGCGAGTTCGGCTTTGACCGATGCGTATTTCTTATCAGAAGCGAGATTGCTCCACTCATGAGGGTCTTCGCGCAGGTCATAGAGTTCCTCGCCGTCTTCGCCGTAGCGTATGTATCGCCAATCACGATGGATGATGGCATACTCACCGGGAGTGAGATAGGGAAGATACACATGGCGATCCGTCGCCGTGGAGGGATTCTTCAAAGTGGAAGCGAGTGATACACCTTCGAGTTCTTGTTGCGGTTTGGGCAGTCCACATAGTTCCGCAAGAGTGGGGTACATATCGATGAGACTTGCCGTGACGTCGGTTTTGGCACCTTCAGAGACTCCGGGACCAGCCCAGATGAACGGCACATTCGGAGTTCGTTCCCATAATGTGTGTTTGCCCCAATTCCCTTTTTCACCGTGGTGATAGCCGTGATCGCTCCAGAACACGACGATGGTATTGTCCGCGTAAGGGCTTGATTCAAGTGCATCCAGGACACGCCCCATCATAGCATCTGCATAACTGATGCACGCGAGGTAGCCGTGGATTGCATCTTCCACAGCATCCATTTCGACAAGTTTATCATGATGCTGACGTTTCCGGTTCTCTTTTTGTCTGCGGATTTTTGGGGGAAGATCTGCGAGATCATCCTCTTTATATGGGGGGAGTTCGATTTTTGCGGGATCGTACAAATCAAAATATTTCTGCGGGCAGTAATTCGGGTAATGTGGGGCGTAGATTCCGCAGGCGAGAAAGAACGGTTTGTCGTGCTTCTTGTTGAGTTGATCGACGGCCCAGTTGATTCGAATGGTATCGGCCATCTCTTCTTCTTTTTCATTCGGGATCGTTCCCCACTCCAGAAAAAGCCCCCCTGTGACTTCTTTTCCTTTGTTATAAATACTGGCTGGGAAAGGGTTCGGAAAGGGGGTCTCTTCACTCCACGACTCCAGAGCCCACCCACCTTCCTTTTGAAACTGGTTGCGCAGAAAGAACTCGTTCCAGCCGCGTTGATCGATCGCTCCTGCCGGGTGATGGAAAAGTTTACCCGCGCCGAGTGTTGTGTAACCTGCTTTAGAGAAACTCATTTGCAGAGCTTCAATCTCTGGATGATGGACGAAATAGTTGGGAATTGAGTAACATCCTGTCGTTGAAGCGAACTGACCTGAAAAAATCGCGGCACGACTGGGAGCACAAAAAACACCCGCGGTGTGTGCGTTGGTGAAGTTGACACCTCGTGCGGCCAAGCGGTCGAGATTGGGGGTGATGGCCCTTGGCGTCGCGCCGAGAGAGCCAACCCAGTCGTTCATGTCGTCGACAGCCAAAAATAACACATTGGGTTTGGATTCTGCACGTGAGACACTTTGGCCGAGAATCAGGAATATTATCAGGAAATTAAGGAGTCTCATAGGTCGTTCTTTTCGTCGCGTCTGTTGTGAAAAGGACTGTTGTATCTGCTAAATTTGATCTGGCAGAATCTGTTTCAGTGACCTGAATGAAGGAACGTCTCTTTGAGAATTGCTCATCATGGGCATATAGAAGATACCCGTTCTCAATCATATTTGCAGAACTTGTCCCAAAATTTCATGATCTCGTTCAGGTCGTAAATGTTGTATTCGTGAATCATTCGAATTGGTTCATCAAACGAAGTTTCATAGATCGTTTTAAGCTCCAATCCCTTCAGGATCTCATCGAGAGAACCTTGATTAGAGATGTCTTCTTTGGTTGTGTCTGAATTGGCTTTTTTCGGTTTTTTGATTTTGCGTTTTTTCTTTTCAAGCAAAGAGGTTTTCACAGTCTCGACCGATTTATTGTCTGTTGTTTGACTCAGATTATTCAGTTCGTTTTTGACCGGTTCGTCGAACTCCGCGGTCGCATACACGATCAAACGGGGATCCTTGGAGGCACTGGAATAAAGATAAATCTTACCGTTCTCGAAATAGAATTCCGCTCCGCGAATTCGATTATTGAGCGGCGGTTCGTCGGGAGGATCCATCAAGACATACCGCTTACCACCCGCACCAACGGGGTTCAGTTCCTGATCAACTTCGACATACTTGAGATTGCCGCCGCGCCAACTGGTGTGATCCTGATAGACCACGTAATTCTTCCCCTTCCAGCGAAAGAGAGACGGGCCGTAACAGTCGTTCATTTCTCCTTCAATCGGTTCGACCAAGGGAGTTTTCAGCTGCATCCAATTCTCAGCATCTTTGGAATGGGCCAACCAGACGCAACGAATCTCCCGACCTTCAATGAAGCCCGAGTAAAGCATGATGTATTTGCTGTCATATTTTTTCAGTGGGTACTCATAGACTCGGCTATAAGTGGCGTTGCGAGTACCGATGTTTTTTGCAGTGATGCTGACGCTGTGATACTCGAAAGTAATGCCATCTTCGCTCGTCCATAACTCGGTTTGCGAGTTTTTCTGATGTCCCCACATGAAGAACTTGCCCTGCTCCTCAATCCAACGAATATCGGGCGCGGAGGGGCCTTTGACCACGGGATTCTGATTATACTCGTTCCACGGACCTTCAATGCGGTCAGCATAGGCCATGCTTGTGGCGATATGCTTATGAGGTGCGTGATAGAGGTAAAACTTGCCGAGCGGATTCTTGATACGCCCTTCGGTTTTGACAATCGTCGGATGAATCAAATCTTCATTCGGAGAGTATTCAAGATCTTTCGGATGTAGCACGATCCCCTGTAATTTGAACTCCGGCAACGGCCCCTCAGCATATGTCGCATTTCCTGAGGCCAAAAAGAGTGTGCAACAAGCAGCCGTGAAAGAAAACCCGAGCGAGTTCATGTCGTTCTTTCTGATGATCGGGACATAGCGTGTTCAGAGTATCAACTCACTGAACACAATAAATGTTCTGCATAATCAGTTCTCTTCTGTCGATTTCCTCATCTTTTTCAGCTCTCCTCATTTTTTCAAAAGACAATTTTTCAAGAGGCAAACAAACAAGAACACTCTCTAAAATGATTGAGAGCCCGTAGAGAGATGTTGAGACGATTGCAGAGAGCGCATAAAAGAAGCTCTCGACACAACCAGCGGTCGAGAGCTTGTATTGAAGAGAGACACTATTACTTGTCAACTTTAATGATTCAGATCGGGAGAAACCAGTTGATTGTCCTTTTCGGACTTGTCGGCATTATGCCGTTATCCTGAAAAATCAGGCGGCTGATGAACCTGACAAAAAAAGGCTTCGCCGTCACCTTCACACAAGTTGAGGAATCGATGCCCTCGAGTAAAAAATATCTAAGGGTTTAACACGGAATAAGACTAGAACATTTGCTCCATACACGTCTCCTCCGAAAGTGAAAAATACAGAACGTATTCCACAAGGTACCTTCGTCCGACGTCAGATATATTTTGTCGTCAATCATCCGAATCGTCAATAACTTTTTCTGACGAAATGCAAGATGGAATTCTTGGAATCTCTCACCAGCCCCCTCACAGTTTGACTCGACTCAATTGAAGAACCATGATTCACAGCAAAAAAGACAAAGACAACGAATCACATATCGACGCGATTTTATTTTTTCCTTTTTCAAAAATTATTCACGATCTCTTCGTGATGTGAACGAGTGACCATAGTTGCGTAATGGGCAGGCGAATTGCCTGAGCCATCAACAATCACTACCAATGACAGACTAGATTTTTAGCGGGTGGGGAAAGGTTCAGTAGCTGGACCCCGACAGAAACAGATTTGTCGACAAATTAAGCGATGACGCCCAGTTTTCGGACTGTTTTTTGCACATTTTTTCTCCAATAGACAGATTCTCGGTTATCTTGAGAATTCACTTTCGAATGACACTGCTACCTGATTGACCAACAATGACTATTCGCGTCTCTCTTTTTCACCAAACTGTCTACGAATATCCAGAAGACGCAACTCTCGGTCCTCATACCATTCGTCTACGACCTGCTGCTCACTCTCGAACTCCGGTCGTTGCCTACTCATTGACCACGGAACCGGAAGAGCATTTCCTCAACTGGTTACAGGATCCCTTCGGCAATTTTGAAGCCCGTTATAACTTTGCTAAGCCGACGCGTAAGCTCTCCTTTACCGTCGATCTGACCGTCGAAATGACGGTCATCAACCCGTTTGATTTCTTTATTGAAGAACATGCGGAAGAGTACCCCTTTGAATACAGCGAAGAACTCAAACAGGATCTCAAACCTTATCTCGCGATCAAAGAATCGGGTCCACGTTTAACGAAATACCTCGAAGGGTTCGACATATCTCCACGTCGTACCATTACGTTTCTGATTGAGGCCAACCAGAAAATTCAATCGGACATCGGATATTCCATCCGCATGGAACCGGGCGTACAAACGTGCGAAGAATCTCTCGAACGAAAAAGCGGCTCGTGCCGCGACACGGCTTGGTTGTTAATGCAGGTGCTACGTCACTTCGGTTTTGCCACCCGGTTCGTTTCTGGTTATTTGATTCAATTGAAGCCGGATCAGTTATCACTCGACGGCCCGAGTGGTGCGACAGAAGACTTCACCGATCTGCATGCCTGGACCGAAGTGTATATTCCGGGTGCCGGTTGGATCGGTTTGGATGCGACATCGGGACTTCTTGCCAGCGAAGGTCATATCCCCCTCGCTTGCACGCCGCTTCCAAGTTCAGCGGCTCCCATCGATGGAACATCATCACATCCCACTGCCTCTTTTGAACACACCATGAAAGTGACGCGGGTTCACGAAGACCCAAGAGTCACCAAACCGTACACAGACAAAACATGGGATCGCATCCTGGAATTGGGTGATCGTGTCGAAGAAGATCTGATCAAGAACGATGTTCGCCTCACAATGGGAGGTGAGCCGACATTTGTTTCCATCGATGATCAAGAAGGAGACGAATGGAATACGGCTGCCGTTGGACCGGCTAAAAAACGTCTGTCCGAAGAATAGTTAGGACGCCTCGAACAACGCTTCTCGAACGGCGCGTTACTTCATTTTGGACAAGGAAAATGGTATCCGGGAGAACCATTACCACGCTGGGCGATGACTTGCTTGTGGCGAAAAGATGGCGAACCAATCTGGAACAACGAAAAATTGATTGGTTCCGAAGAACAGGAAAAACAGGTCAGCATCGACGATGCGGCGCAATTCGTTGAAACTCTGTGTGATCACATCAGCGTGGAACCAAAGTGGGTCAATCCGGCTTACGAGGATGTCTGGAATGTGATCACCGAAGAACAAAAACTCCCCGTCAATGTTGACCCCAAAGAATTCGATCTCGATAAAGCCGAGGAACGGGCGAAGTTGGCTCGCTCACTCGAACGTGGTGTGACAGAGCCTACGGGATTTGTGTTACCACTGAAACGAGCCTGGTGGCAAGCGGAAGCCAAATGGGCCAGCGGCCCTTGGCCGTTTCGTAGTCCCAAACTGTTTCTGATTCCCGGTGATTCTCCCATCGGTTTGAGATTGCCACTCGAGTCACTTCCCAATAAACGAAACCCCGACGATCCACGCCCCGACATCTATGAAGTCGACCCGTTTGAGCCACGACGCTCTCTGCCTCGTTATGTCGAACTTCGCACGGCCGTCCAACAGGCGGCTCTTGAGATGCAATCCACCAAAACAGAGTTCCAAAAAGCGGGTGAGAAACCAGACGGTGAAGCTCCCGAAGCCGAACGACTTACCACCAGTACCGGTGGCCCCGATGACATTGTCAGGACCGCCATGTGTATCGAACCTCGTGACGGACTACTGCATGTCTTTATGCCGCCGACCGAATCGCTGGAAGACTACCTCGACCTGACAACCGCCATCGAAGAAACCGCCGAGCAATTGCAGACACCCGTTGTGCTAGAAGGCTACTTGCCCCCGCATGATGATCGTATCGAAGTGATGAAAGTCACTCCCGATCCGGGCGTGATCAAAGTCAACGTCCACCCGGCCAAAAACTGGCGTGATCTGGTTGACATCACCACCAGCGTTTATGAAGAAGCTCATCAATGCCGACTCGGGACTGAAAAGTTTCAGCTTGATGGACGACATGCGGGAACCGGTGGTGGAAATCACGTTGTGATGGGTGGTCAGACGGTTGCTGACAGCCCGTTTTTACGGCGTCCCGATTTGCTCGGCAGTTTACTCGCCTACTGGAACAATCATCCCTCGTTGTCTTATCTGTTTTCGGGGCTGTTTGTCGGACCAACCTGCCAGGCTCCACGAATCGATGAGGGCCGACGCGATGCGGTTTACGAATTACAAATCGCACTCAATCTACTGAAAGACATTCAAAATCCACAGCCGTGGTTAGTGGATCGTTTGTTCCGTCATTTGGCAGTCGACTTGACCGGCAACACTCACCGTGCCGAGTTCTGCATCGACAAACTTTACTCTCCCGATTCCTCGACCGGACGGCTTGGCCTTGTCGAATTTCGTGCCTTTGAGATGCCACCTCATGCTCGAATGAGTTTGACACAACAGCTACTATTGCGGGCGTTAGTGACTCGATTCTGGGAAACACCATATGACGGTCAAGTGATCGATTGGGACACGCAGCTCCACGACCGCTTTATGTTGCCCCACTTTTTAATGACCGATTTTCAGGATGTCATTGATGACTTGAACAAGTCGGGGTACGACTTCGACTACGAATGGTTTTTACCTCACATTGACTTCCGTTGCCCACAGATCGGAACCGTAGAATACGACGGCTTAAAACTTGAGATCCGTCAGGCCATTGAACCTTGGTATGTCTTGGGAGAAGAGGCTGCCGGAGGTGGAATGACTCGTTTCGTCGATTCTTCGACCGAACGCCTCGAAGTGAAACTGACCGGTGGGATTCCCGAGCGTTATATTGTCACCTGTAATCAACGAGCCGCCCCCCTCTCCCCCGCGGGTGCTGTGGGAGAATCAGTGGGAGGTGTGCGATTCCGTGCGTGGCAACCACCAAGCTGCTTGCACCCGACGATTCCCGTCCATGTCCCCTTAGTCTTTGATGTCGTTGATACCTGGCAGAATCGGTCTATTGGAGGTTGCAAATACCACATCGAAAACGAAGGTGGACTGAACCCACCATCATTCCCCGTCAATGCCTTGGAAGCGGAAAGCCGTAGAGCTTGTCGATTCTTCCACTTCGGGCATACGCCGGGAGAAGTCATCATTCCCGAGGAGCGTCCCAACCCTCATTTCCCCATGACTCTCGATTTGAGGCGATCTCCCCGATAATGAGGGAGGATTTCACGATTTCTCGCATTCCGAGGAAGACGAGGAACCGCTCCAGAGATACAATGTGTTACGCAAAAGGACTTTGCGCGTTTGGAATGCACTCCGAGACTTTGTGAAACATGGCCACCGATACCTCCACGAACGGCTTCGCAGAATTCCTCTCCGGTTATCAATCGGACGAGAAGGTTTTCGATGAGTTCTATGATTCTGAGGGGAAACCGCGCGAGCAGTGGCAGCGTTTCCTCGAACGATTTGGAGGACAAAGTCCTGAAAATCTTGCTGATCGCTGGGATTACGCGAATCGCATACTCTGGGAGAATGGCGTCACGCTGAGTCCGTTCGAGGACGAAGCCGCCAATCTGCGTCCCTGGGAAATTGACCTTCTTCCACTGGTCTATGAGAAAGCACAATGGGATCCGATCAGCCAAGGCGTTGCCCAACGTGCAATGCTGATCGAAGCGATTGCCAACGATCTTTACGGCCCTCAGAAACTTTTGCAGAAAGGGATCCTACCCCCGGAAATTCTTTATCGCCATCCCAATTTCCAACGCGCATTTCAGGGATTACCACGTAAGAACACGCCGATGCTTTTGTTCGGCTGCGAACTCGCCCGATCTCCTGCCGGGGAATGGTTCGTCATGGCCGACCGAACATCGGCACCTGCGGGAATCAGTTACGCGGTGGAAAATCGGATCGTCATTTCCAAAACGCTGCCGCAGGTACTGCATCAGTCAAACGTCCATCGACTGGCCCCCTTCTTTGTGCAGATGCAAGAATCCATCAAGCGTATGGCACCCCGGGGGAAAACAAACCCAACGGTTGTGGTTTTGAGTTCTGGTCCCGACCATCCTTATTATTTTGAAGATGTTTTTCTTGCCAGATACCTCGGTTATACACTCGTCGAAGTTGACGACCTGACCGTCCGCAAGAATCACGTTTGTATCAAAACCCTCGAACGGCTCGTCACAGTCGATGTCATATTCTGGCGTTCTCCCGGACGGAATTGCGACCCGCTCGAATTGATTGGCAAAGGCTCCGGTGGTGTCGCCGGGTTGCTCCAGGCAATCCGCCACAAGAATGTCGTGGTGACCAATGGTTTTGAATACGGCCTGCTCGATTCTCCGGTGTTCATGCCATTTCTTCCCAAAATTTGTGAAGAACTTCTGGGTGAAAAACTGATCTTGCCATCCATCGCGACCTGGTGGTGTGGTCAACCGGAAGTTCTTGAATACGTGATCGAACATCTCGATGAATTAGTCATCAAACCAGCGTTTCTCGAATCGGGAGGCGACGAATTCATTACGACGGGCCATCAAGGAGAAGAATGGGATTCACTCCGTGAACGTATTCTCGCAAATCCCCAAGCCTATGTGGCTCAGGAAAAAATTGAACGATCATCGGCACCTTGCTGGGTTCGTAAAAGTTTACAAACTGGCCATATCGCGATGCGAACCTTTGCCATCAAGAGTTTGCAAGGATTCGAAACGATGAATGGCGGGCTCGTCAGAGTCGCGTCCGATACAAAACCGATGCCTCTGACAATTTCAGCCGGGGAGTTCAGCAAGGATGTTTGGGTCTGTTCCGACACACCGGTTCCTCCCGTTTCATTGCTCTCCAAAATTTCAGCCCCTTCTAAACTGAGACGAGCGAACAACCAGCTCCCCAGTCGTGCCGCCGACAATTTGTTTTGGTTGGGGCGATACCTGGAACGACTCGATTACGCAGGACGACAAATCCGCAAGATTACCGAACGCTTGATGAGCGAATCGGCCGATCAATCCGTCGATGATATTCTTCCCGTGATCGGTTCTTTGGCCGACCTCGGATTGATATCGGAAACTTATCGTAAAGTCGCCGCCTGTCCCGAGCGGCAGGAACTGGAATCCAACTGGCCTTCCATTGTGACGAACGATGAAAAACCGGCTCGCTTCATCCGCCAGATTGATGAAATCCAACGACTCGCCAACACCGTCCGCGACCGACTTTCTGAAGATTTGTGGCGAGCCATCCGCTCTATGGAAGAAATCCAAAGACCGAAACATTCGACATTTCCGCAACTGACTCTCAGCAAACTGTTTGAAGATCTCAATCAGCTTATGCTACATCTCTCTGCCATTACAGGACAAATCGCCGATGGCCTCATACTCGGCCCGACGCGACGGTTTCTACTGATTGGGAAACATCTGGAACGCGCACAACAAATGGGACGTACCCTCCAACATTTCCTCAAACACCACCGCGAAGACGATCTGCAACCTTTGATCACTCTTCTCGATATCGCGAACAGTCTTCTGACGTACCGCACGCGATACCGAGCCAACATTCATCTTTTGCCAGCCATCGATCTGCTAGTAACTGATCTCGGCAACCCCCGATCCATCATCTATCAATATCGGGAATTGTCCCGATTGATCAAAGAGCTTCCTCGTCAAAAACGAACCCCGCAACTTTCTCCCGTTCGAGAACTCGTCCGCCGCAGCATGAACGAACTACAATCGATCTTGCCAGACAGCAGCGAAAAGGTCACTTGGAATAACTATCACACCGCTTTGGAATCGTTTCTGGCGGAATCCAAATCCCGAACAAAAACTATTTCTGAAGAACTCTCACAGTCCTACTTCCTGCACGCTGGGGAAGCTCGACAGATTGAACAATCGTTGGAAGAGGAGCGATTATGAAGTATCGCATCTCTCACACAACACTGTATACGTCGAGCAACAAAGTTGGCATTGGCATGAATCAGGTACATCTCTCTCCACGAGAGACACCTCATCAGCGGTGCGACTTCCATCGTATCTATGCGGCGCCTATTCCCACCGTCAACAGCCGACGAAACGATTACTTCGGAAATCAAGTTCATTATTTTTCATTCGAGAATGGTTATCGCGATCTTGAGATCAAATCGATCAGCCGGGTGGAAGTGTCACCTCGTTCGTATCCGTCTGATGATGACACTCCCACTTGGGAACAAATCGTCGAAATGACACAAGGACCGCTCAACACTTCGAATCTGCACGCTCGGGAAATGACATGCATCTCTCCCAATATTCCACAGTTTGAAAAATCGATTATCGATTACGCACAGCAGTCATTCGCCAAAGAAACTCCTATCTTTGTCGGGCTTCGCGACTTGCTCCATCGATTTGATACCGACTTCAAATTTGATGGCACGTCAACCACGGTGCATACTCCGGTGTTCGAAGTGTTCACAGACCGTCGCGGAGTGTGTCAGGATTTTGCACAACTGCTGATCGCCATGCTACGAGGTGTCGGTTTGCCCGCGCGTTATGTCAGTGGATATATCAGGACTATCCCTCCTGAAGGACAAAAGCGGCTACGCGGGGCCGATGCTTCCCATGCCTGGGTGAGCGTCTTCACGGGTGAATTTGGCTGGGTCGATATCGATCCCACCAACAACCTGTTTGTTTCTGAAGATCACGTGACCGTTGCCTGGGGGCGTGACTACACCGATGTGGCTCCGGTTCGCGGGATCGTCATCGGAGCCGGCCCTCTCTCACTTCGCGTCACGGTTGATGTTGAACCTGATAACGGCGAAGATTCAAATTTTACCTGAATTCGTACTCACGGATATTTTCTCTTTCCAGTAATACCTCTATGTCTCTACTCTCCCTCTCTAACGTCACATTCACCTGGGATGCCGATCCCATTTTGGACGATGTCTCACTCGAAATTGAACGCTACGAACGCATCGGACTTTTGGGGCGTAACGGAGCCGGCAAATCGACGCTGATGAAGATTTTCGCCGGAGAACTCGATCCCGACGAGGGTGGAATCCGTCCTGAAAAAGGTTGCCGCATCGCACGATTGGTTCAGGAAGTCCCCGCGGACACCGAAGGAACCATTGCAGAAATTGTCGGCCGAGGAGTCAGTGATGATCATGCTTCGGAACAATCTCATCTGGTCTCAAAAATTCTTTCGCGAATGCAACTCGACGAGAAAGCACAATTTGCGACACTCTCTTCAGGAATGAAACGACGTGTGCTGTTAGCGCAATCACTTGTCGAAGAACCCGATATTCTGTTACTTGACGAACCGACCAACCACCTCGATATCAATGCCATCAAATGGTTGGAAAATTTCCTGCAGGTTTATAATGGCACGCTCATTTTCATCACTCACGACCGGGAATTTCTACAATCTCTCGCCAATCGGATCATTGAACTCGACCGAGGCCGTCTGTTTGACTGGACCTGCGACTATCAGACATTCTTGAAACGCAAAGCCGCCGCTCTTGAAGCTGAAGAAAAGCAGAACGCTCTGTTCGACAAGAAACTGGCCGAAGAAGAAGTCTGGATCCGCCAAGGCATCAAAGCCCGCCGCACTCGCAATGAAGGTCGCGTGCGAGCACTCAAGAAACTCAGAGAGGAACGCAAAGCGCGTCGTGAAAAGGTGGGGAATGTTCGCTTACAAGCGGTCGATTCGGGAAGGTCCGGGCAACTCGTCATCGAAGCGGAAAAGGTGTCATTCGCTTACGAAGATCGCAAAATCATCGATAATTATTCCACACTCATCAGCCGGGGTGACCGAATCGGCATCATTGGGCCAAACGGGGCCGGCAAATCGACGCTACTGAAGGTACTCCTCAAACATCTCGAACCACAAGCAGGTTCAGTGCGCCAAGGAACAAACCTCGATATACTGTACTTCGATCAATTACGAGAACAGATTCTCGAAGAAAAGACGGTCGTCGAGAATGTCGGCGAAGGTCAAGAGATGCTCGAAATCAACGGGCAACGAAAACACATTTACGGCTATTTACAGGACTTCCTGTTTACCCCGGAACGTGCACGGCGTCCCGCTCGATCACTTTCGGGAGGAGAACGAAACCGTCTGCTTCTGGCAAGATTATTCAAACGCTCTTCCAATCTACTGATCCTCGATGAGCCGACCAACGACCTGGACTTGGAGACTCTCGAACTGCTTGAAGAGTTGCTCGCCAGCTATAGCGGAACCTTACTTTTGGTTAGCCACGACCGGGCCTTTCTCAATAATGTCGTCACGGGCATCATCGCCGTCGAAGGAGACGGAACGATTCGCGAAATCGATGGTGGCTATGACGATTATGTCCGCATTGAGAAACAGGGGTTCGCAGATCTGGAAACGTCTTCAGAACAAACGATAGACACAAAATCTTCTGCGAAAACTCTTACCCCTGTTCCAAAGAAGGAGAAACTTAGCTACAAGGACCAGCGCGAACTCGACGAGTTACCACAGAAAATTGAACGTCTCGAAACTGAACAGAACGAGTTGACCGAGACGATGTCTGACCCAGATTTCTTCAAACAGGATCCCCAAACCATGACAGCGGTGACTGATCGGCTGGCAATCATCGATACCGAACTGAACCATTGTTACACACGCTGGGAAGACCTTGAAGGATGAGTCTCACCCATTCTCAAAGTGTCGAGCAATATTTCTGTTTTTGAATCTTCAAAACGAAAGTCCTCATGATGCGACTCTTTGAAGGAACTCCTTTCGACAGACCGCTTCGCTGCGAGATCTGCGAAAAACTGGAAGCTGAATGCACATGCCCACCTCCAGAAATTGTGCGAACTCCCCCAGAAGAGCAAACGATCGTCATCGCTATCGAAAAACGGAAACGAGGAAAAACCGTGACCGTGATTCGAGGACTGGCCGCCAATAACGATCACGCCGCCCTTTTGAAGCAACTCAAATCAACATGTGGAGCGGGAGGCTCGATACAGGACGGCAACCTGGACATCCAGGGAAATCACAGAGAGACCGTTCGCACCCTACTGAAACAACAAGGCTACAAGTTGAAGTGAACACTCTGCCGGTAGACAGACCAAGTCCATTTTCTATAATAAAAAAGAGAGAGATTGTATTTCGAGAAAATTCATCGGGAGAATGCTGATCATGTTATTTCGAGCGTCACAATTTTTAACCTTGGCTGTATTGTCGGTAGTTGTCGGTTGTGCTCCGGGGGATGGAGATGGAACACCCGTCGATAATGATGTCTCGGCAGAGAAGCCTGAAACTACAATCGCCGATGCTGGAAGCGAAGCTGATTCATTAATGGAAGAGCCAACATCTCAATCAACGGAATCGGAAACACCGACCGCTGAGCCTGTCGAAGAGAAACCCGCAGAAGAGACGGCCACTGTTCCAACCTCGTTGGAAGTAAAATTGGGAGAAGGCGACCTTCTTACCGGTATCCCCGGAGACGGCCCCCTGAAACTCGATACCATCGAGAAGTGGCTTGCCGAACCAATGAATCATGTCACCCTCGAAGTCTCTCTACCGATGGGACTCAATGTGGGTAAAATCCCGCAAGAGCCACTGGAAAAGAACCCGCTCACCAAAGCGAAAATCGAACTCGGACGACAACTCTATTTCGACACTCGACTCTCATCCGACAACACCATTAGTTGTGCCAGTTGTCATCATCCCGACAAAGGCTACGCCTTCGATTCCCAATTCGGCATTGGTGTTGATGGACAAGAAGGCGGCCGCAATTCGCCTGTTAGTTACAACCGAATTTTAACAACCGCTCAATTCTGGGATGGTCGTGCCGAGTCTCTCGAAGCTCAAGCGGTTGGGCCAATTGCCAACCCCATCGAAATGGGGAACACTCATGAAGCCGCCGTGAAAACCATTGCGGAAATTCCTGGATACAAAGTTCAGTTCGATAAAGTCTTCGAAGATGGCGTGAACATCGATAATGTTGGGAAAGCCATCGCTGCCTTCGAACGCGCCATCGTCACCGGTCCTTCCGCATTCGATTATTACGAACAGTTGAAGCCCCTAAAAGCCCTCGACGAAGAGATCATTGCTGAGGAAGAAGACCTCAAAACCAAGTATGACATGTTGATGGCGGGTGCCAAAGACAAACCGATGTCAGAGTCGGCAGAACGTGGCTATAAACTTTTCTTCAGCGAGCGAGTCAACTGTGCGGCTTGTCATGTTGGTGCGAATCTTTCCGATGAAAAGTATCACAACCTGGGAATCGGTATGGACGCCGACGAACCAGACATGGGACGTTTCGTTGTCACGGGTGAAGAGAAAGACAAAGGCGCCTTCAAAACTCCCACCATCCGCAATGTTGAATTCACCGCCCCCTACATGCACGACGGCAGTTTGAAGACCTTGGAAGAAACCGTCCAGCATTATAACAAGGGGGGGACACCCAATCCGTGGTTGTCCGACAAAGTGAAAAAACTCAATCTCACGGAACAGGAAGTCGCCGATCTGGTCGCCTTCATGAAAGCCTGCACGGGCGAGTTCCCGCCGATCGAACACGCTCGCTTGCCAGAGTGACTCAGGGATAAAACTAAACCCCGGTCGGAGTAGGCTGGGACAAGTCCCAGCTTTTATGATTTGCATATGAATCTCGATGATAAAATGACGAGGCTCACTTTATACCATCAAAGAAAAATTAAAATTGATACCTTCTCTATACTTGCTGGGACAAGTCCCAGCCTACGAAAATGAACAACATTGATACCCCGGCCGAGAAAATCTCGACCGGGGTTTTTCATGCGCGTCTTCATGTGAGGGTCACCCCTTGAGACTCCACCCCTCTCGCGGAGTCCGACCGAGGAATCGCTCGGCTTCGGGAGCGTTGGGAATCTTCATATTTTTCGCATCCCAAACGATCTTCTTGCCCGCCCGGAAAGCGACATTTCCTAAGTGATTGGCTTCGGTCAGAGGCCCGGCATAACTGAACGGGCTTGCCGTCGGCGTCCCATTGACGCAGGCTTCCAACCATTCCTGATGCTGTCCGGGAGAATCAGGAATAAACTTTTCGGGAGGCGTGAAGTCCTTGAATTTGTCCTCGGGTAACAACAAATACTTACTGTAATCCGACAGCAGCATTCCTTTCTCACCGATGAACAAGACGCCGTTATTCCACTGAGGAATTCCTTTGTCTCGCCAGATCTTCGGTTTGTGATCTCCCTGATACCAGCCAAGTTTAAGTGCTGGTAAATTCCCCATCCGTCCTTTTCGCGGACCGTATTCATACATGGCCGTCATCGATGCGGGGGCAATTTCAGGGTGCGGATCGGGACCGAAAGCTTCAATCGTTTTAGGAGCATCCAGTTCAAGCGCCCAATACGGCAAATCGTTCCAATGACTGCCTAAATCGGACATGGTTCCATTCCCAAACTCCCACCAGCGATACCATTTTGGACCGGGAAAATAGTCCTCGTGAAACGGTCGTTCCTGAGCGGGACCAAGCCATAAGTTCCAATCGACATATTCGGGGGGAGTCATCCCTACTTCGGGACGTTCCATCACATGGACAATATCTTTATTGGTTTTGGCGTCTTCTGCAGATTGTCGTCCCCAAGCACGCGAGACCCAAACGTGCGCTTCGGTCACTTTGCCAATAGCCCCTGATTGAATCAGTTCGACAACGCGGTGATAGTTGGGCAAGCCGTGAATTTGTGTCCCCATTTGTGTTGCCACATTCGCTTTCGCAGCCGCTTCGGTCACTGCCCGCGCTTCGACAACATTGTGTGTCAGTGGCTTTTCGCAGTAAACGTGCTTTCCCTGCAGCAATGCCGGCATCGTTGCGTAGGCGTGCGTATGTTCCGGCGTACTGACAACAACGGCATCAATCCGCGATCCCCGTGCATCGTACAGTCGACGAAAGTCTTTGTACGTTTTCGCATTCGGGAATTCCTCTTTTTGTCGAGCGAGATGCCGTTCGTCCACATCGCACAAATCGACCACATTGACGGGAACCTTGCCGTACGAAGTCATCGTTTTCAGATTTCGTCCTCCGCGACCGCCCACACCAATGAACGCAAGATTCAGCTTTTCATTCTGGTTAATAGCGGAGAGTATCGCAGGTGCTGCAAACAGACTCGCACCGGCGGCAGTTGTTTTGACAAAGTCGCGACGTGTGATTTGATTCATAGTCAATTGTTATCCTGATTAATGTTGTCATCTTGAGGCCGGTAGAACCGGCCCTACGAATTATTTTCTAGTCGGCCTTGAATCCCTCACCTCACACGAGTTCAAAGACTTCATCCATCTGTTTCGAGACATCGGCAAGACGGGTGAAGTCTCCACCGGGAACTTCCGCGGCTGCCCATCCCGAAAATTTGAGTTTGACCAGTTCTTCGCGGACGGCTTTCCAGTTCACACTGCCCGTCCCCATTGGCATGCCGAACCCTTTGCGGAGTCCTTCGTTCATGGCGACTTTTAGGTCGAATTCTTTCAGATCGAGTTTCTTGATCCGGGAACCCAACACTTCGATCCAATGTTCGGCAACTCCCCAGCGGATGACATTGCCGATATCAAAATGAACACCGACGGCTGGCGAGTCAATTTCATCAACATATGTTTTCATATCCAGCGGACTGATCAAAAACGACGCCCACACATTTTCGATCAGAAATTGAATCCCCTGCTTTTCTGCATATGGTGCCGCGTCTTTGATGGCAGCTTGCGTTTCCTGCCAGTTGTCTTTGTACGGTTTTTTCTCATCGTACCGAACGACCAACAACAACGATGAGCCGCCCAGTTCTTTGATACGGTCGACTCCTTCCCGCAATTGATCGAAAGGGACCGCGACCAAGCCATCAATGATCAGACCCGATTCATCGCGGGCTTTCTTCCAGGCATCCACCGCTTCAGGTTCAACTTCCCGAAAACGCGGTTCGATCCCTTCGTAACCGAGCGTTTTGATCTTGGCAAGAGTTTCTGGAAGCGACAACGAGCGATCCTGCACCATACTCCACTTGAGCGACTTGCGAATCTTTCCCGTAAGTGGCCCGGCTGCGGAGGCGAGAGCAGGACCAACCATATAACCTGCCGCCAATAAACCCGATGTTTGTAGAAATTGTCGACGTTGCATAGTGACCCAATTGTTGAAGACGAAAGAAATTCCCTTCAAGCAGTATGCCGGGTCTGATCGAGTACATCAAGAATTGTTTATTGGAGCAGATCGTGATCAAAAAACATCGACATATACGCACAGCCAGTGTAGGCTGGGACTCGTCCCAGCAAAATACGGATAGCTTTGTCATGCGAACCTATCGACGATCCAAAGAAGGACAGGTTTTCTTCTTCACCATCGTCACCAATCAACGCCGTAATATATTGACGACCGAACTAGGGCGAGATTGCCTGCGAAAAGCGTTTCGAGAAGTGCGTGCAAGTCATCCTTTTACAATCACGGGATTTTCTTACTTCCCGATCACATTCACACAATTAGGGAATTACCACGTGGAGACAACGATTACTCCATGCGCATTCGGCGTGTAAAAAGCATATTCACGAGAAGCTGGAGAGAACATTCGACAGCAGAAGAAACCATCACCGAAAGCAGGCATCGCAAAGGAGAGCGAGGAATCTGGCAACGTCGGTTCTGGGAACATGCTTGCCGTGATGAAGATGACCTGAAACGATGCCTCGATTATCTGCATATAAACCCTTTAAAGCACGGGTTGGTCGAACGCGTGAAAGATTGGCCGTGGTCGTCGTTTCATCGATATGTGAAGATGGGTAACTACCCTGAAGATTGGGGAAACTCTAATCATTGGTACGGCGATGAGTTCAAACATGCAGAATGAGATAAGGACGTGGTTTCGCCGTAGGCTGGGACAAGTCCCAGCTTTTTAAGACTTGCAAATAAGATCGTTTAACGATGAAGCAATTGGCATTCGATCATCAAAAGATTTATTGCCATTAACGATTTCGCTATTTTGCTGGGACGAGTCCCAGCCTACGGCCTGATAAACATTGTTGGTACATCAAGAATTGTTGATTGATGCAGATCGAAAGTCATCAATTTGCAAGAGGGCTGGTGACGGAATGACAAAAAGCGGACAAGCCATAACCGAGAAACATTAAAAACAACGCCAGACGCCAATGTCGGAGATAAAAGAAAATCCCCGAGGCAACCAAGGAAAGGGATCCCGTCAATCCGCCCAGCAGAACCAAACGAGTGTATGCGTTAACAGGAAAGTCAGTGATTTCGGGAGTGATGAAACTGGACAATAACATTACGACCGTACCAGTCGTCGAAACCAAGCCAGATATCACCAATAAAACGCAGCCTGAAAAGACTAAGATCGACCTGCGTTTCGGCTGCGCATCACCCGAAAAAACAGGCGTTGCAAAACTGTTTTTGTCAGCATCTTTCTCATCTCTATTCACTAACCCACCGACTTTACAATAAAAACACCAGCAGGAAAGGTTCCCGCCGGTGTTGGAGTTATGCTTAACAAACCACAACAGGCAACTAACCAAGAACGAATGTCACTTCTTCTTCAGAATTTGCATGTACTTCACAATATCAACCAGTTCCTGCTCGGTGAGTAGCTTCTGCACGTCGGCGGGCATCAGCGAAATCTTCTGCGTGACCATTTCTTCAATGGCCGATTTTTTCACTGTTTTGGGAATCGCGTCGGCTCCCTTCAGCGTCACCGAATCGGGAGTATCACTCACCATAATCCCGCTGATTGACGTACCGTCTTCGGTGACAATCATATGGGTTTCGTAGTTATGTGAAACACCGGCTGAGGGAAAGAGGATCGATTCATACATCGCTTGTGGCGAGAGTTTCGAACCAATCTCGGACAGGTTCGGACCGACTTCCTTGCCAATATCGTTCACGATATGACACTTGGCACAGGTACCGGTCGTATTAAACAACAATTTTCCACGAGTTGGATCGCCGTTCAGTTTGACCAGTTCGGTGATCGGTCGTAGCGGTTTGTTATTCTTCGACGGGGGTGATGGAAACAGCTTCTCGGCTTGCTCTTTGATATCACGCCATTGCGCAGTGTGCAAACCGGCGGCGACCGCGGGAGTGAGTGTGGCATCCAGCTTCTTCTGCTGAGCTAATTCGACGAGTCGTTGAGCACCGTTGCGGGTCTTCGCCAAAGCACGAATCGCCTGCCTTCGTAACTCGGCATCTTGACTTTCTTCAGTCACAATCGGAATCAGCAACCCCAGTAAGCCCCCCGAACCGGTGTTGCCGAGTACCTGCAATGTCGTTTCTGCGACCTTGCGATCCTCTGACAGAATTGCCTTTCTCAACATGGACCACTGCTTCTTATTAATCAGCAATGTTGCCGCGGCAACGCCTTCTTGGGTATCGGGTTTCGACTGAGCCAGTTTGAGGACTTGCGAATAGCGTTCTTCGAGGTTGAATTTGTCGACAAGAGTGATGTATTGCAACGTCCCCTCTTGCGAGTCGAGAATCTGATTCAAAGCATTCTTATATTCAGAATGCTTTTTGAAATCGATATTCTCGATCCGATTGAGTGCTTCACCTCGCACGAAGGAGACTTGTTGTGTCCGTTCCAGATCGCCAAAAGCGAGATTCGTCAACACGTCATTCCGCAATTCCACATTCGGCTGGAAGTCCATCGAACGAAACAGATACGGCAGGTATTCCGCAGGCGTCTCATTACTGGCAATAATTTTGGCGAGTAGTTCGGGAGTTTTTGTTCCCCGTGAACGCCAGACGATGAAGCCGGGGGCTTCGTCGAGAATATCTTTATCTTTCAGATAGGCATCAAGACAAGCATCCCACCGACCACGAGCCGCGATGCCGAGTGCTTCCAGCATCCAACGATCGTGGACATCGGTTTGTTCGGCGAGTTTCGCCCACAATTCCGGCACCTCGTCCGAGTCCGATTCGACCAAGGCAATCGCACATTCACGACGCACTTTCGGAGAAGGATCGTCGAATAACACGGAAACGGTTCCTGCTGTTTCGACTCCAACCCGACGCGATAAGCGTAACCCGGCAATACGGATTTGATCGTTTTTATCATCGAAGGCTTCTCCCATATATTGAAACCAACGACCGGGAAGATCTCCTAATAACCACAACGCACGCACTCTCAAATAATCAGGAGCATCGGACTGCCATAATTCTTTCAGCGCGGGTTCTGCTTTGAGGCCCATCTCGTGCAAACTTGTCCAAGCCAGATAACGGGCTGCCATATTGGGGCTTTGCAAGGCAACAATCGCCCCCTCGACGGATTCAAAATCATACTTCGGCATCTTGTAAGCGGAACCTTCGGGAGCCACGCGAAATAAACGACCGCGTTCAACGTCTCCTTGGGCATGACCGCCAACTCCCGGATCGTACCAGTCGGCGATGATCAGCGAGCCATCGGGAGCCACACACACATCTGACGGACGAAACCATTTGTCTTGGGTACCGACAAGAATATCTTCGACTTCCGCCGAGAATCCGGCTCCATCTTCATCAACATGATAGGCACGAACCACATTCGGACCGGCATCACAATGAACCAGTTCACCGACAAATCGGTCAGGCAACAAGGAACCCTCATACACAAGAATCCCGGTCGGTGATCCGGCACCAGTTTGTAATAAATTCGGAACCACGCCAGGATCGTTTAGGTGCCAGTGACGCAAGGGGATTTCTTCTTCGAGACCAGTTCGGAAATCGCGCCAACCAGCCCCCGTCAATTCGTCTTTATAACCATAATTGCCATACTCCATGACAAAGTTGATTCTCACACCATGATTACCGTCGTCGTCGTTGTCCGATTGCCAGACATTGCCGAACGAATCGACCGCCAACTCCCAGTTGTTGCGGAAGTTCCAACCGAGCGTTTCCACTTCACTACCGTCTATGTTACAGCGGAACGCCATCCCTTCCTGATACGGCTGGCGGTCATCCTTTACGACGTTGCCCCGCTTATCGACAATGGCGTTGCCGTCTTTGTCGTAAAGATGTTTTCCTGCGTTACCGAAATTGAAGTACAACTTCCCATCCGGCCCAAACAGAAACGAATGGATGCCGTGATCGTGCTGAGTCCCCGCGATGCCGCTGAAGAGAATTTCTTTCTTGTCGGCTTTGTCGTCTCCATCCTCATCGGTGAGAATCATCACGCTGTCACCGGCAGAGACAATGGCTTTATTACCGAGAACACACACGCCGTGAGCCGAATCGATGTCTCGTCCCTGATAAAAAGTGGTCTCTTTATCGGCTTGGCCGTCTCCATCGGTATCTTCGAGAATCAGAATGCGATCTCCCTCTGTCCGTTCGGGAGACTTATTACGAAACTTGCGGTAGTTGACGACTTCGCAGACCCACACGCGGCCTTTGTGATCAACATCAATGTTTGACGGGCTATACATCATCGGCTCGGCGGCAAATAACGTCGCCTTGAGATCGTCATTGACGGTCAAACCATCGAGAGCCGCTTCAGGAGTACGGTCTGTCACCTGAGCCGAGACCGCTGCGGACACAAATTGGGCATCCGGCTTCTCCGTGAAAACGAGAAACTGAACGGTACTACCACACCCTTGATTCGCTCCTCCATCGTCCAGAAATCCAGTCGCGTGAAACTCGTTGTACCCGGCAGGTAACTCGTATTCGATGATCGAATTGGCGTGTACGCCGATACCGTTTTCAATGACCGCACCATTTTTCTTCATCGTTTGATTGCGGCAATTGGCATTGATCTGCACAGCACCATAACCCGATTGAGCCGACTTCCATTTCATCTCGGTCAGTTTCGTTTCGCCTGATTTGCCAACCAAAACGGGAGCTTCCCATCCGGCCCAATCGCAACTGAACCCGTCCCCGGCATCATTCACAACGAGGTACAGTTTTTTGGCACCCTTGATGTTGGCTTTCACCACCACTGAGTTGCCGGGGGTACTTGCAGAGATCACACCGCTCTGAAAGATCGGCTTCGCCGCCGAAACGGAACTCACAAGACACAGCGATAAAACCATCGACGACAGACAAGACAGAAACTTCATGGATCAACTCCAGAATGCAGTGTGGAAATGTGTGGGTGAAGAATAATGAATCTCAGAAGGCCGAGAGAATATCTCTATTTTTTAGTCGGCTTGTTTGAAGCCAGCTTTCAGCAACTCCGCATAGCCCTGCTTGAGCGGACGAATTTCATAGCCTTTATCTTTTAATTTCTCGGCAGCATAGAGTGCCCGAGTTCCCGCCCGACAATGTAGATAAACAACGGTCTTGTCACCGAACCGTTTTTTCAGATCGTCTTTGGAAGGGCCATCATTAATATCGGAGAGTTGCCACAACTTGGCGTCGGCCAGATGACCTTCATCCCATTCTTCAACTTCGCGAACATCAACGAGAGTCGCCTTGCCAGCTTTCAGGTTCTTTTTGACGACTTCGGGAGTGTCTTTGGTATGTTCGGCAGCCGACACCATGCTGCATAGCAGGAGCAGAACGGCCGTTGAGTAAATTGAAAATCGCACGGAAACCTCCAGGCAGGGTCAGTGAGGCAAATCGGTTGGACATTCCATTGTCAGCGCCCCGGCCTGATTTCGCAAGGATTGAATTTAGAACATCGAGAATTGAAAAACATTCAGAAGCTAAGCTGGGACCAGTCCCAGCCTACACTTCGCTTGCGCGAGCAAGCCGGGCCAAATCACTTTTGACGATGAAGCTCGGCGGTTTCTCCTGCGCAGAGCGTCATTGCTCCACCAACGGCTATGATTTTGAACTCAACCGGCGAGGTATCGAGACTGGACGTCTCCCGATACAATCAGGCATTCTGGACATCTCTTCAATAAACGAACAAGCATGACTGATTCACTCCCCCCCCTGCTCTCTAAACAGTTGCCCGATTCCATCTCGATGACGGAGACGCAAATCAATCAATGCGCCCGGCATCTCGAACTGGTGCTGGAGACGAACAAACAATTTAACCTGACCTCCATCACTGAACCTCGCGAAGCGGTCATCAAGCACATCATCGATTCACTGTTACCAAGCCCTTTGTACGCGGATGCCAAATCGATTCTCGATCTCGGCACGGGAGCCGGTTATCCCGGCATCCCACTCGCCATTCTGTATCCCGAGATGAAAGTGCATCTGGTCGATTCGACCCAAAAGAAAGCCCGCTTTCTGCAAGAAGTCGTGAACGATCTGGAACTCACGAATGTCGTCGTCCACGACAAACGGGGCGAGACCGTTTTGAAATCGCTACCGACTCACGAGATCGACATCCTCACGGCTCGTGCGGTGGGCTCCATCGAGAAACTATTGAACGTCTTGAAGCCAGTCCGCAAACGATTTGTGAAGATGCTGTTGTTCAAGGGACAGCGTGCCGAGCAAGAACTGGAAAGCTCGGCAATGGAATTGAAGAACTTGAAACTCACCGGCGAGGTTTGTTTCCGATACGAACTCCCCGACGAAATGGGAAGTCACTGCGTGGTGGAGCTTATCTCAACCACTTAAACCTTCCCCACCGCCAATAGCGTAATGTCATCCAGTTGGGGTTTGCTGCCGGCGAATTCGCTGATCGAGTGCAAAATACGGTCGAGCAGTTCGCCACCTTGATAGCCATCATGAGTCATGAGCGAGGTCATTCGGTCCTGGCCGAACATCTCTTCGCTTTTACTCTGGGTTTCCGTGACTCCATCCGTGTAGAGCAAGACGGAGTCACTCGCGTCAAGCTGCACGGTCTCGTCTTGAAACGGAACATCGTGGAACGTCGAGGACAGCATCGGTGCTGTCGGCATCAAAAGGTCGTGTTTCTCTCCTCCTCGATGCAGAATGCCGGGAGGATGGCCGGCATTCACGTAAGTTAATTCTCCCGATTTGGTATCGAGACGCGCGCAGGTTAGTGTGACGAACCGACTCGGGTCGAACGTGCGGATTCCTTCTTTGACGTGTTCAATGACCGTTAATGGTTGGAAGTCTTGACCGGCGGCTGCGTGAAAAACCGACTTCACGACCGAGGTCATCATGGCCGCTGACGCTCCGTGACCAACGACATCAGCCACCATGAAGGCAACCGCATTCTCACCAGCGGAAGCATAATCGTAAATATCTCCCGCCAACTCACTACACGCCAGATAACGTGCGTGAATATTCATACCAGCGATATTTTGAAACGGAGGAGGCAACAAGCTCAACTGAAACTTCTGTGCGTCGTCCAGTTCGCGTTCCAAACGGTCCAGATAACGACGTTCCGCACGCCGTAACCGACGCAGTTCCAAACAACGATTCACTAAGGTAATCAACACCCTGCGATCAAAAGGTTTGGTGATGAAGTAAAACGCCCCACCATCGATGGCTTGAATGAGATTATCGTCCGGTTCTTCGGCGTTGCCCGTCATCAGAATCACATCGAGGTCGGGATCGTGTTGTTTAAGGCGGCGTGTTAATTCAAAGCCGTTAATTCCCGGCATGCGGATATCGACGATGGCCAAGTCGGGAGTGCCGTTGGCGAGTTTTTCGAGAGCATCTTCTCCCGATTCTGCCGTTGTGATTTCGTGATCGCGACGTAAGACGCGCGAAACCGAGCGAAGCATACCCGGCTCGTCATCGACAATCATAATATGTGTGCGTCGTGCCATTGGTACTTTCCTATCCACCATTTCGGTACGGTAACTTCACCGTCACGTGTGTCCCTCGGCCCAATTCACTCTCGATTTTGAATTGTCCGCGTAACTGAGCGACAATCGACCGACAGATTGCCAGCCCCAAACCGTTGCCGTCGGCTTTCGTCGTGAAGAATGGTTCCTGAATTTTCGCCAGGTGGTCTGGGGGAATACCACAACCGGTGTCGGTCACTTCCAGCACCACAAACTGCTCTTCAGCCGATGCCACAATTCTCAATTCATCATTCGGCTCCATCGCATCGCGTGCATTGCCGATGAGATTCAAGACCAACTGTTCAATATCCGCCTGAACGGCTTCAATCATAGGCAAGTCGGCAGGGACCGCCACAATCACCTGAACTTTATGGCGTTCCAAGCTTTGCCGGAAGATCGACAACGCCGATTCGATCACCAAGGCCAGTGACACATCGCTGGCATTCCGGGTTTCGTTACGAGCAAAGTGCAACATGCCGTTGAAGATGCGTTTACAGACCAAAAGTGACTTCTCGATTTCCTGCAAGTCTTCTTTCGTTTCAGACTCGTCGAAGAAACCATCCTCCAAATCGGTTTGCATCTGCTGCACCAACGGCAAGACAGCTCCTAACGCGTTATTGACATCGTGGGCGACACCACGGGCGAGTTCTGCCATCGCGTATTTTCGTTCTGCCGCGATGACCTGATTTTCCAGCGACTCGGTCCGTTTCAGATTCTGAAGAGCCACCGAAGCCTGAGGAAGAAATTGAGACAGTAAATCGGTTTCGTATTCCCGCAATGTTCCCGCATGGATCGAAGCGACTTTCAGCGCACCAATCAGCCCGTCCTTCGTCACCAACGGAACGCAAATCATCGAATGCTCGGCGGCAGGGAAGCGGTCGGTTGCCATCATTGGGTTGTAATCGAGCAGTTCAACCAATGTCGCGGCTTCTGCACCGGCCCATTGTTCCCAAGCACCATCTTGTCGGTCAAAACCAAACGGCTGGCCCGACTTCAACAACTTTCGCGTGTCTCGATCAAGGGGTAACGCCAGGCCGACGTTCTCTCCCTTCCGTTTTTGAAACGCAACTTGCTCCGCGACGACTTCCATCGAGCCGCCATCTTCGTCGCATATCAAAAGCGCTGCGGAGTGGTCATAGTCTGTCAGTGATTTAATCGCGTGCAACAACTTATAAAAAAGGTGCTTCGGCTTGACCTGTTCGAGAACTTTTTGATCGACCTGCAAACGAACTTCGCTAATTCGTTCCTGCTCGACAGTATCGATCATTTCGTTGACGACATCGGCGAGTGCGGAAAAGTCTTGTCGAGAGTCCCAAAAGAAATGCTGATTTTCTCGACGCAGGACCAACACCCCTCACATGCGACCACGTCGACGAATCCGGGCCAACATGGTGTTTTTGGGAACCTTCACTTTCTGCCCACGCAGAAACCCTCCCAACAAGTCGGGATCCCACTCTGCGGTGTTCGGCTGAGACCATTGAACTTCCGCCAAATATTCTCCTGGGGCTACCGTCGCCAGGCATCCTTCCTCTGCCTCAAAATGCTGGCGGGCCAATTTAATGGCCGATTTGATCAACTTACCAATATCGCGAGACGAGCGCAGCTTCTCCCGAAACCGCCAGAGTTCAGTGAGAAACTCACTGTCACGGACGTCGGACAAGCCGCCAGAGTCTTTTTTGCGGATACGAGACACGAGCAGAACCAGACCAAGTGAGAGAATATCTCATGCGATCCTATCCGCGTGGTCAGCCATGATCAATCAATTAACTTGGTATGACAGAGTTTCAGACTTGCATTCGAAGAACGCATACAAAAAACCGCCGAGGAATCATCCTCAGCGGCTTTTGCGAATTTCGGGTTGTCGTTGTTAGTGATTACCAGCAACGGCAGCAGCGACAGCAACGGCAGCAGCGATTTCTGTCAGCGGCTTTTTTGTTAGCAGCTTCAGTTCGCAAGTTTTTGAGTTCGCGGACGAGTTTCTTTTGAGTCGTTTGAGTTTTCATCGTGATAGCTCCCTGAGTAGTTGTTTTGTTGTGAGGTGACTTGTTTGTCGTCCTCGTCTGGAAGTAAATCCGAAAGCATTGTCATTTCGGACAAACAAACTGGTATTTTTTTCAATGGGTCACAAGCAAAACAGGTATCTCCCTAAAGAGAAGACACTTACGGCCTCTCTGAATATCACATAACTCTCGTAATAAGGTGGGAATCTCGCACATTGGCCTGCAATTATTACCGGTGGATGCTGCCGAAAAGTGCCGGCAGAAAGACTGGTCACTCTTAGTTGAGAGAATCAGCAAATAAGTCTCTGAGCAGGGTGGAGACGGCCTCAACGGACGGTTAGCATGCCGAAAGGACGGGACGCATGGTGCTCGTGAGTCTTGTTCCAGTTTTCACCACCAACCGCAAAGGTGACTGCCCAACAGTCAGACATTCATCGACATGAGCGAGACACAAGCGCCTCACGCCAGCCTCAGTGGGGAACCACTGATGACCGTTCAGCAACATATCCTGCAGGAACAGAAAAAGTTCCCAGGTGCCTCGGGAGAATTCTCCTGGCTTCTTTCCGGTATCACACTCGCTACTAAGTTGATTCAGGCGAAAGTTCAGCGTGCGGGTCTTTCCAACATTCTCGGTGAACATGGTGAAATCAACATTCAGGGTGAGACTCAACAAAAACTCGATGTCTACTCGAACGAAGTTCTCGGTCATGCGCTTTCTGTTCGCGAGACCATTGGAGTACTTGCATCGGAAGAAAATGAGCACCCGATGCTCGTTCATCAAGGATCTGAAAACGCCAAGTATGCGATTGTCTTCGATCCGTTAGATGGTTCTTCCAATATCGATGTGAATGTCAGCGTTGGAACAACCTTCTCCATCCTGCGTCGTCCAGAGGGAGCGTCCCTCGATGATCCTGAAGCCTGGGTTTTACAACCCGGACGCCAACAAATTGCAGCCGGTTATGTCGTGTACGGTTCATCGACCATTCTCGTTTATAGCGTCGGCAACGGAGTTCACGGCTTTACGCTCGATCCAAGCATCGGCGCGTATGTGTTGAGTCATCCCGACATGAAAATGCCCGAACAGGGAAAATATTACTCCGTCAACGAAGGTTATAGTGCCTCGTTCCCACCCCGCTATCAACAATACATTGATCGACTCAAGCAAGGTGTTCTGGGACACCCTTACTCATCGCGCTACATTGGTTCGATGGTGGCCGACTTCCATCGTACGCTCCTGAAAGGGGGAATCTTCCTCTACCCTCCCACGACCGATAACCCAAACGGCAAACTGCGATTGCTCTATGAAGCCAATCCGGTCGCCTTCCTGGCAGAGCAAGCGGGTGGAGTGGCCATTGACGGCACAAGACGAGTGTTGGACATCCAACCGGAAAGCATCCATCAACGCGTCCCGTTGGTGGTCGGCAGCCGTAAAGAACTCGCCGACTTCGAACGCTTTGTCCCGACGAGTGGGTAACGATGAATTACTATCGGCTCCGCAGACATTGCCGGCGAAGTCAAAGAGCCGCGACCGCCCTATTTCTCGAACACTCAGACCCGTTTCAAGAGTTCAAGAGTCCATAACCCGAGACTCTTGAAATGGTGCTAACTCCTTGAGTGATCAGTGCATCCAAGAGTCTTCAAAAGTATGGGGCACAGACACACACTTCTCATACTCTTGAATACCCTTGAATACTCTTGAATACCCTTGAATACCCTTGAGCAAGTGGTTGACCTGAATGAAATTGCAAGACGACTTTGAAATATCATTTTTTGACACAAAGCCGCCGAGTCACGAAGAAACGCAAAGATCAAAAGAGATCATAGGCAGACAGAGAAGGCGACGCTCCCGTGGAGCTAATGAGCTTTGGGTGGCACGTCCTGAAAGGGCGTGCTGCGTAGCAGCGAGATGTTCACATCATGCGAGTACGAAACACATACGCCAAGTTCCTTACCAGCTTGAACGATCACGCTAAGTCATCTTGTGATTTCATCACCCGGCCACCCTGCGTGATCAACTATGGAACCACGTTCCAGGTGACTCTACCGATTCTCAAATATCATTCACAACATCTGGCATAATGACACTGACTGCCGGGTGGGTACTCATGGAGACTTCTTAGAAGTCAAACTGAGTTCGCGCGGCGATGACATCTGTATCACTCTTCCCGGTGATCGGGTCGTCCAGAAATGCATGGATGTAATTAAACTGAAATTTCGTGAATCGATTGAGATACCAGTTGAGCCCGACCGTCACATCGTTGAGTCGGCGTCCAGGTCCGGGGATATTTGTTCCATTGAGATCGATATAAGACCAGCGTGCGGCGGCTTCCCACGCTCCCAAACCACCTGATGAAAAGCGGAATTCATCATCGGGAACGACTAGACCGAAGACGCCCCCTTTTTTGTTATATGGTAGTCGCTCTCCGGTTAGAAGATATCGTACTTGAGCATAAGCACCGGGAAAAGTTTCTGTCGTTCCATCTAACATTTTGACGAAAACCCAACGAGCTTCCGACTGCATGACGCAGTTTTCGTATTGAGCGGCAAGTTCAATTCCCACATGATTCGAGTTCTGAATGCGGTAGACCAACAATGGCGGAGAACAAATGGAACCTTTA
>Ga0222718_10000497_pt1 | contig 40157 bp, 43 predicted proteins | sample C33_27DmetaG_FD_165045 | JGI IMG/M metagenome (GOLD analysis project Ga0222718, IMG submission 165045) | Estuarine water microbial communities from San Francisco Bay, California, United States - C33_27D | ecosystem: Environmental > Aquatic > Marine > Unclassified | place: USA: California...
TGCCCGTGCTTGCGTCGCCAGCACCTTCTCCCTCCTTGCCCGTGCTTGCGTCACCAGCACCTTCTCCTTCCTTGCCCGTGCTTGCGTCGCCTGTGTCTTCTCCCTCCTTGCCCGTGCTTGCGTCACCCACACCTTCTCCCTCCTTGCCAGCGCTTGCATCACCTGTGCCTTCTCCCTCCTCGCCAGCGCTTGCGTCGCCTGCGTCACCACCCAAGAAAGACCACACGTTGCCAAACGCCATCTTCACAGACACGTGTCTGGAAAAACGAATCAGAGATTTTCCCGAAACACAAACAGTTTTTTTTCGAACATTTTCGTTTTTAATATATATATATTATATACAATTAGAAGATGGATTTGGAAGTAAAACCTGAAAAATGGATTTTATCAAATAGAATTGGATACAATAAATTTATTTATAATACATTTCATCCTTCTAAATATTCCATAAATACTCCACAATTATCTTGTGAATGTTCAAAAAATGAATGTGATATATCTTCAAAATCGCTTCAATTATTTCCACAACAAAGAATAGTCAAAGATTATATACAATTTGATAGTCCATATCGTGGTATTTTATTATATCATGAATTAGGCTCGGGTAAATCTGCAGCATCTATTGCAGCAGCTGAAGGATATATTGAAAGAAAAAAGGTATATATTTTAACACCAGCATCTTTAGCTCAAAATTATGAAAACGAATTAATAAAAATATCAAAAATAGGTCTTAATTTAAAGAAAACATGGTCATTGATCAAAACAAAAAATAAAAAAGAGGTATTTGATAAATATGCAATTTCAACAAATTTGATCAAAAATGATTTAATATGGATACCATTATACCAAAATGATATCAAAGATGCTCAAATTATTGAAGAAAAAACTTCATATAATAAATTGTCAACTCGCAATAAAACAGATGTAGACAATATTATAAGTAATATTATAAAAAATCGATATAATTTTATAAGTTACAATGGATTAACACAAAAAAACACTACTCAATATAAAAATAATGGTTTCGATGATTCATTTATAGTAATTGACGAAATTCATAATTTTATAAGTAGAGTTGTGAATGGTTCAAGATTAGCAAGAAGCTTATATAATTCAATAATGTATGCAAAAAATTGTAAAATTGTTTTATTGTCTGGTACACCGATAATCAATAATCCATATGAAATAGCTTCTTTAATTAATTTAATAAGAGGTCCTTTAATTGAATATGAACTTAGATTATTAAAAAACTCAATTGAAAAATCAAAGGATGAATTAATAGAGATATTAAAAACCAATAATCTTTATAAATATATTGATGAGATTTCATATAATCATATTGAAAAAAAAATAAAATTTAACTTTTTACCGAAAGATTATGTAAGAGATAATGATTATATTAAAAAACAATTGTGGAAAAAAGATGACAGTGAACTTGTAAAAAATATAATTAATACTTTGAATCAAATAAAATCTATGAAAATTGGTATTAAAATCGGTAATATTGAAAATCTTGCTTTACCTGTTGACGATATTAATTTTAATAAACTTTTTATAGACGAAACAGATGCTGAAAAATTAATTGTTAAAAATGAAGATTTATTTCAAAGAAGAATACTTGGTACATTGAGTTATTATAAGACATCTGGGACAGAATTATTTCCAACTGTTTTACCCAATGTTATACAATATCTCGATATGACATCTCATCAAATATCTCTATATACAGATGTCCGTGATAAAGAAAGAGCGCTTGATAATATCAATAAAAAATCGAAATATAGGAAGTCTGGTATTTTAGCTGATAAGGTTTCTGTATATAGAGCTTTTAGTAGAATGGTATGTAATTTTGCATTTCCAGAAAACATAAATAGAGAATTTCCACAAGATATTCGCAATATGATGAAAAAACAAATTGATATAGATGATGATGAAATTCGTGAAAACGATACAAAAGATTTATTAAAAAAAAGTAGATCTGTTTATGAAAATAATTTGGATAAAGCGATTACTGAAATTGAAAAAGGAGATTATTTATCTATTGAAAATTTAAGAAATTTATATAGTCCCAAATATGCAAAAATGATAGAAGATATTGAAACTTGTCCAGGTACTGCATTAATATATTCTCAATTCAGAACGGTAGAAGGTCTGGGAATTTTTTCAAAATGTCTTAATAAACGAGATTATATTCAAATAAATATTAAAAAAACGGAAGATGGGTATGTTTTTGACAATTTAGCAATATTTGATAAAAAATATGATAATAAACGATATGTTATTTTTGATAATGATAGAGTTAAAACCAATATTCTTATGAATCTTTTCAATGGTTCCTTTGATTTATTACCTGATAGTATTCTAAATAGTTTGCCAAATAGAGATCAATTATATGGTAAACTTGTAAAAATTATGATGATTACACAATCTGGTGCAGAAGGTATTTCGTTAAAAAATGTCAGAAGGGTTTTAATAATGGAATATTTCTGGAATTCTGTTAGAATAAATCAAGTAATTGGAAGAGCTGTTAGAACTTGTTCGCATGAAACTCTTCCAAAAGAAGATAGAAATGTTCAAATTTTTACATATATCATACGATTTACAAAAAAACAATTGAATAAATATTTTACACTGAGAACATTAGACAATGGTATTACAACTGACGAACATATTTTACAAATAGCTAATAAAAAAGAGAATATTATTCATAAATTTCTTGATATGTTAAAAGCAGCTTCATTTGATTGTATTATTAATTCTATACAAAATAAACCAAAGGATAACGGATATAAATGTTATAATTGGGCGATTAATGCAAATCCTTTAGCATTATCTTACACTCCTAATTTAAATGATGATAAACAAATACAAAAACATCAAAAAACCCAAGTTTTGAGAAAAAATACTGGACAAGTTGTTATCAAGAATGATAAAAAATATGTACAGTTAAATGGTAATTTATATGATTATTTTAGTTATAAAAACGCAGGTATATTATTATCAATTGATGAATTACCCAAGAAATAAAAAAGAGTACATTTCACTTTTTATTTTGGATTTTTATAAAAGTGTTTTCAAATTTTGAATTATATGTTGGAATGTACTCTTTTTTATAATACATTTACACTTTTGAAGATTTAAAATGGGGGTTTCTCTTAACATAAACATAATATCCACCATTACAATTACAATATTTACTACTTTATCTAAAAATAAATACAATAATGATATTTTGTAAAATAATGATGATGTTGATATTGTGTTATTCATATCATTTTAATTATGGAGATAGAACCTACTGTACCATTTGGAAAATATAAAGGGCAACCTAAAAATAAAAATCTTACAATTATATTAAATGAACAGCTATGAACTTATTTTTAAGAAGGAGGAATTTCTATATTATTCTCAACACAAATATTATAAATAGATAGGTAATCATTGTAATTATCATTATAAATTAGGTTTAATATTGTTTGTTTGATCTTTTGATCAATATTTAACATTGTAATATATTCGATCATATCATTCATTTGATCATCCAAATAAACCGTGTTCATTTGATTGCAAATTTCATCAATATCTGTCATATTTTAGATATATATTAAAAAATGTGTTATTGTCATTTTTTGTAAAATTTTGAACAAATTATTTATCTTTATTCTTAGTTTTTATTTTTGTTTTTAAAATAGCATATATACATGCATTCATAATATATTACAAGAATTTAAAAACATTGAAAAAGAGTACATTTCACTCATTATTTTATATTTTTATGAAACTGTTTTCAAATTTTGAATTATAAATTGGAATGTACTCTTTTTCTAATGTAAAAGTTTTATCCAATTTGAAAAGAATCTTAAACCAGATGTTTGATATTTCTCTGGATGAAATTGAACACCAATCATATTTTTATGATGTGCCATCCATATTTGTTCACCTTGTACAATGTCTTTTGACCATTCTTTTGGTATTTGTTTCACATAGTCGTGATGTAAAAAATAATATTTTGACCTAGGTACTTTTAATATAGGTGTATCAATTATTAAATATCTTGTTGTTTTTGTTTCTTTATTATTTTTGAAAGTTCCAATCGATGATTCCTTACATATTCTTTCCATGATTAATTGAAAACCATAACAAATACCAAGAATTGGTATATTGTATTTAAATATTTTATCAGGAACATCTAATCTATTTTTCTGTAAAACTCTTGATTCAGATCCACCAATTATAATACCTGATATTCTATGAGTTTTCAAAATTTCATTAATATCATTCTCATTATTTCGTGTATAGATTGGTGTGACAGTTTTAATTTTATTGAAAATTGATTGAAAAGATTGGTAAGTAATTGATTCTAATAAATGTTTATTTGGACAACACATTACTATGATTAAAATATTCATTCAATTTATCCTAAAATATTGAAATATTAAAATAATATTAAACAAAAAAATGACTTTTACTATATAAGAAGGTAATAAATATGAATGATAAACTTAAAATAAAATCTCAAAAATCATTTTCAAGATCAGATCCTTGTGATCTTTTTAATAATTTTGATTACGAAGATGATGTACAAAATATCAAAAAAAGATGTAAGACATGTCAAAAAATATTTTCATATAGTTTAAATGATTATTGTTCATTACAATGTTATAAAAACTCAAAAAAAGAAAGTGATGGTTTTTATAATATAACTTGTATGAATTGTGAAAAACAATTTAAGACAAAATGTATATTTACCGATTTTTGTTCAGATAATTGTTTTCATCAAATTCAACGAAAATAAAGTAGATATAAATGTATATCTAGATATTAATTAAACATATGTTAGAAAATGACAAACAATTATATATACAAGATTTTTTACAAAAACATAATTTACCAATGAATATCCTGGATAAAACAATAAATGATATTTTTCAGTATATATACAACAACAATACATATTATCAAAACAAAATCAGAAATTCAAAAATATATAAAAAAAGAATCTTTAAAAGTATTTGTTTAATAATGTTCAGTAAAATGCAACTATATAACCAGTTTACAGTATATTTAAATCAGAATATGAAAAAAAGAAAAATGATAAAATATATATTTGATTTATTATTGAATACAAATTTTTTTGCTAAAAAAAATCTGAAACAAATTTTAAAAATTCAAAGATTTGTTCGAAATTATATTTACAGAAAAATAACAAAATATACATCATTACCTTCAGAAAATATCACAGATCCTTTTACATTAGAAAATATTAACGAAATATCTACACAAAACTTATTTTGTATTGAAGATAATAAATCACATATTTATAAATTTGATGCAATAGAACTCGAATATTATATTTCAAATATACAAAATATCAATCCATATACAAAACAACCATTTTCAGATATCACATTGTGTCATCTTAATTTATTTATCGATTATAATAAATTGATTAGAAAAGTTAAACAAGATTTTCAATGGGATACATATATACAAGCATATACTGAAGCTTCACAAATAATGGAATCAGCCGGGTTTTATAATGATGTGAAATGGTTGGAAAAAATGTCATATGAAGATATAAAAAATACTGTTTCATTATTTCAACTTTTTTCATTAAATACAAACAAAAAGTTTTTTGGTTCAAATATTGAACAAAAATCCTATCAATTTGATTTTGCAAAAGGTATTATTGAACTCTTTCAGAATTATAATGATAATTATTTGCATTGTTGTAATTTTATGAAAGCTTTATCATCACATTCTGATGATTTTTTTGAACATTTACCAAGATGGTTATATACATATGATACATATGAATTACCAAATGATTTAGAGTTTTTAACTTTAATTTATTATTTTAGTATAGAATAATGTTGATAACTCCAATGGATCTACAAGATAAACCAATACAAAGAAAACCAAAAAATAATCTTGAAGATTTTCAGTATTCTTCAAAATTAAGATCTGCATTTATTGCATTCTTTTTATTTATGATATTCTCAAATAATGTTTCTTACAAAATTTTGGAACTTATAATGAGCACTTTTTCAAATGTCAATATAACAAATGACGGATGTCCAAATTTCCTTGGGATTTTTATTATGGCATCAATTGTCGGTGTGATAATTTTTATTTTTTAATCACATCATAACAATGTGTATAAGGACAACTTATATACATATATATGACACTATGAAATCTTATATTTCAAAAAACATTACATTTAAAACATTGAAAAAATTGATTGTTAATAACCAATATATAAAAACCAGGACAAAAAGACAAAATCTAGATTCTAGTAGTTTAGCATTTATTATCAAGAGAAAACTCGAACACGGTCAATATATACAAATGGGACACTGTATTGAAAATATATTGAGGGATTTAATTTTACAACATTCATCTGTAAAAGATATAAAAAGAAAGAACCAAAAAGGTCTCAAAGAAAAAGATCATCTATTTATTGACGAAAAAACAAAAACAATTTTTTATGCAGAATTGAAAGCAAATCCAAATCTAGATACAGAAAAATCTAAATCTACTATAGAAAAATGTCTTCATATAGAACAAGAATTGAAAAAAGAATATAAAGATTATAATATCAAATGGTGTCTACTTATATGTAGATATATTCATAGTAGACATATTCCTAATCATATAATGAAAAAATATGAAACTATTCAAAGTAATATTTTTGGTATAAACGAATATCTTAATATGTTGAAAATATCTCATTTATTCACAGAAAAAAGTTGGAATATATATGTTAATGAAATCGCTAATGAATTATGTTATTCAAGAGAAAAAAAATAATTTTTTATTTCTTTTTTATTAAATATTCTTTAATTATTTATTTACTTCTTAGCTACCTTTTTTACAGTTTTCTTTACTGGAACTTTGACTGGTTCCGGTTCAGGCTCTGGTTCAGGCTCTGGTTCAGGCTCTTCTTCGTCCTCTTCTTCCTCATCTTCTTCCTCATCTTCTTCCTCATCTTCTTCTTCATTTTTATCCTCAGATTTTCCTTGTGCATCAATATTCTGTTGACAATCTGTATCAATGATATCATCATCGTCTTCGTCTTCGTCTTCGATATTTTCTACATCTGAATCTTGGATAAAGGTCATTTTAGTAACTTGTTGAAGTTGAAATTTCGATGAAATAATCTTCCAACTGCATCCGTATTTACCTCCTGCAAACCAAATTCCAGTAAGTTGTACAATTAGTTGTGTTTTGGCACCTTTCAGTGACTTCATAATATTTTCAAATTCAACTTCGTTGTTTTCCATATCATATGAATCAAATGTAAATGTATTTGACTTATTATCATATGGAAGCTTGGCCTTGAAGGTTGGTGGATATTTACCAACTGGTTTTCCCGTATTAGGATCTTTATCAACTTTTACAATCGGAGTAAATAGCTTTGATACAAATGATTTATTACCATCAAAATCATCTTTAAACCAAGCAAGACGGTTTGCAAATGCATCTTCTACAATTTTATTTTCAATTTCTTTGAGTTTATCGTGGAAAGTTTGAATCTTGGGATTTTCATCCATTCCCCTGAACGACATTGTGAGGTCATATTTTTTGTCTTTATCAGCCGTTGATACACCGTCTTTTGCTTCATATGGCTCACCAAGTCCATATGGAAGATATAGAACAGGTGTTTGAATTGTAAGTTTTTCAGATCCATAATTTACATAAACAGTTTTGGCACCTGATGCAAGTGTTCTCATTTCAGAATAACGAAGTTTGTTAACATCAACATTTTTTGAAAGAAATACCATTGTGATTGTATATATATGTCATTTTCTTATATATGTGTCATTTTTTTCTTTTTTACAATTAAATAAAATAAAAAAATATTTTTAATATGTTTATTATTTAATAGTCATAATCTTCATCAAATTCTATATAGTCATCATATTCGTCATATTCTTCATCATAATAACTTTCATCATCTAATGTTATATATGAAGAAATAGAATCTTCTGTATTATACCCATCATAGTCTTCTTCCATATCTACAATATCATATTCGTTTTTATTTTTATTCAATTCAACAATTCTTGAATATTTTTTAGAAATATTATCATAATGATCATCTATATCATCTGTTTCTTTTTTATTAATAATTGGTTCAGTGTAATAAGATTCAGGTGGATTAAACTTATGACTATAATTATCAACAACATTGTTTTCATAAAAATGTTCATATTCGTTTACATTATTTGATTGAAAATCATTATAATTCTCAATTATCCACTTTTTTCTGATATTCTGAATATCTTCACGATTGATCGGATTACACATATTTACAGTTGTAAAACCATTGAAATATTCATATTCTGGTGTATTTTTGTCAAAATGTAATTGAATGAAATTACGAAATTGTAGCATCTGTAATATTTCTTATAATCTCATTCAAAATTATTTCATTTTTTTCTTTTTCTGCTTGTACAGAATGTTTATATTCAATATATACAGATGATGTATATTCATTTATTCTAATGAACAATGAAATCCTATTTGTTATCTTAGATTCGTAAGTTTCATATTCAACTTTTTCATCTATATCATTGACACATGGAAACATATATGTTGGAATTTTACAATATTTATATGTTAAAACTTCAATATTTTCAATACTATCGCGATCAATAATATCTTTTGTAAATAGAATTTGATTATCGTTATTTGTTTCATATTGATATTGCATTTTATTTTTCTTAAAAATAACCTGATTTGTTTTCTTCCAATTTGAATATTTATTTTTGATTTTTTCAATAATAGTTGGTTTCAAATTTATATCAACAGCAATATCATTTCTTTTGGAAATCAAATATATTTCCATTAAATTGAAATCATTTTCAATAAACTTTTCCAATTGAATCATATTACTATTTCTAATCAGTAAACTATCATTTTTTTATTTTTATAAATACATATTAGAAGTATGGAAGATATATTATTTGTTTCATCTGTTGCATTTTTTTCTTCATTTACTATGATTTATGGAAATTTGGCATCGAATGCTATTGGAAAATCTAATGCTCTTTATGTACAAAATAACCCTATTATTATGTATTTAACAATTTTTTTCTATGTCGTATTTTTAGTCACAACTATTTATAAAGAAAATATCCCCAAACAAATACCCGAAATAATCCTTTTATCATTACTCATATTTTTAATTATATCATTAATCGTTTCATCACATCCTTTAATAGCAATATCATGTGCATTTCTGATGTTAATCATATATATACATTATATACAAAAGCCAACAAAAAAATTAGCTGACTATATTTAAAAAAATGAATCATTGATATTTATAATATGAATATGACAAAATATATTCATAATCAAAATGAAATTCGAAATAAATTCAGGGATTTGCTTCAAAATAATCTAGATTTGGATGAAAATATTGTAACAGATATTGAAATCGGTGTTTTCAATTCAACAATTGATTATGCGAATTCTCTTAATATCCAATTATCATGGAATACACAACTTTTTGTAGATACTTATTTAAATAATGCCAGATCTATTTATTCAAATTTGAAATCAGATAGCTATATTGGTAACAAAAATCTTATCTATCGATTGAAATCAAATGAATTTAAACCTCATGAATTGTCATATATGTCTTGTCAACAAATGTTTCCTGAAAGATGGAAAGAAATCGTTGATAAACAAAAAGAGAAATTGAAAGCAGCTTATGAAGTTAAACAAGTTTCTATGACAGATGCTATTAAATGTGGTAAATGTAAAAATAATAAAATATCTTATTATGAACTACAAATTAGATCTGGTGATGAAAATATGACACAATTCTTCAATTGTATTGTATGTGGTCATAAGTGGAAAAGTTAAAAAAATGATATTTATTATAACTCTTTTTTATTATGTTTTCTTTGAACAAAAAACAACAAAATGCTGTTGATGCAATCGCAAATGGTAGAAATTTATTTTTGACAGGTCCTCCTGGAACAGGAAAATCATATACACTAAAAGAAATTATAACCTATCTAAAAACAAAAAATATCAACTTTAGTGTAACATCTTCAACTGGTTGTTCCGCTGTTCTCATAAATGGTCAAACCATTCATTCTTATTTCTCTCTTGGTATTGGTGATATTAATGTTGATAAAATCATAAAAAAACTTAAAATGTATCCAACAAAATATAAAGAAATATATGAATTGAAATCATTGATAATTGATGAAATAAGTATGATAGATTGTACATTATTTGAAAAAATTTCTGAAATTTTACAAAAAATCAAATCAAATCAAAAACCATTTGGAGATATACAAATTATCATTGTAGGAGATTTCTGTCAACTTTCTCCCGTAAAAGGCGATTATTGTTTTACTTCAAAATTATGGAAAGAATGTCATTTTGAAAATATTGTTCTAGATGAATATATTCGTCAAAAAGAAGATATTGATTTACAAAATATTTTAGCCGAAATAAGATTTGGTAAATGTTCCAAAAAAACATTTTATCAATTAAAAAAATTAAAACATATAGAATATAATAACATAATCCCTACAAAACTATTTTCTCTCGCATCTCATGTTGATCAAATTAATAAACACAATTTTGAAAAGTTCATACCTGTAAATTCAAATATTATACAATGTTATCCTCCTACACTTGAAGAATACTTTACTAATTCTAGTTTTTCTGAAAAAGATATTATGCAATACAATGCAATCTCAAATGATAAAAAAATAAAAACATCTGAATATGTTATTCAATTATATAAAGGTCTCCAGGTTATGGTAACAAGAAATGTTAATATTGAAAAAGGACTTATTAATGGAACAATGGGTACAATTACTTCATTATCTCCATCTTATGTACAAATAAAAGATAAAAATCAAAATATGTTTACAATATATTATCACAAAGATGTTAATGAAAACACTAAAACATATGTTAAATTTATGCCTATCAAATTAGCATATGCTGTTTCAATACATAAATCACAAGGAGCAACACTTGATGCTATAGAAGTTGATGGTGGAACATGTATTTTTGCTCCAGGGCAATTATATACTGCGCTATCACGAGCAAAAAATTTAAATTCTATCAAAATTATTGATTTGGATAAAAATTCATTTATATGTCATAAAAGTGTCAAACAATTTTATAAAGATTTAATAGATGAATAACGACATTACACACTTCTTATTTGAATTTATTTCAAATATAAAATATTGTCATATTATGACAGAAAGTTATGTTGAACACAAAGCAACAGACCATTTATATAACAAAATAAATTCATTATATGATAAATATTTAGAAACATATATTGGAAAATATGGTAGAAAAAAAGCAGAAACCAAAAAACATTTAAATCTAAATGCATATAATGGTAATTTCTATGAATATTTGGAAAATACTATTAAAAAAATTGATAGTATTTATAAAAAACAAGACAATGATTTACAATCCATATTAGACGAAATTAAAGTTGTATTAAATCAAACATTATATATTTTAAAACTTCATTAATTTTTTTTATCTTGCAATGAGTGATAATTTAGATTCTCCATTTAATTTATCTATATGAATATTATTATTTCCATATGTCCCAGCAATACCAGCGTCATCAAATGTTATTTCAAATATTGTATCAGTAACTCCTTCTACCGAAATTGTATCATTTAAAGAAATTGTATTATTATTTATCGTAAAATCTGTTAATGGAAAATATGAATAAAGTACAGTAGTTGTTATAGGTAAAACAATGTTATATCCGTTTTCATCAGTTTTATTATATGTTATATTGATTATTCCTGAGAATAGAGAAATAGAATCTTCTTCTAATGTATTTTCGGGTTGTGATATTAGAGATATATCATAGATTCTACGATATTGATTAGAACTTAAATTTCCTTCATCTACAATATGCTTAAATGGTAAATTTTGAACACTAAAGGCATCGGTTAATATGACATTATTGACATTGCTTGATAATTCATAGTTCCAAAACGCTGTATCTGATACAGAATTATTGATATATTCAATTAATTCATTTGATGTATTACTTACCTCTAGTGTCACTAGATTTGAAGTCACTTCAGAAATAAGTCCGAAAACATTACCGAAACTAGCAGTTGATCCTTCTTGTGCTATTATATAATCCATATCTACAATATCAATACCTGTTACCATCAATTTGCCAGCGACATATAAATCTCCATCGTAGATATTATTGACTACATATTTATTAGATGTTCCTTGATACATTGAATCAAGTGTTCTATTACCAACTTGTTCCCATAACTCATCTCTTACTTCTCCTATATAATTTGACATATTGTTTCTTCTTTCTTCTGTGTAATAGAAATTACTTCCTATCCCTTCTGTTAATAAATCTGTGTTTCTATCTAAGAAATTAACACTATGTAATTGTTGTCCAGAACCAATAAAATTTGTCGCAGTTATATCATCTGTTGCTACTATATTTGAAGATGATATATCATTTGTATATATATTTCCACGAGTTTGAATATTTGATATATTCAAATCACCTTCTCCATGTATTTTACCAGATGAATATACATCGCCAACTACATCTAATGTATACAATGGATCAATTGTACCTATGCCTATTTTTGGTTTATTATTGTCAGATTTTATCATCATTAAAGAATTTGAACTTCCATCTGATTGATATTTCCATGTTGAGAAAACTTCATCGGTTATATCAGTATAATGATCGATTCGTAATGCTGGTCCTTCATAATCATCATGTATAATATGAAGTTTTTCTGCAGTATATTCAACAGTTTCAATAACAGTAGTTTCTCCTAAAACAGTCAAATTACTTGCAGTTATAGTTCCTTTTACAGTTAATTCGGTGTCGTATATATTATTTATAATAAATCTATGTGATGACCCATCTGCGATTTCATCACCGGTTAATTCACTAATGCGTGTACTTATCAAATTCGAAGTTGTTAATATTGAATTACTTGTATAATCCATATTTTCTTCATTCAATATTGAAGCATAATTTGATGTTTCTTGATTTGAAGAATATGATATCCACCCTGATCTTTCATGTGTGAAAAATAAGTTAGACCCTTCTATCATAGTGTTGGTATTCATTTTAGATAAACTGATTTTTTCGATTATTACTGGTGGTTCAGGTTCTTGACCTTCTACTGGAGTGGGTATTTGTACAGTTGTTACTTCTGTTTCACCATTATCACCTACGCCTAAATTAAAGAATTTACCTTCGTCAGAAGTAGGAATACTTAAATTTTTAACTACAACTGGTATTGGATTATTATTCACATCTTTCATTTCAAATCCTGTCGCTCCAGCTGATATACTTTGCACTTCTCCATTTACATTTACCATATTGATAGTATTTCCGGACAAATATAAATCTTTCCATCTGTAATTTGAATTTCCTAAATTGTAAATTTCATTTGATGAAGGTAACAAATCACCTGTAATTATTGTATTTTTTTTAAGTTTTATTTCATCACTGTCAAATAATGCTATTTTTTCGGTGTTTCCTGCTGTTTTTATTCCAATATAAGTTTCATAATACGGATTTCCTCCAATTATCGTGGATGTCGCTCCAATAACTGCCGCATTATATTGATCGTTGTAAAAAATATTATTACAATTATTAGCTACTAATAAAAGATGTGCATCATCTATGGTTGATGAAAAATTGGCTACGCTACCGTAATTAGAAGTTTTGGCAAATAATTTGTATCCGGTTGTAGGAACATAATTACCATAAGACATTCTTGCCCCTAATTCAATAAATTATTATTTTTTTCATATATTCATTATTTTCTCTAAATTACTTATCCTTTCTTTTAATTGATTATTTTCATTTATTAAGAATTTAACACACCCATGTAATGACATATTTATTTGTTCAATATCAATTGATAAACAATCATTTATCTCTTGTGTTTCATTATCATTTTCAATCTTTATCGAAGATGTATTGACATTTTTTGGAAATATTTCCTGTACTTCTTGTGCAATATATCCAAGTTTATATTTATCATTTGAAGTTAAGTTTTTTAAACCATCTTTGAATTTAAACCTTTTTAATGATAATTTATCGATATTTTCATAACATTTTGCATAATCTGCTTCTGTTATATCTTCTTTTATTCTTTCGTCTGAAAATGATGACCAATATGGACTTCCAAATCGTTGATAATTATTTCCATTTGCATTTATTTCAATTTGGGGAGAATTCGTACTTGCATTTGTGAAAAACCCTAGATTACCTGCAAAAGACTGGATTGCATTTTGATCAAATATTTGTGAACTAATTGATGTTTTTATACTAAAAATTAAATTACATCTTCCTGTTGATAGACTCCAACCATCATTTCCATTTTCAAATCTTCCAACTATTTGTATTTGTGATCTACCATATATTTGTGAATTATTGATAACACGAAGTTTTGTAATTGAATCAAATTCATTATTACCTGTTATATCCAGTGTAATAGATGGGTCTTTGCCAATACTACATATACCAGAATTTGTTACAAATTCACAATAACCATTATTATATACCATCTCCACATTTCTTGAATTTATATTACGACTTCCGATTTTGAGAAATGTACCAATATCATTTTCAGAAAACTCTATATATCCGTAATTATTTTCTCGAAATTCTTTTGAACGAAAAACAATACTTGAACTTCCATGTGTTTCATTATAATCCAAAACTATTGATCCAGAATTTGCACTTGCTGACACACTTGTATTTGATATATGAAGAACTCCATTTGGTGTAATATCTTGTACTCCATTACCAATTAATACTTTACTCGAATATGATATATAATCAGTATTATTATTCCAAGGAGATGCAGAAGAATTATTTTCTGATAAATATGAAATAAATTCATTTGATGTTATATAATTATAATTAATAATTTGATTGTTTACATCATTTGATGTTGTTAATCCTAGATTTATTATACTATTGTTGATTTGTTCTGTTAAAATATCTCCCACTGTATTTTCTGACAATGTAGAAACAATATCTATTTCAGCTAAACTTCTATCAATTTCTTGTGATACTACCGCTATCATCGTATTCGATGTTAATGTAGAAACATAATCATATATATTTCCAGCACTTGATAATGTTCCTTCACGAGACATAATATAATCCAAATCAACAATGTCAATCCCTGTTACCATTAATTTACCAGCTACATACAGATCACTTGAATATACATCATTTATAATATATTTATTTGATGTTCCTTGATGGATTTGGTCCAATGTCAATTGCATTACCTGGTTCCATAATTCTTCTCTTACATCATATACATAATTTGACATATTTATTCGTCTTTCATCTGTATAATAATAATTACTACCAAGTCCTTCTGCTAACATATCGGAATTACGATCTTCTAAATTCACTTCGTTTAGATATTGACCATTTCCAATGAAATTTATTGCATTTATATCCCCATCGACATCGATTGTATGTTGCGGATCTTCAATTCCGATACCTATTCTTGGCTTATGATCAACGTTGTTTTTTATCATCATTATCGGATTTGATGTACCCTCTGAATCAAATTTCCATGTTGACATAATCTCATTAGTTACATTAGTGTAATGATCTATTCTCAAAGCTGGGCCATCGTAATCATCGTGTATTATATGCATTTTTTCAGCATTATATTCTGTTGTTTCAACAATAGTAGTTTCCCCAATAACATTTAAATTACTTGTAGTCAATGTCCCCAATATATTTAAATTTGTGTCATATGTGTCATTTATAATAAATCGATGTGATATACCATCAGCTATTTCATCAGCATTTAAATTTGTTATTCTTGTACTTATTTCATTAGATGTATATTCAACAATTTCCCTAGCATAATTAGAAGTTTCTTGATTTGAGGAATATGATACCAATCCTGTTCTTTCCCAAGTAAAAAATAAATTAGAACCCTCAATCATTGTATCTGTATTCATTTGGGAAATATTGATAGTCTCAATTAAATTTTCATTTTGTTTTGCTTCCAAAATAAGTTTGTTATTATCATTTACACTAATACTAACATATTTAGCAAAGGAATCTTCAGATACTGGAATTTTCACATTTTTTACCCTTAAATCCGACATTTTGCCATTTTTTGTTATCAATAAAGAGTTATTATCTGTTTTCAAAGAAATTTGCCCGATTTTTGCTGTATTTCCAGACAAATATAAATCCTTCCATTTTTGAGTTTCACTACCTAAGTCATAACTTTCGTTTATTGTTGGTAAAAAATCACCCGATATATTAGTTGTCTTATTTAAGAATATTTCATTCTCGTTAAATGTCGCTATTTTATCAATAGTACTATTGATTTTACTTCCAATATATGTTTCATATAATGGTCGTGATCCTGTATTAGTTACTGAAGTTCCTAATACACTAGCATTTTTATCATCATTATAAAAATAATTATTACAATTGTTTGCTACAAGTAATAAATATGTTTCATCTAATGTTGATGAAAATTTTGCTACACTCGGATAATTTGAACTTTTTGCAAACAATTTACATCCGTGTATAGCATATGATGTCCCTGCTGACATGTGCTTTTTATTTCATTCAATTATTTTTATTTCAAATTTTTTATCTAATTGGACATACACCTCCTGCACATTCTGCCGAATAGTCAAGATCGTCATCTAGATTAATAGCACCACTTGTAATTGGTACAACTTTTGACAACATATCTCTATATTTTTCTTCAGTAATTTCCTCAAATGGTGCTTGTTGAAATCCATGTTCATTGTGAAGCAAAAATGAACAAGTTTTTACATTATTAGTGTAATTTTCTTTCAACCATTTCTTCATATCTTCAATTTCATTCAATTTATAATAAATTGTACAAGATACTGAATTATCACTCCATTCTGTTTGAAGATGTTTAACAGTTTCAAGTTGGTCAATAACTGTCATGTCCTTTGCGAGTTTAGAACCAATTGGATAACAACAAGGGAATTCTACAATCATAGTATTTTTATCATCTGTTCCATCAAAATTTCTTTGATATTCAATATTATATCCTTTTGATTTACATAGTTTAATAAGTGGGTTATTTGATGCAATTCGAATTCTTCTGATGAAATATTGATAAATTGCTGGATGACATCCTGATGTTACACCAGCTAGAAGAGACAAAGTACCACTTGGTTTGACTGTTGTTATTTTTACAGAACGAGGAAAGTTATTCTTGTCAGAATATTGATTATCATATTCTCTCAAATATTCATATAGAGGACCTAGCCAACTTTTTTGTTCTTCAGAAGATTGCATATATCCTGTAATACCAATTCCCATTCTCATATTTTTATGTACAATATCTTCAGTATCTTTTTGATGACATTTAAGCGAGAGTGAATGTTTACAAATTCTGTACACAATTGTTGCAATTTCTTTCAGTTCATCGTATGATGTGATATTTGATAGATAAATTTCAGATAAGCAACATGTTTCAAAATTTGCAAGAGATTGTTCTGCACATGGGTTATAACCAACTACATCAGGGTCAGGATATTTGTCACCATCCTTAATTCTTCCACATTTTCTTGATAGTTCCAGATTTACTAGTCCATATGGTTCACTTGTCCCATTATATCCATCCCAAAATTCTTGTGGAAGTTTTTCAATATCATCACATACAATAGAATTATTTGACATACATCTCCAATTTGGAATATTGCCAGAACTCCAATTTTTGGCCATCAAATACTCCTTATCGTCACTATCTCCTAGTGCAATCAATGCCGAATTATGTGTTAAATAACCATTACAATAAAACTCGTGATAATTTTTTACTTCAATGTCATATGTATCTACATACTCTGTTTCATTTCCTACATTCATAACTTTTACAGGACAATAAGAAATTTCATCAAAACATTCTTCAAATGTATTTACTGTAATTTTCTTTTTCATATTAAAACCAAGACGATCCTTAATATTTTCATATCTTCTGAAACCATCAAGCATTTTAATAGGAAATGAGTTAATTCCAATTTTATATTTATTGTAAAAATATGAAACATAATCTTTTTTAATCAATACTTCGATACTATGAAGTTTTGAAATAGTGTGATTTGTTACAGCAGTTAGGAGTCCATTATATTTTTTAGTTTCAATACCACAAGAATAACATACATTTTGAATATCTGATACTAGTTTATCTGTGATAACACAATATTCTGATGTATTGTATCCATTACCATCAATAACTCCACCTAGATATGACATTCTGATATTATATGTTCCTTGTGAAATATATTCAGGCACCTTATTTGTCATAACAATATGTTGCATTATATATGAGAAAACATCATGTGATGAAAATGATATGATACAATATTCGTCATTATATTCATTGATTTCCATATAAAAACTGTCATCATCTACCATTTGATAAAAGATATTTTTCATCTTTTCTAGGATTGTATATTCATTTTTATGAAATTTGAATGATACATAGGATAGTTCATCATGAACTTCATATGGTGTTTTTGATTGTAGAAAACCAACAAACCATGCTGTATTTTCATCTAATCCAGGAACAATTACTGAATTACTATAAGGTAGTCTTGTATATCTTCCATCAATTGCATTTCGTGTAGACATCAAATAATCTCCATATTTCAAATCTTTTGCCATTTTCCATTCATATGTTTTTGTTGATGTTAATACTGCCATACGATGATTTGGTGTACATTTGAATTCTCCATCTTGTGTCTTAATCGTGATGATATCTTGTTTTCCTTGAATAAAAACATTTGATACTTCATCATATCCTTTTGATGTAAGTACCATATCACCCACTTTCATATCTTTTATTTGTTTCAAACCTCTTTGAGTATGAACCATGCTATTTCCAGGGAGACATCTTCTTACATTACCTGCAACAACAACTGTTGCGATAATATTTACAATATCAAGACAATCAATAGTTGATAGATTCTTGCCTTTTTTCGCCGAAAGAATTTTTTGAATATTATTAAGACCCTTCACAAGATCTTCTGGTCCACTTGCAATTCCACCAAATCCATGAATCTTAGATCCTGCACTTCTAATTAGTTTTGTCGAATATGTAAATGATTTTCCTTTGATAAAATATGCTTCAAGTACTTTTTCCAAAAGTGATACCCATCCTTCTCTTGAATCAGGGACGATGAAATCAGCATCATTTGTATCTTGTCTAGTAACTGTAATATCAGCATCAATAATTGGAGGAAGTTTTTCTACATATTTTTTCTCAATACTAAATCCAACACCCGTTCCTAGCATCAATACATCGAATATCCACAAAAATGGTTTAATTGGTTCGTCGATTTTAACAAAAGCACAATTTTGCAAACTCATAATTCCAAGTTTATCTACAGTCTTTGTCCCAAGTTGCCAGGCAAATCTTCCAGCTACACTACATTTCAAAGACATCATGTGTTCATATGCTTTCTTTAGTTCATTGTTAGTAAAACCAACACCGAGTTGTGTCTGAGAAGCTTTCAAAATTCTCAAAATAGTGTCACGATATTCTTCTGTATTCTCATTTTCATCAATAATTCTAGCATATGTTCTTTTATAAGTAATATAACCAAGCATCCCCCAAGGTGTTTCTACATCATCTGGAATTTTTGAAATATAACCATCTGTGTTTCTTTTTTCTTGTCGCGATTTTCTATATTCAATATAATGTTTTGCTGTATCAAAGTATTTATGATTCATAAGATTTTTCTCAACAATATTTTGTACTGTTTCAATATGAATTTTGTCTCCACCTGATTTAAATATATCATCATTAATATCTTTTACAAGTACATCCATATTATTACACACAGTTGAAGAATTTGTAAATGCCATGGACAAAACATTTACAATTTTTTTTACATCATATTCCTGCACCGTATTATCTCTCTTAATAATAAAAACTGACATTATCAAAGACACCAACAAAGTATACTTATTCTATATATATTGTATTTATATACTTTTCAAGTATGACACATAATAAAATTATAGAAGACCATTATGATATCATAAGTAAAGAATTTGATGACAGTCGTGTGAGGATATGGCAGAATGTATGTAAATTTATAAAAAATGGATATGGAAAATCATTATTAGATGTTGGTGTCGGTAATGGAAAAAATTCAATTTATGCATCGAATTGTGGTTATCATTGTATAGGTATTGATATTTCAAATAATTTAATTCAAATCTGTAAAAATAAAGGATTAAATGCTTATAAAGTAGATATGTTAGAATTGACTCCAGAATTATTTGGTAAATTTGATGATATTTTATGTATAGCATCATTACACCATCTTGAAAATGTATCAATGCAAATAAATGCTATTATTAATATGATTAATTGTCTAAATGAAAATGGTAGAATTCTTATTTCGGTATGGTCGTTTGAAAAATACGATAATCCAGAAAATATTAAATATAGGGATTTCACATTGGGTCCTAATATTGTTAAATGGAATTCGAAAAATAAAGATTATCAAATTGATAGATTTTATTATATACATAACTTGAAAACTTTCAATGATATGTTCGTTGAAATTCAAAAAAAATATGATATTTCATATGAAATATCATGGGAAAAACAAAATTGGTTTGTTGAAATTAAGAAAAATTGAGAAAATTAAACTGTACATTTATTATCTTTTATATATCTTTTTTTCATTTCGCCATTGCATAATGATACTACATATAATCCTCCATTGGGACCTTGATAGACTTTTCTATCTCCACTTACTCCTTTCACACTTCTTTGTGTTTTTGCTTTATTGGTTTTACCTTTTGTCGACTCTTTATCTTTCATTTATCTATATTATTGGAATAAAAAAAGTTTAATAATTATTTTAATATCAATGATGAATATTCACTTGTTTTACTCTTTATATACATATCTGTTGTATAAATTGATATTGCAATATCTGTAAATATATACACCATCACAAAATCAATTTGGGTTATTGATATACTTACTTGAAAAATTTTTACTATTGCTGAAAATAAATAATAGGTCTGACAAATAGTCTGTGTTTTATAGTAGTTAATATTTCTATTATCTATTATTGTTTTTTCATCCATTATTGTATTTATAATCCAAGGGCTGATAATTTCGTCAGCAAACATCTTTAATGATTGTGTAATAGCTGTAAATATTATTAATAGATTCCATTTTTCCCAAGTATCTATTACAATACCTATAAATTTCACATTTTTGTTTGGTCCAATCTTGAAAAACAAAATTTCATCATTTTCCTTTAAATATATCATATATCCCGTAATAGATAGTAACCACAATCCTAAACATCCAGCTACTTTTCCTTGACAATTAAAAGCCTTACCCATTATAGCTTTAATAAGCTTATTGTTTTATATAAGAAATAAAGAATATATTATACATAACTTATGAAAGATATCGTTAGTTGTAAGCTATCAAATGGGATTGGTAAACAACTCTTTCAAATTGGAGCTGTTATTTATTATTCTAAAAAGTATAATAAATACCCAATATTTCAAAATACAATAAATTCTCTTGTAACAGATAAGGTCGATGTCTTGTCAGATGATATTTTTCAAACAATAAAATTTAAAAATCATTTTGAAAGGGTAGAAAGATCTTTCAATGATCTTCCGGAATATAATGAAAATGTAATGCTCCAAGGTTCGTTTCAAGCATTTCAATATATTACAAAAGAGGTATTTATTGAAATACAACACATGATTTATAATAACGAGGATTATATGTATAAAGCTTATGAAGAATATAATAAAATTAAAAATCATTTCAAAACAGAAAATGATGATGATTTAATCTCAATTCATGTGAGAGCAAGAAATAATACAATAGACGACACATATTACAACAAGGCTTTTAATATAAAAGATATTGATAAACTATATCCGGTTGTTTTTTCTCCGAATATTGATTTATGCAAAAAACAACTAGGATTTATAAAAAACGCATATTTTGTCGACACTGGTAATACTTGTGTAGATTTTATTCTAATGAGTTTTTTTAAAAATAATATTATTGATAATTCATTTTTTGGATGGTGGGCAGCTTTTATCAGCAATTATGATGAAAAAATTGTTATTACACCCTCAATTTGGGAACATTCGGGTGTCGACGATCTTTATCCACCCGGATGGATAATTGTATGAGAATAGCCTTTATGTATTTGATACAAAAATAACAGAATAGCAATTATTATTACTATTGCTACATTGACAATACACAGAACTTACAATATTTGATTCTATACAATCATTACATTCATCTTTAAATTTTTTATGATAAATATATTGCTTATACATTCGGATATAAGTATCTATTTTATTTTTATATATATTTTATATCATTTTTTGATATAAACAAATAGTATTTTCAAATAAGTTTTTGATATATGTTTGAAAAGAGTACATTCCTTATTATTTTTTAGAAATTCATGAAGTTTTTATAAAATTTTAATTTTTTAATGAAATGTACTCAAAATGAAATATATTAAAGAATATTTATATAATATTAGATAACTTTTACATGAAAATCTTATTAAACATTTTATTGCTCCTAACCATTTTTAATAGCAGCATTGAGTTCTCTCCAATTATTTCTTATACAAGATCTCCATCATATTTATCAACTAGAAAACATTTTTTGAAAAATAAAATTAATAATCGAAATATTATTTTGAATATGGTATCAAAAAATAATTTTGAAAACAATACTTATAATGGTACAAATATCTCAAATATTTTCAGGATTACATATAATAATGATTATTTATATGAAAATGATATCAATGAAACAAATAATATTATTTTACGAATTTATATCTATGCGGTTATCAATGTTATGATATTTGAATACATTTTTACATCGTTGCATTGAAAATCAAAAGTCAGAAAAAATAATTATCTTCCATTTTTGTTTCTTTGAAACAAGAAAATGTATTAAAGATTAATAAATATTTAACATATATTATTACATGTCTGAACCATATGTATCATGTCATATCCAAGGTGGGTTAGGAAATCAATTATTCCAAATTGCTATCGCACTCGACTATTCAAAAAAACACAAAAAATCTCTTATCTTTTTTAATGACAAAAATTATCCAAAATCACATGGTTTTCAAAGAAATACATACTGGAAAACACTTTTCAAAAACAAACTAAAAGTTTTTCCTATTGACCAAGTAAATCAATTCAATTTTCAATCTGTTCGTGAAAAACAAGAATTTGTACACAATGATCTACCAAATGTCAATGGAAATGTCATGTTGTTAGGTTATTTTCAATCCTATAAATATTTGTCTAACGAGCTTAGAAAAGAAATGCAAGATCTGGTTTTCAGTAATGCAACATATATGCACACTGCATATGATAGGTATAATCAGATTAAAAAAGAAATGTCTAGTGATAAAGACGATGATTATGTATCTGTTCATGTTAGAAGAACAGATTATGTCATTCTGCAACATTTCCACAGTGTTATAGACCAATCTTATTACGAAAAAGCATATGATATTGTTTGTAACTCACTAGATGAAAAATTGAATAAGAAAAAAATAGTTGTTTTCTCAGACGATATTGAATGGTGTAAAGAAAATTTTAGAATTGGAGAAAATGATATTTATTTTGTTGATGAAAAAAACGAATGTATAGAACTTATTCTTATGACATTTTTTACGCATAATATTTTGGCAAATTCAACTTTCAGTTGGTGGGGCTCTTATTTAAGTAATAGCAAAAATAAAACAGTAATAGCTCCTTCACAATGGTTTCAAAAAGATGGACCAAGTGAATGGAAAGAAATTTATAATCCTGATTGGATTGTTGTGTAAATTACATTGCCATTTATGGTATAAATATGACAAAATATAAAATAAAGTGGAGTAAAAAAGAGTACATTTCATATTATTTTTTTGAATTTGTAAAAAGATTTTATTTTTATAAGATTTTTTATTGAAATGTACTCTTTTTTTGTAATTTTTAAATATATCCTATCCTATATCCTCCATTTCCATCAAATATTATTCTTTTACTCTGAGTTATAACAATGTCTTCGTCTGCAAACACATTTTTTAAACAATTGCACATTTTGACAAAAATACTCTTTTTCTTGACATTATTTTCTGAAATAGGGTTCTTATATCGTAGTGACAATCTCTTCATTTGCTATAGCAATTTTTATAAATATATTCTCATTTTTTAATCATTACAATATAAATTTATTTGTTCGAGAAAAGTAGGAGATGTCTTATTATGAAATAATCAATGGTATAAAATATGATAAAGGTATATTGGATGCTGTTAAAGAATGTATCAAAGGTAGAGGGGATGGAAGAATTTCCCAAGATGATATACATAATGTTATCAAATGTATAACTGATAAAAATAAAATAACAAAAATTGAGTATTTGACTATATTTTACATTTTACAAAATTTTAATTTTACTGAGAAAGCATTAGATATTTTTGCCGAATTTATGTCAAAACAATAATATTTTATTGGATTATATTAGTATAAGATATGGAGCAATTTAAAGGTAGAGGTGGTAGAAGTGGTGGTAGACGATCGAAAAATCAAAACGAAAATAACTCATTAATATCCCCTGGTTTAGGTACAGCACTTGGTGCAGGTGGATTAGCTGCTATGTCGGGATCTGGAAATAATGTCAGATGTCCTCTTGATGACACATCGTTTTTTTGTAGATTAAATAGATTTGTTTCAATACTCTCTATGATAGTTTACATTATTGTCATTATCACAATGTTTGCTTATTTCTCATATATGGCATACAAATTGTTTCTAGATTTTTATAAAATGAAAAAATAAAAATGTCCTTTATGGGAACACTTTCATTTTTTTGAATTTTTGATTTTTGTTTCAAATTTTTAAGATACGACTTTTAAACAGTATTCTTATAAGAATTCTTGTCTTCATCGCTCATTTCCTTCCAGATTGCAGCAGCCTTTGACATTGCTTCCTTAACAGATACATTTGGATCATCTGAACGAATCTCCTTCATCTTGAAGCTTGTGAAGTTGTTATAGGCAGTAGGAGCCCTCTTTGGCTTCTTCTCTCCATTCTCATCGAGCTTCTTTGTCCTCTTAGAAGGCTTAGTCTTTGCTTTCTCATCATCATTCACCTTCTTAAAGACATCGGCAAGAATTGTCTTCAATTCCTTGAGATCATAAACCTTTTCCTCGTCGATGATATTGTTGAACTCGGTCATAACCTTAGTGGTAGTCATTGTTGGATTGTTGATCTTATAAGATGATTGTTTTTATTATATCTTCGATCATTTTTTTCCTAAAATAGTAGAAATTTATTCAAATTTACTTAAAAAGATTAAGACTTAATCTATTTAATAAATAATGAAATTTTATTGGATAAATACAAACGCTTCTGTACATAGAAGATCATTTATGCAAAATCAATTTCAAAACTTACCTTTTCAAAATGAAAGAATAGAAGGTATTACTCCAAAAGACCTAAACAAATTTGTTATCGAAAAACATCAAGAATGTGGAAGTACTGACTTCGAAATTGCTTGTATTTTATCTCATTTAAATGCTATTCAAAAAGGATATGATGAAAAACATGAATATTTTATAGTATGTGAAGATGATATGATTATACCTTTTATTGATATTGAAAAACTTTTAAGTTATATTAAAAATTACGAAAATAAAATCAATGATAAAGTAGAAGTTTTACAATTGTTTACAAGTGGTAGCCCTTATATAATTCAATTATATAATGAATATTTTGTAAAACAGAAAACTTTATTTAAAAAAATTGAAGGTGACATTTATTCAGGAACTGGAATATATTTGGTATCGAGAGAAGGTGCTTCAAAAATTCTTAAGAAATATGTAAAAGACAAAGTGAATAATTCTTATGATTTATCATATAGTTCTTGGGCGGCAGCAGATCATTATATGTATATAGTAGCAAAATCATACATTATTACATATCCTTTCTTCGTTTCAAATACTAATTTTGGAAGTGATATTCATGAAGATCATTGTCAAAACCATAAGATTGCAATCAATATTATTCTTCAAATACAGCAAAAAAATAATCATCTTGATATTCTTATCAAATCTACCAATAATAAAATAATTCAAACATATCTTTATTCTGATCTATATAATCAATTATTTATGATTTTTGCAACAATTGCATATTCCATTAAACATGAATTTGATTTTCTTTTGTATTCTGATATTTCAAAAACTCTTGACAATAATAATAAAACATATTTTAATAATCTTTTGTCCAAAATTAAATACAAAACAACACCACATATTGCTCAAAATGTTCCATTATATGAAGAAAAAGAATTTGCACATATTGAAATACCTATTCAACAAAATAGTTTTAATCTTAAAGGATTATTTCAATCTTTTAAGTATTTTGAAAAAGAATATGAACAAATTATGAAAATAACAGGTATTAACGATGTTCGAACAACCGTTTTTAACGATTTTCAACATGTTTTTGCAAAGCCTTGTATTTCTTTGCATTTTCGACGAAATGAATTAAATTATACTATTTTACCAATTGATTATTATCAAAATGCTATAAAATATTTGGAAAAACATATTGATATACAAAATTATAATATTTTGCTTTTTAGTGAACATATAGATAATGAAAAAGTGGGAAAAATAATTGTTGAATTAAAAAAACAATTTTCTTATGATTTTTTAAAAGTTTCTGATAATATTCCAGATTGGAAACAACTGATGTTGATGAGTTTCTGTAAACATCATATAATTGCTAATAGTACTTTTTCTTGGTGGGGGGCATATATGTGTGAAAATAGTGATAAAATAGTTTGTACTCCATCTAAATGGTTTGATAATGATTTAACAAATCAAAATACTAAAGATTTATATCCAGATTCATGGGTTTCAATCGATTTTTGAAAAATTTAAAATATTTTTTATTCAATTTTGATTGTTCAAAATTTTTAACATTGGTATAACTTCTGGAAAGCAGTTTAAAAACTGTATTAGTTCTTCTCTTGATCTTCTAAATTTCCAACCATTATGTGTCCCAAATGCTGTACCATTAAATACCGTTTCTACTGAAAAATTCTGAGCCTCTTCAAAACTTGGTTTGTAAACATGTAGATTTGCTGTATTTTCAGAAACTTCTGAAAAAAAACTGTCTTCATTAAAATATTCACCATTTGGTAGTAATTTTAAATCATCACATTTTTCCAAAATTTCCAACATTTTACTTTTTCTACGCAACGAAAGCCCTCCATTTCCAACATGTTTGTTATTCCAAGGTGCACCAACATAGTCGTATTGAAGGAAATTATTTATCAAATGTTTGTTTTTCAAACAAATTAATGCATCTGTTTGAAAAATCAAAAATATTTCAGTAGGGATTAAATCGTAAAAATTTTTATCATAGAACAGTAAATTATATTCTTTAGTTGAATATTTTTCAACACCCAGATTTTTCAATAATATTTTTCTCGGAGATAATGTTTTTACAATTTCTTCAACCATTTCTTTGTTCTCATTTCCATGAATAATTAAAAATTGCCATCGATTGTCAAGACCTTGATTGAAATTATTCAACACATATTCCAAACACACATGTTTTCTTGGTTCGACAATAACAGCTGTAAATAGAGTATTTGTCATTTTTATAGTTTATTTAATATCAAAATCTTTTATATATAATTGTTCTTGAATTCTACAATAATTACTATTAAATTCAATTTTGAAATTTGAAAACTAAGAAAAAACATCATTTTTGAAGAGTCATGGAAACGCCATGGGGGGAGAGAGGTGATAAATTTATCATTTTATGGTCTGAAAAAGATATAAAAAGATAAATAAAAAAGTACCATATATGTAGTATATTGATAAAAATGCCATTTCCTTTCACAAAATGTAGTTTTTGTGATTATAGAACTGATGTAAAATGCAATCTAATAAGACACCAAAATGCTAAACATAAAGACAAAATGTTTGAAAATAATGAACTTTCTAAAACTGTACAAAATGTTACCCCAAAAGTACAAAATGTTACCCCAAAAGTACAAAATGTTACCCCAAAAGTACAAAATGTTACCTCAAGTCTTTTATCTTGTTCAAAATGTAATAAAATTTATAAAACTGCAAGGCATTTATATCATCATGAAAAAGTTTGTAATAAAGTTGACAGTCTTACTTGTCCCAAATGTATGATTTCTTTTTCAAACAGACATCATAAATCGAGACATATCAAAGCAGACAAATGCAAAGCAAGAAGTATAATACATGCTCGAACACCGAATATTCAAAACATAACTAATAATAACACAATCAATAATACAACAAATAATAATATACAAAATAATTTTGTTATAAACAACTTTGGATCAGAAAGAATAGATCATATTTCACATGCAGAAATTATGAAAATGTTACAATCTGGTACAAACACTATTCCATTGTATATCAAAAAGAAGCATTTTGATAAAAACTTTCCAGAAAATAATAATATTAAATATTCAAATGATAATAAATGTCAAGTATTGGAAGACAATTCTTGGCAAGAAAAAGATATAGGACTACTGTCTACCAATCTTATGAAAGATAATACTGAAGTTCTTCTCATGTATTGTGACAATAATGAAATACAATTGTTAAATGAAATAAAAGACATTGAAAAGTACGAACATATACGAAATAAATTGTTCATTATCTATAACAAATCTGATAATCAAAGGTATAATGCTGTTCTGTCAAAAATAAAAGAATTGATAAAAAGTTCAAATCTAGAATTTGAAAACTAAGATAAAACATTATTTTTGAAGAGTCATTGAATTTGTCATTTTATAGTGTGATATTTATATTGGTTTAGGGAATCATCTTATATTGATTTCTAATCATATAAATATAAATGTTATTTGTCTTTGTTTATTCGCAATTGTATCAAGTTTTACAACCTTGTTAGTCTCACCAGTATTATCACGGATATAAATATCATCATTATGTATTTTAATATAAGATGAATTAATTTCATCGTGCCATAAAATATAATTTTCACTTGATTCTCCTGCGGAAAGTTGCAATCCATTGAGTTGTACAAATTTGACTACATTAGTTTCTTAAACAGTTCTGATTTCACTATCTTTCTCTTAATCAACTTATTTCTTTGGTAGTATAGAATGGTTCATATTAAATGTTGGAGAAAGACATATAGTAGTGTATGCTATACAAATAATTAGAATTACAATACTGTTCATAATGTAATGAATAATGACTTATTTCTTTTCATTTTTTTAGATATTTTTTAGATATTTTTTATATGAAAAAATGAAGAGTATTATCATAGTTCTCATTTTACTAAAAAATTAAATATAATAATAAGTTAAATGGTAGTATCAAGATCAAGATATAGTAACATTACTTTTGATGAATGTCAACAATGGATAGACAATGGCGGAAGTATAAATCCTATAACTAACGCAATTATTTCCCCAAATTTAACATCTGAAAGATCAATGAATGTTTTGATTTCAAATAATTGTTATAATAATCATAGTCTAACACGACCAGGAAATCCTTACAATCCACAAAATGCGGCACAGAATTCAAGAACATCACCACAGAATTCAAGAACATCACCACAGAATTCAAGAACATCACCACAGAATTCAAGAACATCACCACAGAATTCACCACAGAATTCAAGAACATCACCACAGAATTCACCACAGAATTCAAGAACATCACCACAGAATGACAGAACGTCTCCACCGAATATTAGAATATTACCTCAGAATGCCATAAATCAAGTATCTCCATCAAACTCAAATTTACGAAGACAAACTAATACAGAATATAGAGATAAAAAAGGAAATATCAAAATAGATAAATATGCCGATTTTACAATGTATCAATTAGATAAATGGTGGAATCAAGGAGTAATGGCAAAGAATCAAAAAATTCATTTGAAAAACCCTAACAATCACAGAGTAATAAAAGAAAATAGTGCAATGTATAATCGTCTTTTACAAACAGCGGATACTGTATGTCTTATACCTGTTAATCTAAGATTCGCATATGATAATGGTTATATTTCAAAAGAATCATATGAAATTTTAAAAAGCATTAGAAAGGAAATTGATGAAGATAATTGGACTTACCAGGATATGGTAAATTATTTTAGAGTACCTGAGGTAGGTTATTATAATCAACAGGAAAGATTACAAAAATACCGACAATATATTGCTATATTTAATTCAAGAGAAAGACTCAAAAATTTGACACAAGATGTTCTTGAAATAATTGGAAGTGTTGAAAAAAAATCTTTATCATCAAAAAGTATTGAAACAAATGAAGAAATAAATACATTTTGTCTTGATAAATTTGTGAATATTCGTGACAAGTTTAAAAAATTCAAAAATAAAATGATACGAACTTGCAATGATCACAATAAATGTTCAGCATTATCTGATAATGAAATAAAAAAATTATTGAACACATTCAATAACAACAAAAAAATTGTGTATTTCAATGTTATAAATTATCCTTCAATAATATCATTATTTACGAAATATATGATGCATAAAGATGGTAATGTATTAAACATTTCGGACATGATTGTTGTGAATTTTGAATTTGATGAAAATGGTATTTTACAACGTTCTGATGGATCTGATATGGGTGGTCTCAGTAATCAAATGATTACTAATATTGCAAATGAGCTATTTGATATGAAAATCTTTATAAAACCACAAAACTCAACAAAATATTTTTTGAATCCTGAGTTTGTATTATCAGATGAATATAAGTCTATTTTACAAATTATTATGAATACAAGTCCTATTCCAGCTCATAAAAAAGACATTTTCAATGAAATGATTCAAACCGAAGAAATTTATCATGAATTTTACAATTTTATAGGAAAGTTGATGTCATTCTTTTTAATGAATTCGTTCAAATTACCTCATCATTTATCGTCATTTATGTTGAATTGCATGAAGTATAGACAACATAAAATAAAAGACCATGAGCATGTTCTTTATATGTTAAATGATTTCCCAGATATTTCAAGTTCTGTCTTAAATATGATGAAAACAGATCCAGAAGAGATTGAAACATATGATATTGAATATAATGATTTATATAAAATACAATATAACAAAGAAAATGGTGACAAAGTTACGTCTGAAAATTTTGAACAATATTTTATTGATTTTGCAAAACATTTAAATATGCATAATACAATTCCTGTATCTGAAAATAGAAATCTTGATATTGATATAAGCCAATATTATAAACAGTTTTCTGAAGGATTTAATAACAATTTAAGAAAACTATTTCAACAAACAAATATTTCTTATGTTACTATTGATAAAATGTTGACAAAAGAAGAAATTGATGTTCAAATTCTTCAAAAATTATCTAATAATATATTTACAAATACTTCTTTCACAAGAAATGACAATGCAATTGATATTGATGAATATAACAACAACGGACAGCAATATGCTGAAAAATATCAAAAATATATGGATAACATTCTTCTGAATAAAAACACTGGATTTTCAGAAGAAGAGCATATACACTTTATACAAAAACTGTTAGAATTTTGGACAGGCATTGATTTCTATAGACCTGAAATCAAGTATAGGATGTTAATAGTGATGAATAATACAGTTGGGTATCCTGTATCACATACTTGTTTTCATAGAATTGACTTTCCATTATATGATTCTGAAGAGCAATTCTTTGAAAAACTCAAATACGCGGTTGAAAACTCATATAACAAATTTACAATAGCAGGTGGTGGTAAAAAGACATGTGGTAAAAAGTACAATCGGTACTAGATATTTTTCTTTCTTTCTTTGAAGATGATGAAAATCTAGATCACAAGTATACAAAAGTGAAGAAAATCATAATGAAATATCGTGTTAAACTGTATGATTGTGATTTCGCAGATGATGTGAAATCTATGATAGATAACAATCTTCTTTCGATTGGTAATTCATTCATGAAAATCTACAAAATACAAGAAGCATGTGGCAATTTTCGTAGGAACAAAGAGCTTAATCGGTATAGGACAAAGACATCTTTGATAAGACAAGCTATTGAATTCTACAATAATTACTATTAATTAAATAAATTCAATTTTGAAATTTGAAAACTAAGAAAAAACATCATTTTTGAAGAGTCATGGAAACGCCATGGGGGGAGAGAGGTGATAAATTTATCATTTTATGGTCTGAAAACGATATAAAAAGATAAATAAAAAATACCATATATGTAGTATATTGATAAAAATGCCATTTCCCTTCACCAAATGTCGTTTTTGCGATTATAAAACTGATGTAAAATGCAATCTAATAAGACACCAAAATGCTAAACATAAATACAAAATGTTCGAAAATAACGAATTTTCCAAAATAGGACAAAATGTTATCCCAAATGGACAAAATGTTATCCCAAATGGACAAAATGTTATCCCAAATGGACAAAATGTTATCCCAAATGAACAAAATGTTATCCCAAAAAATTTACAATGTCCAAAATGTAATAAATTGTACAAAACACCAAAACATTTGCATAATCATGAAAAAATTTGTAATAAGGTCGACAGTCTTACTTGTCCAAGATGTATGATTTCTTTTACAAATCGGCATAATAAAAACAGGCATATAAAAGCAGACAAATGCAAAGCAAGAAGTATAATACATGCTCGAAGACCGAATATTCAAAACATTACAAATAATAACACAATCAATAATACAACAAATAATAATATACAAAATAATTTTGTTATAAACAACTTTGGATCAGAAAGAATAGATCATATTTCACATGCAGAAATTATGAAAATGTTACAATCTGGAACTAATACTGTTCCTTTGTATATCAAAAAGAAGCATTTTGATAAAAACTTTCCAGAAAATAATAATATTAAATATTCAAACGATAACAAATGTCAAGTGTTGGAAGACAATTCTTGGCAAGAAAAGGATATAGGTCTACTGTCTACCAATCTTATGAAAGATAATACCGAAGTTCTTCTCATGTATTGTGACAATAATGAAATACAATTGTTGAATGAAATAAAAGACATTGAAAAGTACGAACATATACGAAATAAATTGTTTATTGTCTATAACAAATCTGATAATCAAAGGTATAATGCTGTTCTGTCAAAAATAAAAGAATTGGTAAAGAGTTCGAACCTAGAATTTGAAAACTAAGAAAAATTATTTTTGAAGAGTTATTGATGATGAAATGTGATAAATTTGTCATTTATATTGGTTTAGGGAATCCTCTTATATTGATTTCTAATCATAGAAATTTGTGTATTTTTGACTATACAAAATATACATTATAAATAATAAAATATTTATACATAAACCAATTATACCCGATATAATTAATGATTTATCAAATATAAAATATCCATGTAATAACCATAAAATATTTGTTATTAAAATAAGAATCAACGAATACAATGATAAATCATCTACACTCTTGGTTTTATATGTTTTGTATAATTGCGGAAAAAGTTGAATACAATTTACAATTGGTGCTAAAGTTGCCACAACAAACCGTGTCATTGTATATATTTTTATTAACAAAAAATATTTTTCATATATTATTTAAATAATGTTTCTAAATATACCAGAATAATGAAAAAATAAGAATGTTTGTCAAATAGTCCGAGATTTTTGATCTCTGCTTACTTTTCATTGATTTTAACGAGAATCTTCTTGAGTTTTTTATGATTAGATGCAAAAGTATATTCCAAATACTGTGACTGAAGATTACGCAATTCTTCATTTGCTATCTTATACAATTTCACCTTTTACATCTAAATCTCTGGACAATATGTCAATGAGATTTGTTCCATCGGTGTGTTTTGTATCGTGTTATTTAGTTTTTTAAGAAACAGTTTTAAATGGTAAAACGATGTGTTTCTTTTGTTTAGGTTTATCACTTTGTTTGTTTCTAATTACTGTTTCAAAGTTATTCGGCATATTATTTAAAACCACAATTTTATGACGATGATTATGATTAACCTTTCTATTCTTTGAAAAAATGATATAATATTTGATTTTAGATACTACTAGCATAATGTCAAAAATATTTTTGAATGTTCCATTTGAAAAGAAAGATGATGCAAAAAACCTTGGTGCAAAATTTGATTGGGATAAAAAAATGTGGTATGCTAATAATACAAATAAAAATAAATTGCTTCAAAAATTTCAAAAATATAATCCACTTGATCATATAATTGGTGAAAATAGAGAGTTTAATGGTTCCAATTTATTTATAGATTTAATTCCTACAACATCGTGGTTTAATAATGTAAGAAGTTGTATATATAATGAAGATTGGTTAAGAATAAAAAAATATATATATGAAAGAGTTAATTATAAATGCGAATGTTGTGGTTTATATTGTAAAAATAGAATAGAATATCATGATGAAGATTTAGATAAGAATAGTGATGAAGAAGATAGTGATGAAGAAATTAATGATTATTTGTTGGAATTAAAAAGCAATAATGAATTTAATAAAAATGAAGAATTAAAAAAATGGAATACTATACAACTTGAAGCTCACGAACGATGGTCATACGACGATAAAACTAATATACAAAAATTAGAAAGAATTATAGCATTATGTCATAGATGTCATTCAGTAACTCATTCAGGTTTAACAGGATTAAGAGGTTTATCTAATCAAGCAGATAAACATCTAATGAAAGTTAATAAATGGAATAAAGAACAAGTATTAAATCATCATAAAGAACAAAAAAATATATGGATAGAACGAAATAAAATTAAATGGAATATTGATTTAAGTATTATTACTAATTCTGGTATTCAATTAAAAGAAAGTTTAGAAAATAATAAGGGAAAAGAAGATGTGAAAAATGATGAATAATATTATATTTCCAAAAGACCAAATATTGATAGCGTGGAAAAAAATGATTATGTTTTAAACTCTTGACTAAAAAAAGATGGGTCTTTTTTCAACATAAAAATGTAGGGTATATTTTGTTTAAGATATGTCTCACTGAAATATCCGAAAAAACATTTATGGAGACAAGATTTCAGAAGAATTGAAAAAAATAATTAAATCAAACCATTTAACAAAAGGATTTTTCATCGATGATGTCACAATCAGACATATGGCGTCTTTGTACTTAGACATGTCAATGAGATTGATGATTATAAATTTGTGAGGAAAATTAAATAATCGGAAAAAATGAAAAAATGATTTGAAAATATTCATAGCCTATATACACTACAAAAAATACGAAATATGGAGAATGACACTGTCACAGTCGCAAATACCAACAAGACCATGTTGTCAAGACCCCTGTCGGAAAGTGAGTATCTGCCACTTTGGAGCATTCTCCCTGACCCACGCGGGACCGAAGATGTGATGTCTAAAGCGAGTGCCAGCCTGAAGTCATCTTTAAAAATTGTTACGGACGAAGACGGAGAGGTGGTATTACGAATTAACAGTAAGACGGAGTGGTGGTATTACAAATTAGAAGTAAGAGAAGGATGTCCAGGATGGTCAGATGACAGCGAGTATACAAGTAATAGTTTCGATAGTTTTGAAAAATGTTACAGATCTTATTTAGATTTTAAACCATATAAACATTGGAAACATTTGCGATATATAGAGACAGAATATATAGTATATGTAAAAGATGGTGCTGAGAGGAAAAACGAAGTATTTAATGGAATGATAAGTTATGATAATTCTGAAAAAGATTTAGGTATATCTGAACACCATTTCGATGCATTAATTTCAAAAATCGAAAAAGAAAGGAAGTAAACAAAAAATAAGGGTATTAACTATCTATTAATTAAAGGATAAGTGTTCTGGTGTTTTTATTGCCTTTGAAACTTTCATAATTTTTGTGATTTGTTCTTTCAATTGAATATTTTCTTTCAAATTTTTTTGTGCTCTTGTTCGAGTGTTGTCTGATCAAAAAACCGATAAGAAGAGAAAAGTACATCGCAAAACAAATTTAAGAATTTAAATTCATAATAATGTAAAGTGTCCGATTTACTTGAATTTTTTTGGTAGTATAGAATGATTCAATGATTCATATTAAATGTAGGAGAAAGACATATAGTAGTGTATGCTATAAAAATAATTAGAATTAGAACACTGTCCATAATTTGTAATATAAAATGTAATGAATTCAAAAAACTTATTTCTATTCATTTTTTTTGATATATTCTTTATTTATTGTTTTTTAAATTTAAAGTTTTTTAATAAGAGTTTTCCTTTTGATATTCTCTACTTTACCGTATAGTTTCTTAGTGTAGGGATTTTTTTTGTTTTTCGCTATGTTTTGTAGTTTTTCCATAGTATAATTTCCCAACACTTTGATGTATTTCTTTTTGTTAATACATTTGTTACCTGAAGTATTCATTGGACTGTTATATAACTGTTCTCTGACTTTTTCACTTAAAGAATTAAATAATAAAAAATGCTCTTTAGAACATCTTTTATTGGTTTTTACTTTTTTGTTGTTTTTGTTTGAACTTTTTAAGCAGAGCTTTTATAAGAACTCTTCTCTTCATCGCTCATATCCTTCCAGATTGCCGCAGCCCGAGACATTGCTTCCTTGACAGGAACATTTGGATCATTTGTGCGAATTTCCTTCATCTTGAAGCTTGTGAAGTTGTTATATGCAGTAGGAGCCCTCTTTGGCTTCTTCTCTCCATTCTCGTCAACCTTCTTGGTCTTCTTGGAAGACTTTAAGCCTTTTTCTTCGTCACTCACCTTCTTATAAGCATCTGTGAGAATTGTCTTCAATTCCTTCAGATCGTATACCTTTTCCTCATCGATGATGTTCTTAAATTCAGCCATAACCTTGGTAGTAGTCATTTCTTTCGAAGTGTTTCAATTGATCTTATATACTCGTTATATGATAGTTGTTTTTAAGTAAGTTATCAATCATTTTTTTCCTAAATTCATCAAAAATCGATAAAATTTATTTCAATTTTAATTGATATGATAAATCATTGTGATTTAAATTAAATCTTTTTACAGATTTGTCACTGAAATGAAAATTGTCATTAACGTCTCCAATATGAAAGTAGTCACCGTATCTTTTTTTTAAAGATTCGTGATTGCAAAAAGGGGCATAAATATATGTATAACCATATATTTGTTTTGCTATATTATTATATTCATCTTCACTACAATATGTTCGCGCTTCTCCTATATAAAAATCTCCCTTTTTTCTCAATTTAAAACAATCGATTGGACCAAAATGCCAATGAGTTTGTCCTTTGAACGAATATTCATATCCATATTTTTCAAATTCATCTTTTATTCCATACAGTTTTTTCCATTCTTCTTCCACAAATCCTATATCTATATCTTCATCCCAAGGAATTATCCCTCCGTGTCTTACTAAACCAAGTGATGTTCCAGCAACTGCAACATATTTTATACCTTTTTCTTCAAATATTTTATTCAATATACTCATTTTATCATAATGTTCTGTTGAATAACTCATCTTAGGAATTATATGTTTATATTTACAATAGTTTTCACTCTTTTCGTAATAAGGTAATATTTTTTTTTTACAAATAAATCTTATGAGTAATGGATTTGTTGTTTCTGCATTCTCATCTGGTGAAAAATAATCTTCCTTGCAATATAAAACATCGCAATCATTACTAGTTGCTAAATTTTCTAAAATTTCAATATTATATAACCATCTTTTATGTGTAGATGAACAAGATTTGTCTTTAACATCGTATACACTTTTTGATTGTAACTCTTTGTCATTTATTGAACGAACTTCAATACATATTAAGCCACCTGGTTTCAAATTATGTAAAGCATTTATGAAAATATCTTTAGATATATCATAAGGTAACGCGTGTAAAAACCATCTCATATAAATTATATCAAACAGTGTTTGTAATTCATACTTTTTTAATACATCAAGTACATCTTTTTTTATAAATTTACATAATTTATCATTAATATTTTCTTCATTTAAGACTCCATTAACATCAATACCATAACATAAGTTTTTCTTTCTACTAAAAAATATTGTATCACGACAATTACCAGAACCTAAATCTGCAATTTTCAAATATACATTATTATCATTATATTTTTCAATATAGTTTGTGTAAACAAAATACGAAAAACTACTTGGTTTTGAAATTTGTGGATTTCCTGTTTTGTAAAATTTATCCCAAAAATCTTTATTTAGATTTCTCATATATACATATTAATAAGATATTTATATATAATAAGATTATTTACAAAATACAAATATTATTCCACAATTTTGACTCCTTTTTATATGATGTAAATACATTCAATGATCATTTTGATATACCGTCCATACTACAAATGATATATTTATCAACATTAAAATAGAATTTATTATGAAAACAATGTCTTTATATCGTTTGAGTTTATTTTGAACGAAATCGTTTTGTATTTTTTCACTATCATATGGTATAAAAATATCCTGTATGATTCCTTTTTGATAACTGTAACTTGATGTTATGATATCTGACAAATAATTACTATGTGCTATTACACCATATATATTACATTTCTTTTTATTCAAATGATTATACATTTTTGTATCCAAAATTGTTCTGTAAAAACCACCTAAGTTCTTTTGTGATATACATCGATGTTGATAACATTTACACTGTATTAGAAGTATATCATTATTTTTCAATTTAGCCACAATATCTATCCCTGTATCTAACAAAACTTTGAAACGAATATTTGATTGACTTGTTTGATACCTTTTTTTTATATTCATTTTATCGTCATCTACGATGATAGATGATTCCAAAAATAATCTATATGGAACATTTTTCCATAAATATGCCTCTTTCACATTATAAAATTTGTGCAAAATACTTAAAACATATTCTTCATAATAATATCCTTTGACATAGTTATAATCTATATATTTGATATTTTCCAATAAAGTCATAAACATATTTTATCAAAAAAGTATCATTTTTTTATATCATTGACTTCATTAGTGTTATTTCCTTTTCCTGTGTTTCAATAATATCTTTTGCCAATTTTTTTAATTGTTGATTGTTTGTTTTTGCATATATTTTATGAGATGTTGTTAAAGCAGTAGAATGATGGCTTATCATTCTTTTTAACCATTGTTTATCATCTACCAAAATTTGATTTCGCATTATTAATGATATTATAAGTGATAATGATATTCCTGTAAAAAATGTATATATATTGAAATATCCCATTGAAAGATAATGTACTATTTCATGTGCCCATATCATATTTGAAGCCATCAATAAACCACCATAAAATAGTGTTAAAGATAAATAAAGGTCTGATATTCTATAGGCTAAAACATTCATTGGATTGAAACACATCCCTACTATCACCATTACGACAAACATTACCAATTGATTCATAATCTTTATCTCTACTTGTAACAATTAATTATTTTTCTAACTCATAAATTAAAAAAATGACCCTTTTCTCAATCTCAAGTAATTCAAGTTATGTTGGCAGAAAAAGCAATCATTTTCAAACAACTATATAATGAATGGTTTGAACAAACAACAATTGACTATAATTATTTTGTTAACAAATATTTTCACGATATTAAGTTTGCATTCGAATACGATATTAACGGTTTGAAAAAATATGATAAAGAAGTTCAAATCGGTTTCATTATAGCATATGACCAACTTTCAAAAACATTTTGTGAAAAACACGATATTAATGACATTTCATATTCACAAATATATTCTAAAATTGCAGAAAAGATGTCAATAACATTTTTATACGATGATTCTTATAAACATTATGATCTAAATGTACAAGATTGGTATTATATTCTTATGCCATTTGTACATCTAGATTCAAAATCTAATCTCAAAACAGGTTTAGAAATTATGAAACTGATGTATCATAACCCATATATTTCGCAAAAGGATAAAAATATATGTAAAAAATTTATTTCAGATGTTGGAAAACCGGAAAAAGTATGTTGTTTTTCATAAGTCTAGGAAACACATGGGGTAGAGAG
>Ga0222718_10000498_pt1 | contig 40141 bp, 56 predicted proteins | sample C33_27DmetaG_FD_165045 | JGI IMG/M metagenome (GOLD analysis project Ga0222718, IMG submission 165045) | Estuarine water microbial communities from San Francisco Bay, California, United States - C33_27D | ecosystem: Environmental > Aquatic > Marine > Unclassified | place: USA: California...
AGGTCGCTTTGGAGGCGGAGGACCTGACCCAGCGGAAGTAGCGGCCTTTAATGCAGAAGTACAAAGACAAGAACAAGAAAAGGCTCGCGCGGCAGCTCAGGCTAGACAGGCTAACGAGCTTCTAACTAGGGCGGGAGAAGTTAAACTATCCAGTATAGGTCAACAAGGTGCTGGACAAAGTAGAGCCCTTGATAGAATCGTAGCTGGTTTTAGAAGCTCATTATTATAAGGAGGCCTTAGATGCCAAGACGTACAGATTTACTAGTAGATCAGGTTAGGCGAGCCACCGATAACGAAGACGTGAGCACAACAACCGGAATCTCTAACGAGGAAATAGTTCAATATTTAAATGACGCTCAAGACAAACTCCAGGCCTTGATTACTCAACAACACCCTGACGTATTCACGGTTGAAAGTACTATCGATCTAGTGGCTAATACCGAGCAGTACGACTTACCTACGGATATCTATTTAGATAATAGAATTAGCTTTGTAGAGTTTAAATACGGGGGAGGATCTGGAGATTATTTTAAATTACGTCAACGTCCTATAGATTATCGATATACAGTAACTAACGGAGATCCAGAATACTATATAAGACGTGGTGGAAAAATTTTAGTTAACCCCATTCCAAATGTCGCTACTACAGACGGTATTCGGATTACATATCAAAAGAAGCTTAAGGACCTAGATATTCGACGAGGGAAGATTACTAGCGCTAGTCTAACTAGCACGACCTTAAATAGTTTCACATTAAATCTAACATCTAGTCTGAATAAAGATAGTAATCTACAGGAAAATGGTGAGGCTGTGTTTAATAGTGTAGATTATATCTCCGTAGTAGATAAGGATGGCGGAGTAGTTTTAGAAAAAATACCTATTGATTCATACGTAGAGAGTACTGGGGTACTTACAGTAAGTTCTGGATTTACTACCTCTGTGTTGGCCGCGACTTTTGTGGATAAGTATATAGTTTCCGGACATACCGCCACATCCCACACAGAACTCCCAGACATGTGTGAGAGATTTTTAATTTCTTACGCGGCCTGGAAGCTCCTTAAAAGAGACGCCTCCGTTGAATCAGACGAACAAGAGAACGAATTAGTATCAATGGGACGTGACATAGTAGCTGCGTTCGCAATCATCGATGATGATATAGATGATATTCCAATAACTCACTCAGAATGGTTAATATAATGGCTAAATATGTTCATCCCAGGTATGACATAATCAAGGGCCTGGATTTAAAAAATAACGAAGTTAACCGTAAACCGGAAAGTGCCTCTGATACACGTAACGTTCAGAAGGTCATTACTGGTGATAGGCAGTCTATTGAGAGACGTAAGGGCTACAAAATGATGGCGGCCGATGGGGAGGCCTATGGAATTACGGTATATGATAAGATCGACTCTACCACAGGGGCCATTGCAGAAGAATTAGTTAGAGTAAGTAATGTAGCTCATAAATTAACGGAGTCTTCAATAACTATCAGTTATACGGGAAGTGCTGGAAGTATAGCTCTTAATATATCTGCAGTAACTGGAGATAAAATTGAGCTAACGATAGTTGAGGACGGTGTTACTACAGCTACTATAGATTTAGGTAAGGGCTTTGATGAGTCTTCTACTGTGACTATGGCAAATCTTAAGACTACTATAGACGCACTATCAGACTTTAGTATGACTATAGCCGGGGACACTTCTGTTCCGGCAGCCTCTTTAGAGTTCCAAACAGCAACTGCTATTACAGCATCCGTCGCAGCTACGGTTAAATACTGGTATTGGACAGCTATTAATACTACACAAGCTACCCCCCTTTCCGGTAATACTGCTAATAAAAACGACGTTGAATTTGAGAACGCCACCTTTGCTAACTTTAACGGTAACTTATATATCTCGAACGGGTATGATCCACTACAAAAATATGACGGCCAGAACATATATAATGCAGGCCTCCCTGCGGGAACTCAACCAACTGCGGCCACTGCCTCCGGATCTCTCACTGGAGATTTTAAATACAAAATATTACATGAGCAAGTAGATAATGCGGGCAATACTATACAGAGTGCTATATCAGCTGAGTCAGCTACCGTGAGTCCAGCTACTAACAGTGTAGATGTCACGGTAACTAATATTGAAGACGGTACTGGATATAATACTAATGGAGCTGTTGCGGACGGTAATCAGACTGTCGCGGTTTCTGGAGGTACAGTCACTCTAACTGTAGACAATGGGGCCTCTGGAGATCAAACATTTAATGCGGGAGACACGGCCTTTTTATTAAATAGAAGTACTAGTGCATACACTGCATATGCCGTAGCTTCGGTGACTACAACCACAATAGTTTTAACAAGTTCAGAAACTATACAAGTTAATGACAACGATCCTATTTCTAATAATCTAAAGATTAAGATATATAGAACTAAAAACGGTGGTAGTGATTTCTTTTTAGTTGAGACTATTCCTAACGACTTTAGTGGTACTACTCAAGTATATAATGATACTACTACAGATGCTAATTTAGGTGCTCAATTTATAGATCCGGTTAAAACTCCCGGACTACCTCCTCAAGGCCGCTATGTTACGGTATTCCAAAACCAGTTGGTGATTGCGGGAGATCTAACTAAGGTTAATCGATACTACTGGTCTGATATAGGTAATGCCAATAACATTGAATCGTTTCCTGCGGCCTCTAACGGTAAGGACGTATTAGTTCGTTTTGGAGGAAAGATTACAGGCCTGGGGTCTATTAGTGATACTTTGATAGTATTTAAAGATAGATCTATGTCCTATGAGACTGGAGACTTTGCCGGGGACGACGTTCGAAGTGATGTCATTACATCTGGCGACATAGGATGTGTGGCACACGCTACAATACAAGACGTATCTGGATCCTTGTTCTTTCTTAATAAGAGAGGAGTTTATGCTATCACAGGTGGGGGCTTACCTCAATTAGTATCGGACGATATATCTCCAGTATTCTCCAAGACCTTAACTGATACAGACGAGATAATAAAGTTCAAAAGGGCTCAGGCGGTTAACTTTGCTGAAAAGCAACAATATATTCTATGGCTGCCTACAGAAACTACTAACGTGGATGTGTATGCTAACACTAATTCTAACATCTACACATTCGACTATTTCAATAATGAGTGGTTTAGATGGGATAACATGAATCTACATAGCGGCCTAACTATATTAGATGACGAATTATGGTGGGTAGAGCGTAGATTTTCAAGTATCAACGGAGACGTAGATTTTAATCTATATAGGCAGAGTAATACTAACTTCGAGCATGATTATGCAGATCACACCTCTATTATCCCTTGGAGATATGTATCTGGTTGGGTAGATCTCGATAATGCTGATACTTGGAAGAAATTTTTAAGGGTTAGATTTAGTTCTTTTCCCGACCCTGATTTTGAAGAGACTACAGGATTTAATATTACTTGTAGTACTGAAATTGATTATATTCGAGGGTCTTCGCACACGAGTGGTGTTTTAGTTAATTTTGCTAACCAGGGGTCTGGTTGGGGAGTTGACGGATGGGGAACCTTTGCTTGGGGAGGATTTAGAGATCAACTATTTGTAAGTAAATTAAGAACAGGTAAAGCTAGATCTCTGAGAATAGTTCTTGAAAACGAAGAACTCAACACTAACGTACTTTTATCTGGATGGGCTCTTGAGATAGCAGCGGCCTACAAACCTAGGACGAGGTTATAACCGTGAGATTTAGAACCCTACAGCCCTATAGAGGGCGAAATGAGAGAGATCTTAATGAGTATCTAGTAGTTACTCTTCCTAAGGTCATGAGGGAATTAGATGTAGGCCTTCGTAATCTAGATATTGAGCAGAACACTAACTCATTTATTAAAGTTGATTTAGTTATAGCTGCAACTACTGAAGTTAGTATTGTTAATGAGATTCGAGATTCTGCAGGTAATAAGCTTATACCCACTAAGTGGGCTGTGTTAGACAAGGTATGTACCGGCACTTCAGATATTGCTAGAGGAGATACATCTTGGACTACTGATCTATTATATTTAGTTAATCGTGGTGGAACTAGTGCCACTGTAAAAGTTATTTTTTGGAAATAGGAGATATATTATGGCTGACGGAGAATTCACACCAAGAACTCCAGAGGAACGTGAACAAGATTTTCAGCGCCGCTTAGGTCAGTTGAGAGAAGAGCGTGCTATTGACGTAGCTGAGGGACGTGCTCGCGGAGAGGAATTATTCGGAGAGGGGACATTAGGTAGAGTCGAGACAGGTAGGCCTGCTGAAACTCAACAACTCATCCAAGAGCGTCGTGCTGGATTGGGGGGTTTGACTTCTCAGGAACAAACGGTAGCTCGAGAGAGAGCTCTTCAAGGAGTCACTGAGCAATCTCAAACAGAACTCGCTAGGGTTAGAGGCATACTAGGTCGGCAGGGTGGTCAGTTAGACGATCCTTCTGCGGTAGCTCAACAGAGAGCTGTATTAGAAAGATCTCTTAGAGAGCGCGGTAATGTGGAGAGAGATTTACTCCTAGCGGACGTGGCCTTAAGAGAGCAAAGACGAGGAGCCTTAGAGGGACTAACTGGACAAGCACAAGCGGCTGACCTAACTAGAGCTCAGATAAATGCAGAGCGTAGGCAGCGTGAATTATCCGGACAACTTCAAACTGAATTTGGTATTGCTGGCCTAGGATCTCAGGAACGCTTCGGTCTAAGACAACTTCAGGAATCGGAAGAGCAGGCTGAGTCTGCAAGAGCTCTTCAACAAGAGTCTTTGAGACTACAAGAGAAATCTATAGATAAACCGACTCCCGCGGCACCTAAAAGTGGAGGTAAGATTATTTGCGGAGAGTTAAACAGACAAGGTCTATTATCAGACCGTATCTATACAGGAGATCTGGCCTACGCACAGAACATATCGACAGATACTAGGGACGGCTACATATTCTGGTCTAAGTATTACGTAAGACTCATGCAAAAATCCAAACTATTCACATACTTCATCCTACCGTTCGCACACGGTTGGGCGACAGAGATGGCCCACAAAGCCGGTTATACAAAATCTGGCAGTTTGATGGGTAAAGTGCTAAGTTGGACCGGAGAGCCTGTGTGTAACTTAATAGGTAAGATACGAAGATTCTTTAATTACGAACCCGATATTTACGGTGAGGAGATGATTAATGGCTAATTTAGGTGGATTTGGTGACTTATTTCGCCAAGCAATGCAAAATAGAGTTCAAAATATACCTCAACCTCAACAAAACATGGAGGGTGTGGTTCCTGAAGACGAACGACGTAGGATGTTAGACGAGTTATTAAAATCCCAACAAGCGGCTCCTACTCCAGCCCCAGCTCCAGTTCAAGCCCCTACAACTACTGTAGACTTACAGCAGGCCGCTTCTCAAGCTAATTTAGAAGCATTAGACGCTAGTCGGGCTGCTGTAGAGTTAGAGAGTAAGGCTGCTGGTGATCGGGCTCAGCAACAGAGTCAGCAGTTATTACAGAATGCGGCCGAAGTTACTCAAGAAGCGGGAGGGCCTCAAGTAGTTCAAGCTCAGGTCTCCCAAGGTTTAAGTCAAGCTGTAGGTGAGGACGTGAGTCCTGAAGAAGCTCAAGGTGCAGTACCTCTTATGAAGGAACTACTCGCCGACCTAGATGAAAGTCGCGCAGGTATTAAATCCGAACTAAGTAAAAAACTCGAAACAGGCAGTACTCAAGGCCTTAGTAAGCAAGAGAAGATAGCTGTGGGTCTACTAATGATTTTGCCTGCAATTGCAGGTGCTATCATTAAAGGAAAGCAGGGTTTGGGAGCCGGTTTGCAGGCCTCAGGTCAGGGATTATTAGCGCTCAATAAGGGAGCTCAACAACAACAGCTTAGGGCCGAAGAATCTCAACAAGCTGAGAGTAAGCGTAGAACAGGGTTGAGAAAAGAACTATTAGACATCGATCTACAAAGAGTTAAAATAGCTGACGCACTACAAGCTAGGGAAGAGGCTCCTCTACAAGACGCAGTAGGTGAGGACTTAGCTAAGGAGATTAGAGCTGAAAACAACGGTAAGCCTTTAAATGAAGCTCAATCCAAGAACGTACTATTTGGCGCTAGAATGCAGGAATCTGGTAACACATTGAACGATATAGAGAAAACGTTAGATGTAAATGATCCAGCTACTGCGGCTCAACTAGCTCGTATAGAACTCCCATTCACAGAGGCTGCTTTACAGGCTCCTAATGTGTTAAGGTCTCCTGAGATCCAGAAGTTCTTACAGGCTCAGAGAGATTTTACTAATGCTGTATTAAGGAAGGAATCTGGTGCAGTTATTTCGGAACAGGAATTTGATAATGCCAGAAAACAGTATTTCCCTAACATAGGAGACAGTCCTGAAGTTATAGCACAAAAAAGAAAAAATAGAAGTGTCGCCTTAGAAGGTATGAAAGCTACTAGTGGGATTAGTTCTAAGATGTTCGATAAGATCCTTAAGAAAGCAGATCAACCTGAAGAAAAGGTTTCTAAAGAATCCCCCGAAGACGATTTTCGCAGTATGTCAGACGAAGAATTACGAAGAATATTAGGAGAATAATAACATGGCCTCGAGAAAAGAACAAGCTAGAAAAGAACTAGCGCGACGTGAGCTAGAGAGACGTCAAGCAGAATCCGAACAAGGATCCACGTTAGAGCAAGCTAAGGCCTTTGGATTAGGTGCCGCTCAAGGGGCTACATTAGGATTTGCCGACGAGGTTGCTGCAGGAGCCGCGGCCGTAAAAGACGTAGTAACTGGAGAGAAGTCATTCGGACAGGCCTACGATGATAGATTAAAATCTGTGCGAGGAACTTTCGAGGAAGCTGAGGCATCTCAACCCGGAGCATTTCTAACAGGAGACGTGGGAGCCTCTATCGCTACTGCACTATTACCCATTCCTGGAGCTAAAGTTGCGGCTGGCGCTAAGGCTGGTCGTTTGGCGACTTTAGGTAAGGGCGCTGGGATTGGTGCTGGGATTGGTGCTGTAGAAGGTGCTGGTCGATCAGAGGAGGGAGTTATATCGGGAGCCTTAACTGGAGCTGCTCTAGGAGCTGGCGGGGGTGCTGTTAGTGGTGCATTAAGTGCTGCTGCAACTAAAGCCCTAACTAAAGGAGCTAAGGCTGCTAAATTAGGGGCCTCAGCAAAACAATTGGAAAGGCGTCTAGGAGATAAAGCTACTTCTCGTATTGAAAAGTCTTTAGATAAGTTGGATGATCTTGGGATCGTATCCGATGCTGATTTTGTTGCGTCCAGATCAGGAGCGCTACCTATAGAATCTCTCGAGGCCATAGAACAGAGGGCTGCTGGAGTTCGATCTCAGAAAATCGCTCGGATAAACGATATAGTAGACGAGTATAAAGCTACCAATCCCGACAAAGTTTTCTCTGCACAAGAGATCGGCCTAGATGATTTGAAGAGTCGACTAGGATCCATGTCTAACACAGCTAACGCGTTAGACCCTAGTACATCTAAAGCTGCTGGTCTAATTAACGATATAGAAGATTCTCTACGTCAGGGTAAGTTAGACATCGATACTTTAAAGGATCTTAAGATTGACGTTGATGATCTAGCTGAGGATTTATTTTTCCGTAAAGCTATAGGTCGACGTAAAGGTAAACTTATAAACGAAGCTAGAATACAACTTAAAGATACTTTAAATAATGTATTAGGTAAAGAATATGCAGACGTCAATTTAGACTTATCTGCTATACATACTTTAGAAGGATCGCTATCTCCTGCACTAGGCCGGGCTACCAAATCAACGGGGCTTAAAGAGGCAGGTGGATTACTAGATCCATTGGCCGAAAGCCTCCAAAAACAAGGAGTGTTAGGAACTGTTGGTCAGGCTGCGGGTAGTGCGGCTGGAGGTTTGACACGAGGAATTCAGTCTGCTATCGATGTAGCAGCACCACTAGTACCGGCACCTGTTGCTGGAGCACTGGTTAGTGGGCCCACTCAAGGGGCGCCTAGTGCTAATCTAGATCCTACAATACCTGAAGATAGGTTATTGATCAAAGACCGCATCATAAAGAAACGCGCTAGAGGTGAGTTAGACAGTCGTGAGGCAGCAAAAAGACTTCAGAGACTAAACCAACTTCAGGAGGCCTCGGGGGATGATTCCATTATATCTCCACCTCCCGCCCCAGCACAACCTAACCTAGGAACTCTAGACAATATTTTAGGAAGATAATGATATGGATAAATCTCGAATAGAACAGCACATAGTAGATATACGAGCAGAGTTAGCCGCTCAACATCAGTGCCTTAAAGAACACATGCGCCGAACGGAGATATCCGAACGACGCTTATTATTGATGGAAGATACTATAGTAGACCTCACAGTAACGATTTGGTTCGCTAAAGGAGCCATTGCCCTCTTTAGTTTCTTATCGTGTGTTGGAGGTATGATGCTGACGTTAAAGCAGTTTCTCTAAGTAAAAACCACAATCCCATCCGCTCGATACTAATAATGCGGGCCTGGGGGTCTGCGGGCACTGGAACTAAAGATATCTCTAAAATATCGGCATCCAGTGTCATTCCAGAAACAGCATTCGTCATAGGAATATATCCTATAGATACATAGGCCAGGTATTTGTTTAGTACTAGGTTTAGTATATTATTATGATTTTCGAAATTCAACTCAGCCTCAAAATAAACTTTTCTGGACCCTTTTATTATTTTAGTAACATGTCCTAATATATGGCTAGATTTAGATTCGTGCTCTAATAATATAGGAATTTGATGTCCTCTAGGATTAAATCCTTGTGGATCTATCGCCCTTCCGTTCCTATTAAAATTATTCGTGTGGGCAATTCCGGATATCTTATAGGTATCCATACTATAATCCACTCCAAATAATGCAGTTGCTATTAATAACATTGTAATTACGGCTCTCTTCATAATACTACCCCTTTATAATGGAGTCGTCATCAAATCTATCCCAATCCTTCTTGAAATCGCGTAAGACTTTTCTGATCACATCCTTGTTAATATTGTGTTCCTTTAATCTCTCTTCTAGTTCATCCGTAACGTATAACCTTAGATTATCTAGGGCTGCCTGTTTGGCTGCCTTATCTCTCTTATATCGAAGAGTGGATCCCCACCCCTCCGCTATAGGTTTTAATACGCCACCTACTAATGTGGTTAACCAGTTCATTTTATAAAATCCTCGAATATTTCTACATCTTTTAGTTTCTGCACATGGACCTTGATTCGACGTCGAGCTCTATATATTCTTCCATATATAGCCTTCTTTGTCATTCCTGTGATGTCTACTAATTCATCATAAGATTTCTCTAATACAAAATATAGTATTGCTACTTCTTTTTGACTATCATCTAGTACTTCATTTATTATCTCAGTCAGTGTTGACTTGACAAATTCCTCTGCTTCTGAGGCCTCTATTGAATCAGAGGGACTGTTATCATCACTCCTATAATAAGGAGATCCTTCATATATATCGAAGTATAGTGGTGAGGCTAGTGAGTTATAGTGCCTTATAATACTAATACTCTTACCTACCGTTATCGTATTTAACCATCCTCTAACAGATCCCTCTGTTCTAAATTTAAACTTATCACAAGTATTCCAAGCATATATCAAGGCAGCCTGGACTGCATCATTAGCGTCGTGATGGTTTCGCACAACCTTACGGGCCACATTATACATGTGGTTCCTGTATCTATCTATTAACTCATCGAAGGCTTCGGAATCACCTTCTTGAGCTAACTTAAGGAGTTTGAAATCGTCTTCGTGTGTCATAATCATTCTTCTAATGAAGGATAGTGTAGGGGGTTCTTTAATACCATCCATGTTTTTCCTTTACTATCTTTGAATAGTTCTATTGCGGGTTGTTGTTTTAATGGGTCATTTGTTATTGAATCATAATATAATATGAACTCAATGTCCACCATATCCTCTTCTTCATTCTCATAATACTCTTCGCTCATTTAATATTTCCCCCACTAGTTTATCTATAGATAATTCGAAGTCCTCTAAACTTCCTGTGTTATTAATCACATGATCAAATTCAAAGTTATCTAAATCTCTCTCAGTATCGTCTTGATTAGGTGGTTTATCAAATCGATTAACTCTAACAGTCACTATGTTATAGTCTGGATAATGTCTCTTCAAGGCCTTGTATTCGTCTCTGAATCTCCAGTCTGTTAGGGTAAATAAAGTCTGACCTAATTGTTCCGCGGCAGCTATTGGTGCGCATAACGCTCTTACCCAATAGTCCTTCATCACTAGGCGCTTGATCTTACCCTCATGCACTAGTAGAGCTCGGGGAGTCCAGAATGATTGTTGTGGGCCTACCGACATATTCTCATAATACATTTCCACAGCTTCCGTACAGGCTGGGAGTTGCTTAATAGGTTCCTCTTTAAGATCCTGATCATGAAATAATTCTAAAGGTAGTCCGTACTGTATGGCTGTGTTATATTTCAGAGCTCCTGCTAGAGATAATTTATGGAGTCCGGCTACCTTACATAGCCGATCCCCCATAGTATCTTTACCTGAGCGCTTCCAACCTGAAATCGCTATAATTAATTTCACCATTATTCTTCCTCCATGATAGGTATTTCAAATAATAATCCTTCTTCACTCATTAGATACCACTGATCGGGATGAAGATAGAAGTCGGCGAGAAGTACACATAAGGTAAATTTTTGTTCTTGTGGGACATCTTTATGTATAGACTTTAGGTATATTTCACTTCCACAAGAGTAGCCGTTATCTTTTAGAAATTTTGAGAACCCTTCCCAACTTTTGAAAGGTTCAATAATAGTATCAGGTTTTCTAAACATTATTCAGTCTCCTCTATTAATTTCGTGACTGATCCTTGTCGTCTGATTTCTTGTTAGTCTTCTCGAGTTGTTTTGCTAACTTCACTAACTCGGAAGTGATAAACTCCCTATTGTCCTCTAAAAGTTTTGCTGCTTGATCATCTAATTTATTTTTTGATTTAGATGAAAAATATTGTGCTAACACAACAGCCAATAACATTAGTGCTGGAATCATAGCGATTAATAGTTCTGACATTTTATTTCTCCTCGGTTATTGCTGCTTCTTTATTCTCTTCCGCCATACGCTTAATGAGATCTTCTTTCATTTTATCTAGGCCCTTACTCCAGGCGCCTACAGCGTAGCCAGTCCCTGTAACTTCTCCAAGTGCAGTCTTAATGCCCTCAATAAAACCCTTAAGAATTTTATCTAGATTCTTATCATTATCAGGGGACTGTAAAACTTTCTTAGCTTTCTCTACCAATTCTTTTAGTTGTTCTTCATTTAGTACTTTAGTCATCTTTTTTCACCTCTATTTCATTAAAGTTTTCATCTAAGTCACACCAATTTATGACCCATTTAAGAGCAACTATCATCCCTAGTAACTCTCCGTATTTAACTGGATTTACAAAGTAATCCATTCTAGTCTCCATAGCTTTAACTAGATTTTTAATCAAAGTCTTAACTTGTAATCTAGTACGACCTTTACCAGATCGACGGTGATACCAATTGCGGTGGGGTTTAGTCACCTGAAGTACCTCTCTTTAAATTATTCTCCCTCATCTTCATCTCTCGAAGTTTAGTTCTTTGAGTCGCTACTTCTTTACATACCTCTTCTAAATCTCGCTTAGCTTTCTCTAGAGTTAATTGTTCCTTACGCTCTTCGAGAATCTTTATGTCCTCCTTGAGAGATCTAAATTCTTTTTTATATTTAGAGACCTTCTTCTGATACTCGTGTAAGCTCCATTTATCTTCTAATCCAGACTCCATCCTATTCACATATACTTGAAGTTCCTCCAAATGAACACTAAGATATTTTAATCTGTTTATTAAAAACATATTATCTATCTGACTATTTATCCCCTGGCTATCTTTAGCTAGATTGGATAGAGTGGCTATAAGATCTCTCATCTCGCCTATCGCATTACACACATATCTGTTGGTCATAGGAGCTCCTTTATTTATACTCTAATTATATCATTTTTGTATTTATTTGTCAAATCTTTTTGAAATTTCTTCCAATCCCCAAATCGCTAAGCCTACTGCATCTAGAGCGTCCTTGATTGCTCGTTGATTATTTTCTTTAGCGTCCCAAGGCCATTGTTTCATGTCTTGTGCAATTTTAGCCTTGATGAGTTTGTGGTTCTGGTCCTTGGGTTTTCCTCTGGTCCATATTCTAGGGAGTACAAAAAATGTATCTTCTATGTCGGAGGAAATAGCCGCCGTAGCGCTGACGTAGCCAATACGAATAAGGTCATTAGGGTTAACATAGTGGTGCTCCTTAGGCTTAGGGTACTTTTGTTGAAATTCTACTACATTATAATCAGCTATGTCTAGGCCGCGTTTCGGGATCTCGTATAACACCGCGGTCATCATAGCCTTAACTTTATCTAGACTGCCCGGCACTCCTGTCCAAGCGGGCCGTATAACACCGACTCGTTTGACTTTTATGCGGGATACTTTGTCTTGTTCTACTGTACCAGACACTAAAGCGTATCCGGTAAAATTAAGTCCGGGGTCAATTCCTAGGATCGTGAATCGTTTGCGGGGGCTCGCCATATCTTCTTCTCCATTATAAAGGGTCCATTCTTTAACCACCTGTTCATCACACTGGCTTCTACCGTAATTCTTAAATCTGGCATCATTACCTGCATGGCGTCTATCATTAGTTTAGCCATATAGTCTATTTTAGATTCTATGTGGTCGTCTTCCTTACATTCTATAATTATCTCATCGTGTATGAAGGCCTTGATCTCGCAGCCGCTTAAAGGGTTGTCTGGCATTAGGCATGCTTCTCCTACTCTACACACTGCGGCCTTAGCGCCGTCCGCACTTAGACATTGCATGGTAGTACCGTTGGCCGTAGCGCAAAACGTGCGGTTATTGTGGTATCTTCCATTAATCTCGAAGGAATATAAGTTCTCTTTTCTGTTCTTATCCTCGTTATACTTAGTGTTTCCATTTATTAGGGAATCAATATATCCGGGCTCTTTGTCTGGGCCCCATCCTGACCCAAAGAATAGTCGAGCTTCTGGATAGCGACCTATAGCGATGTTCTTCAAATTTTTAGCATCTTCTTCAGAGATTCTCTTTTCTGGAGGAAGGTATTTATTAATTTCCTCTTGAATTCTCTTGTGCCCCTGGCCCCCGAATACTCCTAGGGTTACTGGTTTGTGTTGTTGTCTAGCATCTAACACATCCTTATCCCCTCGTTTCTTTCGCTCAATGAATTCATTATATGAAATTCCCATAGTAGCACACGCTAAATCTGAGTGCATATCTAGGCCTGTGTTAATCTTGGTTCTCAGATCTGATATGCCGAAAGTCTTGAAGCAGAACTGGGCTATAGAGCATAACTCTAATTGAGCATAATCTATCGCTATTAATACATTACCTTCCGAGGCTTTAAAACACGGCCTAACATCCATGGCTCTAGGAAGATTTTGAATATTCATTGAGGGGTATGGGTCTTTGCGCTTTAACGCTTTTCCCAACACACTCCATTTATAATAATTGGAAGCTCTCCCTGAGGATCTCCCTGTCTTTACAATACAATTCATATTAGGGTGTATTCTTTCGAACTTCATCTGGGGCACGTAGGTAGTTAATAGCTTTTCATACTTCATGTACATTAACCACTGATCTATTAATTCATCGTGTGGAAATTTCTTAAGGTCGTCGGATTTAGTGGATACTCCGCCCTTATCAGAGCGAGGTACATCCTCTCCGAACGTCTCTAGAATGTATTCCTGAAGTTTCTTCTTGCGCTTACTACCGGTTTCGCTCATATAGCCCGCCTCAATCAGGTAGTTTTTTGGGCCTTCGAGTAGTTTTAATACCTTATCCTCTAACTCACCCACGGATTCTTGATCTATTTCAAATCCCCATATAGTCATCATTCTGGAGTAAAAGTCGAATGCTGTTTGTAGGGGAGCTGTGTTGATAGATCCATATCCATAGTTAGGGGTGGAGTTCATAACAGTGGTGAACACTCTTGCGGTATCTACTGAATCTCCTATAGAGTAATCAATAGCTTCTTGGGGCCAGTCTTTTAAAGGCACGTTGTGTAGTTCGCTGTATCTTAGGCGCCAGATATCTGGGCCTTGTTTAAGATGACTACGATCCTCGCCTAGATATCTCATCACTAGGGCTGCTAGGCTGCAGGACTTGGATCCTGGATCTCCGTTAGTGGAGATTAGTTTGAGTCGCTCCATTATTTGAACGTCCCAAATCTTACCCGCCCTTAATAGTTTACATAGTATTGGGATATACTTAGGGTAGTACTTAGCGATTATAGAGAGTTCAAATGCTGAGTTTGCACAAACGATAGCATCAAATGAATCGTTTAATATTTCTTCTAGTTTATCTTCTATATCTTGAGTGGGGGCTATACCTATTCGGTTAATGTTACCTTTTTGGTTACATATGGCCCAAGAAACACACACCGGAGTGGGTGCCACTTGGTCTGGATATCCTATGAGAAAGGTCTCAAAATCGAAAGCTATTATCTTCACTACAGACTCCTTGTCCAGTTTCCATCACTATCTAAAAACATCGGCACTAACTGGGGTACTCCATTCACTACTAGGCCTACTGTAAGTACAGGTTTTCTTAGTGCTTTTTTAGCGTACGCGAATGCGAGTTGCTCTCTATCAATTAGGCAGCCTACTTGCATACCAAACATGAGTTTCTCTCTGGTGGCAAAATATTCAATACACGATTGAGTGTGTAGGTGTCCTGAGATACAAGATCTCCCGTAGTGTTTAACTCTATTAAGGGCTGCGTGAGCTCCGCTGGCTCCGACTTCATCCCCGTGTGTATACATGATATCGTCTATAATCAATTCATCGTGGAATTTCCAACCGCTCGTTAGGCCCATCCATTCATGGTACCCCTTGATAAAGTGTCGAGGAATTCCTGCCCTAACTGCTGCCCTCTCTAGGCGGAGATCGTGGTTGGAAGTTAAGATATCCCCCTTGGGGAATAGCTTACAGAAATCCTTTGTAAAGTCCAGTAGCTTTTGTATCTCTTCGTTAGCTGATATGGCATCTGGGTCTTTTTGCCAGGCTGTGAGACAGTAGCTGTCTGATAGATCGCCTATATTAACTATGTGGTTAGGTTTGTACTTATTCTTTACGGCCTTAAGGAACGCTAATGTATCCTTATGGTGGAACGGGGCTTGTATATCCGAAATAACTAGGATCGTTTTGTTTTTTTTCTTCTTCACACTATCCTCCCTGTTCTAGTAAATACATTTCCTCTACTAGAATTTTCTGAGTGAGTTATAAATTGCATATTTAATTTGTAGTAACCGAACCGGGGATCTATCCTATCAACAGAAGGAGTTAGTTTCCTATCGTATTTGGATATCTCCCAGTCCTTAAATAGGTTGTGGAAATCTTCGTTGTTAAGAGCCCAGTCGTAAAATTCTTGCTTATCTAGTATCTCTAGGCCGTGGTGATTTCCGTAGGGTCTTTGTATCCCTCTTACTCTACTTAACATATTTCTATAAGCTCTCATTAAGAATCCCTTCTTGGTCTTCTCGTATTTTTTTGAGCTCTTATATCCTGTTTTCTTTCTACGTATTCTTTGTAGAGCATTTCTTCTTTCGTTACTCATAATCAGTCCTAATTCTTATTTAAGGAATCTAATATAGAATCCTTAATCAGTCTCAGAAACATCTCTTCGGCCATGGGCGTTAGATCATTTCCTTCTAATGTATTATAGCATCCGATGAATATATCGTCAATCCCTTGACTTACTATTTTATCGATTTCATCTATAAAATCTTCTTTAGTCAAATTAGTACTCCTATTTTACTGGACAATGTCCGCCGGCACACTCAGCCTGATCGGTATCAAAGTCCTCTTCGGTGTTATTAAGGTTATTATAGCACACTTCTTTTAACGTGTCAACATAATGTTTAAACTCTTCCTCAGTAGTTACCTCTTGAGGGAGATATTCATATCCTAAGTCCTTGGCGGTTTTAGTGGGGTCCGTTCTGTAGATAAAACTTACTCCGACATACGAGGTCCAGTTTTTATCTAACCACTCGATTATTTCTGGGACTTCTTCTGGACTGTAATTCACGGTAATGGATGCATTCTGATCACACCAGTTATCCATGATCTTTTTATATCGATCTAGTTGTTTGATCGCGCTCTCTATATTAACCTCTTTACTCCCTGACACATCGAACTTCACTGAAGAGAACTCTACCGGAAATTTGATTAGTACTGACTCGGGCTCAAATGGTTTTTCTATTACAGAGTAGTTGGCGTCTTTAAATCTCTCCACTAAAGGGTCGTATTTAGAAAACGTAACGTTGTTGAAGATGTAGCGGCCTAGGGGTTTGTGTATTCCTTCTGGCACTTCACCTCGCTCTTTAGTTCCCATGATCTTACTGAGAGTCCCGCTCGGCTTAACTGTAGTTATGTTCTTAGGAACCGATAGTCCTAATTCATTAGCCATTGAGTACGCTGCTGATACTGCTACGTTACGTAATACCTTATAATCGTAGGCTGTTAAATCTTCTCTACACGCTATTCCCGTTAGGCCGACTCCGCATAGTCTTAAATAATTGTTATTCTTATGCCAGGTATCTTGTAGGATGCCGTCTTTCAGATTAACACAGGTTTGCCTATAGTTCATGCGGGCTACTAAAGTTAGAGCTCTCTCTAGGCCTGGTCGATCGTTAACGAATGCGTTTAGGTTTACTTCTGTGAGGTTACAGAACGATTTATTACCTAGCAGAATCTCGCAACATGGGTTGACTCCTCTAAACCAGGGAGCTCTACGACGGGCCTCCTCCGCGTTAATGATCCCAGGTTCTGATCCCCCGGCTTCATTAACTATGTCGAATACTTCCTGTAGAGATTCCTTTCCTGGGTACTTATCAAACACTAAGCTATTATTACTCATCTGTCTGTGGGGATTACTCTCCCACCAGTTTTTCTTAGCGAATGCGAACTCTCTCCACTCCTCACTTCCATAATCACAGAGAGCTATCTCTGCAGATCTACGAGAGCTAAGCGTCGTGCCTAGTAGGTTAACTATGTCTAGAATATCTAACTTGGTGAGTATTTGATCGGAGCGATTGGACATCAGTCGAGCAATCTTTTCGAAGGCCACACGTATTTGGGCGTCGCCGCTAGAAATCCATCCGTATCCCTTTAGTCGTTCTCCGGCGGGGCGGATTTGTGAGAAGTTTAGCACTAGATGTTTTGCTGGAAATTCACCAGCTACCAATTTACCAACGGCCTTTGCCCAAGCTTCTGCGGAATCTCCTACAGAGATTTCCCACACCCCACTCTTAGCATTAAACTTTTCTACGTTAGTCTCTCGACCTTTATTTTTACGAGCACTCTTGATAACTGTAACACTCTCTAGAGGCCTAATATACCCCGTGAGTACTCCTGGGCGGGGTTTGAATCCCACTCCACATCCTTGTAGTAATAACCACATTACGTCTACAACATCTCTAACTGTCTCCACCTCTGTGAACGAGCAGTTAAACTGGCAGGACTCCCTTGTTCTTGAAATATCCGTGCCTCCCAACCACAGAGTTCTACCTGCTGGGCACACTTTAAAATCTAGTATAAACTGTCGGAGCTCTTTTAGTTCGTTCTCTTGATTTGGTTTTAGAAGACCTCCTGTCGATCTTTCCCACAACCACTTTTGGTGGCCTATTACTCTATCTACTATATCTTTCCAACTTTCTAAAGTCCCATCCGCTTTAGGGCGGGCGTATGTTCTCATCTGAATTGCTTTAGCTCTGTCAGTTTGTTCTGTCATATGTTAATACCTCTTCCCGTGTTTGTGTTGTCTGGTTTTATTATACTCTAATTTGGCTTTAATAGCTAGGCCCAAATTATATTTAAATTCCTGGGCTGTGTCTAAGATTCGTATCATGGCGTCTGCTAATTCTTCTTCTATATGAGATATCGTGGGTACCTTAGTGCTTCGCGTATCTCCTTGGCGACTTGCTTCTAGGGCCTCGGCTAATTCTGATACTATCAACATTAAAGCTGTCCCGAATTCACGTTCTTCGTCGTGAAATCCCTTACTAGCTGCTATATTATAACAAATCTTTTGCAAAGTTTCTATTGGTTCTATTATATTATCCATAGTTAACTCTTCAAATCTAGGATATCCCCAGTCTCTAGGTTCGGTAACAGATTTATTATGGTTACACACATCACAAATTCCCATATGAAAAGTAGCCACATGTCCTTTAGGCCATGTAGCTCCGGTATCTCTCGCACAATCTGAACAAACCCAAGTAGGGTACTCTTTATTATTACTAGTCATTTTTATTAGTCTCCTGTATATACAAAAAAGCGAGCCTTTTAATGACATGCTCAGGTCGGGGGAAGGGGGGGGTAGTTACAATCTAGTAGGCTGGGGTATCGTTAGCAGCCTCTATCTGTGAAGTCATAGATCCACCTGACTTTACTTCGGGTGTTGTTCCTCCAGTGAATCCACCTACTTTACTAGTGAATCCCATGCTAGAGGATGGTTCGATTAATTCAACAATCTGAACCCCGACCAAATATAAAGATAGATATACATTAGCTCCAAACTGAGTTTGTACTGGATTAAACGCGATAGATGTCGTGGTCCCGTTTCCGATGCGTGGAGTGGTTTCTAATCTCTTTGGTGGATCATCACTATTGAACACAGGGATTACCTTAGGGCTCCCGTCTGACGTTGCCGCATTAGTCTTAAACTTAACGGAATACATACCACTACCGTCATTGAGTTCCTTAACTCCGGATACAAACGTGAGGTTCTTACCCTTGTTTTTAGGATCGGCCTTAGCTGCCGCCGTCGCTTGAGCTTCTAAATCTCTAATAGTCTCTAGAAATGAAGCTCCCTCTTCTGTGTTAGGATCAATCACTTGAGAGATGCTAAACTGAGCTCCCTTATCTGAGTGCTTGACCCCTCTACTTGCAAACTCACCGTTTACAAATCTTACTGGGTTGGTGATAAACGCATAGCGCGCCTCAAATACCGGTGTCTCTGAAAATTCATTTAATGTTGCCATTAGGTACCTCCTAATTTAGGCGATTTTGTGGATTAATTCTATACTTTCTTTTTTTAATGCTGTTAAAACAGGTGTTACATCTGGATCGCTGCCTATAACTAAATAGAGAGGAATAAGAATCGATTGTAGCCCTCGATCCTTAACGATGTTTACTACTTCCTGTGCTACTAACTTTCTATGGTCGAACTGATTTTTCGCTTTTCCGGAGTTAATGATTGTGTCGTCCGCTTCCTTAATTAGAACTAAAAGTTCTTCTCTAGTAGGTGCTTTCGAGTTCTGTTTCATGGGCTTAGTGTCCTTTGTTTTCTCTTTAGACTTATTATAGCATTTCTTATGTTTTTTCGCAAACACTTTTTCTGCTAAAAATGCATTCGTTGCAGTAGTTTCTATAGATGCAGCACTAAACCCCCTTTCCTGTAAAGATTTATACTCTTCGGGAGACATGTGTCCTTCACAAATTGGACGGTAGGGACATCCTCCGAAAGCGAATCTACACTTATCTACAGTGTTAGTTACTGCATGTAGGCCCTCATTCATATAGGCCTCGTATGTTTTAACTAGGGCTCGCGCCTTGGTGCGAATGGCTTCGATGTGTTCCATAACGTGCTCTCTAGTGAGAGTGTCTTGGATCATTGCGAATTTGTCGCGCTTAGCTTTTTTAAACCACTGATTGTGCTGTACGATTATTTCCGTAGCAGTAGGATCAACGTGAGTAAGAGCATAATAACTATATAGAATGAGCTGGTCATCATATTTCAAGTCCTCTTGTTTGAGAGCATACTTTTTAGTGCCCACAGTTTTATGATCTATGATGCGTAAGGTAGGTTCTCTAACTAACACATCTATAATTCCCATGAAGGGAGGTAGATCTTCAGCGATCTTAAAAGTTTTAAATTGATGTTCGACGTCCTCTTTAGAAGACAATTCAAATTGATCTTGCTCTTGCCACAACTTTAAAAACTCTATAACTTCGGGCATGGTAGGATCTGACTCACCTTTCAGGGCCTTCTCTACCTCATCGTGAAATTTGCCTCCGAAACTAGTGGCTTCTGTCTCGGGGGTTCTCATCTTAAGAACCTTATTGAGGATCCAGTGTAGAGGATTAAGCTCATGTGTCTTGAGTTGGGACACCGAGAGGTATTTAATTCCTTCGTGTTTAGACATATTTACTTCTCCATTGGTGGATTTGATCTCGTCGCTCTTCTAGATTAGATAGGATATTACTCTTAGCTACCATAGGTCCGTGTTGTATTATAAGTTGGGCGCTAGGTTTATTTAAGGGGAATCCTACTTCAGACTCCCTACCTGATTTAAGTTCCCACTCCTTCTCTAGAATATCAAACTCCCAATCCTCTAAGATTGGTTGGTGTATGACATAATATAAATATTTATGAATTAATAACTCCCATCCCATTCGGTTGACATCTTGAAAATCACTCATTGATTAGTCTCCTTAAGGTATGTATGTAGTGTGCGTAGTTTAGCGAGTATTAGATATTCTATGTCGGAGCCTAGTTCTAAAGACACGTCCCCTACCTCGTACTTTATCTTCTCCAATCCCATGATAACTACTTCTAATTCTTTACTGGGAATCTCTGTGATAATTTTATTCTTACGCATCTAGAACCTCGGTGGGTTAGGTTTATAATTGTTGTATGCATCCGCTACGGTATTCTCGTTGCGCCACATCTCTCCTTCCTTACTTTCTATTATATACCTTTCTCTTAATTTGGTCAACAATAAAACTTTCGCTTCTTCAACTGGGTACCTTTGGTCTCGTAGATCGCAGGCCGCTTTAAATAGTTTATAATGTCTATCCCCTTGATCTCCACCTGTCTTGATGAATTCTATAGTTTCCTTGGTTATCTTACCGCGGAAATTATCATCAAACTTTGCACCAAATAAACTCATGTGGTGAGCTGTGTTCTTGCTGACGTACCTAGTCTTAGGAGGGGGTGGTGGACTCCCCGACTTCTCCAACCAAGCTATGAAGGCCTGGTTAGGGATTCTACTGCGGCACTCTATTAGCTCCTGGGCGGATTGTTTAGAAACTCTAAAGCCCCCGCCTACTCTAGTAAAGCGGCCTATATCGCAGCACTTAGGGTCTACCTTGTAAGGTTTCATAATATTATACAGCCACCCAGAAAGCTTCTCCCACTCCGCTGCACTAGCTAGAGGAGTTTCTAGGGATATTACGAAGTGCATACTCTTAGATCCACTGAATACCTGGGTGCTAAACGGTAGGCCGAGTTTGTCGATAGTGGCTCGCTGTTCGTCGAGGGGGACTCCCTTACTGTCTGCCTCAAATTCAATAATGAAATTACGGTACTTACATACATTACGTGCTGCTCTAGTAGTGCCTGGTGTGAATGGGTTAATACTAACGAACTCGTAGTTCTTCAGAGTGTTGATTACATCTACAGTACTGCGAGTGTGGTTACTGAACACTGATTGTGATATGCAGATGTGATCTTCTGGGTCGAACAAAACCTTTAAATAATCTATCATAACAGATGTAGTCATCATATCTATTCCCCTAGTTGAGACTTTAGCTCTTCTTTATTATGTTGCATAACTTCGTTGATGTGGTTTAACTTACTGAATGCTAGCTGTAGCTGGATAGAGTCTTCTAGTGTCTGAGCTCCCCAGGCCTGGTCTGCTAGCGTCTTTTGTACTTGTGTTAGGGACGTCACGGCTTCTTCCATGAACTGATGTAGTTGTTTTAGTTCTTTCTTCTTCATCTTAACTTCCTCCAAACATTTGATTACATTTAAATACTGTGACTTTAGTGCCGTTAACCGACTTGCGCGCGCTCTCGAAGTTCTCATTACGTAGCTCGCGACTAAAGTAGTTAGGGCGGCACGGCTTCATCTTAATCTGAAAGCACCAGCTCTTGTATAAATTGTACAAGACTTGGATGTCTACCTCTTTATCTCCAGGTGCCAGCTCCAATTCCTCTAACCACTCTTGGGCCGATGTCTTGGCGGTCATTTCTTTCTGGTGTTGCTTAAGTTCCCCGCTACTCATGAGGCCTAGTATCGGTGACTTGGCTCCGTGAGGTATGGATTTCCACATCTTAACGTAGTCTATTTCGTTAATAGTGCTCCAATAGTTGCGAAAATCGGAGGTTTGTCGTGTGTCTATCTGTATAAACCGGCGCATCCCAGAGTAATCCCTGAATAAATCCACTAGATCGTCGTTAGAAGTGCCTATAAATGTGCAATTCTGGTCAACTACAGCTGTCATTTGAGTATATAGCACTCGATAGGGTATGGTCTCTCTCGTGATCATGGACTTCAGGGCGTTTTTATCTGTCTTATCTAGACGTTCTAGCTCTTCACACCTTGCAACAAAGTTCTTATGGAAGTTGTGGTACTCGTTTTTGTCTTGAACCGCAGATACCGGACCTTCGTAAACGTAGTCGCTAAGAGGGCCTAATAGTCGGCTAACTGCCTCAGTCTTACCGCAGCCCTGCTCTCCTTTAACGATGAGCATCATGTGGTTTTCCACCTTCTGCTTAAAGATCTTACGCTTAACCTGCCACATAAAGTGTTGTAAGGATCTGAATGTAAAGTCGCTGTCTCCAGATATGGCGTTGCAAAACTTCTTAAGTTCGGTGAACTCGGGATCTGCCCACTCATCATATCTAACCTGTTCAATGAATCGTTTCTTGTGATCTCTTTGAATGTCCACTATACATAGGTATAGGCCGCGCTTAAGGTCGCCTTCGTTAAAGCGTTCGTTCTTTTTAACTCCTTGGGCTTCCATGGCGCAGTAATAGTCCTCAATCATGTATTCCACTAGTAGTCTAAGGGTGGCGTCTGGGTACTCGCTCCAAACAACCCGCTCGTTATAGTGGATCTTGACGTTCTGTAGGTTGAGCCAATTGCGTACCCACTGCTTCGGATTTATGGAGTTGTCCATAGAGTTGTTCTTCTCTATGTCTCCTAATAACTTCTTGTATTTATCTTCACTCATATTAATTACCCCTGAATAATTGTCCAGAATACGTACAGTGCCGCTATGCGACCGGTTATCGCAAACAGCTCGTGCCATAGTGCTTTCCCTACGGCGTGTTTAAAGTCTTCCATTATGCTCCCCCTAAAGCTAGTCTTATATACTCTACTATAGGAAATATTATACCAAATCCCATAACTAATATCAACCAAATATGTATTAATGTTAAACCTGCGATATCCTTATCCTTATCCATAGTTATTACCAACTTCCTTTCCACACTAAGTGGATTTGCATGTAATCTTTATCATCCTCTATATCAAATCTATGAGACACTGTGAGGCCTGCGCAGTGGTCTGTTACCTTGCTCACATAAGAGTCTAAGTTGTGCATGTACTTACCTACGAAGTCCCAGTAAGGGGTCTCTATCTTGTAGATAACTTTAGACGCAAACTTGTTAGTACGTCTGTATTGATCTCTCAAAGATCTCAGGGTGTCTGCTAGATTATCTAAACTCTGGGGCCCGTCGCGTAAATCAAACGTCGGGGTGTACTCGTAATCTGAGTTATTCTGTGGGTTCGAATTTGTCATCCGCACGTCTCCCTGTTTCTTGTTCCCAGTTCTTATAGTCTTTAATGAATTGATATAGAGACTTCAAGGAATCCTTCAGACCTTTTGCTACTTCGGACTCTGGGATATTAATGTTTAACCATCCGGCGCACAATGAGTCACTAAAATGCCCCCATAATACAGCCGCCTGTAGTGGTGTTATCTTGATTCCTGTTCGTTTGTGCATGATTTCGCACAATTTATCACAATCTTCAGTAAAATGCATTAAATTAAAGATATATTGCGATAATCCGAACACTTCTATCGCATCTCCTAATTTATCCATGCTTTTCTTGGGTTTTCTCTCTTTTTCGTCCATTTATGTCCCCTTTGGTAGTTAGTTCTTTGAGGTGTCTCTTACCTTCTTTAGTTATTATACCATACTTCTCTAATGATTGCAACTGTTGTATAGTGCGGGTCCTAGACGCTTGCTCGTCGTGGTCCTTACCCATCATCTGACTCCCTACTTAGATACTTAGCTTTGATGAAATCGATAGTGCGAGACACTTCAAACCTCACTTCAGCTAACTCTACCTCTGTTAAGTCTTTAGGTCCTAGGTTATTCACTTTAAATACCTTACGCAGTGTGTACTTAGGATCTATGTGTGCCTCACCAAACCCCAACAGTCGCGACACCTCGTTAGTAGCATAAGTCGCTACCGCTTCCTCAAGCCGGCGTTCCGCTTCAGTGTGGTAGTGGAAGCCCATCTCGTGACGTGCTTTGTGGACGATTTCGTGAGCTGCCACGCCCCTAATAGCTTGGCCCCTAGTATACATACTCTGGTCGAACTGAATCATGTCAGAGTCGAACACATAACGTCCTGCCTGACCTAGGTTCTCAACGAACTCATACTTGATGTTCATGTCATCCATGAGGTCGGTGGTGTCGTTGCTGAATGCTACGGGTAGGCCGACTAGGAGTATGAGTCCCCAGCGAATAAGTTCTTGGGCCGCGTTGGCGGCTAGTAGGTTAAATGGATTCATTACACACCTCCTAGTAATCGTTTAAAGAACCTAACGATAGCGCCCAAAGGGCCTAATTGGGCGCTATCCTTGTACGTGTTGTAAGTGTTGGCCTCTACTTGTTCGAGGGTTCGGGTGAATGGTTGAGTAACTATCCGGTGGCGTAGGGCGCGGTTGACGATTCGGCGGTCGGTCTTGCGGGCTTTGTAGGCCTTGGAGTGGTGTTTGTTGGATTTGTGATAGCTACTCATATTACGTGTCTCCTATGTTAGTCTCTATAGTTATTATACCAATTACGGTATTTATCGTCAAGTGTGGAGCTAAATAACCCCGTGACCGGTTAGATTCTTACGGGGTTTGTCTTTACCAACCTTAGTTACTGGCTTAAAGTCAGTCTTAGTTAACGGCCCTCGCTCCTCAATCTCGTGGGACACGTAGTTAGACGCCCACTCTATAGTGTAGTCTATGAACTCTTTAGCGGCCTTCTTAGAGACGAACGAGCGTTCGTGAAGGTAGTGTGCCTTCGGAGCTCCTAGGCCGCTTATACGGCTCACGGTGGATTGCTCGAACTTGATAATTACTGTGACCGGAGTACCCTTCCTAGCTTTAGACATTGAAACCTCCTATAGTTATGACTAGTGCCTATACTATATATTATAACACTTGGGGATTTCGCGCGCAACCAAAAAGATCACGGCGGACAGATAAACTCCCGCTAGAGGCCGCAAAGTACAGAAACTAGAGACCTCGCGGCTGTCAGGACCACACACAAAACACACGAGATCTTAACAAACTACACCTAATCTTAACGAAATGACCACAACTAGGCAGATAAAAGGCCTGGTGGACAGATACGGACAGATAGAAGGCAGATACAAAAAAGGCTATCTGCCGTCTGAAAAAGGCGCTCAGAACGTGCTGTGAGGGCATAAATGGTAGTTAGACGGCAGATAGGCAGATAAAAACCTAGAAAGTTATAGAAATAGAATATGTATGTACATACAGAAACTCGTAAAAAATAAAAGTTTAGTGAATTGATGGTGTCCATCTGCCGTCTAGAGGTTATAACACTAAGCCTTAGTGACTTAACTAGGCAGATAGCCACAATTGATGAAGTCCGCCTATCTGTCCGGCCTATTGTCCAGTCCCCAATTAATCCCCAGTAACTACTAGCACTCGGCCTAAGACAGTGACAACAGTAACTACTAGCACTCGGCCTGTAGAAATGCCAGTAATTAGTGTTAAGTTAGTGTTAAAAAAGGTGTAAAGCGGGGAACTAGAGTGGTGGCGTACGATTATATAGTAGCTGGCCTAGTGATGGGGATTCCGACATTCAAAAAAATACGTACGATTATCACAACCCAAATAACCCCTTCACTCTCCCTTAACACTCACAGCACTGGCAGACGCCGGCTATCACTGCTAAAATACCGCTGCCCCCACATGGGGGGTGACTACGGTGAAAATAGTAGTGGTTTTGAGAGGGGTGACTGGAGTGAGGTGTGGTGAGGGAGTGTGGGGATTACGGTAGGGTAGCTGGAGGCCGGGCTGAAAAGACCCCCCTACGCACCCAAAGGGGGAGGGTGATAAACGGCCGTATAGCTAGAGATAAAATTTTTATTTTTTGAGGGTTTTACTAAAGCCATTACTTAGAGACCCTTTTTTATTTTTTAAGATATTACAGCGGAGATATCTAATGACAAAACACAAGGATTCCTACAGACGCCAACTAGCGCGCCTAGAGCAAGAGACACACAAGCGACTTCAAGACATGTTCGTATTGCTAACCCTATTGAACGAACGCCTGGAAATCCAAGAGAAAGCCCTTTTAAGCCTCGGTGTGGCCCCCGGATCGCTCGAGAGTGGCAACCCTAAGGGTGCTGACAAACTCACGTCCCTGACGGCTCCATTTGCGCCCAATCCGAACACCCCTCTATTCACCGAAGTCTATGGCGATGCGTTTCCCACCGCCCACCCTTATAAGGCGCCCAGTGACGAGGAGGCCTTGAATGAGTAATATAGGTAACCGAGGACACGACCCCGATGCCGAGCAGACGGTTAAAAAGAACCAACGAGACCTAGAGAGTGGGGTTCAATTAGAGTGTCTACTAGCGCTATTATTGAAAGAAGCTAAATTAACTAACAAGTATTTAATGGATATTGTAGGAGAAGACTTAAGATGACTATTATTAATGACGGTACTGGTAAGGGTAACAATGCTAAGGTAGACGGCAACAACCGACTACACATTCAAGGAACTACAGAAAATGAGGCTCAACACGCGGTAGAAGATGGTGATGCGTATAATATTAACTCAGGGAGTATCACACTCTCGGCAGCCGGAACTTTGTTGTATATTAAGAACAACGAGGACCAAGATATGGTTGTCTCAGCGGTCGCTGTAGGTACGGGTACAGGAACTACCTCGGACATAGGTGAGATCACCATCGAACGCAATATTACCGGTGGTGACCTTATTAGTGACGCCACAGCCGTAGCCATGAACCAAAACCGCAACTTCGGAAGCTCTAAAACACTCACAGCCGACGTGTTTGCAGGTAAGAGTGGAGGAACCTCTACTGGAGGGAATGATATTATCCTGTTTTATCACGGAACTAGCTCCCGCCTGTTCGCTACCATCGACATGGTGGTACCTAAAGGTAATTCTATTGCGGTCACATATGACCCCAAATTGAGTTCTGGTAACGTCAAGGCCTACTGCGCGGTTATCGCACACCTAAAAGACCCAGATTCCAAGGACTAATATCATGGCAGTATCTATAAACTTACTAGATGGTGGTGGCTACGGCGACCTGGCGAAGGTGAGCCCCTATGGCCAGCTCGTAGTGGCTCCTTTGGATTTCTCTACCGCTCACGCCGTAGTGGTCGACACTATTAACACCGCCTTTAACTTTGTGGGCCCCGTTATGGGTAAGCAATTCGTAGTCACAGACATCCTTATATATGCCGATAAGGGCGTGGGAGTTAATGATGCGTCTGTGGATTTGTATGAGGCCACAGGGAGTGACGTGACTACGGTATCAAAGGCCATTTTATGTACCGAGATGGTTAAGCAGACGACCCTGTCCATGACCGGGCTGAATCTGATTGTGACCGAGGGCCGGTGGCTCAATATTAAAACTAATGATAACACGATATTTGCCACCGTTATGGGCTATTATGTGTCTGTGGCGAGTCGCGACATCACCACCTAACGAGGTAACTATTGAACACCCTGAAAGAGAGCTTTAAGAGCGGCCTAGTACTAGTGATGGCGTTGGTTTTCTTACCCATCACCTTAGTAGGCTTTTTAGCGGACGTATTGAATCGTCGTAGATAGTAATTGCGCCAGTCGCGGGCATCGCTACCCCGCATATTCACCAGGGCGCTTTCCGGTTTGGGGTCCGTTAAAACCCCACCTTTTAAATGGAGAGAAGTTAATGGAATCTAAAAAACCTATCAAATTTGGCACCAAGAAGGCCGAGATAGTGGATAAGAAATCAATGGCCAAGAATTACGCTAAGGAGTTGTACTTCAAGTACTACACCCAAGAGCTAATTTCTACGATGGCCAACGTACCGTACGGCACCCTTAAAAAGTGGATTTATGTGGGCCTAAAGAACGAGGAACCTTGGAAGATCGAGCGCAGTGACTTAGAACAGCAGAAAATGGCAGCTATTGTCGAGGAAAAAATACCTCTTATTACTGAGATTACTGGACTGACTATGGTGGCTCTTAGAGACGGCCTGCAAGAATACATTAAACGGGGTGAAACCCCTTCCCTCCAAGAAATGTCCCAGCTTAGTGGTATTTTGGAGAAATCTTATAAATTTGGAGCCCTAGCTACTGGAAATCCTACTGAAATCACGGAAGTTAGGCCGACTAAGCAGATAACTAACATGGATGATGTGCGGGAAGTGATTATAGAACATCCATTCTTTGGAGATGATGAAGAAGAGGAGCAAAAGGACTAGTTATGGAATCTGAATATGACGAACTTATACAACAATGTAGTTGCTTTCAAGTATTTCCTGACATTTGGTTTGGATATATCACACCTACTAAATATGTGTGGAGTATGGGAAGTAGTCAAACACAATGCCTTAAGGAATTAGGAGACAGTCTAAAAGAGTGGCTGGACTTAGGAAAGCCCACTAATCTAGATATAAACTCCGCCTTAGAATTAATAAAAGCCGCCTACGAGGAGTATCAAGCCAATCCTGAACTAGCAGAAGAGGAACTAAACTCTAAGAGCACCACCATTAACTCGTATCATAGTGAACAAGTGTCTGTATTCGATGGTTTTGATGATACTCTCTGGATGTTATCGTGTAATATGCACGGAAAGGTCACCTTCAAGTTTAAGGGAACTAAGTTAAACGGCAATTATCTATTAGAATGTGACGAGTTAGGAGCTAAAGTGGGAACTAGTGTTTCTAAAGACGAACTTATAGAGTTCTGTATGTCAGCAGTTTGCTCACTAACGGGCATGAGAGAACGAGATATTAACGTATTTATAGAATTGGACAACACATAATGCCCGGACATAAAGGTAACAAAAACGGTATTCGATTTACCGACAAGGACAAACAAGCGATGTTTTCGTTTGCGCAAATAGTCGCGGACCTAAATAACGCGTGGCAACCTCACGAAGGTCAGGTTAAAGTCGGTAAGGCCTTGTTTAAGGAAGGTAAAAAGCGAATAGCGGTTCAGTGCGGTCGTAAGTGGGGTAAATCAGAATTTGGGGTATACGCCTTATGGTTATATGCCCTAACTCACCCAGGTGCCGAATGTTACTATATAGCTCCTCAACTTAAGCAAGCTAAAGAGATTGTTTGGGATAATTTCCGCCTACAATCGTGTAATACATCAGGAAATCCTCAATTAGTGGAGCATGCCGACAACCTAAGTAAGTATGTTAAGAATATTAGAGAGGCTCAATGTCGACTGAACTTCAAAAACGGCTCATTTATTAAAGTTGACGGGTCCGATAACTTCAATGCTCATCGTGGAACTAGGCCACACTTCATAGTTTACGATGAGGCTGGTTTTATGGACGGTCGATTTCACACAGTGATGTCCCCTAACTTATTGGTACACAAAGCTCCCTTATTATCCTTAACAACACCCCCTGAGACCGAGAACTGGTACATCAAATACGCTGAAGACTGTAAATCTAGAGAAGATGGTTACTACACTGAGGCTCCCTCATGGGAAAACAACATGATACCCGGCCTTAAGGAAGAAATTGAGAGAGAACGTAAGATACTTTATGCGCGCGGAGAGGGGGACGTATTTCAGCGAGAATTCTGTGGTAAGTTCGTATTTGGGGGCAGTAATGCCATATTTCCTATGGTAAATCCCGGTATGATGCAGAAACACGATGTTATTATCGACGAAATAGCTCGAGATAGGAAGAAATTACAATGGTATGCGATAGTTGACCCTGGTTATGTGACGTGTTTTGCAGTATTATTTGCGTGTTATAACCCCTATACTAAGCAAGTATATTGGCTAGACTGTATATACGAGACTGAGATCGCCAATATGTCGGACGACCAGATATGGCCTAGAATGGTGCGACGTATGATGGATCTATATCCCAATTCAACACTACCATCCTATGAGGAATTAGAGACTAATGGTGGATCTGATTGGGTTATTATATCAGATGAAAACCCCGCTGGATTTAGGCGCAACATTCCTAGTATGTTCGGAGTTTCAATTAGGGCCTCAGGAAAGAAACCTCTAAAGAAGGAAGAGGGACTGTCGCTCATTAAAGATCAATTAATTAACGATCGAATCACTATATCCAAACGCTGCGATCCTCTAGTTCAAGAGATGGTGCGCTACATTAGAGAACCTAACGGCAACATACCTAAAAAGGGAGATCACCTAATTGATACCGTTAGATATCTCAATCTAGCTATAAGGTATCAATTTCAGGTAACTGAACAGGTTGCTAAAGAGGTAGACCCTCTAGATAAGATAAAAAATAGAAAAAGTTTTAACCAAGATTTGGCAGATATGAGATTTGAAAGTACTGGAACAGATATTCCTCTAGACTGGGAAGGAGGCGACTATGATAGCGATTATAATATTTATTAACCTAGTAGAGTTTGTACTTCTAGGTATAATGGGTTATTTTCTAGGTAAGCACAATAGAATCCTACAGTGGCGACAGAAGCGTGATATGGATGAGATGATCAGGATTAGTGAAGAATTAGATATGTATGGAGGGGACTATTTCGAAGAGTCCGAGTGGGAAAATCCTCTAGATTACGTTGCCGAGTACAGAGAGGACGAGTCGGGATCTCTTAAGTTCGATGAAGTCATGCATCATATAGATCGACAAGAGGTTGTCAATAAAGAATTATTAAAAAATCCACACCGCGAGCTCGAGATAGAGATCGAGGACATGTACGATGATAAATGGGAGCATTAAGAATGTCAGAACAATATAGAGATAAACTACAGAGCCTGTTCAGTTCTAAGGCGGGTGAGTTAGCTATTAAGCCTTTATGGACAGTAGGAGATCTAAATTCCGAATCTAAAGAATTGGAGAGAGATCTAAGAAATTGGGCCAATGAGGCCTATAAAACCTTATGTGATGATAGTGAATCCCGTCATCAGATTATGTTTGAGAATCTGGCCTTATATATGTCGCGCACAATAAACTCATCACCTATTCATATATTTAAGGGTTCAGAGGTTGATCCGCGAGGGACTCAAGGAACTCGCCGTATTCGCATTAACCACTTACACGAGATGACTGAATCCCATATAGCATCGATAGCGTCTTCAAGACCTGCTGTAACGGTGCTGCCCAGTGGATCTGATGAATATACTGATAAGATAGCAGCTAAAACAGCTAAAACAATCATTGAAAGTATTTGGTATGACCAAGATATCGATAATAGACTAAGAAAGGTTCAGCGTAGTGCTCTTATCTGCGGCGAGGGATACCTTCTTATCGATTGGGATCCCAATGCTGGACCTCCACACCCTGCTTCTAAAGAGGCCTCGAGATTAGGTATTAAAGAGGTAGATCTAAAGGACGATGAGGGTAATACTGTAGAGACCGAAGACGGTAAGAAGATAAAGATACCCGCAGATGTTAGGATCGGAGAAGTTAACTACAAAAGATTGCTTAGTTGGGACGTATTTAAGGAACCCGTTCAGTACGGAAACGTAGAAGATTGGATGCTTGTTAGGGATTACGTGAATATAGAGACCTTAAAGGCCCAGTATCCCGATAAAGCGAGTAAGATGAAGACCTCGTCTAAGGAAAAAGTGTTCGATCTAGGTACTATGTCTCATAAGAACGCCGGAGATCGGGTACTGGTGTTAACTTTATATCATAGAGCAACTCCCCAAGTTCCTAAAGGTAGGATTATTAAATTAACTCCCGAGGTTATATTAGAGAACCGGGAGATTGAATTCGAGAGCCTAATTAGTCGTAGAATACTGCCCATTATTAGTTTACGCGACGGGGAAATCGACGGGATGCAGTACGGTTGGCCCCTAACAGTATTTGAGACAGGTAAAGGATTGCAGCAGGCCATCAATAACCTGACTTCTATTATTATCCGTAACCACTCAATCACCGCACCTAAGTGGGTTATGCCTATCGGATCTACGTCAGATAGATCTCTAGGAAATGGGCCGGTTATCGTTAAATATGACGCTAATGCCGGACCTGCGCCTCAATTAATCGCCCCGCCCCCCTTATCACAAGAGTTATTCTTATTTAGAGACAAACTCAAAGAGGATTTGCAGCAAATTACCGGAGTTCACGGTATTAGTAGAGGGGAGCCGCCAGGATCTATTAGAGCGGGAGTCGCCCTACAGTTCTTGGAGGAGCAGGAGATCAAGAGAAGAACCTCTATGATCGCTAAGTATAACGACTTTATTGCAAAGACTGCCATTATCACACTAGCTATTGCTGGAGATAAATATAGTGATAAGGATGGTCGAGTGGCTAAATTATTTGGTCAATTTAACTCAGTGCGCCTAAAGAAGTTCAAGGCTGCTGATTTAACTAGGTATTATGATATCAATGTTCAGCGATCCAGTGCCCTACCTGAGTCGAAGGCGGCTAAGATACAACTTTTACTAGAGATCTCGCGAGAGAGACCTAACCTGTTATCAGACGAGCAATTCTTAGATTTAGTAGAGATTCCTCGTAACGACCGACTATTTAACGTAACTACAGCGGCCTTAGATGCAGCGGAATCTGATTGGGAAGATCTCATATCCGGAGAAGAGTTACCCGCGCCAGAAGAGTGGTATGACCTAGTTACATATTGGAAAGTATTTTCTAAAAACATCCAAAGTAAGATGTTTAGAACCGAGGTTCCTGAGGAAATTAGAACTCTAATCCTAGATCATTTAATGGCCTTAGAATTTCTAATGGTGTCTAAGGGATCTGAGAATGGGATATTCGCGCAGTCCATAGCGGTATTACCTCAATTTCCTAGAATTTACAAGCCAAGTATTGAAGAGATTCAAGTATTAGGAGGTATTGCAGGTCTGCCCCCCGGACTCCCTGGAGAACAAGGTGGAGCTGGAGGACCTTTATTACCCCCACAACAAAATAACGAAATAGTCGGTGAAGACTTATTATAAGGAGAATATAAAGATGAGTGATTTTGAACCAACAGCAAGCCTGAATACTGAAGGTAATCTGTCTGAGGCTCAAGAAGTAGCTTCTGCAAATGCTTTCGAAAGTGCCTTTAGTGAGGCCGTGGAATCTAACAAAATAGAAGAGAAACAAGAAGAGGTAATTGAAGATGTCGTTGACCAAGAAGAATCTCCCGAATCCGGATTCGAACAACTCAAACAAGGACTCCAAAAAGGAAAAGATGCTGGAGATAGCAAAAGCGAAGAAAGCTCAGAAGAGCTCGCCGAATCCAAAGCAGAAGCCGAGCAAGGAGACCAAGAAGAAACTACTGACAGCTCTGCTAAAGAAAGCAACTCAGAAGAAGTAAAGACCCTACAGGCCTCGGCCGGGGATAAACAATTAGACATCCCATCAGACGCTACTTTTAAGCATAAAGTCGACGGGGAAGAGGTTGAAGTACCCTTACAAGAACTACTTAATAACTACTCCGGAAAAGTGGCCTACGATCGTAAGTTTCAGGAGCTAGACCGGGAAAAGCAGGCCTTCACAAGCGATAAAGAGGAGGTAAACAATAGCATCAATACCTTCTTTAATTTAGCTAAGCAAGGTGATGAACTAGGAGCTTTAGACTTCCTATTGGAAAGAGCGGGCGCAGCTTACGGGCTGGATCGTAACACTTTCCTTAACGGATTTGCACAGCAAGTAGAGCCCCAAGTACAACAATGGATGCAGATGTCGGAAGAAGAGCGTGCGGTGCACCAACTTCAAACCGAAAATGAGTATTTTAAGCGCCAACGAGAATCTGAAGCTCAGACACGTACCGAAGAGCAAACCCGAAAGGAACTTGAAGGACATGTTTCTAAGATTCAGGAAATTCACGGACTTGACCAAGCGCAATTTGTGGAATACTACGACCAAGTAGTTAGCAACCCCAAGGCTATTGAAGGCCTTGCCCCTAACGAGGTATTAGATCTAGTAGATAGATACATAGATAATACTAATAGCTTTTCAGAGGCTCGGGAAATATTAAGTGAAGTTGATTCTAGCTTAATCGCTAATGAAAATGCCATTTGGGATTTCGTAGATACGGTTCAGACGGTAAATAAACACCACGGCGGTGAGTTTACTAAAGAAGAACTAACGGAGATTGCAAAAGAGGTTTACGGTATTGACAAGGTGGCTAATGACCTTAGTGACCGAGTTAATAAAAACAAAACAAGTGCTAATTCGAAACCGGCTTCCCCGCCTAAGAGGCAAGATAAAGGAAACCGATTAGATGAATTTGCTGAAGAACTAAGAAATTATAAATCAAGTTAAATGGAGATTATATAATGTCAGCTAACGATGTATTATGGGACGGTACTCAGGTATCTAACCTATTTAAGATTAAGTACGACAGATTACTCGAAGATGGTATCTACAACAATGATAACACCATCCTAGGAAAACTTAAAAAGAATGAAAACAAGAACTTTGTTGGTTCTCAGATTGAGCTTCCAGTAAACTTCGGTTTCGCTGGTGGTGTAGGTTCCGGAAGTATTCCAGAAGCTAACCCTCGTGTAGTTAACAAAATGACACTTACTCGTAAGAAAGTTTATGCTAAGGGCCTCATTGAGCGTGAAGCAATTAAAGCAGCTTCTAAGGCTCCAGATGCCGGTGCTTTTGTTAAGTTCACCGAAGAGCCTGCTAAGGCAACTGTTGAGTCTTTCATGCGTAACCTTAGCCGAATTCTTTTCGGTAATGGTGATGGAAGTCTCGGTACAGTACACGCATCTACTGCGCCTACTGGATCTAACCCTTACGTTGTCACACTACAGGCCGCATCAAACCTCGCTAACTTTGAAGAGAGCGATTACGTTAATTTCGGTAGCGGAACATCAGCTTTTGAGATTACTCTAGTTACCGAGAACGATAATGATGCTTCTAGCCCTGCGACTATCACAGTTAACAGACTTAGCGGTAGCGATATCCCTGCTGTTAGTGATGTTGTTCACATGCAAGGTTCTAAGGACAACGACCCACACGGCCTAGACGAAGTTCTAGACTTGACATCAGGTACGCACGATGGTATTACTGTTGGACGTAGATGGCAGGCAACTCAAAAGGCTGCTGGTAGTTCTACACTAGATTACGACCTCATCATTGAAGTTGCTCTAGAGATTAAGAGAAAAACTGGTAAAATGCCTGACACAATTGCACTATCATTTACTCAGATGCGCAAGTTGTTGATTTCTCTCGAAGACAGTAAGAACTTCTTAGTTCCTGCTCAGGCTCGTGAGATCGACGGTGTATTAGGTATGTCAAACATTAAAATGCTCGTTCCAGGCGGAAACATGGATATTATCCCTGAGCGCTTTTGCCCAGAGGATCGTTGCTACCTCCTCAACACAGACTCTCGCTTCTTAAGTCTTGAAATGACTCCAGATAGCATGGGTTTTGTTGATGATTTCCAAGGAAGCATCTTCCACTCAGAGCATATTAACGGTAACGACCAGTACAGCATCTACTACGCACTATACGGACAATTCAAGATTGTTCCTACAGCGCACGGTGTTATTACAGGATTATCAACTTAATAATTAACTAAGTGAGGGCGGCCTTGTCGAAGGTTCATGATCGGGTGGCCCTCCCTCAATTAGGAGACACACAATGGGTGTAAGAAAATTTAAACTAAAAGGAAGTCAGGCCAAATCTAGACTTCACGTACTCAGAATCGACGGTTCAGCAGTTACTACAAGTGCAGCTAAGACAGGCCTAGATGAGGGTGCTGCCGATTTCACAGTATCAAAGGGATCTGGAGGCACTTCTAACGAAGTTACACTAACCCCAAATGAAGCATTCGCAAGAGTTCCAGTTATACAAGCAACTCCAGTAACTACTAACTGCCACATTGAAATTAAATCAGTATCTTCAACATCGATTGTTTTAGAAACTTTTCAAGTAGCAGACGGCACTACAGGTGTAGACGATGCAGACATGCATGTCATGATTTGGGGATCCGATCACGAAAGCGAAAGCTAATAGGAGGTAACCAATGGCTAAGAAACCAGCAATATTCGATGCTTATCGAGAAATTGAAGGTACTGCCCTAACTGCCTCTCATGCAAATGTAGGTGCGGTAATGGGATCTGACGTACACGTCTTATTACTGTTTAATAGCTGTAATAACACTATTCTAGTTAGTCTAGATGGCGGAACTACAGATACTCTTAAGTTAGATGCGAGCGAGTCAGTATCCTTAGACTTAAAAAATAGTAAATTGGTGTTAGCGTCTGGAGTTCAAATCCAGGCCAAGCACGACGGGTCTGCCCCTACGTCGGGCAGTCTTCGAATTACTGCAATTAGATCATAAAAAGGAGAAAAATATGACTAGTATTAATAAAGATAGAGCTATGGATGATAACGTTCGTATGATTTTTGGTAGCGGCAAAGACGCTTCCTTATATTATAACGGAAGTGATCTCAAGCTCGATCCAGCTGATGTAGGTAGTGGTAACTTAGTTATTTCTAAGAGACCTAAGAACCTGCGTTTTGAGTTCGACAGAGCTCCTCGCCCAATCGCATCTATTTCAGGTGCTGGTGGAGCGGCTACAGGAACTGCGGGTGATGAGAACATGCTAATGTGGCCAGGTCTTACACTTGAGTACCACATTCTAGGAACTCAAACCATCGTATTTCCATCAATGACTACTACAGGTCTAGACATCGGTTCTTTAGACCAGACAGCTAACGACGGCCTAGAACTTTGCCCCGGAATCAATTCTGACCACGACCAAAGATTTGTTGTCGGTACGGATGCTCCTTTCTACGCTGAAGCAAAAATCAAAGTTGCTGATGTTTCAGGAACGGACGATCTCGCTTTCGGTTTCAGAAAGGTTGAGGCCTACCAGGCAAACATCGACGACTACGACGAAATGGCGGTACTTAATGTTATCTCAGGTGACATTAACATTGAGACCATTCTTAATGGTGCTGCTACAACGACTACTGATACTACAGATAACTTAGCTGATGCAGGTACTGTTTCACTAAAAGTCCTAGTTAGCGCTGCTGGCGTAGTTACCTATCAAATTGATGGTGCTGCTCCAACAACTACAGCTGCTTTTACTTTTGATGATGCTGAAGTACTAGTTCCTTTCTTGTATTTCTTACAAGATACGGATATTGCAGGTACAGTTGAGCTCATTCACTGGGAAGCTGGACATCAATAAAAACTATAGTGAGGGTCTAAAGGCCCTCACTACTTTATTAACTCTCGCACATAGGATCGGAGAGTATTATGGGATTTACTACATTATCTAACATGGGCATCAAAGTTCCCACCCGGAACACCAAGAACTGGGACGATGAAATGCTCACCACCTTTACAAGCTTAGACGCACACGACCACTCTAGTGGTAAGGGCGTACAAATTCCGACCGGAGGTATCGCAGACGATGCCGTTACGGCCGCCAAAATACTACTTGTCAACAACGCTGGCCTGGAACAAAGAGATTCAGGAGGCACGGGGCGAGTATTAATCAATTTAAATGCTTCAGATACATTACAACTATTAGATTCCAGCGGCAACGAGCTATTAGAAGGAAGTGCAACAGCATCTGCAGTCAATCATATAGAATTAACTAATGCTGCTACCACAGCTAACCCAATGCTATCCTCAACTGGAGAATCTAATATAGGGCTTATATTAGGGGACTCCAATGATAACGAGGCCTTAATACTAGAATCTACAGCCTCCGCAGTAAACGAGATTACAATCACCAATGCGGCCACTGGAAATCCGGCACTACTCGAGGCCTCAGGAGAAACCAATGTAGGTCTTGATATTAAATCTAAAGGTACTGGAGCGTTAGGTCTATTTACCAACAGTAACGAGGCCTTGAATATCGACTCTGCGGGGATTATAACAACACCCCTACAACCAGCGTTTCTGGCCTATAACAGCGCCCAAGATTCTAATGCTACGGGAGACGGTACTGCAGTTACTATAGACTTTGATACAGAGGTATTTGATTTAAATTCAGACTTCGCTAGCGATACCTTCACAGCCCCCGTCACCGGGAAATACCTATTAAATACCACCGTTCTTATGCAGCAAGTGTCTGATGCGACTTCGATATTATTACAAATAGTTACCAGTAATAGAACCTATACAGTAGCTCAATGTGGGGGAGTTAACTCTGCAGATGCTTCAGGTAACTTATCGGTGTCAGGGTCTGCAGTAGTAGACATGGATAGCTCCGACACAGCATTTGTCAGACTAACGGCCTCAAATGGAACTAAAATAATCGACATAGTAGGTGGCGCTACATTACAAACATTTTTTAGCGGCTACCTAGTGGCCTAGTAAGGAGATAATTAAATGAGTTCAATATCAAAAATAGATCCGGGTAAGATTATTCAGATCGTATCCAGTGAAGGGATAGCGGGATCCACCACTACTAGCACCTCATTAGTGGATGTTACTAGTGGATCTCTTAGTATAACTCCCCAATTTAGTGATAGTACTATACTGGTTATTTGTAACTTCCAGGCTAGTCACACCAACGTCAGCTCTACTAACGTAACATATTTTGCGAGTGTTTTAAGGGGAGCTACCGATATTTCCGGAGCTAATAAGATAGAAGTTAGATCATACTCTGGATCGGGGGGTGAGGCTATCGACACTAGAGTATCCTGGATTGGAGTAGATTCTCCAGCTACTACTAGCGCAACTACCTATAAACTACAACACAGAGTAGACAACGGCAGTACTACCGGCGCAACTGAAGATATAAACATAACTCTATTAGAAATAAAGGCGGGCTAAAGATGAGCTACAAAGAAGTATTACTTAAACACTTTCCGGGCAAATCTTGGTCTATGGACGCTAAGTGTAAGGATTTTAAATCACTAGTATTCCACGATGGAACTAAAAAACCCACCAAGAAGAGATTGGATGAACTACTCAAACTACACTTACTAGAAAAAGCCAGTAAGGAGTTTCAAGAGTTACGCAAACTTGAATATCCTAGTATAGACGAGTTAACAGTGGCCTTATGGGAGTTATTAGTAGAGAATTCCGACGAGGCGTGTGTTAGATTGCAGGCTATTAGAAAAGAAGTTAAAGATAAATATCCAAAACCTGAGGCGGAATAATGGCAGGTAACATAGGAAAATCAGTATCTAGCTTAGGGTCTTTGGGACTATCTGCTGGATTAGGAAGTAAAGTAACTAGTGGTATTGCAGGATCTGCATTAGGAGGTCCTGTAGGATTGGCCTTAGGAGTCGGTGCTGTATTATTAGGAGGCCTCTTTGGTGGAGGTGGTCCCGATCCAGCGGAAGTAGCGGCCTTTAATGCAGAAGTGCAAAGACAAGAACAAGAAAAGGCTCGTGCCGCGGCTCAGGCTAGGCAGGCTAATGAGCTCCTAACTAGGGCGGGGGAAGTTAAGCTATCTAGTATAGGTCAACAGGGTGCCGGACAAAGCAGAGCCCTCGATAGAATTGTAGCCGGGTTTAGAAGCTCATTATTATAAGGAGGCCTTAGATGCCAAGACGTACAGATTTACTAGTAGATCAGGTTAGGCGCGCCACCGATAACGAAGACGTGAGCACCACAACTGGAATCTCTAACGAGGAAATAGTTCAATATTTAAACGATGCTCAAGACAAACTCCAGGCCTTGATTACTCAGCAGCATCCAGACGTATTTACGGTTGAGAGCACTATCGATCTAGTGGCTAATACCGAACAATATGACCTACCTACTGATATCTATTTAGATAATAGAATTAGCTTTGTAGAGTTTAAATACGGGGGGGGATCTGGAGATTATTTTAAATTACGTCAACGTCCTATAGATTATCGATATACAGTAACTAACGGAGATCCAGAATACTATATAAGACGTGGTGGAAAAATTTTAGTTAACCCCATTCCAAATGTCG
>Ga0222718_10000501_pt1 | contig 40104 bp, 32 predicted proteins | sample C33_27DmetaG_FD_165045 | JGI IMG/M metagenome (GOLD analysis project Ga0222718, IMG submission 165045) | Estuarine water microbial communities from San Francisco Bay, California, United States - C33_27D | ecosystem: Environmental > Aquatic > Marine > Unclassified | place: USA: California...
ACACACTCGATCCGAATCAAAACGTCGATGTGGCGTTTCACTCGATGACAATCGTCACCACTGAGGGTAAAGTGATGACCGGACTTTTTCGCCGCAAAGAGGGTGATAAGTGGATTCTCGCCGATAACAAAGGAAAAGAATTCTCTCTACCTGCTGATGAGGTTGAGGAATCGAAGAAATCTCCGTTATCATTGATGCCGGAGAGTATTGCTCGCGACCTTCCTCCAGATGACTTCTATTCGCTGATGAAATTCTTGCTCATCCAAACCGGCCCACTTTCAAAACCACAATAAACCGTCTATCGCATGCGTGTTCTCAGCTACAATATTCACAAGGGGATCGGAGGTCGCGACCGATTGTACAAGCTGCAACGAATCATCGATGTCATTGAGCACGAAAACCCCGACATCATTTGTTTGCAGGAAGTGGACCGGAACGTCAGTCGATCAAATCACGACGATCAACCTCTGCTGATCTCTGATTATTTTAATTATGCACATCGCATGTACCGAATGAATGTGCATTTGCAAGATGGTGGATATGGCAATTTGTTACTCTCTCGCTGGCCGTTTCTGACTCGGCATGAAGTCTCCTTGCAAAAAGGAGAACGCAAAGCTCGCTCGGCACAAATTGCGGTGATCGATTCACCGGAAGGGATCGTGAGATTGGTGAATTATCATCTGGGACTGGCCGAAGCGGAACGGCAATGGCAGGTCGAGCATTTGTTGAACCATCGTTTGTATCGGGAAGCGAAGGATGTCCCGACACTGATTATCGGTGACACAAATGATTGGCGGGGAACTCTCAAGTCCAAACCTTTTGAAGCATCCTATTTTCAAGAAGTGACAACTCCTCCCTCGCGCTATCGATCATTTCCTGCGTATCTCCCCATCGGTTCTCTTGATAAAGCGTTTTGTTGCAACTGCATCGAGATTCATGAGGCGCGCATCGTCAAGAATAAAAATTCCAAAGTTGCGTCCGACCATTTGCCGTTGGTTATTGATTTTCATGTGAAGTCCGGCAGCCAATAATCCTGAGTGCCTTGTAAGGATTCACTTATAAGTATTCACTGGCCTGTCTGTGTGTGCAAATCATCGGGGATCATCTGCACCTGACCGTTAGCGTCGGCACATGCCAGCGTGGTGTTCGCTTCAGCGATTAACTCTTGACCACGCATTAGCCGGTAACTGTGGACCAGTTTGACTGCACCGGTTTGGTCGAGAGTCGTCAAGAGAGTTAATTCATCATCGTAGCGGGCAGGCAAGCGAAATTTGATATCGAGTTGAACAACAACAAAGAAGAGTCCGAGTTCTTCCATACGACGATAGTTGCCACCTTGAGCACGAAACAATTCTGTGCGTCCCATCTCAAAATAGATTGCGTGGTTGGAGTGATGCAAGTATCCCATTGCATCTGTTTCACTGTAGCGGACTCGGATTGCGAGTTCGTGGCTTGGTTTCTGCATGAATCATCCAAGGGGTCACAAATCAGGTTCGAGTACCACTGACTTCGACAGAACGGTCGTACGTTCGGTCCGAATCACCTTTTCCCCAACTGGCAGGATCTGATAAATTCACGAGAGCCTGCTCATAGAGTGCCTTACCGGCTGGTGTGGGGTAATCATGATTGATACATGCTTGGCATAAAGACTCTGAGGGCAACTCGATGCTGCGAGCAACCGATTCCATCGGCAAGTAACGGAGCGAATCGGCACCCAATGCCTGAGCCATATGTGCTTCGATTTCGGGTGTCAGAATGAGTGATCCATCGTTCATGAATTTGGGGGCAAACAGCTCTTGGATCGTGGACATATCGATTCCGTAAAAACAGGGCGAAATAATGGGAGGGCAGGCAACTCTCACATGAATTTCTTTGGCTTTTCCCCGTTCGCGAAGCTGTGAAATTAACGCTTTCATCGTGGTTGATCGAACGATGGTATCTTCGACGAGCAAGACTTTTTTTCCATCAAGGACTTCGGGTAGCGGCGTATATTTCGCTCGTACCTTTGCCTCCCGATTATTATTGCCCTCAATGAATGTTCGTCCGATATAACGGTTACGAATAAGTCCTTCGAGAGAAGGGATTTTCAACTGATAGGCCATACTGTCGGCAGCGGCTTTTGCTGTGTCCGGCACGGGAACCACAATTGTATCTTCGTCAATTTCAACGGTTTCCTGATCGGCCAGTTCTTCTCCGAGACGTTTGCGAGTGAGATAGACACTTCGTTCGTCCAAATTGCTGCAAACATTGGCGAAGTAGATCCATTCAAAGAAACAATGGGACTTCCGTTGGCTTTCTGCAAACTGTTCGATTTCCAATTGTCCGTTGCGAATCAGGATCGCGTATCCCGGTTCGAGATTTTTTATGCTCTCCGCCGAGAATCCGAGATTAGTGAGTGCTACTGATTCACTCGCTGCTGCAAACAAAGGACCATCCATTGCATAGCACAATGGACGAATTCCGTAAGGATCGCGAGCAATCAACATTTCCCCCAACGAGTTGAGATACACAATATTGTAGGCCCCGTCGAGTCGTTTGCTGAGCGACTTCAGGATCGCGAGTAAATCGTGATTCTCGGAACGGGAGAGTTCCTGGCTCAACATGTGCATCAGAATTTCGGTGTCGGTTTCTCGCGCGAGGTGGTGGTTCGTTTGTTGCAGAATTTCATTCTGTAACTCAGGGTAGTTGGCGAGTTGACCATTGAAAGCAAAACTGAACCACTTTGGTTTCTCGATGTGGTGGCGTTCGAAGGGTTGGGCATAACTGCGGTCATCTTTTCCGCAGGTCGCGTAGCGAGTGTGCCCGATTGCGGCAGGCCCCTCGTATTGCTCCATCAACTTACGAAATTGTTCTTCGTGGTTGAGATGAAAGACTTCGTTGACCGTCCCGACATCTTTGTGAGTATCGATCAATTGAGATCGATTGGGATTGTAGGTCGTCATCCCCGCTGCAAGTTGCCCCCGGTTTTGAATATCCAACAGCAAGCGGGACATTAAGTTCGAGGTTTTGTTGGGGTCGCCCTCGGGCAGCAAGGGGCTGATTTCCGCTGAGGGAAGATGATAAACAGCCGCAACGCCACATTCGTGGTAAAGCTCAGACATCCCTGAAGTTCCGCCGTTTGCGAGGAAACCGGTGGTAGGGCGGATCGCACGCCCTTCACGTTCTGATCATACCGTGCCGACTCCTCTCAGCCAACCGGATGGTCGCAATTTTGTGAGTCAGCCTGCAAGAAGTCAGCGAACTCCGTAGAATTCTCTTTGTCCCTCTTCAAATTAAACCCCATACTCTACAGGACACTTTCGCTTCTTTGTCATTCCGTTAAGATAATCTGCACACTCATACCTGCTGTGTGTGACATAAACACTCGTATTCTCTTGCAAATCTGTCATGGAAAACCTTGTTCGTCGAGAAGTCGTTGAAACTGCCGAGACGATTGTCGTCAAAGTCGGGACAAATACGCTTGCACGCCCTGATGATACGTTAGATTATGATCGAATCGTCCATCTCGCCGAACAATTATGCGCAATTCGCCAATCCGGTCGCAAAGTCGTTTTAGTCTCCAGTGGAGCTGTTGCTGCGGGAATGGAGCTACTTTCTCTCACCGAGCGTCCGCGAGATTTGTCACACCTGCAAGCCTCTGCCGCAACCGGTCAGGCACATCTGATTCACCTGTACGATAAAGCACTCCGGGATCGTGGATATCACGCCGCTCAGATTCTGGTCACGGGGAACGATTTTAAGCATCGCCATCGTTATCTGAACGTACGAAATACCCTTAATACGCTCTTTGAATATGATGTCATCCCCATCATCAACGAAAACGATACGGTCAGTGTGGATGAGATCAAATTTGGCGATAATGATCATCTGGCGGCAATGGTCTGTAATCTCCTCCACAATCCATTGCTCATCGTTCTGACCAGCGTTGATGGCCTTTTCGATGGCGATCCACAAGAAGCAAATTCCAAGGTGATTTCTTTGATTGAATCATGGGACGACAGTCTGGAGTCTCTTTCTGTCGCAACGCGAACATCTCGTGGAACCGGTGGGATGCAGTCGAAGCTTCAAGCGATCAAAATGGCAATGAAAGTCGGAGAGAGCGTGATTTTGGCGAATGGCCATCAGCAGGGGGTTTTGTCCGGTTTGATGAATGGTGAAGAGATCGGAACACTCTTTTTGGCAGATGGAAGAGCGTTACCTGCGTGGAAACGCTGGATTGGATTCACCATACTGCCGAAAGGAGCTTTGGTTGTTGATGAGGGAGCTGTCACTGCGTTGCGGGAACGAGGAAAATCTCTGCTGGCAATCGGGATTCAATCAATTCACGGAACATTTACTGCGGGCGAATTGGTTGCCATTCAGAATCAGGCAGGACGCGAGATTGGTCGCGGGTTATGCAATTATCCTGCCGATCAAGCGAAGCAAATCTGTGGTCTGAAAGCCGGTGAAATCGCATCAATTTTAGGAGATGTGCCATACGCCGAGGTGATGCACCGCGACAACTTGGTGATTTTCAACTAGCTTGTATGTTGTAAATCTTATTGCAGTCAGCAGATAAGGTTATTTTCGTCAAATTTATGGCTCTGGAAAATATCGCTGATTTCTTCTGTTTTACGAGCTAGGCTTATCATGGAAGCCTCAAGAATAGAGTCATTGGGCTTAGTTGCAGGTTCTCATAGAAATAACAGCCAGATTTCGCCATGTTCAGTAAAATCTATTACGGAATCACTTACTACTTCTCGGAGTTGGCCTACTTCGTGGAGTTACATGTCAAAAACATGACTCCGGCGAAGTACTCTTATGTCCTGATCGGCGTGTTTCTGTTCGGCTGGGTTCTCATGAGAAATCAGAAGAAGTAAGCGGCATCGGGTTGTTTTGAGATGTTCGGAAAACTCATCATCAATTCATTTGATCAGAACATTATTTGAGCAAATGCAGCATGCCATCACCGAGCGCTTTGCCGACTTTGAGATATGTCTCAGCGTTGTGGTTGTAATGATACCCTTGACCGTTGGGCGATACCGATTTATCCCTCCAGAAGCCACGTACTTCCACGGTTTGTACATTTCCGGCAAACTCGGGATAATTGCCAGTCTCACCGCTCACAGCCAATTGAGCATTGGCGACAGTTAAACCGTGGCTTTTTAAGTCCCAGCCATCAAAAGCAATTGTCGCCAAAACCATCGGTGCCGACGGTACTTCAAATTCTTTGCGAAGTGTTTTGATCAGTCTGACAAGATTTTGCTCGTAACGGCTTGCGTGAGCGGCATTCTGGTCTTTGTGCCCTTGCCACCAGGCGAAGCCGATAATTTCAAATCCTTGCCCTTTGTAAGCAGGATAATAATTGGGCAGATTGTCGAGTACATCGTGGATGTCTTTTACAAAGTCATCGTACTGCTTACCGGCATACCAATTCACCGGATTTTTGGGTTCGCCTTCTATCCATGAGGGAGTTGTTTCCTCGTATCCGGCATAAACTCGCCCATCATGACGAAACTCTTCGCTGCCGGGAGGAAGTATGTCCCAGCCTAAGCTGCGATTTCCTTGCGCCGCTTTGATAATCAAGACGGGTTCGTCGAAATGATCTCCCAGTACATTACCAAACTCCAGCTCAGGACCGATAAAGCTGCTGCGTGCGCCAAATCCAGGTTGTAACCAACCCTGTTTTTGCCCCACGGTCGTTTTGACACACCAAACATCATCTCTCACACGCCATTTTCCATCGTTTGTGAGGAGATGCTGATCGCTATTTTGAGCCTGCGTCACATGAGCAAGAGTTCCCGGCGTATCGACAGGGTCAATGCGACCAAACCCGATCATGTTTGACTGCCCCATCATTATGAAAACTTTGACTGGTTTGTCGTCCGCAAATGATTCCCCTTGAAATATTATGAATGCTACGAGAAACCACATTGAGATGATCTGTGTGAGTCTCATGGAGTTCTTTCCTTTTGGGGCAGAGTGGTCGAGCGATTAGAGAGTCAGCAAAAAAACCGTGATGATTCATTGAGAACCATCACGGCATAATTCGCGATTCGGTGACCTCAATTAAATGAGGGTGCCTTCCCTGAAATTACGGTAATGGCTTCACTTTAATGCTGCGATAGTGAACCGTGCTGTGAGGGTCGTGAGCTTGCAGTGCAAAGGTTCCTTCACCAAGTTTGCGTTCGAAGTTTTTGTCTGGTGGCACGTAATCACTCGGTTGAGTGTATTCGACGGTGGTTTTACCGTTCACTTTGATCGTGACAGTATTCCCTTTGACGATCACATGCTGAGTCCACCATTCATCGTCTTCAATGATCTGCTCAGTGACATTGACCACGCCGTACAGGCTACCTGTCTTTTTTGGGTCTTTCACATAGGTGTTGTTGACCTGTGTTTCAAATCCTTTTGTCGGCCAGCCTTCTTCCTGATACTTGGTGTGGAAATAGATGCCAGAGTTGCTGTTTTTTTCGGCCTTCACTTCGACTTTCAGCTCGAAGTTTTTGAACGGAGCATGTTTGCCGACATAGAACATGTGGCTGCGTTCGCCATTGCAGGTCAGAATGCCGTCTTTGAGGCTCCAGCTCTCTTTGTTTTCGCTGGCTTTCCAGCCATCGAGTGATGAACCATCGAACAAAGTGATCCAGCCATCTTTGTCGGCTGCAGAGAGCCCTTGCGTTGTGAGTAAAGTTAGAGCACAGAGTGCCAATAATCCCAGTTGCTTCACGGTATGATTCTCCTGTAGAGAGGTGTGGAAGGAAATTACGAGAGAGACCTGATATCTTATCCTGACTGAAAACCATTTTGCAAACTGCTCCATGACAATTCCGTCCGACGAATCCACAGAACCGATGTTACAAACGCAGTGTGAGGCCCTTGCGCGCATTTCATTAGGCTGTCTGCATCGCGAATATCCCAATCATGTGCAGCATTTCTGGCGAGATGCGGGTGATATTGGGACTCCTCGCGAGATGCACCCGGCCTTTTTCGGTTGTTTTGATTGGCACTCCGCCGTCCACAATCATTGGGCGTTGGTTCGCGTTCTGCGTCTTTTTCCACAATCGTCTCTTCAGTCAGACATCACTGCTGCATTAAACAAGTCACTCACGACAGAGAATATTGTTGGTGAGATTGATTATTTTGTGCCACGTGATCGGTACGAGATGCCTTACGGTGTCGCCTGGTTTTTGATGCTATGTGCGGAGCTGAAAGAAAGCGCCGCGGATAATCCGCAGATGAAGCGATGGCACGAAGTACTCGATCCTTTGGAAGCATTGATGTCGAAGCGATTCGAGGAATGGTTGAAGACTCTTCCTGCCCCAATACGAAGTGGCGAACACAGTCAATCCGCATTCGCGATGGGATTGGTCTATGACTGGGCGACCATCAATGAGGATGCCGACGTCTTGAAGTTGATCGAACAGAAATCTCGGCAATTTTATTTGACCGATCTTCCTTGGCCCTTTCGTCTGGAACCCTCTGCTTATGACTTCCTCTCTCCTGGCCTGGCGGAAGCGGACCTGTTGCGACGCATGGTTCATGTCGAAGTTTATCATTCTTGGGTAGAAGACTTTCTACCGACTGCCGCGATTCGAAATGACTCAAACTGGCTTGATCCGGTCGCGTGTGTGAATCCCGAAGATGGGAAGCTATCACACTGGTCAGGACTGAACCTCTCGCGGGCATGGATGCTCAAATCGATTGCCGCTTCTTGTGGACGGGCCGACATCGCCACCAAACTCTCACAGCTTGCGACTGAGCACCAGAATGCGGGGCTGACTGCCATCAAGGCTAACGAATATGCCGGTTCACACTGGCTGGTCAGTTTTGCGGTCTATTTACTGACGACACGCTGGAAAGTCTCTTCGCCCAAGTGATCGATGCTATCACATTGTTCTTTCGTGAAACTTCTGTATCTGTTCTTTGATGTCGATTCCCACCGATTGACTCCATGTCTCAAGTAATTGATGAAACAGGGGGCCGGGTTGTCCGTTTCCTACAGCTTGTTCGTTAAATGAGGTTACCGGAAGGAGGCAATAAGGTGTTGAAGAGGTCCAAATCTCAGAGGCTTCGGATGCTTGTTGAACTGGCAACCGTTTTTTCTGGACTCGATAACCAAGTTGTTCTGACAATTCGATGACGACCTGTCGACTGATACCGTTGAGAACCATCGAGTCTGGAGGCGTGATGATCTCTCCGTCGATTACGGCAAACAGATTGCCGCTACTGGTCTCTGTCAGATTGCCAGAGTCATCCGCAAAGACTGCCAATGCTGCCGGGTGAATTTGTTTCACTTTCCGGTCGGCAATTCTCCAATGCATTCTGCTTCGACTTTTAATTGTTGGATTGAAGGAGCCAGCAGGGATCGCAGGTTGTTTTGAGACAATCAGCCTCTGCCCAAATTCCAAGCGATCACTCCACAGTGAGAAGTGTAAGGGAAACGCATGGATGCAGATTGTGGGTAGATGGTCGCCAGACTTACCGAGGTAGGTGACATTGGGACCACTGGTCGCGAACAGGATCACTCCGAGATCTTGCCCGACATCGGACTCGACCGTTGACCGAGTGAGAACCTCACTGATGACTGATTTTAATTCCTGATCGCTGTAAGAGCATTCCAGGAGGGCTTCGTTCAATGAGTGACGAAAGCGGGCCAGATGATCAGAGACTCGATAGGGGGTTTGCCGAAATGTTCTGAGCATCTCGGTGACGGCATCACCGTGGACGATCCCGGAGTCTGCAAGTGAAAGAGATGCTTCCGAGAACGGCAAAAATTCTCCGTTCCTCCAGGCAGTCATTTGTTTCATGGTGATTCTCGAACTTAAAGTGTTCTATCGTAGTGATTGATCGTTGGTGGCTCAATTGAGGCTGTGGTGAGGCTGTTAAAATCTTTAGAAAATGCGCAAATCTGGAATCCCGCTCTGACTTCGCAAATCGACTATGATATATTAGATTTCCCACCTGCACTCACACCTTATTGATCAAACTACCGGAGAAATCGATGTCCGACCCGACAAACTCATCGAGACGCAATTTTTTGAAGACCGGCACGACTGCGGCACTGGCAGCCGGACTGACAACTCAAATCAATTCTGCGGTTCACGCCCAAGGAACCGATAAACTCAAAGTTGGTCTCGTCGGTGTTGGAGGACGAGGCTCGGGTGCGGCAGTTCAGGCACTTACAGCCGATCAACACTCCGAATTGCACGCTGTCGCGGATGCGTTTGAAGATCGATTAGAAGCGGGGCTTGCGAACATGAAGGCCACGCCGGTCGGTGATCGGGTAAATGTGGATGCAGATCACAAATTCGTTGGATTTGATGCCTACAAGAAAGTGATCGAGTCTTGTGATGTGGTTTTGTTAGCAACGCCTCCACACTTCCGTCCTATGCAATTAAGGGCTGCCGTGGAAGCTGGAAAACATGCGTTTGTGGAAAAACCTGTTGGTGTGGATGGCCCCGGAATTCGCTCCGTACTTGAAACCTGCAAGATGGCCGAAGAAAAAGGACTTTCGATTGTCTCCGGGCTATGCTGGAGATATCACCCCGGCATGCGGGCAACATTCGAACAAATTCATGAGGGAACGGCTGGTCAAATCACGGCCATGCAGTGCACCTATAACTCGGGAGGGGTTTGGGATCCTCGTGCAACTCGCGAAGAGTGTAGCAGTGAGATGGAGTATCAAATGAGAAATTGGTACTACTACGCTTGGCTGTCAGGGGACTTCAATACCGAGCAGCACGTTCATAGTCTCGATAAGATGGCGTGGGCTATGTTAGACGAGACGCCTAAAACAGTTTCCGGGACAGGTGGACGTATCCAGCGAACCGATCCGAAGTACGGAAACATTTACGATCATTTCAATGTTGTCTATGAATATGAGAGTGGCGTGAAAGCCTTTGCTCGGTGTCGTCATTTCAGTGGCAGTACCAATGATGTTTCCGATCACATTTTTGGAACAAAAGGTCGTGTTGATGTCTTCAAGCATCGAATTTATGACTGGAAGGGTGAGATCGTCTGGCGATACAAAGGCCCAAGTGGCAATATGTATCAGATTGAACATGATGAATTCTTCGCCAGCATTCGCGAAGGGAAACCCATCAATAACGGCCATTACATGTCGATGAGTTCCATGATGGCCATTGCAGGCCGTATGTCGGCATATACTGGTAAGCAATTGAGTTGGGAAGACTGTATGAACTCGTCGCTTAATCTGTCTCCCGAGAGCTATGAGTGGGGCGATGTCCCAGCTCGTCCAGTTTCTATTCCCGGTCAAACGCAGTTCAGCTAGATAACAAATCCCAATTCTTCATTTTGAGACCCGTCGCATCTCTCGACGGGTCTTTTTTTGCGCTGATGAAGGAGTTTGGTCTGAGCTGGAGTTGGCAGGGGGTTAAAAGTTTGGGAACGCAGGTGCTTCGCGGGGAGGTTCTTCGTTGTCCTCAATCAGTTCCCCGCTTGTCTCTTTCACCCCATATTCTTGCATCATGACTTGAAAGTTCTGTTGCCGAGTGCGGGATTGCCCTTCCAGTTCCACATAGTTTGGTTCATTCAATCCCAATCTTTCCCGATGTTCAAATTCATCGTAGTTGTCAATCTCAGATTGCTCGGGGTGATCCAAGTGAGCGAATGTCACGCCCAGCATGAGGAAATCGTTGTCACGACCTCGCGAACTGAAGTGATAAGCGGCGCTGCCGGTCATACGAAGACTTGGAGTTAGCCAGTAATGAACTCCAACTTCAGGATAGACCGTAGCGAATACGCTTTTCCATTCAACATCATCGTCATCATCGCAGCCACAGTCATCATCATCGTCATTGATTTCAGCAATGAGAGCATTGATGCCAATATCCAGTATGTTCACGTAAGTTCCAACACCCACGAATGGAGCGAGCCGAGAAGGTGTTTGGAACCGTGTACCAAGTTCGAGTCCGGGAAGACCGTAGATTTCGTCTTCGCCAATGAGACCTGAAATACCAATGTGCGTGGAATGCCAGGGATCGTGATATTGGTAGACCCCTATCTCAATCAAACCAGCATCGGGGTTTTCTGACCAGCCTCCCTTTGTGTACCAGCCATCTTTATCGCGAAGGTGGCGAGCATCCATCATTTGCTTTCCCATCCGTAACCATTTATCGGCTTTGTCGTCTGGGTAGGGTGTGTCGTATTTTTCCTGGTAATCACGATCTGGCATTGCCCACTTTGAACTGCATCCCGAGAGGGAGATGATTCCAATCATGATCAAAATGAACCTGACCTGATGAGGCATAGGAGAGAATGCATGTTGGGGAGTGGGCATTAAAATACGAGGTCAGGTGAATGCGACCGTGTGAATACAGGTCAGAAGTGTAGAAAAAAGAGGGGCGGTGGCAAAGAGGAAGAATATGTCTGATTTTATAGAGTATCAACGAAAAAGCGGTCTTCCCCGAAATCGAGGAAGACCGCTAGGAGGTTTGCTCATTCGCATCATGCTCTTGAGCACATGCTAGTTCTTTCAAGTCAACTAGACAGTCACACCTTTCACAGTGTTGACGATTCGAGCAGCGACGCGGTAAGGATCTGCGTTTGAAGCAGGACGGCGATCTTCAAGATAGCCTTTCCAGCCGTCTTGAGCAGTCGCAATCGGAATACGGATCGAAGCACCGCGGTCCGAAACTCCATAGCTGAACTTTTCGATGGACTGAGTTTCGTGCAGGCCAGTCAGGCGTTGTTCGTTGTCAGAACCATACTCGCCAATGTGGGCGTCGTGAACGGCACCAAAGGCTTCACAGATCGCTTTGATCATGTCTTCGCCACCCTTTTCACGAATATCGGTATTCGAGAAGTTGGAGTGCATGCCGCTTCCGTTCCAGTCACCTTTGATTGGTTTCGGATGGAGTTCAATGGAGACGCCGTAATCTTCAGCGACTCGTGCAAGGAGGTAACGAGCAATCCACAGGTGATCAGCGGCTTCTTTACCTTTGCCGAACAACTGGAATTCCCATTGACCTTTCATGACTTCTGCGTTGATGCCTGTCACTTTCAGGCCGGCAGCCAGACATTGATCGAGATGTTCTTCGACCAGTTCCCGGCCAACACAATTTTCGATGCCAACCGAGCAGTAATATGGGCCTTGAGGTCCAGGGTATCCATCTTTGGGGAAGCCAAGTGGAGCGGTTCCATCCATGATGGTGTACTCTTGCTCGAATCCAAACCAAAAATCGGTGTCATCTTCGAACTTGGCACGAGTGTTTGTTGGGTGGGCATTGCCTTCTGCGTCTTGAACTTCGCACATCACAAGATAGCCGTTCTTGCGAGCGGTATCTGGCACGAGGCAGACAGGTATCAACATACAGTCAGAAGACCCGCCTTCGGCTTGTTCGGTCGAGCTTCCATCGAACGACCACACTGGGCAGTCACCGGCTGAAGCGGGCTCGCTACTTACAATTTTTGTTTTGCTACGAAGGCTTGGTTCTGGTTTGTGGCCATCGAGCCAAATGTATTCGAGCTTGTAACTTTCACTCATCGATCAAAATCTCCTGGTGTTAGCACTTATTCTGGCACGCCATGATGCGTTCTCACGCTGATCGCATCAATTTATGTCTATATAGTGACGTGCTGCTTCAGATTACATCCGGTCTAATATGAGACTTTTAGCTTCAAAAAGACTGGAATAGGATGTGAGTACGTTAATATGCAATCGCCGAGCCAGTAGGCCTCTTCTGGCCATCATCCAATCTCTAAGTTTAATGATAACAGTAGAATGTGGAGTTGAAAAATTTTCAACCCGTTCGGCTGATTATTCGCAAGTGCTTAATGTTTCAGCAGGATGCCTACTAACCAATCAGGTTCTTCATTTCGCGAACAGCTCGTTCCATTCCTACCATCACTGCACGAGCGATGATACTGTGGCCAATGTTCAGTTCCTCAACAGCGGGAATCGCGGCAACTGGTTGAACATTTCGGTATGTTAGTCCATGGCCCATATGAAGTTGCATATTTAAGTCTGACGCAATACCACCAGACTCTGTTAATTTGGATAACTCCAGAGCTTGGATTTCCATTGTCTCAGCGTCCGCATATTGGCCAGTGTGAAGCTCAACCGCCTGGACTTCCAATTTGTGGGATGATTCAATTTGTTTCTCTGTAGGATCAATGAAGAGTGAAACTTCAATCCCGGCGCTCATGAGTTGATCGACACATGTTTTGACACGATCACGATTAGCCATGACGTCCAACCCTCCCTCAGTGGTGACTTCTTCGCGTTTTTCGGGAACAAGCGTCACTTTCGCCGGTTTGACCTGTAATGCGATATCGGTCATTTCCTGACTGGCTGCCATTTCCAGATTCATACGGACCTGAACGGTCTCTTTCATCACGCGAAGATCGCGATCCTGGATATGCCGACGATCTTCACGTAAGTGAAGAGTGATTCCATCGGCCCCGCCGAGTTCTGCGAGTACGGCTGCCCAGACGGGATCGGGTTCAATCGTTCGGCGCGCCTGTCGGACGGTGGCAACGTGATCAATGTTCACACCAAGAAGTGCCATGTGTTCTCTTTGCGGGTTCGAGGAAGGAGATTTCGTTGGATTTATGTTAAGAAAGTGACATTTCAGATACAATCTCGGTTCACACGAGGTGCAAAAGGCCAGAGGAAAAGAATGCCAATAGATCGCGATCAGATACTGATGGGTTATGCAATTGCGATTGTCTGCCTGGTCGGCTTGGCTTATTCGCGGTGGTTTCTCAATAGCACCAGAAAAGGTCGTTGGATATTAATCAAACTTGGTCCCGCCAATGGGCTAATGGCATTGCGCGTGGTTTTTCTGGCCGGAGCCGCAGTGGGAATTTGTCTGGCATTGGATGTGATACGACCGTTGTAGACGAAAGCTTACGCCTTCAGCAATTCTTCACCAATGCCAAAGATTTCTTGCGTACCGAAGACCTGATCATTGGACAGGAATAGCTTTTCAATGGCGGCTTTATGAATCTTCATTTTAAGTCCCCCGACGCCGATGGCACCATAGCAGAGGCAGTTTAGTTTCTCAGCCGCTTTGTCCATCACTCCAATGCCTCCAAGCCCAGTAGGAGGAACGGCATTGAGGTCAACAGCCACTTTCAGAGACATGATCTTGCTTAAATCATTCTCGGTGAGAAACCCAACTCCGGCGGCTCCTGCGGCGATCAGCAATGAGGTTCCCTCCAATTCAGCGGCCAATTCGTCGCTCGGTTTCAATTCGGCCGCTTCGAGACGGGCATTGGGGAGATTTGTCTTGATTTGATGACAGGTTGATTCAGCACGGACTTTCGAACGAGAGTAGAGTCTGATGTTTGCTCCTCGAGCGGATAATAATTCTGCCGCTCGGTGTCCGACTGGTCCGGTTCCACCCAGAATTGCCGCAGAGATATTAGTGAAATCTAGGTGTTGACCGGCGGAGAGGACGGCAGCAGCAGCGGTCGTGTTTGAGCCGTTGGAATCCATCATCACGGATACACTGACAGGTCCGAAGAAAGTGGCGGTGACCGTCTCCAGAAGTTCTTCACCATCGTTCACGTGACTTCCACCGATGAAAATTGCGGTGTGTCGCAGGTGCTTGGACCCTCGAGTGAACATGGCACCGTGTACGAGTCCCATGACGTTGTCTGATGAGACGTTGCCGTAGGAGAACAATTCGTCAACTCCGGCATCAACGGCGACGACACGGTCGAAAGTGCTGGGAAGAGAATCGGTGTCTAGTTGAATGAGGATGTTTTTCATAGTCTTTTCACTCGGTATCAATAGAAACACCTCCGCCCAAAAGCGGACGGAGGTGTCAGAGATATTCACTCAAAATGAGAATCAATCATGCATTGTAGAATGGATGGCTTGAAGCATCTTGTCCTTCAAGCATCGTATCGACACATGGTGAGTTCTTCATCGCACGTTCGATTGACTCTTTAGTGGCTGCGTAATTGTAGTCGTAAATTTTCTTGTCGTCGGCTGCTTCCCAGTGGATGAACACACCACAAACAATGCACAGACTCTCGCATTGATCTTTAGGAATGGTTCCTTCTTTGACAGCATCGGCGACAGCATGGGCAACGGCTGCTTGAGCCGGTCCGAACATTTGAACGGCTTGGCGAGCGCCCTTGATGGTGACTTTTGTGATCATCACAGTGGAAGGTTTGACGGCCAGATTCGGTTCCAGCACGGCGAGCAAGTTGCTGTGACCAGCTTTCTGGTCGGCAAGTGCATTGGCGAATGCGGTTCCGACGGGACCGTTTTTGTCACCAATCAAAAGATCGATATGGGCGACTTCATTACCTTCTCCGACCAGCGATTCTCCGACATTGAAAGACATTAATACTTCTCCTCAGGCTGTGTTGTGACAGGTGTGTAGACAACAAAACTGTGATGTTGGCAACGTGGCGGTGTGTCAAAGAGCCAATCCGCACGCATGATTCGTAAGTGCCTGTAATACCAGTTCAAACGTCCAATTTCCAGTGTCTGCCCGGAAATTGGCGGTAGTCCCTCGAAATCCACGTTTCCGATGAGAGAAATCGTGGATTTACGATGCTCGACTCCTCGGAGGAGGCGTATCGGTTTTGGCGAGATCAATCGCTCGACAAGCCCTCAAATAACGTACTGCCGATGCGGATGTGTGTCGCTCCTTCTTCGATGGCGACTTCAAAGTCGCCGCTCATTCCCATGGAGAGCGATTGCATCTGATTCTCTGCGGGTAGTCCCTGATTCATTTGTTGTTGAAGATCGCGAAGAGCTCGAAAATATGGTCGGGCGTCTTCCGGATCATCTGCATGCGGAGCCATCGTCATCAGTCCGAGCAGTTTGACATGCCGATAATCTGACATGCGCGTGACTGACTGAGACACCGATTCGGGTGCGAAGCCATATTTGGACTCCTCTCCTGAAATATTGACTTCCATGAAAATAGAAACAGTGATTCCCAATTCTGCAGCGATCAACTCGATTCGATCCAGAAGTCGCTGGCTGTCCACACTGTGGATCATTGCGCCGGTTTCTAATACGGGGCGAACTTTGTTGCGTTGCAAGTGACCGATCATGTGCCAGCGGATATTGTCTGATAATTTTGTGGACCTCTCGGAGAGTTGTTGCGGTCGACTTTCTCCGAAGTCTCTATGGTCGAGATTGATGAGTGCCTGCGCCCACTCTACTTCGGCGTATTTTGTGACAGCGATCAACTGAACTTCGCTTGGAGAACGACCGGATCGTTGACAAGCTGCCAGAATTCGCTGTTGAATGCGAGAAATGTTTTGTGAGATTGTGTCGTGAAAAGTCATGATACCGAGGGTGTCCAGAGAAGACAGTCAACTGACTACCGGATTATACACGTTGTTTCTCGACGACAAACGATCTCAGAGAGTGATGACACCCCGTAGTCCCAATAGAACGGCTGTGTCTGTTTGTTGTCGTGCTGGTATCAGGACTTGCAAATCTGGTGTCAGGTGAAACGTGACAAAACAGTGTGGGCATTCAGTTTTGAGGGGAGTCGTCATGAATTGCTATTCCAGGATATGAAGCATCAATGGGGATGTGCAGGAGTCTTGCATGAAAGGTGACGCAGGCATTGAAGTGACTGGCCAGTAGCCCGCACTCTTTGATTGACAATCACGAGAGACGTGTTGGCCGTGGTTCTCCAGATTATAAACAATTTCATCGGCTCGGGGACTCTTTTTCTCCACACACACACACACACGAGGCCATGCTGCGCACACAATCGTCACTTTTTTCCCCGAATGGAATGTTTGTCAGTAGAGAAATTCTAGCCCATACAGTCTCTGGCAGAGGAAAGATGGAAGACTTCATTTAAATCATTATTCGGTAGAGTAGCGTCCGCCAAGAGGACAAACAATATTCGTGTTAAAAGATATCCAATACTGATGCGTCAAAGTTTTCCCTCAACGTAGTCGAGGCCAGCTTTTTCAAAGCGTTCTTTTTTGACAGCTTCGTCTTGCAGAATCATCATCTCGCCTTTATCCGAATCGTACCCATACATTTGCCAGCGCTTCAGCATGTTGAATTGGATGTTGTTCTGCTTCACGATGTCCATGAATTCTTCATAATTCGGCCACTTGTCGTTCAAGGCTTTGTATTGCTTCAGTGTGTTTTGCATGTTGAGCATTAAGATGCGAGAGGGGACATAAATGACGGAGTTAGCGCCTTGTGTGAGAGGGTCGCCACCGAGGTTTGATGTTTCGAGAATCATCAGATTCGGATTGTCTGCGAGTGCTTTTTTCGCATCAACAATTTCAGCAGTCACTTTACCAAGAATTCCCGAGTCGTTTTGAGGTGGCTGCACAGGTGCCGATTGTTGATCTTGTGGTTGGACGGTCGCGTTGTCTGCCGTAGTTGTCGGAATCTCTGAATTGCAGCCGAAAAGAAAGCAGAATGAGCAGATAGCGAGGACGTAGAGTGGTTTGGACATGAGATTCCCCCAGAATGAAATGTGTGCAAGCTCGTTGAATCTTACCTGATAGAATGCGTGATTCCATACAACAATCGTGAAAGAAACATTACTCGACGAGTCGGGGCAGCAGCATGTTGAGGAAGGCCGCTAATCGCCGAGACGAATGCATCGCCTTTTCCCTCAGATGCCACATATCTTTCATGCTGGAGGCACGATTCCAGATCGCACCGACAACGGCTCCCACACGCATGGTGCCCGTTTCTCCCATCAAGCTAAGAATTTCGTCGGGTAGGTCTTCACTCATGTCGTCGCTCAGGGTTCGAATCGCCATGAAACGTGTTTGCATTTCTTTGCAGACTTGAGCGACCGCCATCGATTCCAAATCGACCGCCAATGCATCATGTTTGATTCCCAGTTGTTTTTTTTCGTCGGCTTTGAGAACAAGGTCATCAGCGGTCAACAATCGACCCACTCGGAGCCCCGTCTTGTCATTGGCCTCCATGTTCATGTCGATTTTGATGGAGTGACCATGTTGATCGCAGATGGAATTGCCAACGACGATGTCGCCGATGCCCATGTCTGGTTGTAAGGCACCGCTGTAGCCTGCCGAGAGAACCCAATTCGGAGAGTGAGCTTCAATCAACGCCTGTGTCGCGGCTCTCGCCTTTGCAAACCCAACGGCCTGTTGAACGATGACGACTTTGACTTTGTCGTCGTATGTGCCACCGATAAATTTGTATTTACCACCGGTATAAGAACGACGTTTTTCAAGTTGACCGATAAACGGGTTGAGTTCAATCGGTAACGCCGTCACGATCCCCACATCGGCGTGAGCCAAGTCGGGGGTGCCTGAATCTGATTGTTCGGGCGTCTCCACATCACTCATTTCAGAATTATCCTGCACTGTTGGTGGTTGATGTGGAGGCATGAGACGCCTCAAATTCCTGCATGACTTCGATTAACCGATCAACGCCCGCTTCGGGAAAAGCGTTATAGATACTTGCTCGCATGCCGCCGATGCTGCGATGTCCTTTCAGAGCATCGAGATCTCGTTCTTTGGCATAAGCAATGAAGTCCTTGTCGAGGTCGGCATCGCCAGTGACGAAGGTGACATTCATCATCGAACGGCTCTCTTTTTCAGCAGTGGCTGTGAACATTTCACTCTGTTCGAAGAAGTCATACAGCTTGCCCGCTTTACGCTGGTTGGTCTCTGTGACTCCCGTCAGCCCACCCTGATCGAGAATCCATTGGAAGACAAGCTTCATCATGTAGATGCCGAATGCTGGTGGCGTGTTGTAGAGCGACTTGGCATCGGCATGCGTGCGATACATCTGCATCGAGGGGAGTCCCTCTTTGCTGGCTTGAACGAGATCATCACGAATGATGACCAATGTCACTCCACTGGGACCAAGATTCTTTTGTGCGCCAGCGTAAATGATACCATATTTGCTGACATCAATCGGCCGCGAGAAGATATCGCTAGAGGCATCACAAACCAGAAAGGCTCCCTCGGGGCATTCTGGCTCGGTTTGGAATTGGGTACCATAGATGGTGTTGTTTGAGGTGAAGTGAACGTATCGCGGGCTGTCGCTGTGAGTTCGCTCTTTGGGGATATAATTGAAGGTCGTGTCTTCACTGCTGCAAGCAATATTGACATTGCCGAAGAGTTTAGCTTCTTTGACGGCTTTTTTGGACCATGACCCGGTGACGAGATAGTCGGCGGTCTGATCATCGGCGAGGAAGTTTTGCGGAATCATCGCGAATTGCGAGGACGCACCCCCTTGAAGAAACAGCACATGATAATTATCGGGGATATTGGCGATCTTGCGGCAGAGGGCTTCGGCTTCCTCAAAGACTGCTGTCAGTGCGGCACCTCGGTGGGAATGTTCCATCACGCCTACGCCGGTATCTCCCAGCGAGAGCATGTTGGCTTTCGCTTCTTCAATGACAGGTTCGGGAAGGACGGCTGGTCCGGCAGAGAAATTGAAAATCCGTTTGGTCATCACGCAATCCTGTCAGGCTTCGGTTTGGAAATTAAGGGAGGAAGACAGCCATTTGGCTGGTCATGTTCACAGTTTAATCGATTCCAAAGGGAGAAAGAAGTTGACCGCACCCTCCCGGTGGGAAAATCACTTTGAATTCTCACTGTAGGAGTGTTTTTCCAACGGATTGTAGATTGTGGTCTGCTGATTGAATCCCCAAACATCCTGCGGCTCAAGAGTCTGAAACATGAGACTCTTGAAATCGCTCTAACCCGTTAAGTCTCGGCGACATTGAAGAGTCTTCAAGAGTATCGAGTGACATAGACCCATCTCATACTCTTGACGATACTCTTGAATACTCTTGAGCAAGTTGTTGCTGACATTGAGGTTGCAACATCCTGGCAGGGTACCCCTGAAACAAGTGATTCCCCTCAGATTTGTAAACAGGCAACCATCAACTGGTAGCAATGCTTAAATTCAGATTGTCAAAGATCGAGCCGCCGAACGGCGAACCCTGAACGATATCTCTGGTAGCAGGCGGTTGGCTAGACGAGTTTGGGTAATGAATTATGACGCAAAGGTGGAAAAGAATCGCAACGAGTGAAAGAGGTGGTTGCGGCGTTCGCAAGAACGCAGAGAGCTACTTTTGAGACCGGTGGCTGGGGACGAACGCAGTGAGCCCCCAGAGTTAATCGGCTGATTCAGTCGGTACGAATATGACTCACGCAGCGGCGCGGCGACGCAGAGGAAAACAAAAACGCGGTTCGAAATGGTTAGCTCCGTTTGCTGGTCAAAGGGGGACCGAAGACACAAGACGCGATCACCTGAAGGCGTTATGACTCAGACATCCTCAATAGTCCGCCTCAATAATCCGCTCCAGTGAGAGAGTTCAATACGGAACTCTGCCACGTCTTGAGTTGTTGTTCCATTGTTTTTGTAATTTCTGGTTTTGCCTCTGTCAGATTCGTGGTCTCGGCGGGGTCTTTGCGAATGTCATAGAGTTCGCGCTTGGTCCCTTGTTTGGAGGTTTTGAGAATCAACTTGTACTGATTATCGACCATCGAGCGATCACCCCCATATTGGTCGTCCGTTATTTTTGAGTGTTGATAGTTCCTGAAATTTCGTGTGGGGATGCCTCCAGATAGTTTGACGAGCGGTGTTGTTCCTTTTTGCAGTTCGGGGGCGATGTAGGGCTTGTTGTTGGAGTCGAGACGCATGTTGTAGTGCCAAAAGAAGATTGGCTGCGGGCGTGTTGTCATCTTTCCTTGAAGAAGAGGCACAAGATTCACGCCGTCGAGAGGACGGTCTGGTACGGCAACCCCTGCCAGCGAGCAAGCGGTCGGTAAGAGATCGCTGGTGACTGTGTTGACATCACTGATACGTGGGGACTTAATCTGTGCGGGCCACTCGATGACTCCGGGGACGCGCGTGCCTCCTTCATAGATTTGACCTTTCTGCCCTCGTAATGGGGAAGCCAAGACTCCGCTGCGAGGAGTGCCGTTATCTCCACAGTAAAGTAGAATCGTGTTGTCTCGCATATTTTGTTTTTTCAGATAATTTCGCAGTGTGCCAATCGCGCGGTCCATCGCGGTGATCTCGGCATAGCGTTCTTGCAAGACATCACCCAGAGGGCGTTTTGTTTGTGTTCCCGTCTCATTGGATGTGAGTGAAACCATTTTGTCGGGATACTTGGCTGGTAGGTTAGCGTATAAAGCGAGATCTTCAGGTAAACCCTGATAGGGTTCGTGAGGAGAGCCGAACCAGACAACCGCCAGAAAAGGGTTTTGTTTCGATGATTCGATAAACTTGATCGTTTCATCAATGACAATGGCTGAACTCTCTCCCTCAAAGAGAGTGGGCGGTCCACCGTTAATCGAAAATTGGGGATCGAGTTCGAAGAAATTGTCGTGAGAGACGTAATGATCGAATCCCATCGCGGTCGGGTTTGTCGGTGAGGACTTCTTCACGGGGCCGAGATGCCATTTCCCGAAATGTGCGGTTGAGTATCCCGACTTTTTCAAAAGGTGGGCGAGCGTGATTTCTTCTGGGCGTAGGGAGCATCCGGGAGTGAAAGTTCCGTACCGATTGGGATGTCGGCCCGTCATGAAACTGCCGCGAGTTGGTGAGCAGGACGAATATCCCGAATAAAATCGGTCGAGACGTAAGCCGGTGCTGGCCATCTCATCCAAGACCGGCGTCTTGACGTGAGGATGCCCGTTATAACCGGTCTCTTCCCAGCCGTGATCGTCACCCATCATCAAAATAATGTTGGGGCGGTCTTGGCTATAAGTTTTGGATGTGGGAAGCAAGAAGGCAAATGATAACAAGCAGAACATCGTAGAATAATTCATAATGATGAGGCTTTCGCGAAATAACCTGTGGAGCGGTAGACTTCTTAATCTTCTTTCGTGAATTTATCTGCAGAGTATTCAAAGCTGAGTTTGAATTCTTCTCCTGCTTGCATTATGACCATATAATCCTTTTCCAGATAGCCAACTCGTTCTTGCCAGATGCGGAATTTGTGTTCACCCGGTGGAAGATGTGTGATCGCGAATTCTCCATTTTCGTTTGTAACTGCTGCATAAGGATGGTCGAGGACGAGATGCCAGGCGGTCATCCAGGGGTGCAAATCGCAACCGATTTTGTGAGGTAGGATTTCTGATTCTGGATAGTGTAAATGAACACCTTTGGTATCTTTTGCATTCAGTAAGATGTTTACGGGTTCATTGCGAATTGGGTACGTATGAATGTTATGCGCGAGCACATCGCTATTGATGGCATTTATTTTTGAACCAACCGGCAGGAACATAGCATGGGGAATAAATTGACATACTTTCTGCTGATAAGTGACAGGTTCCCCGAGAAAGTCGATGTGGTCGATGCTGTCGGGAGCGTCTTGCATGTAGACGAAGACATTGGCGATTCCGCGGTTTTCTCGATTGATAACAAGTGATTCGTCAATAACCCCGTCTGGGCCACAAATTGCGAGCAGATTTTCAGGGAGTTCGAACGCCGATATCTCCGGGAACTCTCCCACCAGCTTAATCGAACCAGAGAATACACCTGTTGGCATGAGGTGTTTTTGAGCCGTTGGTGAAGCGTTTTGTTTTTCGCCTGAGGCTTTTGAATTGTTCTTGTCAGTTGTGTCGGGCTTCTCTGCAACGACTGGATTGTCGTCGGTTGGGGTTGTTGGACTCGTTTTGGGAATGTTCGAATCAACTGGTGACACTGAGGTGTAATTATCTTCACTGCTGCATCCTGATACCAGTAACGTACAGACAATAAGTCGCGAAACAGTCGATCGCTCAATAGGCAAAAGGAAATTCATGAGAAAGGCCATTATGAGCCACTGATTGAGCTTTTGGAATTCGTATCAACAAGACTTTAGTATGAGAGGTTCCCGTGATTCATTCAACAAGCATTTGTCAGGAGCGATACCACTGCTTGAGAACATTCTTCCAATCCTCGGCCGTTTTGATCGTTGCGAAGGCATTGCGGACTTCCACAGGTTGCGCATGTAAAGGCGCAAACTTGATTCCGAACTTCCGCATGGTGGAGATTGCTTTTTGAGGGAAGTATTCGAGATGTAAGTCATACTGCATTTGCAGAACTCGTTTTTGTTCGGTCAGATCGGGGAGCGTTATTTCCTTTCCCGATGCTAAGTCTTTGGCCTGCTGAAAGATCCAGGGATTGCCGATGGCTCCACGAGCCACGGTGACTCCATCGACACCCGTTTCATGAATCATGTCGAGGCAAGCCTGTGCTGTGAATAAATCTCCGCTGCCCAGAACTGTTCGATCTCCCGCAAATCTTTTGACTTCGCACAGGAAATCCCAATTGCTGGGGCCGATATATTTTTGCTCCACGGTGCGAGCATGAACGGTCACCGAGGCGATCCCTGCATCGTAGGCACCTTCGAGGATCGCAAAGAATTGATCTTTGCTCTGGGAGGAATCATCAATGCCTCCACGCATTTTCAGCGTGACGGGAATCTCGTGGGGAACGATTTCTCTCACCTTGCGGATGATTTCTAATGCGATGTCAGGCTGACCAAGATGATATCCACCGCGACATCCGTTGACCGCCGACTTCACAGGGCATCCGAAGTTAATGTCGATCACATCAAACCCGACGTTGACCAGTTTCTCGGACGCCGCGACAAAATCGTCTGGCTCAGATCCCATCAATTGGCCGCCGACGGGATGCTCTTCGTCGGTTATGAAGAGATGGTGTTTGGTCTTATCGCGATCTTTGAGACTCAAAACAAACTGATCGATGACGACTTCGTGAATCGTGTACGGAGCTCCGAGTCGTCGGGCGACGATTCGCATGGGCCAATCGCTATACCCACTCAAAGCTGCTTGTACCACTGGGAATCCAACGTCAATATTTCCCAGTCTGAGAGGTTTCAGTTCGAGCGGTCCGTCTCGTCGCGAAGAGAGAATGGGGGCAGGAGGATTCGAGGTGAGTGTGCTGGGGTTTGTCATGAAAAGTAGAGAATCGACGATTCAAAGTCGTTTCGGATTAAAGGGAGTCTGGGGGACATCGGTAGAAATATGCTTGCGTAACAATTTTTGGAGACGGCTAATGACCGACTGATGTTCGCGGGAATCGATCAGATTCTGATGCTCTTCAGGATCAGTTCGATGATCAAACAGTTCTCTCCCCTCTTTGCCGCCATTCCACTCGATATACCGATATCGGCCAATCGTGACGGCAGCCCCCATGACGGGTTTCCCATCACCAGGCCGTAGGATTTGAGTGAAGGCCGGGTGCCTCCATTTCTCTTTCGGGTTGTTCAACAATGGTTTTAGGCTGCGACCATCGAGTTCATCTGGAATTGTCCCCAAAACAAGATCGGTCACAGTGGGATACATGTCGATGAATTCGACAACTCGGTTGCAAGTGACGCCTTTGGAAGTGGTGTTCGGCGCGGCGATGATGATCGGTGCGCGTGCCGATTCGTCGTAGAGTGTTCGTTTCTGCCAGAGATGATGTTCTCCGAGGTGATAGCCGTGATCGCTCCAGAAAACGATGACTGTGTTGTCTGTCAATTTAAGCCGATCTAATTCCTGGACCACTCGACCGACTTGGGCATCTACGAAGCTGACTGAGGCATAGTACGCTTGCAAAGATTGTTTGAGTATTTTTTGGTCCAGATCGTAGTCGGGTTTGGGGATGTTGTGTGGGATTGCGGCTGCCGGTATGTCATCGCGATCACCATCGGGGACTTGATGAAGTTCGATTTCTATCAGCGGATGCATGTCGAAATATTTCTTGGGGGCGACATACGGTGTGTGTGGTCTGAAGAACCCGACTGCTAAAAAGAACGGTTTATGTTGGAATTGATTGAGAAGCCCGACGGCTTCTGTGGCAATCATGCCATCGGTTTGTTCTTCATCGGTTCCTTCGGCTGCCAGCCAGCTCATCGCCGCCGAGACGGGTTTCCAGGGTGTCGGGTTGGTAATGAGTGCTTCTTCGGCAACATCTCGCCCTTTAGGATTGATGACCTGGTCCCAAGAGGGCTTGTCATCGAGTCCATCTGTTCCAATGCCTTTGGGGACGTTGTAGTGATAGATTTTCCCGACGCGGGCTACTTGATAATCGTGTTGTCGAAACTTTTGGGAAAGAGTGACCGCTTCCGGGATTTGGTCGCGGAAGTGGCGGTCGAGATCCCAGACGGTTGTGGCATCAGGACGTTTTCCTGTCATGACGGACGCACGGCTGGGGTTACACAGCGGGATTTGGCAATACGCGCGTTGAAAGAATGTGCCGCGTTGTTTGAGTTTGTCGAGATGGGGTGTTTTGATGATTGCCGGGCGATCTTCGTCCAAGACGTTGCCCAAGTCGTCAACCGCGATAAACAGCACATTAAGAGCCTTTGCCTCATCTTGTGCATCAGAATACGTGCCCCCTGTGAATAACAGGAGGAGAACGGTCAACGAGAGTTGAGAGAGAGCGGCTTTCATAAGTGAGCGTCTTCTGTATGGAAGGGTGAGAGTCTTGTGGAGTGAATTATTGTTAAGCGAGAAGTTCTTCGATGACTTCGCCGCCTGTTTGTGACAACTGCTTGAATCGTCCGCCGTGAAAGTAGGTCAGCTTATTATCATCGAGACCCAATAATTTCAGCAGTGTGACATGGAAGTTACGAATTAGATTGACCACGTCTACCGCTTCGGAACCAATCTCGTCTGTGGCTCCGATGGTGTGTCCCGCTTTCACGCCTCCCCCGGCAAGCCAGCAGGTCATTGCCTTGGCGTTGTGGTCTCTTCCGAACTTGACCCCACCACGTACGCCGTTATCGGGCGAACGTCCAAACTCACCCGTCCAGACGATGAGAGTTTCGTCCAGCATGTCGCGTTCTTTGAGATCTTTGATCAATGCGGCAATGGGTTGATCGACCGACTCCATTCGCTTGCTGTGTGCCGCTTCGATGTAATCATGCGAATCCCAGCCGGCTGTATAGATTTGCACGAACCGGACTCCTTCTTCAACAAGTCGTCTCGCCAGTAAACAACGTCGTCCGAAGCTGTCTGTTAAGGCGTTTCCTAATCCATATGCTTCTTGCGTCTGCTGAGATTCTTTGGCCAGATTGATAATGTCGGGGACTTCTGTTTGCATACGAAATGCGAGTTCGTAGTTACTCATCCGGGCAGAGAGCTCGGCATGTCGAGGATGTCTGCTGCGATGTTTGTCGTTCAGCTTGGCGAGCACGTCCAGGTTTTTGCGTTGATGTTCACGAGTCACACCCTTGGGAGGTGTCAAATCAAGGATCGGAGAACCAGTGGGGCGGAGTGTTGTTCCTTGATAGTGGGCTGGCAAAAAACCGTTGGACCAATTGGCAGAACCCCCTTGAGGGTGCGCGACTTCAGGCAACACGACAAAGCCGGGAAGATTTTGATTAAGTGACCCTAATCCATATGTCGTCCAGGCACCAATGGCGGGATCTCCGCCAAATCGATTGCCGGTATTCATGTGATAATTGGCGGTCGGGTGATTGATTGACTCGGCTTGAAGTCCGCGGTAAAAGCATAGATCATCGGCAACTTCTGGCAGATGTTTCCAGTGTTCGCACATGTCGGTTCCGTTTGATCCGACCTTACGGAACTTAAAGGGACTGGCCACATAGTATCGCTTGCCAGAGTTCATCGCGGAGGTGAATTTATCTTGACGCTGAAACTCTTTGAGATGGAGTTCGCCGAGCTTTGGTTTCGGGTCAAATGTGTCGATATGACTTGGCCCTCCCGACATCGTCAGGAAAATGCACGATTTGATTTTTGTCGGGAACTGTCCCGGTTTGGGTGTTAATGGACCCTGCTTCGCATCGTCGTCTGCTTGTAGCATCGCATTTAATGCAAGAGTGCCGACAGAGGCTCCCAAGCCGTACAAAAACTGCCGACGATCAAATGGATCAAATATCATAATGAGACTCGTGTGTGGATGCGAAAATGATGCCGCTGAGAGAGGTGGAAATTAATAGACGTAAAGAAATTCGTTGGAGTTCATCAGAATCAGGCACAGATCAGCGAGGGCTCGGGTTTCCGGGGGGGCATCGGCCATCTGCAGGTCTGTGACATAATTTTGGTACAAATCCAATTCTTCTTTCCATTGAAACGCGATGCCCGTCATTTCCTCAACCATTTCCCGGATGATGAACGGAGGAGACTTAACCGCAACCGGATCGGTTTTTTGATGATGGGCGGTCATTTCCTCAAGATGCTTCTGGCAAGTTTGGAATTCGGCGTCAGAAGGGACTCGACCGTACGCTCTCTGAAAGGCTTGTTGAATTTGTTTCGATTCGCTGTCTGCCCTTTTTGTGAGGTTGGTGGCCATTGCCAATGCACGAGAGTAGCTGTTTTGGGAGTTGAATAAACTGAAAACCTGCGGAGTGACGGTCGACTCGGTACGCCGTTCACACGAATTGTCGGCATTGGGCTGATCGAAGACTTCCAACATCGGATCTCGAAGTGTTCGCACTTTGTAAGCATAAATGGTTCGTCGATTTCGTTCCCCGGGAGTGGGAGAAGGTAGGTACGCCGGAGCGACCGATCCCATGACGTGTCGTGGTTGGAAGGCGACTTCGCGATTGATTTCTGGTCGTATGGGGACTCCACCCATTTCTCGATTCAATTCCTCCGAAATGGCTAACATGCTGTCGCGAATTTCTTCTCCCGAAAGTCGTCTGGGGGGGAACCATGAGAGCAGTTTGTTGGTGGGGTCTGTTGAGGCCGCTTGTTGTGGGTTAGAGGGTGTTCCCGCTCTTTGGTAGGTCTCAGAAAGCATGATGTGTCGATGTAGTTTTTTGATCGACCAGCCTTCTTCAATAATTCGTGATGCGAGATGATCCAACAATTCAGGATGGGATGGCTTCTTGCCAGTGCTGCCAAAGTTGTTGGGGTTTTCGGCAAGCCCTTTCCCGAAATGCCATTGCCAGATGCGATTCACGATCACACGCGAGGTTAACGGGTTTTTCTCAGAGGCAATCCACTGTGCCAGTGCGAGTCGTCTCCCATGAAGAGATTGTGGGATCGTGTTCCACTCGTTGGGAGAAACCAGATTGTTGGAATTGGGAAGTGCCGAGAGTACACCCGGAGTCACCTTGTCGGTGGGTGTTTCGATGGAGCCGCCCGTGAGCACATGAACCTGTTGCAAATCACCTTTCAGAGTTTTGGGTAGCGGATGACGAGAGGCGTTGGACCGATACCCCATATTGAGAGGGCCGTTGTAGACCGAAAACGCGAGTGGGTCGTAACGATACTGTTGTCGATCACGGATGGACTTTTGCTTTTTGACGACTTTATTGACCCCTTTGCGGGCGTCTTCGATTTCTTTTTCTGAGGCATTCTCATGAATATGCAAACTGATCCCCGGGTTATTTTTGAGGCCGACAATTCGCTGACGCATCTCAATATAACCGTCTGTCTTCTCCCACTCATCAAACGGAGCATCCCGCTCAGCAAATTGAACCGGAGCAAAAACAGCCTGCATTCTGTAGTAGTCGAGAGTTGGCATCGGATCGAATTTATGATCGTGGCATTTACAGCATCGCAAAGCGGTGGCCAGAAATGTTTCGCCTGTGCTATTCACAACGTCGTCGAGGAACTGTTGCCGTGTGACCGCCATCACACTCATGCCCGTGTGTTCCCATGGCCCCATTCTCAGAAAACCCGGCGCGATCTGGAGTTCAGAGTCCGTCGTGTTGTGATGTCGTGAGATGTCGTATCGGTTCGTTTTGACAAACTTCTCGATCTCACGTTGATCGCTACCAGATGAATGGTTACGCAAGGTCAAGATTTCATCACCGGCGAGTTGCTCGGTCACGAAGATGTCATACGGTTTGTCACCATTGAATGCCTTGATCACATAATCCCGATAACGCCAAGCATTGGGACGTTCAAAGTCATTCGAGAAGCCTGCGGTGTCGGCATACCGGACAACATCAAGCCAATGCCGAGCCATCTCCTCACCATATGCGGGAGAATCCAACAGCCGGTCAATCAGTTTGTGAAATGCTTGTGGAGATTGATCGTTGAGGAACTCATGCACCTCTTGAGGAGTTGGCGGCAACCCGGTCAAGTCGTAAGTGGCACGACGGATTAGAGTGAGTTTGTCGGCTTTGTCGGACGGAGCGATTCCTGCCGATGCGATCTTGCGATTGATAAATGCGTCAATCGCTGAATCACTCGAACCGGGCAAAGAGTTCTTCGGAACTTGGGGATCAGAAAGAGGCTGGTAGGCCCAGAGGTCTTCCTCGGCATATTTACGATTTGTCCAATCCGGCGATTCTCCCCCCGATGTTTCAACGACAACACCCTCTTCGGCCTCCCAGCTTTCTTTCTGTAATTCGGCCAGCCGTTTTGCCTCGGGCCAGGGAGCTCCTGCGGTAATCCAACTTTCAAAGTAGGCAATCTCGGCTTTATTCAAGCGGTCGTTTTCTTTGGGAGGCATTTCGTACCCATCCCAGCGAATTGCCTGATAGATGAGACTCTCTTCCGGTTTTTTGTTGACGAGAGAGGGTTCTCCGGATTCTCCTCCCTTGAGCATCGCTTCTCGCGAGGTGAGATCGAGATCTCCCTTGAGTTCACCATCCGGGGAGTCGCCGTGACAGGCGAAACAACGGGATTTCAGCAAGGGGAGAACCTTACCTACAAAAAGTATTTCTGCTTCTGCGGTTGGAAGGGACGCATCATCGGCATGAACAAGGCTACCGAAAGTGAAGAAACTGATTGCAATGAAAAAAGCGAATCGCATGAATCATCCGTGTGTGCTATGTTAAAAAAAATTAAAGATCGATCTATAATATCCGGCTTCGATCTCTCAATCTGCCTTCTATTATGCCTGCCCACAGTCCTTTTGACAATTATTGTTTTTGCTGATGCCTAATGAACCTGATTACAGCCGGGAAACGCAGTTTTCCAATCTTCTGAATCGCGCCCAAGATGTGGATTTGCAGCGGGTTGCGCTGGAGATTGCCTGTGACGAGTATCCCGAGCTGGAGATTGATGAATACCTTTCGTGGTTTGATGAGGTTGCCGCTGCTTTGAAGCCTCGTGTCTCCACATGCCCGACCGAGTTAGATGTCCTGAAGATGATTTGCCAGGAGCTTGTGGAAGAGCGGGGTTTCAGTGGAAACTCTGAAGCTTTTCGAGATACCCGCTGCAGCTACTTAAATCGTGTCATTGATACCGGTCGAGGATTGCCGATCACTCTGTCACTTGTCTACATGGGGATCGCACAACGTCTGGGGATTCAGCTTCACGGTGTGGCGTCACCGATGCACTTTGTGTGCCAGTTGCAGACCTTCCAAGGCCCAGTGTATCTCGATGCCTTCACCAATGGGCGAATTTTAAGTGAAGAGCAATGTCTCGAATGGTTGAAGCGAGTGAGTGAACTTCCTGAGGAAGTGATTCTTCGTTCGTTGGTGCCGACAGATTCTCGATTGATTGTGATGCGTATGCTCAACAATCTGAAATCGCTTTTTGCCCAGCATGAGAACTGGCGTTCGCTGTGGAAAGTACAACACAGACTCTCAGCCATGCAACCGGGTAACTGGCACGAGCAGAGAGATTTGGGAATGGTTTCTCTGCAAGCGGGACGCCCCGGTATGGCCGTTGAAATTCTCAATAGTTGTCTACAAACCTGCCAGGACCAAAATGATCGCGACGCAATGGGGCATGCCATCGACCAGGCACGTTCTCTTCTTGCCGGCATGAACTGATCCCATTTCGATCAATCAGTTCTGTGGTCCTACTTCTTCCAAGAATGTTGCCGTTGATACTCGCTTTTCATCTGCCCCAATATCTCTGTCATTAAAGACTGTTTCATTAGTAAGGCTCGTGATACAGTCTGATAAATGTTCATGTTTGGAGCGCAAAAAATGCGAACTTATCGCCTCGTTCTTGTGTTGGTTGTTCTTTCTGTTTTGACGCAAGGCATTTCCTTTGCTCAGAACTGGCCACGTTTTCGTGGGCCCAATGGGGCAGGAATCAGTGATGTGAAGTCCATTCCCGCTCAGTGGAACTCTGATAATTATCACTGGCGTTATGCTTTGTCGGGTGAGGGGAATTCGTCTCCCGTTGTCTGGGGATCGCAAGTTTATATTACTGCCGCTGATGCTGATTCGGGTGAGAGAGTCTTGTCTTGCATCAACGCACGCACCGGAAAAAAAGTCTGGAGCGAAAGCATTCCCTTTGAAAAATACCGCCGACATAAAAATAACAGTTTCGCTTCCAGCACTCCCGCTGTTGATGAATTACACGTTTACACAATGTGGCATTCTCCAGAAGGCTCTCCTGTCACCGCTTATACCCACGATGGGAAGAAGGTATGGGAATTTGATCTCGGTCCATGGACTCAAGGGCAGGGTGGTGCCTCTTCTCCCATCGTTTTTGGGGAATGGGTTTTCATCGACAATGATCATCGTGAAGGAAGTCTGCTGATTGCGTTGGATCGTAAGACGGGGCGTGAAGCGTGGAGAATTCCGCGTGAGGGAAAAAGAGCCTGTTTTACGACTCCCTGCGTTTATTCACCTTTGGGCCGATCACCAGAAATTGTTTTTACACATTGTTATGAGGGAATTGTGGGTGTGGATGCTGCGACCGGGAAACAGAATTGGCATATTGATGTGTTCGGGACGCATTCGCAAAGAGCGGTTGGCTCGCCCGTGGTCTTTGAAGATTTGGTGATCGGTAGTAGTGGTGCTGCTGGGGGAAAGCGAAATGTAGTCGCAGTTCGGCCTCTCGCGAAACCTCAAACTCTCGATGGAGTCCAAACAACGGCAGAGGAAGCGTTTCGACTCTTCAAATCCTCTCCCCATGTCCCGACTCCCATTGTTTATCAAGGACGAGTCTACTTGTGGGAGGATAAAGGTGTCGTCTCGGCCTATGATGCTCGCACGGGAGAAGTTGTCTGGAGAACCCGCGCGGGAGGCACTTTTTTCTCGTCACCCATTATTGTTGATGGGCGACTCATGAATTTGGATGTGACTGGGAAAGTGATCGTGATTCAATTGGGAGATAAACCCGAAATTCTGGCTGAAAATGAACTCCCCGAGGGGGGAAAGGGCTCCATGGCGGTGGGGGCAGGTCAATTGTTGATTCGTACCGAGGCGGCACTTTACGCGATCGGTGGAGTTCGTAATTAAGCATGTCGTCTGCAAATTCTTTACGCGGTCTTCGTGTGGACGGTTGCCGTCTAAACCCAATCATTAATAATGGTGGCATGAATCGTTCTCCAAAAAAACAAAATGAGATAGAAGAACGCGAGAGAACGATTCTCGATGTTGCCGCGCGTGTCTTTCTGTCTGACGGTTATCATAGCCTTAACATGGAAAACATTGCCGATGAAATTGGGTGTTCCAAAGGGACCGTTTATGGTCATTTTCGGAACAAAGAAGATATCCTGATGGAGTTGGCATCTCGTGGCGTGGAAAGACGGGCTGAGATGTTTTCGAAAGCGGCTGCATTTACGGGACGGCCGCGTGAGAGGATGGCTGTTTTGTGGATGTCGATTGAATTGTACGTGAGAGCCTATCCTCAATATTTCGCATCGGAACTGATTTTGCGTACCGAAACCCTTCGAGAGAAAGCCGCTCCCGAAAGGCAAGAATATATGCGTGGATGCGAAATTCGTTGTATTCAAATTGTCGCGGGGATTGTGAGGGATGGAGTTGCGTTGCGCGATTTGCATTTACCGGATGGCATGTCTGCCGAGGAACTCGCATTTGGTGTGTGGTCTCTCACCTATGGAGCTCATGGTTTGTTACAGACAGGAACGCCGATGAAAAGCATGGGAGTGAAGAATCCGTTCCAGTCAATTTTCTACAATGCGAATATCATGTTGGATGGTGTTGGCTGGAAGCCACTTTCGATAGAACTGGATTATCAGTCGATTCAGGAACAAGCCGCCAAGGCACTCTTTGAGGATGAGGTCAAGCTGGCCGGTCGTCGATGAAAGAGCCTCTCAGGCCGTGCTTTGAAGTATTCGGCAGTGTGCCGCTTACTTTCCTAAGACCAATGGTTGCGGATTCTCATTGCGTCCCACAGATCGAACGCCGGGGCCAAAATTCTCGCCTTCTCCCAGGTCGGCTCGGATACGCTCTGCATAAACCATCAAACGCTTGACGATACCGGGATGAGATTCGGCGACATCAGTTTCCTCTGCCAAATCGGTTTTCAGGTTGTAGAGCCGGGCGGGTGTCTGAATCGTTTTGTCTCTCAACCCTTCACGCTTTTGATCGAGAGGGAGATACAGTTTCCAGTGACCGGCGCGTACGGCTTGCAGTTGATCGAGCTGATAGTAATAGAATGCCTCATGCGGCGTTTTCGCAATGGAGGGATGAAACAGCAGGCTGCGGATGTCCTTGCCGTCGATGATCCGGTCTTCAGGGACATCGGCTCCCGCGAGAGCGGCGAATGTCGGCAACATGTCGATTGTCGAACAGAGTTCGTCGGAAACCGTTCCGGGTGCAATTTTACCAGGCCAGCGAACAACACAGGGAACTCGCATGCCACCTTCTGCGGTTGAATATCCCCAACCTGAAAGTGGCAGGTTGCTTCCCTGAATGGGATTTCGACGAGGTGCACCGTTGTCCGACGTCCAAAGCACGAGAGTGTTATCGTCGAGGCCCAGCTCTTTGATGGCTTTCAGGATCTCGCCAGTTGACCAGTCGAGTTCTTCAATGCAATCTCCCCATTGGCCATTGTCGGACTTTCCTTGGAACGCCGGGCTCGAATACGGAGTGCGTGTGCTTCCCGGCATCGCTTGCGGCATGTATAGAAAGAACGGATTATTACGATTGGTTTTGAGGAAATCGACTGCGCGTTCGGTATAGCGCTTGGTGAGATAATCCCGATCAACGGGAGCTTCGATGACGGTCTCATTCTCCATCAATGGTAATTCGGGCCAAGGCTTTCCATCACGTGGTGTCATGTCGTCGCTATACGGAATTCCGAAGAAAGAATCGAAACCTTGGCGTGTTGGTAAGAACTCGGGTTGATCTCCCAAATGCCATTTTCCGATGATGCTGGTGACATATCCGGCGTCTTTGAGAACTTCTGCGATAGTGATCTCTGTGGGATTCAAACCATTGGTGGAAACTGGTCGCAAGACCGCTCCATCAAGTTCAGGATTGTCGAGCCCGACACGACGTGGATAACAGGCCGTCATTAAAGCAGCTCGCGAAGGAGTGCAGACACCGGACGCCGAATAGTAGCTGGTGAGCTTGAGCCCTTCGGCGGCCATCTTGTCCAAATGTGGAGTTTTGTGTTTGGTTGAACCGAAACAACCAATATCGCCGTAGCCGAGATTGTCGCAGTAGATCAAAATGAAGTTTGGCTGCTCGGCATACGTCGAAGAAACAGACAGTAAAGTCAGAGATATTGAGAGCAGGAATCTGGTCATCATAGTGACTGGCCGTGTTGAATGATTAGTTAGTGAATTTCAACGCATCTAATGTGGTCGAGTGCTGGAGTTTTATGGATCCATCGAGACCGATGATGTTGAACGTGACGCTTGGCTTGTCGGTCATCCAATCAATTTCGAACATGCCGAAATGATTATCGCGATAGGCTTCTCCGATGCGAAAGGTGCTTGGTTCGACGTTGTGCCATTCTTCGGTCAATCCACTCGCGGTGACATCGTAGATGGGGTAATGCCCCTTGGGTTGTCGCTTGTTGATTTCGGCCCAATGAACATCGCCGGAAATAAAAACAACGCCGTTGGCTTTGGTGGATTTGATCAAGTCGAACATGTGCTGTTGTTCGTTGGGAAGGTTCGTCCACGATTCCCAGCCGTTATAAGAGTGACCGAATTGAATGGAGCTACAGACGATGCGCAAATCGGCAGGTTTGCGGAATTCTTGTTCGAGCCACTTCCATTGTTCCGCCCCAAGGAGTGTTTTCTGTGGATCGGGATCGGGCTGGTAGTCGTTCTTCCATGAGGCGTTGGCAGATTGGTCTTTGTCGCGACGTTTGAGTGGGTCGCGAAAATAGCGGGTGTCGAGCAGGATGACTTGTAACCGTTTTTCGTTGGCTGAAAATTCATGACTGCCGTAGATTCCCGGACGTGTTCTGCGGGGGCTTTTTGGGGGCACCTGCCAGAAGTCGAAGAAGATTTCGCGAGATTCGACTTTCTTCGGATATTCCTTTCCGGCATCGTTGGCACCGTAATCGTGGTCGTCCCAGACGGACAGAACGGTGACGTTCTCGCGCAATGCTTGAAACTCGGGTTTGCTGCCAAGCTCTTGGTATTTGTCCCTCAGCACCTTCATGTCGTATGTGTCGGCGTAAATGTTGTCTCCCAGATAGATAAACAGATCAGGCTGTTTCTTAACAACCTTGCTCAAAATTGGTTGTTGCTTGAACTGTTTGGAGCAGGAGCCGAAGGCAATACGACTGGGAAGCCTTTTGAGGTCGTTAATAGATTTGACGACCGGTTTTTCTTCGGCATGGACGATATTCAGCGAGAGGCAGAAAAAAAATATGATGATGCGGCGTGAGGTCATGTGTATTACTATGCTTCCGCTCTAAAGACGGGTCTGGGGCTCAAGACAAAAGACAGAATTATGGTTGGACAGATGTCTGGCCCAGATCGATGGGGACATTGCCGTCGAGGTATCGCCAGTTCTTGATGAAGGAAATGAGATCGGCCATGTCTTGTACTGTGATGTTTTTTTCCAACCCGTTAGGCATCAAGGAGACGCCGTCCGATTTCATCTCTTCGATTTCATCTTTGAGAATGGTGGCGGTTTTGTTTTCGGGTTGTTTGAGAGTGACGGAATTGCCGGTCTCGTTGACGATGATTCCTGTCAAGACTTTACCGGAATCAAGGACAATCGTGTAACTGAAATAGTTATTGTCGATGGCGCGGTTTGGGTCGAGAATGTTTGTCAGTAAGACTTCTGGTTTCGCCGTCCGAGAGTCGGCGATGTCGGGTGCAACATTGACGCCGAGATCGCCGATGCGATGACAGGCGGTGCAGTTCTTCTGGAAAATGATTCGTCCACGTTTCGGATCAGACGGCATTTTGAGGGCAACTTGATAGCGGTCGAGGACCGGTTTGCGATCTTCGGCGGCTGTGGAAGCGAGAACAGTATTGATGCGCTGCTTGAGTTCTGCTTTTTTGTGTCGAGCGAGGATGCGACGATGATGAGCCTGGATTTCGCCAGCCGGAATATCACCGGCTTCCACAGCATCGAGCAATACTGGGACCATGATGGCATTTCCGACCATCACAGACAGAATTTCGCTTCGGATGGAAGGGGTTTGACGAGAGTAGTCCGCCATGAGTGCGGGGGCAGCCTCTTTGGGGGCTTGAGCTGCCCAAAGGCCAATCGCGGTTTGTCTTAGTGATGTGTTAATCTCGACCGTTGCGAGTTTCTTGAGAATTGCCAACGAATTTTCATCAGCATGATAGCGGAGAAGTTGCAGGCTGCTGAGTCGATTCTCGGGAGACCCTTCAATATTTGTGGCGGTTTGAGCAGAGAGTGTAAACATCGTCGCGAGTTGCGTTTTTGCGTCGGCACTGATGTCGTCAGACTTGGCAGCGGCTGTCATGGAAGACCCAAGACCCTGCATCACGGTTTGCCAGACAGATAGACTCTGCTTAGTATCAGGCGAAACAGGATGGATCTTTGCCAGTCCGTTGAGAATTTCGATGGCTTCGACAGCCTGGAATTTTGAACGCCGAGCGCCGATCAGTTCGGCAATCTCTCCGATGACTGGCTGCATGGAAGGCAGGTTCTTTGTGGTAGTCTGTTGCAATAACGCTAACAACAGATCAACCGGTTTGTCGTGGGCGGCAATACGGACGCCGGCAATCAACCAGGAATCGGATTCAGTCCGTGTGGCAAGTTTTGTGAGAATACGAGTTTTGAGAGGACCAGCAACCATCTTGCCCGTGGAGATAGCGAGTTGCAGTTGCAGGTGGCCGTCTTCGAGGTCGGCGACTTCTTCGATCAAACTGTGATAAGCAGTGTCTTCGATGAGGCGATCTTCTTCGGCTTTAAGCAGTTGAGTGATCAATTTCTGATTGGCGGTATTCAGGACGATTTTGAGATCGTTGTCCGTGAGTTGCTCCCAGTTTGAGAGTAGCCACAGTGCCGAGATTGCTGCCGGTGTATGCTCGCAGGTTGTCAGGGTCTTACGGAGTTGCGCGGTGACTTCGAGATCGGCTCGTTCTGTTAATAACCGGAAGGCGGTGTCTCGATGCCAGCCGTTGGTGTGAGCCAACAGGTAAACGAGGTCGGTCGAGGAAAGCTCCGACAGTTTCGTGGGGCGATGTTGTGAGCGATCTTCAATCGGCTTTCGTGCAGAGAGACGATAAATGCGGCCTCGATCATTGCCGTTGGTTAAATCTTTGCGGACTTTCAGTTCGTCCGGCATGAACTGCGGATGCTCGATGACAGCGCGATACATATCACACAGATAGAGACTGCCGTCTGGTCCGTGTCCCATATTGACGGGTCGGAACCAGGAATCTTTGCTCGCCAGAAACTCGACTTCTTTGCGACCATACTGAGAAGTGAACGACCCGCCTTGCGGCTTCATAATGTCGCGGTGTAACAAGCTTCCCGTTGGTTCGCAGGTGAAGCTGTTGCCGTAAAACGATTCACCAAGGGCGTCGCCGCGATAGTTGGTGACCCCGCACGCAGCCGTAAATTGGCCCGCGTGTTGTGTTGATGTTGTCCAGGCTTGGGTGATTGAATAAACCCGCGAGTCTTGACCATCGGGCGAGACATCGTGTCGCAGAGATGGTAAGAGAGCAAATGGGTTCTGTTCGATGTCCCGTTGTTCGAGAACGATGTGCATGCACGGGTTGCGATTGCTACACGCAAATCGGTTGCCATAATCGTCGAATGTGAGTCCAAATTGACCGGTCCCCGTGATGCCCTCATACTCGCCAGTCTCGGGATGAAAACGAAAATCGACTCGACTGAGATCGAGTGGTTTGGCGTCTTTCGCCCATTCCTCTTTGACGGCAAGGACTTTGCCACCGCGAAGCCCATTGGAGACATACACCCAACCATCCAGACCAAGTGTGGGGTGGTTGGCACGCAGTTGAGGGTTTTGTTCTGCAAACCCTCGAAACCAAGTTTCTTTGATATCCATTTTGTCGTCGCCATCGGTGTCTTTCAAGTAGGCGATTTCTCCAGAAAGAGTCGCGATGACTCCCCCTTTCCAGGGAAGGACTCCGTTGGCGAACAACAGCTCTTCTGCAAACAAGGTTGCCGATTCGTAGTAGCCGTCACCATCTTTGTCTCGCAGGATTTTGATTTTAGACTTTGGTTTTTCACTTTCTGCGGGGACGTGCGGATAATCGGTCATTTCGACGACCCACAGTCGATCATATTCGTCAAAGGCCAAGGCGACCGGATCGATGACTTGTGGTTCGCTGGCGACCAATTCAATTTTGACATCAGGATTGATCTCGAAATACTTCAGAGACTCTTTAGGAGAAATGGGCCCGGTTGGAATTGGTGTCATCTCCGATTCCGTCGAGACTGTCTCAGTTGAAGCACTTGAGGGAGTGACTGAGACTTCTTCAACGGTCGTGGCGTCCGCGATGAGAAATCGAAATGTGGCAGTGATGACCAGGAGACTGGCCAGAAACGCAGTTTTCATCAAAAACTCCAAGGTGGTGAAGATGATCGTCGGTGAGGTGGGAAAGCAAGGCGTGGCATTCATTATTCCCCAGTGAGTTCCCGGTCTCAACGTCTTTCTGGGGAAATCGCATGGAATGTTTTGTACTGCATTCTTATTCTGGAGGAGATTGCATGAGTGGCCAGTTTCTGTTGGAGAAGGATGGGGATATGTGGAATTGTTGGAGAGTGGGACTGTTCTTAATGATTCTTGTATTGGGAATCGCTACCTCGGAGTTACATGCGGGGAAATACAATCCGGTTCTTTCGATTGGTGATGACGGGCCCGTTTGGAGTGATTTGCCGGGAGTAGATGGCAAAACTCACTCGCTCTCGGATTTAAATAAAACGCCTTATATTGTGGTGGTGTTCTTCAGTAATAGTTGTGATGTCGCAGAAGTCTACGAAGAACGAATCCAGAAAATTACCTCAAAATATGGTGAGGCAAAAAAAGGAGTGTCTGTCGTTGCCATCAATGTGAGTAAGGAAGAAGCAGATCGACTTCCCGCGATGAGAAGTCGAGCAAAAGAACACGGCTTTAAGTTTGCTTATCTTTTCGATGAATCGCAGGAAATTGCTCGTAAGTATGGTGCGATCTGGACTCCTGAATTTTTCATTCTGAACCCGGAGCGTAAAGTTGTTTACATGGGTGGATACGACGACACCTCTGCCGAAAAGTTTGTGAAGCATCATTATCTTATGGATGCATTAGAAGCGTTGAGACAGGGAGAGACTCCCAAAGTGATGGAGACTCCTGCCATTGGCTGTCGTATCAAGCTGGAAAGAAAACGTCGGCGTACATCGAAGTAAAACGCTAAGAGAGGTGTTTTCTCAAAGCAAAAGCGTTGATTGCCCACATGTGTGAATGACGGATCATCTTTGACGAAAAATAGCCTTGATTCACTAATGATTCTGAGAGTCCGTCTTCAAATTCCAGTTTGGCTACGAATGGCAATCCTGTTCCCTGTTTTTCGTTGGTCTGCATCGCCGAATCTTGGGGATTCGGCTGCTTCGACCGCCTCAATCTGGCACCATTTTGCTTATTCTCGCCTTGAAAAGCGAATGAGAAGACAAGCGCTTAGAGAAAACTCGTATGCAATATCCCCTGAAGTGGCAATCTCGTGTTATTTCCTCAATCACAGGGAAGAGCAGACTTGTGGATGAGGCCAAAAATCAGGTAAAACACTGTTCACTCATTTGGCAGGTTGTTCCGTTGAGCAATGGTCTCTCCAAGTTGATGGTTGATAGTAGTTTTCGTCAATGATCTTGTAGACGTGGAATTCCTCTCGATGAGTCAGGCGACGACATTGAGTGATTTATCCATCAAAAGTTATTAGGCACCCGTTGGTAATTATGGCTGGAAGAACATTTGTAGTAGGAGATATACACGGTTGTCGTATTGCGTTGAATGCGCTGTTCGAAAACCTTTCCTTGACGGCTGATGACACCTTCATTTCTTTGGGAGATGTTGTTTGCGGTAGACCAACAATGGCGGAGAACAAATGGAACCTTTATCATCCATTTGGAGGAAGCCCATGTCAAACAATTCTGCCAACCATTCCCACTCATCCGAGAAGCCAAAACGCACCAGACGCGT
>Ga0222718_10000502_pt1 | contig 40085 bp, 35 predicted proteins | sample C33_27DmetaG_FD_165045 | JGI IMG/M metagenome (GOLD analysis project Ga0222718, IMG submission 165045) | Estuarine water microbial communities from San Francisco Bay, California, United States - C33_27D | ecosystem: Environmental > Aquatic > Marine > Unclassified | place: USA: California...
TTGCTCAAGATTCGGGAAGATTCGGGAAGATTCGGGAAGATTCGGAATCAAGATTTGGGAAGATTTGATTTCAAGATTCGGAAAAGGCACACCCCCAAATCATCGAATCTTCAAATCTTGAATCGACGGTTCAGCGTTTGAAAGAAGTACGGAGCAATTATGAATGTATCGTATGGGAATTCTTACATGACAGGCAGGTATTGGCACATATTGTATGGATCTCATTCACTTTCCGTCTGTTTCAGGTTATCCCCCATCTACCTGCAAAGGAGTGCCGTGAAAGTCAATTCTTCAATCAGAATTGCCGGGTTCCACTGGCGTTTCGCGAGTGACTAGAGAACACAGACAAATCATGCCTGCTCTCGGGAGAATCGTTCTCCATAATTGAGAGAATCGCATCTCCCGAAAGCAGTATTTCATCAAACTATTTCCAGCAGTTTCATCTTTTGAGCCTCCAGTTCGTTGAGTCGTTCTTTCAGTTTAACGATTTCCTCGTCAATGTTTGCGAGGACCGCTTCATAATTGTCTCCAGAGACTTCAACTTCTCCGCGGCTCAGACGGTGAAGAATGGGAATCAATATCGAAACAACCCCGATGAGGATCGCGTCAACTCCCAACAACCGGAAAATGATTTCTTCGTTGAAGAGATTAAAATCGGACCAGATCATGTAAGAGACGATGCCGCACATTAAGAAATCGACGGTATAAGCAGCCCAGGTGACGTATTGATACGACGATTTCAATCGAGCCATGTGGAGAAGGCAGAGGTGGGCGAAGGCTCCAGAAAAAGTAGACATCATGCCGACCATTCGCCAGTAAAGATCCCAATCGAGTTCGGTCCACAACCCGAAGAGAATCATCAAGGCTGTCATTCCGATGAGTAACACGCCGGCAGTGGCAAAGTAGGGGAATCGTCGAGCTTCATAGGCGGCACCACAGCATAGTCCTCCGAGGCTAGCGGCAGAAATCGTGAGACTTGTCAGCAGAATCTTGATTTCCGTATCACCAAAATCGCCGCTCAGGATGGCAATGATTCCGAAAAGAGCGGACAGGCAAACCGAGACAATCAGTGAATAGAGAAAGACTTTTTTTAGCGACACGCGATGATCTGTCATGGTTGGTACTCCTGACTTACGTTCGAACTACTTGGTTGGACGGAATTGAGGACGAAACATCACTCAGATTGATCGCAAGCCAGAAAAAAAAGAGTGGCATTCGCAAGGGAATATCTCAGTCGTTATGATCATTGGACATCACACACTCCTGAGAGGATATATGATATGCGTATTCTTGTCTCACTGACGACCTTCCTGCTGATCTCCCTGAGTCAGTTCCTTTCGGCTGGCGATTGGGTCATTGAATCTCAGCAAGAGTGGTCCGCCGCAACTGGCCGCCAAGACAATCTGACCATTGAGGACGGGTTGGTTTCTCCGACTTCCAAGAATGCGACGTTTGTGAGTAAGTTGAAACGCTTCGATGGAAAAAAATCGGCGACGTCCATGCTGTTGGAACAATCTCCGATCTGGCAAAACTGGAATCCCATTGAAAATCTTGGTCCCGTGAATCTTGCCGATGCTCCGGTCTTGCTTTGTATCGAGAATGACAATTATTGGATGTTCGGGCGGTACGGCGGAGCTCGAAAGAACAAGAAAGGCTCCGAGAAGTTCAAAGCTGAGCCGACCAAGTTAGAGGGTTTTGACATTCCATTACTGACGACACCCTTCCCCAATCAATACGATGCTCCGGGGGGCTTGAAGCCGGGCAAGGGGGGGTATCATGCGTGGCAGAGTCGCGACATGAAAAACTGGGTGCATCATGGGCCAGTGACCGAAGGCTTCTCCAAGTGGGTGACGAGTGCTGAGTACGCTGATGGGAAAGTCTATATTTATTACGATTACCCCAACGATCAAGATCCGCATGTGTACGTCGATGAAGATTTGACCGACGGCATGCCGGGAGAAAACAAAGGGATGGCTTTCAAAGATCCCTCGCATGGCTCTGATGCCGGGTTTATCCGAGACCTCGAAGGAAAAATTCATGTCATCTATGAAGACTGGAGCCCGATCAATGCGAGCAAGCGTTCGTGGGATTCACCACTCGCGGGTCACGCGGTCAGTCAAGATGGGCTGGGCGATTACAAAATTCTTGCTCCCGCGATTGATAATCGGACCAAGGGGACGGGTGTGATGAAAACTTATAAACATCCCCACTGGTTACAGCACCCCGACTGGGATACCAACTTGGGAGAATACGAAGTCCACGAACCAGAACAGGAAGCGTATGGGGACTGGGCCGCGATCTGCATTGGAGGACAGTATTATCTGTTCGGAGATTACGATCCCATCGGTGGGCACGCGATGAGTGTGGGGTGGTTCACCAGTGCGAGCCTTGACGAAGAGTTTGTGTGGTGTGACAAGATCGGTAACGGCCATCCTGATCCCGATATTGGGTTTGCCGAAGGTCAATTTTATCTCGCCACTCAACAGAAAACCGACTACGTCAGTCCGGGACCGTGGGTGGAAAGCGTCACCGTTCGTGTGGGAGTAGACACCAACAACGACGGCAGTGCGGATCAATGGACGAAATGGCAAGAAGTCAAAGAGAAGTATTCGCAGATCAAAGGTTTCGCCAAGCAGATCGAAAAAACGCCGGCTGCGATTAATCTCTCTTCGCTTCCTGCCGGGTATGGTTTCCAATTTGAAATGAAACTGATTGATACGACCGAGAATAAGTCGAAGCCGATGGTTGACCGAGTGACAGTTTCTTGGAAGTGATGATCGCTTAGCGAATTCCCGCTAAGCCCATCCCGATGATGCATCCCATTATTGCCAGGGGAATCCAAAGCACACAAATTCCTCCCATCATCATGCGTGAGATCCAAAGTACTCGTCGAGACTGATGATACCAGCCTGCAAACTGTGAGAAGATCAGTGCCGCAGGGAACGGTAAGACGATGAACCATAGCAGTTCGTGAATCTGAGTCTGCCAGCGAAGAACATGGCCCGCTGCGTAAACGAGCCCTATTCCCAAAATGCTCCACAGAGTTGCCCAGGCTAATGCTGACCAGAATTCACGATTAAGCAACTCGGCTTTGACGCTTAGCCAAGTGATTTGGTCAAGTTTGATCGGTTTGAGTTCGTGTTTCATGGAAGAATTCCTGTTAGGCTATTCTATCAGTCGTGATGACTTTCCATTGATCACGACTGAATACAAAATATTCTGTAAATTATTCATCTTCGATCATCTCAGGTAAGCTCATACCATGCGCAAACTCATGATTTATTCCTTGTTCGGACTACTATTTCTCAACCCCGTTGAGTCAATCCATGCCGAGACTCCGCAGGCTGAAAAATCACCCAAACACGTTGGGCCACCTCAAGAACTCCATTCCATCCACAATCGTGGGTTTCAGGGGATCCCCAGTTTTGCGATCACTCCCAAAGGGCGGATGTGGGCGACTTGGTATGCGGGCATCAGTCCCGCGGAAGACCACAATAACTACGTCGTGCTTTCGACCAGTGATGATGGCGGTGAGAGTTGGCAGGAAGTGATGGTCGTTGATCCCGATAAAGACGGGCCTGTTCGCACTTTTGACCCCGAGTTATGGGTCTCTCCCGATGGTAAGTTGTATTGGTTTTGGGCGCAGGCGATTGGTCATGGTGGATTTCCAGGTGGTGTCTGGGCCATTACAGCAGATGACCCGGAGTCGGCCCAACCAAAGTGGAACGCTCCTCGTCGGATCAATGATGGTGTTATGATGTGTAAGCCGTTGGTGCTGACTACGGGAGAATGGGTCTTGCCGACATCTTTGTGGCGAACGAAAGACAACAGCGCGCAAATGATGGTTTCAAAGGATTTGGGGAAGTCGTGGAAAGTCCGCGGTGCCAGCAACGTCCCACAGAAAGATCGACAGTTTGATGAGCATATGTTTGTGGAACGCAAGAATGGTTCCATTTGGCTACTTGCCCGAACCAATTATGGAATCGGTGAGAGTGTTTCCACGGATCGGGGAGTGACTTGGCCCGAACTTGTGCCATCTACGATCAGTCATCCCAGCGCACGATTTTTTGTACGTCGTCTGAACAGCGGGAACTTATTACTCGTCAAACATGGCCCCATTGAAAAACGAACCGGGCGTTCGCACCTCACGGCGTATCTTTCGGAAGACGACGGAAAAACCTGGGGCGGAGGTTTATTGCTCGATGAACGAAGTGGCGTTTCCTATCCCGACGGGCAACAAACCAAAGATGGTCTAATTCACATCATTTACGATTACAGCCGGACCGGTGACCGCCACATTTTGCTGGCAACATTTCAGGAAGAAGATGTTCGTGCAGTTAAGGTGGTGAGTAAGAAGGCCCGCTTGCGACAGATCGTGAGTGATGCGGATGGCGGTATTGTGAAAAAGAAGCCGTAGGGAGAAAGCTGACTGCAGAAAGAGACATATGGAAAAAGTTATTGAGAATTGATCGTGGAGTCTGAAGTCATGTTTGACCAATCTGTTGAAGATGCTGATTTTCAAGGGGGCGTATTCTGCAAAGAGTTACCCAACGGTCGCGCCAGTGCGAATATCACTCTCGATTTCACATCGATTCGTGCGAGAACGACCGGCGGCGATGAGTTCGTGTTGCGGTATGGGGAGACCAATCTTGAAATGGGTGGATCGAGTGGACGGATGGTGTTTTGTCGCAATGCCGACAAGACAGTCACCATTTTCTGTGAAGACAAGAAGTTTCCTAAAGCTCTTGAAAATGCCTCTTCAGGAGAACTGCGAGCGGAAATTGAGCGTGTGATAGGGAACCGGAAACAGGAGAGCCGTCGCGGTTGGGGGATGTTTTGGATTGGTGCCACGGTCTGCGTGCTCTTATTGATCGGTGGTTATTTTGGGATCAAACAAGGGGCCAAAGCAGCCGTCCATTCATTGCCTTTCAGTGTTGATGAAACGATTGGTGAACTATCTCAGTCCTCGATGCAAGATGGATTTAAGGAAGTTGATGATCCCAAAGTGGTTGCTGCCATTGAAGCAATTGTCGAACGACTCGAGCCCTATTCCGCCATCCCGGATGTGAAATATCAGGTCCGTGTACTCGACTCTCCCATTATGAATGCTTATGCCCTCCCAGGTGGATATATCACCGTTTTTACGGGGTTGATTGCCGAGTCGGAATCAGCCGAGGAAGTGGCAGGAGTGATCGCTCATGAAATGGCGCATGTCACCAAACGGCACGGGTTAGAACGAGTGACCGGGCAACTCGGGATCGTGGTTGGTATTCAGGTCTTGTTGGGTGATGTCTCGGGGTTGCTCGCGTTGGGAGTAGAGTTGGGCCAATATGCGACTCAGAACAGTTATTCGCGACTTCAGGAAACCGAAGCCGATCTGGAAGGGGCTCGCATGTTGTATGAAGCCAATATTGACCCTCTTTCTGTGGTGACTCTCTTTGAAGACCTCAAAGCCGAAGACCCGTTAGGACTGCCAGCCTGGTTGTCGACTCATCCCGATACCCAGGGCAGAATTGACCGACTGAAGGACTATGCAAAAACGCTGCCCGTGAAAGAATACGATACTTATGACGATATCGACTGGGCGGACATCAAATCTCGCCTCGAGGGAGACAAAGACGAGGATGCTGACAAAAACGAAGTCAGCAAACAAGAAGATAAAAAGGGGGAGGAAGAAGACCTTGACGAGGTGGCCAAAGAGGATGCTGAAGATTCCTGAAGACCCTTGAATAAAAATTCGCCAAATTTTTCTTTCAATCTGAACTGTGCAGTCTCATGATGTTGTTGAAATGTCCATTCGGACGGATTTCGATCATCGACAGTTCGTCGATTTAAAATTATGCCTGATTCCAATCCACAAACTCTGAATTCAAGGTGGGATAAAATTATGGAAGCAGAGATCGCAGATAAGCCTTCTTTTGCACACATTCGCGTGAAATTAGATCCGGGTGATTCGATTGTTGCTGAGGCCGATGCGATGGCCAGCATGTCGTCTGACATCGAAATGTCGACGCGCTGGAATGGCGGTTTCTGTTCCGCCATTCTTCGTCGGGTCTTCGGTGGGGAATCTCTGTTTGTGAATGAGTTCACGACCAGAACGGGCGGCTCGCTCGTCATCACTCAGGCTCTTCCCGGTGATATGGATTGTTTTGAGCTGGATGGAAACACAATGTTCCTTCAGCCGGGAGCCTATATTGCCTGCGAACCAACCGTGAAACTTGGTTTAGGCTGGGCTGGTTTCGCCAGTTTGATTGGTGGTGAGGGACTGTTTCGCTTGAAGGTGAGTGGAACAGGGAAAGTCTGGTTCGGAGCCTATGGAGGAATATTCTCACGCGATATTGATGAAGAATACGTCATCGATACCGGACATCTGGTCGGGTACGATCCTTCGATTTCTTTGAAAGTGGGAATGTCGGGGGGAATCTTCTCGAGCTTTTTCAGTGGGGAAGGACTGGTGACACGCGTGAAAGGCCCAGGCAAAGTCTATATGCAAAGTCGTTCCATCGGTGGATTGGCGGCATGGACCAACGCACGCATGTATTAATCCTTTCTGATCTTGTTCGTTCATTTACTGTTGATGATGAACACGATGGTTTGACCCACAAGGGGATGCACTGATGCAACACGAAATACAAGCACGCCCGGCCGCAACCGTACTGAAGGTTGATCTCGAACAGGGAGAATCCTTGACGTGTGAAGTGGGCGCGATGATTGCCATGTCGTCGGGAATGACCGTCGAAACGACCTCTCGACAGAAGGGGGGGAAGGGCGGTCTGATGAAGGGTTTGAAGAGGATGTTCTCGGGAGAGAACTTCTTCCTGAATCATTTCACGGCCCAGAATCCTGACCAGTCGATTTATCTCGGTCCGACACTCATGGGTGATGTTATCTATCACCCACTCGATAATGCGACGTTGATCGTTCAAGGGGCGAGTTGGCTGGCCTCCGATCCCGGAATTGAAGTGGATGCTTCCTGGCAGGGGTTCGGGAAAGCGTTATTCAGCGGTGAAAGCATGTTCTGGGTGAAATGCTCGGGGACGGGCGATCTGTTTTTGAACAGCTTTGGAGCCATTTATGAAGTTGATGTCGATGGTCAATATACCGTTGATTCGGGACATATCGTCGCATTTGAAGAGACGCTCCAATTCAAAATTGGGAAAGCGGGGAAAAGTCTTATCGGCAGTTTTCTCGGGGGAGAAGGTTTGGTCTGTAAGTTTGAAGGACAGGGGAAATTGTACTGCCAAAGTCACAACCCTCCCTCCTTCGGAAAATTACTGGGTCCACAATTGAGGCCTCGGTAAGAAATTCGTTTCGAAGACGAGATACGAGAACTGCCTGAAACATCACATACTTTTGAGGATCGTCAATCATGTCCACCGCAGATCAGATGCCAAGTGACGTGCAATTCGAAATCACACAGCGCCCCGACTTTGGGCTTTTGAGTGTTCAGCTTGCCGACGGACAACAGATCTTTGCCGAGCCGGCAGCCATGGCTTCAATGACTCCGAATGCTCATATGAAAGCCGGCATGAAGGGGGGCTTCAAGAAGACATTGGGACGGATGTTGGGGGGCGAGAGCCTGATTATTAACACTTTTACGGCACAGCAAGGAGCCGCCGAAGTGACGTTTGCTCCCGGCACTCCAGGGGATGTCCTGCACTATCATCTCGATCAAAATACGCTCTTACTACAACGCGGGGCGTTTCTGGCTTATACCGATGGTGTGGAACTGACGGGGAAGTGGCAGGGAGCCAAAGGTTTTTTCAGTGGTGAAGGACTTGTCTTGCTGAAAGCGTCTGGTGCGGGAGATATTTTCTTCAACTCTTACGGCGCGATTCTGGAAGTTGATGTCACCGACGAGTTTATAGTTGACACCAGTTACATCGTGGCCTTTGAAGATACCCTCGATTATCGCGTCACGATTCTGGAAGGGATGAAAGTCAGCAGCAAAATCAAGAGCTTCTTCTTCGGCGGTGAAGGCCTTGTTTGCAAGTTCTCGGGACAAGGAAAAATCTGGATTCAAACGCGGGCCGTCAATCCGTTTCTCAGTTGGATTTACCCATTCCGTCCGACTAAAAATAACAATTGATGATGTGAACGCCCTAAGTCTCGCGTTCAGGAATAGAATCAGCATGACCGTTTACGATTTATGGCTACCGATTCTCACGACAGGGCTGGCGACACACATCATGAGTACTCTCGCATGGATGGTGATGCCTCATCACAAATCGGACTGGCAAGGGCTTCCTGTCGAAGATGAATTGCTTGACCTCGTGGAACAGAATTCGGTCCCGCCCGGGCAATATCTTTATCCGTACGCGGATAAACCCGAGATGATGAAAAGCGAAGAGTATCAAAAGAATATGGCTCGGTGTCGAGGAACTGTCACGGTTTGGGAAAAACCTCCCAATATGGGACTTGCGATAGGTCAAACAATCGCCTTTTTTATGATCGCCGCATTTTGCATCGGGTATCTGGCATCATTGGCACTGTTGCCCGGTGCGGAGTTTATGAAGGTGTTTCAGTTTACGATGACCGCCGGACTGTTGGCACACTGTGCGGGAATCTTTCCCGGCGTCTTCTGGTTCAAACGCAAAATAGCCATGGACCTGATCGATAAGGTGGCTTACGCCTTGGTCACAGGTTTGGTGTTTGCCGCGTTGTGGCCGGGTGCTTAATCGCTGCAAATTAAAGACCAAGCTCGGTTGATTAATTGCGTTCAGGCGATTTGCGATAATTGAGCGGTGGCTTCTGATCGGGCTTCAAAAGAGACTCGTACTCACGCTGCCCCAAACGCCGAAGATGTTCCTGTTGAGCTTTTTCGATGAGTCCTTTGGTGATCAAAAGGTCGAGGCCAGACACTGCGAGAACTCGCGTGGAGAGGTTCATTCCCTGTTTGGCAATCGTCGTTCCTCCACATGCAACCGCCTGCCAAGAGTGAGCCGGTGTTCCGGGAACCCAGCAAGCCGTTGTGAAACCTGTGGTTGGCACGATCCAGGAAACGTCTCCGACATCGGTGGAGCCTTTCCCGACAGTTCCGCTTTTGTCGATGACTTCCTGCAATTGCGTGATCGGTTGTGGTTTTTGCAGCGTTCCTTGAATTTTGAGGGCGAATTGCAGTTGCTCCTCTGAATAATTTAGGTCATTCAACAGTCTCAAGTTTTGCATGGTGACTCGCGCCAACGTGTTGTTCGGGAAAATCTCAGCAATGCCTCCCTGGAAATTGATTTCCAGCTTCGTCTCAGTTGCCAATGCTCCCGCTTGAGCACACAGTTCCAACCTTTGGTAAAGTTTTTTGACAATCTGCGATTCAGGATGACGAATGTAGTAGTAGACCTCCGCGAACTCGGGGACGACATTGGGGGCCTCACCACCAGAGGTGATGACATGATGGATGCGAGTTCCTTCGGGAGTGTGCTCTCGCATCAGTTCACTGGCGTGATTCATCAACTCCACGGCGTCGAGTGCTGATCGTCCTTGTTCCGGGGCTCCCGCGGCGTGGGCCGCTTTTCCATGGAAGCGAAATTTCGCTGCAATCCTTGCGAGTGTGCTGCGATCACCGGCCGAGTTCATGCTACTGGGGTGCCAATGTAATACGGCATCGCAATCGTCAAACAAACCATCTCTGACCATGAACGCTTTTGCCGAGCCTCCTTCTTCCGCGGGACATCCATAAAGTTTGATCGTTCCAGGAATTTCGTTGGCTTTCATGTAGGATGCGAGACTGATGGCTGCCGATGTGGAAGCAACACCAAATAAATGATGCCCACAGGCGTGACCGTATTGAGCGCCCTCACGTTTTTGTCGATAAGGAACAGCGGCTTGTGATAGGCCCGGTAACGCATCAAACTCGGCAAGAAAAGCGAGAACCGGCTTTCCTTCTCCAATTTTCATCGATGTGATGAATGCCGTGGGGATTCCCGCAACCTTCTCTTGAATCTCGAAATCAGCGTCCGACAGCATCTTCGACAACAGTTGTGATGATTTCTGTTCCTGGTACCCAGGTTCAGCAAAGTGCCAAATCTTGAGGGCAGCTTCCCAGTCTGATTCCAACCTCTCATTCACGATGCCTACTAAGGCTTTCTTGGCTGGTGAAAGAGTCGCGGGTTCCCCGGCATGAACGATCCCACAGAATTTGGAGCAGATAAGGAATACCAGTAGCGCGGCGAGTCGGTCACTTGGCATGAGAAACCGGTTTGTTTGATTGAATGGAGAGCTATAAATATTCAGAGATCCTGATGATGGATAAGTCTGCGGCACTTGAGGAATTCCACCTGAGAAATTCAGTGGCCTGCAGAATCGCAAGCCGATTGAGGGGAATTCTAGTATTGAAGCTCAGTATAACAAACACAATCCACAACAGTGGAGTCTTTGAGCAGAGCAGTCTTTGACAGGAGGCGGCGATGTCGCTTAAATAGGCTCTCCGGCTTCATTGCCGGAACGCAAGTCTCCACTGCTTCATTGTTTCCGACACGGAAGAACGGATCACTCATGCCTCGAATCTGGCACTACGAACAGCATGACCAAGGCCGAGTGGGAGATCTCTGCCGCGAAATGCGCGTCTCCCCGTTGCTTGCTCAGGTTTTGATTGCCCGCGGTTACCCGTCTGCAGAGATTGCCGGGAAGTTTATCAATTCCAAGTTGACCGATCTTCATGACCCGGAACTTCTGCCGGGAATCAGTGACGCGGCGGATTTGGTGATTGCCGCACTAAAAGAAAAGCGACGAATCACCATCTACGGAGATTATGACGTGGACGGGATGACTTCAACAAGCATCTTGTGGCATTGCCTGAAGTTGGCGGGTGGCGAGGTTGATTACTATATCCCGTCGCGTTTGGAAGAAGGATACGGGATTAATTGTGATGCGATTCGCGAATTGCATGAACAGGATTCCGAGCGATTGCTGATTTCTGTCGATTGCGGGATTACGAGTGTTGAAGAAGCCGCGTTGGCCAATGAACTGGGGCTTGATCTGATCATTACAGATCATCATCAAATGGTCGATCAATTACCCGCCGCAAAAGTTTTGGTGCATCCGCGATTGCCGGGCAGCCAATATCCGTTTGGTGATCTTTGTGGTGCGGGTGTCAGTTTCAAGTTGGCTTGGGCGATCTGCCAAAGGCTGGGTGACGGCAAAAAAGCCTCAGCACATATGCGAGAATATCTCAAGAGTGCCGTCTGCCTCGCCGCGATTGGAACGATTGCCGATGTCGTTCCGCTGGTTGACGAGAATCGTGCCTTAGTGCGTTATGGGCTCGCCGGACTCAACGAACTTGCCTCACCGGGATTAAAAGCCCTCATTAAAGTTTGCGGTATCGATAAGAATAAGTCTTATACGGCGTCGGATGTGGGGTTTTCAATCGGTCCGCGATTAAATGCTGCGGGCCGGTTGGGGCAAGCGCGACTTGCCGTGGAATTGTTGACTACCGAAGATCAGGAACGGGCCACACAGCTTGCCGATTATCTCGATCAACTCAATAAGAATCGTCAAACGGTTGAACGCCGAATTTTCAAGCGTGCGAAAGAAATTGTGGAAGAACATCCTGAATGGGATGCGCACTCGGCCATCGTGATTGCCGACGACGATTGGCATCCGGGCGTGATTGGAATTGTCGCCAACCGGGTGGCCGAACATTTCAGCAAACCGACGTTTTTGATTGCGATGGACAGCGCGACAAAAATTGGGCAAGGCTCCGGGAGAACTTCCGGGCAGGTGGACCTTCACTCTGCGATGATGGCTTGTCAGGAACTTCTCGAAGGTTGTGGAGGCCACAAAGCGGCGTCGGGATTGAGGATTCATGCGGATCAAGTCGACGAATTCCGCGAGCAGTTTTCGGCATTTGTCGCCGCGAAACATGATCAAGCCGAGATGGTTGAAGATTTGAAGATTGATGCCGAGGTATTACTATCGGATGTGACCTATCGTGCCATCAAGGAACTGAATCTTCTGGGGCCTTTCGGGCAGGAGAATCCGAGCCCCGTCTTTGCTTCTGGTCAGGTGGTCTTAGCAAAGCCGGCTGCCACGATGGGAGAAGGAGACCGTCATTTGAATGTTCAATTCAAACAGAACGGTACGCAACTTCGCGCGATTGCATTCAGTCGGGGTGAGTGGGCCGAGGAATTGAATCAGCACTCTGGCCCGTTCATGATCAGCTTCGAGCCGATGATCAATTCGTTTCGCGGGCGGGAAAGTGTGGAACTGCGTTTGCTTGACTGGAAGTCGCACGAGCCCGCTGCCACTCATTGATAGCTGTGTTCGTGTTCGTATCGGATGTCGTACTTCTTCATCTTTCTGTACAACGTCGTTCGATTGATACCGAGTGTCTCTGCTGTTTTTTGGCGATTCCAACCATTTGAGTCTAAGGCGTTAATGATCAAATGGCGTTCAGGATTTGCCAAAGCTTCTTTCAGCGAAGAGTTTTCCAAGTCTTCAGTCGAAGAAGCACGATAGCCGCGATTGTCTCGAACCACTTCGGGCAATTCGGAAATGGTAATGACGGGACTGCGTGTCAGAACAACGGCTCTCTCGATCACATTGACGAGTTCACGAACATTGCCGGGCCAGTCATATCTGAGTAAAACATCAATGGCTTCCTCATTGAACCCTTCAATATTTTTTCCGTATTGTTCATTAAAGACGTTGGTGTAGTGATCGACTAGCAGGGGAATATCTCCCGAACGCTCTCGTAACGGAGGTTGTTCAATGTTGATCACATTGATGCGGTAGTAGAGATCTTGTCGAAACTCGCCTGTCTCGACCATTTCTTCCAGATTCTGGTTGGTTGCCAGAATCAAGCGAACATCGACTTTGTGTGTTTTCTCACTCCCGACGGGTTCAAATTCTCGATCTTGAAGCACGCGTAATAACTTCACCTGAAGTGCGGGAGAAGCCGTAGCGATCTCGTCAAGAAAGAGTGTCCCGCCGTTGGCGAGCATGAACTTTCCTTGCTTGTCGTGGGAGGCACCAGTGAAGGAGCCAGAGACATGTCCAAATAATTCGGACTCCAGTAATGTTTCCGGCAATGCTCCACAAGAAATTTCAATAAATGCTTTATCGCGTCGCCCACTCATCTGGTGAATCACGCGGGCAGTCATAGACTTGCCGGTTCCACTTTCTCCACGAATGAGAACAGTGGTTCGTGTGTCGGCAACACTTTGGATCATGTCAAACAGTTTGGACATCCGAATGTCATTGCCGACAATATTGGAAATGCCATGTTTCTTGTCGAGTAGAGCCTTCAAACTACGGTTTTCATCTTCGATATGACGCTGCTTGAGCGCCCTTTGTATAATCATCTCCAACTCTTCATCGATCACGGGTTTGGTGAGGTATTCAAAAGCACCAATCCGCATTGCTTCGACGGCCGACTCGATGGTTCCATATCCGGTGAGCATGATGACTGAGGTTTCTGGGACATTTTCGACCGTCCATTCCAACAGTTCGAATCCGTCGGGAGTCCCAATAGCAACATCTGTAATGACGACATCAAACGGAGCTTCTTCCAGTCGGGTGATCGCATCCCGATAATCATTGGCTGTTTCTGCACGATGACCGCATTCTCGCAGATATTCGGCGATTGCCAGCCGAATATCGCGATCATCATCGACGATCAGAATGGCCCCTTTTCTCGATGCTTGCATGACTGTCTCTCTTTGATTCTCCGTGGGTTCTTGGTCGGAAAGCTCTTAAACCCTCATTTAGAAACCTCTTTCCATCTATCGAGCAAACATAGGTCACAAGTTGCAGTCAGGCAACATGCGAATTTACTCCGATGATGCAAAGTTGCAACATCAGCTCTATTCTCGCGGTTGTATTGATTATGTCAATTACTTGTGTGTAGTGATATTCCCTAAGGTGTGGTGTCTTGGTGAGATGTGAATTTTCGAGAATATGTTCGCTCTGGCATATTTAGGGGGATCCAGACCGGGTTGCTCTTCGTACTTTGCGATATGACAAGGGATTTCTGCTCCCGAACTTGACCCTTTGCACAAGTCCGTTCACAATCACTATTTCACCACAATATGGCATATCTGCAGCGATGAGTTTACGGACGCTGCGAGGAGAGAAGCGGTTTTGCGAGCCCTGATTAGCGACATTCACGGCAACTTGGAAGCACTCACTGCAGTGTTGGCCGATATTAAGTCTCAAGGTATAGACGAAGTCTATTGCTTGGGTGACATCATCGGTTACGGCCCAAACCCTTGCGAATGTATCGACAAGATCATGGGGCTGACTGGTTGCATTTTGGGAAACCACGATCAGGCTGCGTTATTTGACCCTGAGGGATTTAATCCCGGAGCGGAACGCGCCATTTTCTGGACTCGTAAAATGCTGGAGCAAGGTTCAGGCCGCGACAACGAAAAACGGTGGGAGTTTCTTGGGGAATTGACACGCGTGATTCGTGAAGGCGAGTTTATGTTGGTCCATGGGTCAGCCCGCAACCCACTGAATGAATATGTTTTTCCTGAAGACATCTACAACTCTCGCAAAATGGAAAAAATCTTCTCGCTGATTGAGAAGTACTGTTTTCAGGGGCACACTCATATTCCGGGTGTCTTCCGAGAGGACATGACGTTTTTGGCTCCTGAAGATATTGATTTCAAATATACGCTGACCGATCAAAAGGTCATGATCAATGTGGGATCTGTCGGTCAACCTCGGAATGGCGACTGTCGGTCGTCCTACGTCATTATTGACGGTGATGAAGTTGAGTTCCGGCGTGTTGAATATGACAACGAGAAAACCGCGACAAAAATCTACGACATCCCCGATCTTGATAATTTCCTCGGAGACCGTTTGCGAGAAGGGCGTTAATTCACGTCCACACTCGGTTTCTATTGCTGATGCTGAACCCGGCTGCCGGCTGCATCTTGCCTCACAGACCAACCGGCTACCCTCATCACCGAACAGCTTGACTCATGGAACAACGACGCCTGCTAATATTCTTTGTCTCGTCGATGGCGATCCTGGTTGTCTGGACCAATTTTCTGGCCCCAATCTTGATGCCGCTTCCGCCAAAACCACCTGCTGACCAAACGGCAGAAGAAGAGACGGCACAACCGCAAGAAGACAAAAAGACAACAGCAGAATCGACCGACGATTCCGCGGAAGAAGCCGTTGTTGCCAATGCCGATGATGCGGAACCGAAAACGACCGAAACCGTTGAGGAAACTGTTCCTGCGAAACCGGCCAACGAAGATTCGCCCTCTGAAAAACCTGCCAATGAGGAAACTCCTGAAGTCGAAAAAACCGAGAAGCTCGTCGCCGACTGGCCGGACAAGGTTGAGCATCCGATTATTACTTTAGGGAGTGTGGATCCCAAAACCGGCTACTTTATGCAGGTGGAATTGACCAGGCAGGGGGCCGGTGTTCTCAGTCTTAAGCTCAGCGACCCCCGCTATCGTGAACTGGAGGATACTGAACAACCCCTTGCGTTGATTGAGTCCAATAATGAATTTCCGCCAACATTGAGTACTGTTTTTTATGATGAAGAGCAGGAATTGATTTCCATCAAAGATGCCGAAGGATTGAATGAGTGGCAAGTTGCCAAAGATGAAAATGGCGAAGATTTGATCGAAGAAGACTCGGAGCATCCCGGTGTGAATCTATCGGTCACATTCCGCTCGGTCTATTCAGACCTCGGTATTGAGGTTTTCAAAACCTTCAAGTTGACTCCTTCCGACAAATCGGGCGAGGAACTCGATGAAGCCCGCATGACTGACGTGGCTGGTTACGAACTTTCGATGGAGGTGAAGGCTCATAACTTAACCAAAGAGCAACAGTCCTTTGTCTATCATCTACAGGGGCCAGTTGGTGTACCTCTTGAAAACCGAGAGAACACTCGCAAGTTCCGTCAGGTTGCCATCGGATTTCTGCAAGATGACGGCAGTGTTGATCCCGAGGTAATGACGGCTGCGGATCTGGTCGATTCGGTAGACGAGAACGAGCCAGAAGTCTGGAATGCTCCGATGAGATACATTGGAGTCGATGTTCAGTATTTCGCTGCATTGATTGTTCCTGTGGAAGATCAAAACAGCAACCAGACATATACCTCTGCGATGCCAATGCTCGTTCAGAGAGAAAAAGACGACAATCACAGCGATCTGTCTGTGGTGTTGCAATCGAAACTGTTTGAGTTAGAGCCGATGGGGGAATTGAATCAGGACGGAACTGCAGCCGATGTTGTTCAACACCAAGTCCATCTGTTTGCCGGACCGAAGCGAGAAGTTCTTTTGACCGGTATGCAAGCCGATTCGATTCTCGATTATGGACGCATGGGGGTGTTTGCGAGCTTTATGCTCAAAATATTGAACTGGTTACATCTCATGGGGCTCCCTTATGGGATTGCGATTATCGTCTTGACGATTATGGTGAGGAGCTGTCTGTATCCTTTGTCTCGAAAGCAGGCTCTGGGTGCGAAGAAGATGAAAGAGCTACAGCCTAAACTCAAAGAGCTCAAAAAGAAGTACGCCAAAAACAAAGAGAAACAGGCAAAGGCGCAGATGGAACTGTTTCGCAAACACAATTACAACCCGCTCGCGGGTTGCTTACCACTGCTGTTGCAGTTCCCGATCTTTATCAGCCTCTACACAGCGATCAGTTCGTCTGTCGATTTACGCCTGGCACCGTTTCTGTGGTTCAACAATCTCGCTGCCCCTGATGCTCTGTTTCAAATGCCAATCACATTGCCATTTTTAGGGCAGAGTTTCAATTTGCTGCCGATCCTGACCATCTTCCTGTTCATCGCACAGCAGCGACTGTTCATGCCTCCTCCAGAGTCCGAGGAACAGGCAATGCAGTATAAGATGATGAATATGATGATGGTGGTCATGGGCTTTCTGTTTTATCGCGTTCCTGCAGGATTGTGTCTCTATTTCATCACTTCAAGTTTGTGGGGAATGTCCGAGCGAAAAATCCTCGACTTTGGGAAACCCAAAACCGAACCGGCAGCTCAGCCGGGCAAAGCCTAGTCGATTCATCCTCCCACTGGAGGCGGGTGTATGGCACAGTTCGATTTTGATGAAACCATCGCAGCCCCTGCGTCAGCTCCCGGTGCCTCATTGCGGGGAACGCTTCGTGTCAGTGGGGCTAATGTTCAGCAACAGCTTCTGGAACTTTTTAATCCAGATGATGAACATCGTTGGAGAGACGCGAAGCAGCCGATGATCCACTCCGGTCAGCTTGCTGTGGCTGCTGATTTGCGACTGAATGTGACCATCGGTCTCTGGCCGACAGCCCGCAGCTATACCGGGCAGCCAATGGCCGAAATCTACACGCTTGGTTCTCAACCATTGATTGAACAGATTCTCTCGCGGCTTAACAGTACTGGCATTAGAACTGCAAGAAATGGGGAGTTCACTCTGCGGGCTTTTCTGAATGGTCGCATTGATCTGATTCAGGCGGAAGCGGTGTTGGGCGTGATCGATTCCCAGTCAGAATCTGAATTACAGCTTGCACTGAATCAACTCGGTGGTGGAATGTCGAAAGAGATGCTTGAAGTTCGCCAAGATTTGGTCGAACTGCTCGCGGACTTGGAAGCTGGGCTCGACTTTGTCGATGAGGATATCGAGTTTGTGGCTCACGAAGAGGTGAGTCGTCGGTTGGATGATGCCCGAGAGTCAATTGGTCGTTTGCGTGAATTGTCGAATACTCGACTCCGCTCAGAAACTCGTACAAGAGTTGTGTTGGCCGGTCTTCCCAATGCAGGGAAATCGACGTTACTCAATCAACTCGCTGGTGAGGAGACGGCCTTGGTTTCTGAAATCTCAGGAACCACGCGTGATTATGTGGCTGCCGAGTGTCAGATTCATGGTTTGCCTGTTCTGATTATCGACACTGCAGGCTGGGAACTGAGCGATGATCCGATCATGCAAACCGCTCAGCAGTTTCGTGAAGAACAGATACAACGGGCCGATTTGGTCATCTGGTGTTCGGCGTTCGGACTCACTGAGGAGAAGACACGGAGCGATCAACAACAGTCTCAAGTTTGTAGAACGCAAGCACGGCAAATGATATTGCTGGGAACCAAGGCTGATCTCGTTGATCACTCGAATTCTCAAGTAACCTTCGACTCCGTCATCTCGGTGATCGAATCTGAGTGCGCCGGAATAGATGAACTAATGGCGTTAATTTCACAACGTCTCGATCAACAGGTTGAAAGAACCGAAGGGCTCATCGGAACGACGTCCGCTCGATGTCGAGAAACACTTCGTGAAACCGAAGATGCGATGGCAAACGCGATTGATGCTGCTGAACAAAGGGCGGGGGATGAGTTGATTGCCTTGGAACTTCGTTCGGCTCTCGACGGGTTGGGGCAAGTTCTCGGTTTGCTGCATTCGGATGATATTCTGGATCGTATTTTCAGCAAGTTCTGCATCGGCAAATGACCCCGGTGGTAACTCTGTAAGCCGTTACTCTCGCCGAAATGCAATCGTCATAACCGGCCAGATCCCGCAAGAATTCCTCGATCATGATCAGATGGATCAACACTTGGGGATATGTTGGTCGATATCCTTTATTCATTGTGGAGTCATCTTTTCAGGTTTTCTGTCCGTTCTCGTGCTCATTTCGGATTCACTTTCAGAGCGAACACTCGAACGATAGAGGAGCTTATCCCATGATCAGTGCAACCCCCGCTAGCAAATTGAATCACGAGAGAGATTCTGAATCGCAATCCTGTGATCACGTCTGCCCTTGTTGCAAAGAACGCCGTTGCTCCGGTGCTGCATCACACCGAAATCTGCCGAAATCCGAGAAAGATCATTGGCATCGCTGCGATTGTGGTGTCTGCCCAGTTTGGTAGCCGTTGAAAGTGCCTATTTGTCGTGGCACTTCTCCAAAGGGGCTTGTACATTGTTTGTGTATGTGCTTTCATAATAAATGTTTTGAACAATCAAAAACATAGTTATGGGGCGTGTTATGAAGTCATCTCGGGGATTTACGCTCATCGAGTTACTTGTGGTGATAGCGATCATTGCAGTGCTGGTCTCTTTACTCTTAACGGCAGTGCAACAGGCGCGAGAAGCGGCTCGGAGATCGCAATGCAAAAACAATCTCAAGCAGATCGGGCTCGCACTTCACAATTATCACGACACGCATTCAGTCTTCCCCGCTGGATATTATTCTTGGGCCACAAATAACGGTTCTGCCCCGTCATGGGCTCAGATGGACCCAAGCACGTGGGATGCGACTCCGGGATGGGCTTGGGGAACGATGCTTTTGCCTTATCTCGATCAGTCTCCGCTTTATAGCCAGTTGGATGTCAACTCGGCGTGTTGGGAGAGAGTGAACTCCACTGGTGTTGCGACGAAACTCCCCGTGTTTCTTTGCCCAAGTTCGAGCGGTGACGATGAGCCGTTCCAAATTATGAACGAGAGCGGAGGTCCGTTGACGATTGCCGGTCAACAACCTTTATTTGGTCGCTCTCATTACGTGGCTAGCCACGGGCAAGAATCGTGCTGGGGAGAATGTGGTGCCAGCACTTCAGGAGAAGTCTTTACCAATATTTATACGAGTGCAACAACGACGGTGACTATCAACGGCGATGCATCTCGAGTTGCCGATGGTCCTTTTTTCAGAAACTCAAAGACATCGTTTCGCGATGTCACGGACGGCAGTTCGAACAGTATCTTTATTGGAGAACACTCTTCGAAGTTGAGTGATAAAACATGGGTGGGAGTTGTTCCGGGTGCTTTCACACATCCGCGATTTACAAGCCCTGCAAACGGTCCCGATGCTGCTGCAACTCTGGCTCTTGTCCATGCAGGGCCTTCTGGTGGCGAATTGGACATTACCGGTTTTCCAATCATTCACTCGGTGAACTTTCCAACTTATCACGTCGGTCAAATGTTCTCAGAGCATACCGGCGGAGGGCATGTTTTGATGGGGGATGGATCGGTTCGATTTGTTTCTGAAAACATCGACCTCTTTTTGTTTGCAGAATTGTCTAGCATTGGAGAAGGGGAAGTTGTTGGTGAATTCTAAATCATTCTCGTTTCTTGTCTCACGCTCTTCGTTGCCCCTGGTGGTCTGTTTGTTGATTTGGGGGGTTACGCTGATTGGGTGTGGGTATCCTGAAGTCAGTCCCAAAACGTATGACTTCGCGAAAGCATTGTATTCCGCCACAAATCTGAAGCAGTCAGAGCGGCTCGATCAATTGCACCGCCTGATTGAGGAAGCGCAAGGTAGCGGTGAAATCAGTTCACGCGAAGCCGAATATCTTGGTGATGTTATCGAACTTGGGCGTGCCGGTGACTGGGAAGAAGCACAGCGAGAGATTCGTGAGCTACTGGAGGATCAGGTGGGAACGCAATGACAAACTCGTGCTAGAGTGAGGTAAATCCCTATTTGGTGATAGGCAAGATGGAGTGGTTTGTAGTTCGCTCAGAATGAAACGGGTTGGTAATCTTTGATTTTACTCAGAATTTTGTTGAATTCTTGGCTGAGGATTTTATATAAAGTATGAAAGAACAGTTTTCACTACTGTTGCTTATTAATCACAAACTGCGATTTCGCAGCCTGAATATATCAGTTTCAATATCACATCTTATCGCTGAAACCGTTTTTTCGAATTCGGCAACATCATCTCTCTAAGGGGAATCTCATGAAACGTACGCAGAAAAAAGGTTTTACACTCATCGAACTGCTGGTGGTCATTGCCATCATCGCAGTTCTTGTCGCACTGCTACTTCCAGCCGTACAGCAAGCGCGTGAAGCGGCTCGTCGCAGTGCCTGCAAAAACAATCTCAAGCAACTTGGTCTGGCACTTCACAATTATCACGACACGCATGCCATCTTTCCCAACTCATATGATTCATATTTCGCAGGCGGAGTACCAAGTCGAAGCTTTCCGCGGAACCATAGCTGGATGACCATGATTTTGCCGTTTGTTGATCAAGCTCCTCTTTACAATCAAATTGATTTTAGTTCGCAATTGTATGGTCAAACTGATGCTGGAGGTAATCTTATTACCGCCCAGAAAATCCCCACATTCACCTGTCCATCAGATATTGAAATTGAACCGGATCAGATTTATAACTTAGGTACTACCAACTATGCTGGCTCACAAGGTTTCGATTGGTGGAGACGACGTGGACAAGTCCATGAAGGAATGTTCTCGCTGCAATCGAAAGTGAAAATGTCTAGCATCCAAGATGGAACATCCAACACAATCGCGGTTGGCGAAGTCAATACAACTGGTCAGAAATGGGGTGGTCGAAGAGGAGGTGGTGGTACTGCACGGGATGGTGGCGGGCAGGCTGTGTTTCGTAACTGGTCAGTTTCAATTACTCATGAAGTGATTGCTTCTAATCCGGGCTACAACATTACGACACCTGATGGAGCCGGTGCGGAAGACGGAACATGGTGGAAGAACGCGCCTTACGCAATGGGGCCATACTACATCGCCGCACATCCTACTAATTCTGACTGGCCGGGGCCCAGTAGTGTTCATGTCGGAGGAGCACATTACCTATTGGCGGATGGTGCAGTTCGCTTTATCAGTGAAAATATTGATTATCACGGGGATCACAACGCGTCCGCAACAGGTCCGAGCCTTTGGATGTCTCTCAATACTATCAACGGCTCATCAACTGATTCTATCATTAGTAATTTCTAAACTACTTAAACACTCTGACTAAAAGTTCGAGGCGTCTGACTCAATGAATCAGACGCCTCGTTTTCATGATCTTTACGTTTTGCTTTTCGGAAGCACTCGGAGTTTCCAAAAAGCTGTCTTACACACGCACAACCAAACTCTAAGGAACAGTAAATGACGCGTTTTATTGCTCGAAAAGAAACTTACTGCCTAGCACTCTTGATGACATGTTCATTCATTCTGAGCGGATGTGGAGGAAGCACAGTCGACGAGACTAAGCTTGCTACCGTCCCCGTCACTGGTACGGTGATGTTGGATGGTTCGTCACCAGGCGAGTGTATTCTTGAATTTCGGCCTATTTCCGTTGGGACAGGTGAAATCAATAAGTCTGCTACTGCACGGGTGAATGCAGATGGAAGTTTTGTAGTCGGTACTTACGGTGATGGCGATGGTGCCCCCGCAGGCAAATATAGCGTACATCTTCTCCCGCTTGATTCCACCGCTGGGCCAGGCCCACAGGCAAAGGACGCTGAAGTTGATATTGCCGATCAAGCTGATGGTGTGGAGCTATCGATTACGCTGGAGTCAGCCAAAAGTTCCGTCGACCCTCTCTTGGTCCCCCCTAAATAGCCGAAAACTCCTAAAGATTTGTATTACCCCAAAAGAAGATTTTTTTGGGGTAATACATCTTTAGCAATCGGTTATCGATTCATACTCGTGAAGACAACGTCTGAGATTCCAACACGTTTCGCCGACGAACTTAGTTCGTTCGGTAACGAGATGCGGGCTTGCGTCAGGGCCACTGCTTTCAGTGAGCCGCGTCACCTTCAAGTGATTCAGGAGGAGTTGGTCCGCCTGCTTTGCCGAAGACACCGGCCAGTTGCACGGAACCGCTGAGGAGCATGATGCAAACCAGACCGGTGACGTAGACCGTCTTGCCAACAAAGTTAGAGAGTTGCTTGCCGAGAATGTAGTGCGCGCCATCCGCGGGAGGTGCTACGACACCCCACACGAGAACGGCTACCAAAGAGAGTAGCATTAAGCCGATCCAGCCACCTTTGAGAAAGAAGGATCGCAATTTGGTCCAATCAACTGCAAATGTCCAAAAGCCGACCCACATCAACAAGGGGACGACTGGCAGAAGGAGCATTCCGACAGAGCCTAAAACGCTCCAAACAGCCCAGAATAACTGAATCAAACTCTCGATTAATGCGTACATGGAAAAAGTCCTGCGGTCTCTTGGTGACAGAATATGCAATGGTCCTAGATATAACCCACTTTTCGAGATTTCTCCACCCTCTCTCTATAACAGTTTACGAAAACTCATGGTTCGCATAGGCTCGTGGGAGTATTGTTTTCAAAGGCCAAAACGCGACGTCGCGGCCACAAACAAGAGCAATTTGCTCCGGTCCTAGAAAACTCCTCTTGAGTCCAGACCGGTCTGTCTCCTAGAATTCCCGCTTATTCTACAGCGGTTTACAAAGACCGTAACCGATCCGGGCTCGTGGGAGTTCGGTTTTCAAAGGCCAAAATGCGTTGTCGCGGCCACGAAAAGAACAATCCGTTCTGGGAAACTTGATGGTTGTTACCGAATACCGAGTCCATCTTGATCTCTTCACCGGTCCGCTGGATCTGTTGTTGTACTTGGTTCGTCGACAGGAAGTGAACATATTAGACCTTCCAGTCGCGGGGATCACTCAACAGTATCGCCAATACATCGAGGTATTGACCCTCATTGATGTCGATTTAGCAGCCGATTTTCTGGTGATGGCGAGTTCGCTCGCGGAAATCAAAAGCCGCATGGTTCTCCCTCGCCCGGAAGAAGAAATTGAGGAGCCGGAACTAGAGACAGATACCCAGTCAGAGCTGGTTCAGCAGTTACTGGAATATAAGAAATTCAAAGAAGCCTCGTTTGCTCTGGAGGAACACGCCTCCGCTTGGCAAGAACGCTATCCTCGACTTTCTAACGAACGTCCGAAGGTTTCCAAAGATCATTCGCAGGATCGAATTAAGGAAGTCGAATTATGGGATCTTGTGTCGGCATTATCCCGAATCCTGGAAACCAAAGAAGTCGTCACACATTCCAAAATCAATTACGACGAGACACCGATTGCCGTATGGGCCGAACGGATTTCCGAACGTGTTTTGAAGGAAGGCCGTTGCGAGTTCAGTTCGTTCTTTGCAGGTGAGAAATTGCGTAGCCGTATCGTGGGGATTTTCCTTGCGACACTTGAGCTGATTCGTCATCACCACTATCGAGCCGAGCAACCGGAGTCATTCCAAGAAATATGGATTTTGCCACCACTTGAATCGACGAGTGGACCGGTTCGCATTGAGCGCAGTGAGCAGGACGAAGATTTGGTCGATGAGGATTGAAGTTGTCCTCTGTGATGAAAACAAGTTGACTATAAAACAGACCCCCTCTTAATCTCCCCCTTGGAAAGGGGGAGAAACACCAAACGACCGCATGAAGTCTGTTTCCTCGGCGACTTCATTTGCTCCCCTTGGGTAGGGGGAGAGGCTCTGGCTTCGTGAGGCTACTTCCTCACGCCGCTCGTTGAATCGAGAGTTACTGTTATTCTATTCGTTCTTTCATGTCTTCTTGCTTGATCAACTCAGGAGGATCAAGCGATTGGGAATGTCCCCCCTTACCAAGGGGGGATACAGGGGGGTTAGGAGTCTCAGTTGCCGAAAACTGAATGATCAAACTAGCGATGAATTCCACCACGTTGTCTAAATTGTCGTAAATTTCATTGTTATTGATTCGGGTGATGGAGATGCCAAACTCGCTGATGTACTGATCGCGTTTGGCATCATGTGCTTTGGCCCCGGGCTTGAAATGTGAGTCTCCATCCAGTTCGATAGCCAATTTGATTTGAGGGCATAAAAATCCAGGATATACGGGCCGATACTAAACTGCCGCCTAAACTTGATGTTCATGAGCTGTTTGCTTTTCAAGCGACTCCACAAGATTACTTCAGCTTTGGTCATGTTGTTTCGAAGATGACGCCGATTCAGTTTTTCAGAGGATCGATTGTAGGCTTTGGTCACGGATCTCTTTAACCCCCTCTTAGTCTCCCCCTTGGTAAGGGGGAGAGATTACCACCCGCAGTTCTGATTGTTTGCAAAGTCCGCAACATTCTCCTTACTTACTTCTTCGGCTTCTGGAAGAAGATGACGTGTTGTTGCGGAAGTTTGCCGATAGTTTCGACATATTCGAGACCGAATTCTTTTTGCGAGGCTTCCTTCCTGACTTGTTTCACCGACATCTTATGCACCAGTTTGATGGGGACGGTCGGATCTTCTTTGCGATACTCGACCCACGCGACTCGTCCTCCTGGTTTCAGGATTTTGGCGAAGTCAGCTAGCATTTCATGCGGGAATTCCAACTCGTGATAGACATCGACCATGATGATCAGGTCGGCGGTGTTTGGTTTGAGTCCTGTCGAATCAACTTTTCCTTTGACCGGAATGACATTCGTAATGCCGCTCGCATCGACTTTCTTTTCGATCAAAGCCAGCATCTCGTCTTGAATATCGACGGCGAGAACTTTTCCTTTTGGTGAGACTTTCGGAGCCATCAGAAACGAAATGCGACCTGACCCTGCTCCCAAGTCGACAACCGTCATGCCGGGCTTCAAACCAAGGACTTCGAGCAGCACAGAAATCTTCTCTTCTTTTTCTCGTTCGGGTCGTTCAAGCCAAGGAGCACCGTGGTAACTCATCACGCGAGCAATTTCGCGACCGAGGTAGAATTTTCCAGTGCCGTTGCGGTCGTGTTCTTTGTGCCAACTGTAGACGGGGTTGTCAGGATCAACGCTTACGCCTTCATTTGTCGCCTCGTCTTGAGCAAACAGTGAGAGAGGGAGCATCAGGCTGATCGTCAGAGTGGAGATGATACAGTGGCGCATAGTTCTTCCTTGAGTCATTTGATAAAGATCGCGTTTTGAAGGATTTCATTGTGTGCGAGATTTGACAAAAGATCGAGGAGTTTTTTCGAGACTTTCTGAACTGCGCGGTGTTGAGTCATGCGTACAACGTCTGTCCGGCTCATCGAATCAAGGTCATCTGATGCTGAAAACGACTTCTCTTGCTGCGTTTGCACTGATCTTCACAATGTCACTTTATGCGGCAGATTGGACCGGTTTTCGCGGTTCTGACCACGACGGTGTGATCACAGAGGACAAAGTCCCCACGGAGTGGTCAGAAGCAAAAAATTTGAAATGGACGACCAAACTTCCCGGCAAAGGTACTTCCAGCCCCATTATTTTGGGTGATCGAGTTTATCTCACCTGTTATTCAGGTTATGGAGAAAACAAAAGCAATCCCGGCAGCATGTCTGATCTCAGACGTCATTTGTTGGCCATCAATCGGAAGAATGGCGAAATTGTCTGGAAGACAACCATTGATGCTGTCTTGCCGGAAGATCAATACAGTGGCTTCATGGCTGAACACGGCTACGCCTCGCAAACTCCTGTGTCTGACGGTAAACGGATTTATGCCTTCTTTGGAAAGAGTGGCGTGTATGCGTTTGATATGAATGGCAAAGAATTGTGGAAGAAGGATGTGGGGCAAGAGTCGAGCAGTCGTCGTTGGGGATCTGGTGCGAGTCCCATTCTGTATGGCGATTTGTTAATCGTGAATGCGTCGGATGAGTCACAATCCATCCGAGCTTTCAACAAAATGACTGGTGAAGAAGTCTGGAAGGCACAGGCTGCTGGTCTGGAGTTGACGTTTAATACACCCCGTATCATTCAAAACATTAATGGCGAAGATGAGTTGATTGTCGCGGTGCCTTATGAAGTCTGGGGGCTCAATCCCAAGACCGGCAAGTTGACCTGGTACGCGGAGTGCGATCTCGACGGAAACGTCTCGCCGACAATTGTGGCTGCTGATGGGATTGTGTACGCAGTGGGTGGTCGCAATGGTGGAATGGTGGCTGTGAAAACGGGTGGCAAAGGTGATGTCACGAAATCTCACGTTTTATGGTCGAGTCGCGAGACGACATATGTCCCGTCACCTATTCTTCATGGTGGCAAATTGTATTGGGTCAGTGATCGCGGACAAGCTTATTGCCTCGATGCGAAAACGGGGGATACCGTATATCGCGAAAGACTGTCTGGCAGTAGTAGCAGTTCCGGGCGTGGTGGAAGCCGAGGGTTTTATGCGTCGGTTGTGCTGGCGGGAGAATATATTTATGCCGTCAGTCGAAAGGGAGAGACCTATGTCTACAAACCGGGAGATAATTTCAAAGTGGAACAGGTGAATTCAATGGCGGGTGATGAAGGGGATTTCAACGCATCGCCGGCGATTGCTAATGGCCAAATGTTTCTTCGTTCTGACTCTGCATTATACTGTATTGGTGAGTGATGAATCAGACGCGTGGATTCGGTTGTGTGAAATAGGTCTGTCGTTTGCTGCTGTATTGGGATAATCTGGGTTTCTCCATTGGTCCCACCTCAAGCTAGCTTAACGATAATCATGCACGCTCTATCTCATTTTCTCGGCGTTTTTGGGTCAGTAATGTTTTTGACGGCATTCATAATGCCTGTTGTGAGTGACGGCGCTGATGTTTCTTATGAGAAAGATGTTCGGCCGCTGCTTGCAAAGTATTGCGTGGCTTGTCATAGCGGAAATGAGCCGAGCGCGAGACTCGATTTTTCAATTATTAAGTCCCAGCAGGATGCGAACGCCAGTTTTGAAACTTGGGGCAGGGTGGTTGAGTTACTCAAAAGCGGCGAAATGCCTCCTGAGGATGAAAAACGTCCTTCGAATGTAGACATCGAAAAGATGGAATCCTGGTATCGCTCGCGTTTTATCGACAACGTCGAGCCGAGACCGGCTGACTTTCGCCCTCGTCGACTATCTGCTTATGAGTATCGGAATACGCTGCGCTCACTGTTGGGATTCGACCTTGAGGTCAATATCATCGAGGCCGAGCAAACGATTGCTGAAAAATCGTTGGTGATGAAATTACTCCCACTTGATCCACCGGGCAAGAGTGGTTTTCGGAATGACACATCCGGTAATCCGCTGACAACCGTGATATGGGATCAATACTCGTATCTGATCGATGCGGGACTGGAAGCGTTCTTTTCACCCGGACATCAAACCGAGCTGGAAGTCTACTCGGGGCCGATTTCTGAATCGGGTCTATCGAATGAGCAAGCTAATAGACTGCTGCGGTCTTTCATGACCCGTGCTTATCGACGTCCGGTCGAAACTTTTGAGTTGGATCGTCTTATGATCCATATCGAGGGGGCATCCTCTACCGAGGAACTTATTAAACGTCTGAAGACTGAATTGAAAGTTGTATTGATGTCGCCCGAATTTCTGTATCGGGGATTGTTAATGAGGGGGAATCCAGGGCAACAGCCCGTTGATCAGTTCGAGTTGGCGGAACGTCTGTCCTATTTCATTTGGGGAGACATGCCGGATGCCGAACTGATGAGGAAGGCCTCGTTGGGAGAGTTATCCAAACCGGAAATCTATCGATCAGAAATTGTTCGGTTGTTGGACGATCCAAAATCTCGAAATTTGACCGAAGATTTCGCCGTCCAATGGTTCAGCCTGGATGAGATTGATCATGTCTCTGATAACGTGCCGTATGCGGTGGCATTAAAATCACAGCCTCTCGATTTTGTGAAATATCTGTTTGCTGCAGATCGACCATTACTAGAACTGATTGATTCCGACGTTGCGTATTTCAACACGTTGACTTCTCGGTTTTATCCCCAGGATCGTAAACAACTGGCGAAGTATCGTAAGCCAAAAGGGATCGAGGTTGAAATCGTTCCGAATCAGCAGATCCGGCTTCAAGACACTTCCGAGAGGGGAGGATTGCTGACGATGCCGGGAGTTCTAGCGATGAATAAAGGGCCTGTGTTACGCGGAGTCTGGATGTTGGAGCGTCTATTGGGAGAGCCATTACCGGATCCTCCACCCGATGTTGGGCAGATTCCAAAGAATCGGAATGGCCAAACGCTCACGTTCCGTGAACGATTTGAACTGCATCGCAGTAAGCCGGCATGTGCGGTGTGCCATGACAAGATCGATCCTCTCGGATTTTCCTTGGAACGCTACGACAAGAGCGGCGCGTTTGTTGCCAAATCAGGGGAGGCGATTGATACTTCAGGACAACTCCCCAGCGGAGAAAAATTTTCGACTTATCAAGAGTTGAAAGAGATATTGGTCACGTCTCAGCGAGATCAAATTGTGCGTAATATTGTGCAAAAAACGATGTCTTATGCATTGTGTCGAAAATTGGAGTATTACGACCGTCCGTCGGTCGATAAGATTGTTAATGAACTGAATCGAAGTGACGGTACGTATCGCGATTTAATCCGGTTGGTAGCAGAAAGTCTGCCTTTCCGTGAGACGATCATCAAAGGTGAATCCGAATGAACTGGCGAATTCCCAGACGAACATTTCTACGCGGTGTGGGAGCGATGCTACCACTTCCTTTCCTGAACTTGATGGAAAACGAAGGGGGGGCTGCCAACATTGAGAAAGCCCCCGTCCGGTTCATGACCTTGTTCAAGCCGAACGGGGTGCATCCTCCCTCGTGGAACATCAACGGAGGAAAGGAGAACGACTTTCGGATGTCGCCGTTGATGCGACCTTTCGCTAGTCACAAGCAAGATTTGTTGATTCTCGATAACATGGGAGACTTTGGGTTTTCGTCACATGCGAACTCGACTCGACGTTTTTTGAGCGGTCACCACAAAAACACCAAGTCCGCATCGATGGATCAGTTGATTGCTGATCAAATTGGTCAAGAGACGGTTCATCGCTCTCTCGAACTGACGACCGAAGGGTTGTTTCCCAATCAAATTGGTTGCAGTTATATTTCCTACGACACGAATGGCGATCCGATCCCTCGTGAAAGCGATCCACAGTTGGTGTTTGATCGACTCTTTCGTAATCCGCTTCAACATCCTGCCAAACGAAAAGAGATGGTCAGTCTGCTCGATCGTGTCGGGGAGGATGCCAAGAAGTTGCAACGCAAAGCGGGTGTTGAAGATCGATTGATCCTTGATGAATATCTTTCTGTCGTCCGTGATGCTGAGCAACGACTGGAAAACTTGAAGTCTACCAGTTCAGAAAGTCCAGAACTCACAAAGTTCATGCGCCCCGATGGCCTTTCTAATTTGAACGAACAGGTCGATGCGATGTTGGATATTATTGCCCTCGCATTCTGGACTGATTCGACTCGCTGCGTGACGTACATGTTGGGAAACAGTAACAGTCGGATGATTTTCGATTTCCTCGGCATCAAGGAGCAACATCATTATCTATCACACTTTTTCCGAAATTTCAGTCGCGACAATATTGAAGCATTGCTGAAAATCAGCGAGTGGCATATGGAGAAGTTCAACTACTTGTTGACCAAGTTGAAGTCATACAAAGATCAGAATGGAACTTTGCTGGAAAATAGCGTGGTACTGTTTGGTTCTGGAATGGGACATAGTGACAATCATACGGCTACTCGTATTCCGATGATTTTAGCAGGGCAAGGTGGCGGCATGTTAAAGACCGGCCGCTATGTGCGATACTCTCAGAATCAACAGATCGGTAAATTGCATCTCTCCTTGCTTCAGAAGTTCGGAGTCGAGAAAGCGGCTTACGCCCAAAATAGCACAGCATTGGCCGGTCTCGATAGTTCCGACTATGAAGCGTTTCAGGAACCTTCGTTCGAGAGTTGGGTGAAAAGTGACGGTCAATCAATCACTGTTCAGGGACGTTTACGAATGTCCGACGACCTTGATGAAGCAAAGCTTTTCTTTGTTGATGTTGAGGATCAAAGATCGGTGAGGATTGATGTCAGCTTTGGTGACTTCCACCACTTCAACCTGGCCTACCATTGTGGCACTCCGATCACGCTTACCGGAACTGGCAAACAAACTGGCAGCCAATATGTCATTACGAAGTTGACCGAGTTGAATTCGTTGTTCGGAAAGAAGCCCGGGACTCAAAACGGTTAAACCGTATGCTTGTGATCCAGTCGATCATCTGGGATACTGCCGTTTTCCCAGATACCCGAGCGAGATATGAACACCTCTGATTCCATTGAGTCTCATACGCTGGAGAACGGTCTGACTGTGCTGATTCAGCACATGCCAGCGGTACAATCTGCGGCTTATTGTTTGCTGATTCCCGCTGGCAGTATCTATGACCGTCCTGGAAAGAATGGTACTGCTTCGATCACTTGCGACATGTTGACACGCGGTGCAGGAGATCGGGACTCCCGTCAACTTGCCATTGCTCAAGATTCGCTGGGATTGCAAAGTGGTGAAAGCGTTCAGGCGAAACACATCAAGTTTTCAGGGGCGACTCTCAAGGACAATCTACCCGCATCGCTCGAAATTCTGGCAGACATTGCACGTCGTCCTCACTTCTCGGAATCGCAGTATGCTCCTGCCGTCAGCAGTGTGAAGCATTCCTTGTTGTCTATTGAAGATGAGCCTCGTCAAAAGGTGATGATTGAGCTGAAACGGCGCTGCGAAGGTTTACCGTGGGGAAAGCCGACGGATGGATCCCTTGAAGACCTTCCCAATATTTCACTCGACGATGTCAAGCAACATTTTGAGTCCTGCTTTCGCCCTGAAGAAACGATTCTTGGCATCGCCGGGAATGTTGACAGTACCAAAACTATTGAAACGATCACGAAGTTGTTTGGAGATTGGAAGCCGGGGAGTGAGCCAGAAGTAGAGGAGTCGCCCGCTGGGCCTGATCGCGATCACATTGCACTTGAATCGACTCAAACTCAAATCGGCCTTGCCTATCCTTCGATCTCGATCATCGATCCCGAGTATTATACCGCGTGGGCCGCTGTCAGCATTTTAAGTGGTGGCTCCAGTTCGCGACTGTTTACAGAAGTCCGCGAAAAGCGGGGGCTTTGTTACGCCGTTTATGCCACTCTCGGCTCGTTGCGAGACAGCGGTCATGTGCTCTGTTACGCGGGGACGACCGTGGATCGTGCTCAGGAAACTCTCGATGTGATGCTGCAAGTCATCAATGACCTGTCGCAGAACATCACTGACGAAGAGCTTAATCGTTGTAAGGCAGGGGCCAAAAGTGCTCTGATTATGCAGCAAGAATCTTCCTCGGGCAGGGCGAGTCGGATTGCACGTGACTGGTTCTTGCGGGATCGAGTTGTCACGCTGGATGAAATTCACGACCGGCTGGAAGAAATCACGCCGCAAAAAATCAGCGACTATCTCAACAGCCATCCTGCTGATCAACTCACACTGCTCACCATCGGTCCTACTCCATTGGAGATCAAGTAATGGAGTTTCACTCACAAGTTTTACCAAACGGCTTGACGGTTATTGCCGAGACGAATCCGCACGTACATTCGGTGGGTGTTGGTTTCTTTGTGAAAACCGGTTCGCGCGACGAAACACTGGGGGTCTCCGGTGTGAGTCACTTCCTTGAACACATGGCGTTTAAGGGATTCGGTAACATGACCGCCGACGACGTGAATCAACAATTTGATGATGTCGGTGCCAGTTACAACGCCTCGACCAGTGAAGAAGTGACTCAGTTTTACGCGGCGATTCTACCCGAGTATCTACCGAAAACATTTGAGCTACTGTCGGGAATTATTTTTCCCAGCTTGAAAGACGAAGACTTCCATACTGAAAAGCAAGTGATTCTTGAAGAGATCGGTATGTACGACGATCTACCGGGTTTCACGGTCTACGAACAAGCGATGGCGGCTCACTTCCGCGGACACCCGCTCGGTCAATCAATTCTTGGCACTCCAGAAAGTATCACAGCTCTGACGGCCGCGCAAATGCGTGATTATCACGCAGACCAATATCGTGCGGGAAACATCATTCTGGCAGTGGCAGGGAACACCAGTTGGGAAGAAATCCTTAAATTAGTTGATCAATACTGTGCGAAGTGGCCAGCAGGTGGTGGAGAGCGATCTGTTTTTCCGGCGACACCCGCACCGACACGACATTTTCAACTGTTATCAAATATTCAGCAGGAGCATGTCATGATCATGATTCCTGCGCCGGAAGCCCATAGTCCTGACCGCTATGCAGCCGACATTCTGGCGATGATCATTGGCGACGATTCCAACAGCCGTATGTTCTGGGATATCATTGATCCCGGTCATGCCGACTCTGCCGACTTCGGTTATGCGGAGTACGATGGAAGTGGTGCGTTTCTTTCTTACCTAGCGGGTTCACCGGAGGAAACGGCTGCAAACCTGGAGCGAATTGAAACCATTTTGAAACAGATCTCGACTGATGGCATCACTGATGAAGAACTGGATCAGGCGAAGCACAAAGTCTCTTCCCGAGTGGTCTTGTCATCCGAACGTCCGATGGGACGGTTGGCGTCACTTGGTGGGAACTGGTTATACCGGGAAGAGTATCGAGCCGTGAAAACAGATCTGGAGACGATTCAATCGATCACCAAAAATGATCTGGATGCCTTAGTCAAAAAATGGCCCTTACAACTGACAACCGTTTACGGCTTGGGTCCGTTGGAAGGCGTATGAGTTTGACTGCGGGCCGTCTCAATAAACTCACGAATTAAATCGGCATCCTTGATACCTTTCTCGATCTCGACGCCGCTGGCAACATCGACACCCCACGGATGAACCGAGTTGACTGCTTCGGCAACATTGTCGGGAGTTAAACCTCCGGCAAGAATCAACGGAGGATTTGTCGTCTGATCGTAATGTCGATTCACGAGTTTCCAAGACAATGTTTCTCCCGTGCCGCCGTATGCGCCGTCCACCTTCGGATCGAGCAGGTAGCCGAACAGTTTGACGCCCAGAGATTGGCATTCGCGTAAGTCATTATCTAGGTCTGCGATGTTATTTTCATTCACACGCCGCGCCCAGATGATGTTCCACTCGGGATGAATTTCAGAGATCTCTGCGAGGAATTCGGGTGTCTCATCGCCATGCAGTTGCAGCGTCTCAAGTCCGGCGGTCTCCATGATCTGTTCGATTTGAGCGATGGTATGATTCACAAACAGGCCTATGGGAGTGGCATGCGAGGGGAGTAAGTCCACAATGTCGGCTGCCGTTTCGGCGGTAATACTGCGAGGTGACGGTGCATAAAAATTGAGACCGAGGGCGTTTGCTCCTGCATCGACGGCGATCTCTGCCGTCTCGACATCACGGATGCCGCAAATCTTCACCCAATGGGTCTTGTTAGGAGATGTCATGGTTTGGCGACTGGTGAACGAGGGAAGTGACGATTAAACTGTTGCCTTAGTATTCGTGAACGATTCCAGAAAGACAAGCGGAATGACAGCCTTTACGCATCATGTGTTCGTTTGTGGCAATCAACGTTCTCCCGATCATCGTCGAGGATGTTGTGATCCGCAGGGAAGTGATCAACTTCGCAATGAGCTGAAGGCAGCCGCTAAAAAACGTGGTTTGACTCCAGATGTTCGCGTCAACAAGGCCGGTTGCCTGGAACAGTGTGAGCATGGGCCAGTGATTGTCGTCTATCCACAAGGTGTCTGGTACGGCGGCGTGACGGTCGAAGATGTGCCGCGTATTGTGGACGAGACTCTTGTGAATGGCCGCGTGCTTGAGGATCTTGTGATTGCTGATGAGTGCCTCAATAATCCCCATTGCCCGCATATTGCCGGTGACGATCAATAAGCATTCTCTATGTCCACACCTCTTACCATCTTTGTCTACGAACATCTCACGAGCGGAGGATGTTTCGACGTGCCGGTCGATTCGTCGTTGATGGTTGAAGGTCGAGCGATGGCAGAGTCACTCATGGCTGATTTTCAGTCGCTGAGCAATGTCTCCGTTGTGACCATGCGAGATGATCGACTTCCTGAGTTGGGAATCGACGATGTCGAAGTTCAACGCGTGACATCTAAGAACGAGCAAGAATCAGCCTTTATCAATCTCTGCCAAACGGTTGGCCGAATTCTCATCATTGCTCCCGAGTCGGAAGGTGTTTTCGGTGACAGATTAGAGACAGCCCGCAAGTTAAACCCGATTGCTGTGATGAACTGTTCTGGCCGAGCTTTAGAGGTTGGTTGCGATAAATGGGAGCTGGCAGAATTTTGTGACGAAACTAAAATCCCTCACATCTCGACAGCGTTATGGACAGGGCAGGATGTCGATGTTTCGTACCCTATGGTCATCAAGCCACGCGATGGTGCCGGGTGTGAAGAAATTGTTGTCGTGAAAGATGGAGCTATTCCTGCCGAGATCAAATCTGACGGAAGTCGGCTTGTTCAGCCGATGCTGGATGGTATCTCGCTCTCTTCCGCCGCTTGTTTTTCTTCCGAGGGAGAACTTTTATTGGCACTTCCTCTCGGTGAGCAACATGTCAGCATCACTGATTCGGTGAAGTATCAAGGCGGTACAATCCCCTGGCAGCATGAAATGTGTGATGAGGCGAACCGCCAGGCGACTAAAATCTGGTCTATATTCAAAAAAGAGTTGATCGGCTTGCAGGGTTACGTCGGTATTGATTGGCTTTGGGAAGAAGAGACTAATACATTACGAATGGTCGAGTTGAATCCTCGGCTGACAACCGCATATGTTGGCTATCGGAAATTGTTTGGCAATGAGCTTGTGAAGGCAATGTTGGGAGTGTCGTGCGAGATCGATACGACGGATTTCACTCAGGTTTCTTTCACAGCAGACGGCGTTGTAAATCGTTCTGAATCAATCGCGAGGCCATCATGAGCATCATCGGGCTGGATATTGGCGGTGCGAATTTGAAAGCCGCGAACATTGATGGTGAATGCTTGTCGGTGCCATTCGCGTTGTGGCAACATCCTGATAAATTAAGTCAACGGTTGAGGGGAATTGTCGGTAACATGCCGACTGCTGACAAGTTGGCAGTCACTATGACGGGTGAACTCGCTGATTGCTATTCGTCGAAATCGGAAGGTGTCTGTTCGATTCTTGAAGCCGTTGAGGAGATGGCAGATGGTCGTACCATACATGTCTGGAACACGGCGGGAGAATTTGTGGATGTCGATATCGCTCGCGAGTACCCGCTTCTGGTGGCTGCCGCGAACTGGCATGCGTTGGCGACGTGGATTGGCAAGTTAGTGCCTGTGGGGAATGCATTGCTTGTTGATATCGGCACGACTACGACCGATGTGATTCCTTTAGAAGACGGTTTCCCCGTTCCATTGGGACGGACGGATCTCGAACGTCTGCAAACGGGCGAGTTAGAGTACACCGGCTCACGTCGGACAATCCTATGCAGTCTCGCACACACGGTTCCATTAGGAAGAAATCGCTGTCTCGTTTCTTCGGAATTATTTGCCACAACACAGGATGTCTACATCTGGTTGGGAGACATTCCAGAAGACGAACATAGCACGGATACAGCCGATGGTCGTTCAGCGACGAAACCTCATACGCGTGACCGGCTGTGTCGATTGATTTGCGCGGATCGAGACGAAGTCAACGACGAGGATCTGACCAATGTCTGTCTGTTTCTGAAAGACGTGCAGAAGAAGCGGATGTGTGGCTCGATTGACCGCGTTCGTAGCCGCATGGTGGGGGACTGTGACAACGTGATCCTGTCCGGCAGTGGTTCGTTTTTGGCGGAAGAGATATTCGCAAAACATTCCAAATTCAAAGCCACAACGATTCAAAGTCTCGCTTCCATCATTTCTCCACAAGCCGCGGAAGCCGCTTGTGCATTCGCCATCACTCGATTGGCAGAAGAACGGCTATAAACTGGGGCTGCCCAGTGATATTCGCTAAATATGCGTCTCTTTGATCTTCTTTTCAAAGTGTATTGGGCGTTATTTTCGGTATATCCCTCGTAGATTATCAGGAATTCATCGCATTTCAGTGAACCTTTATTGATCTTCCTTCGTTATGGGAATGTGATAGGGCTGTCGATTGGTTTCAGGTGAGATTTGTCGACCTATTGGAGGAGACTGAAAATGGAGTCGCTGTTTACTTGGTGTGCCGTGATCGGAGGATCGATCTTCGCGCTGCAGTTCCTGATGTTGATCTTGGGACTCGAAAGCGGTAACGATCTCGATTTTGATGCGCCGGAGTTAGATATCCCTGAACTTGATGTTCCGGAAATTGATGTCGATCTGGAGATGCCGGAAGTCGAAGCGCCGGAAGCCAGCGTTTCCTTGAAGGATGGCGATGTCGATTTTGACCGACCGGATGTCTTTGCACACTCGGACGGCTGGTTTGTGGGAATTGTGACATTCCGGTCGTTAGTGGCTGCGGTGGCCATATTTGGATTGACGGGGCTTGCCGCAATGGGGCATTTGCCACCGGAAAAAGCGATTGGGCTCGCCACATTGTCGAGTCTCGGAATGTTGTATCTGGTGGGTTGGAGTTTCAAACTCGAATGCCGCTTGTCCGTTGGGTGAGAATTCCATCAAGTCTTCAATACGGCAGACCGGATGCAATCGCTTCACCGCCTTGGATAATTTCCAGTTTCGTATTAGCAATCATCTTGGGAATCAATGTCGGTTCTCCTCTTGGCCAATTAATTGTCAAATCTTTAACGTGTGTGGCCTCTCCGATTCCAATAATCACCTGGCCCGGTTCAGAACAAAGATATCCGTTATTGAGATTGATCTGATGGATTTGAAGTCGTTCCTCAATTTTGTATGTAATCGAAGCACAGATTGCGTTCCGGTCACAATTGACACCGATCAATGAAATTGCGACTCGGTTGCCAAATGGGCTGGAGCGATTTTCTAAAATGGAGGGACGATCAGAGATATGGCTGACGATGAGATCATCACGATAATCTCCATTAAAATCAGCTTTGGCAGCCCCCCGCCCGTGCCAATTCTGCTGAAAATAATCACCTGCAGAATGTGCATCATCCCATGCTCCATGGGGAAGTCCTCTCATTAGTAGAGGAGGTTGGCGATACATTTCTTCGGGCATTTCTGTCACATGACCATTGGTGACAAAAAGATCCATAATTCCATCATAATCACCATCAATTGGGATTGCCGCCCATCCCACAAGCGAACGCGATGCGTGGTCAATGGGTGTGTTTAGAGAATCATCACGGAAAAGCATTTTCCCAATGTTTTGAAACAGAACATTGCGTTCCCCAGAAAAGTTGGTCGTCAGCAGATCCAATGTACCGTCAGTGTTAAAATCGGCGCAAGCGATCCCCATCGAGCCCATTGAACGACCTTTGCTGTTGAAAGCGACACCGGCTACGATGCCTACTTCTTCAAACTCCCAGTCCCCGTTATTTTGAAACAAGAGATTCCGATCACCATCGTTTGCAACAAAGATATCGGGTCGCGAATCGTAATTGAGATCTGCAATGAAAACTCCCAAGCCATATTCTTGTTGCTTCGAAATCGCAGAGATTTCTGAACGATCCTGAAATGTCCCATCCCCAAGATTTTCGAAAATTGAATCTGGAATCGCATCATAATGGTGTGGATGACAATGAATTCTTTGTTCACCCGATTTGCAAATTGGGGTGGGAACCGATGGTGGTGTGTCGGCATACCCAGTGACATAGAGATCGACATCACCATCAGCGTCAAGATCGCAGAATGAGGCTGAACCATTCCATCGATTAATCAAGAGCCCTGATGCCTCAGTGGATTCTTGAAATGTCCCGTCACCTTGATTCAGGAAGAAGCCGGTCGAGAGATAGCCGGTGATGAACAGATCATCAAAGCCATCGTTGTTGACATCGCCGACGATACATCCATGTCCGTAACCTTTCCAATCCAACGCCGAAGCGCGTGTGATATCCTGAAACTTAACCTCTGGAAATCCACGATAAATCTTCAGATGATTGCCTTGATCTTTCGCTGGTTGATAGGCGATCCCACCATCGACAAAAACCAAGTCATTTATCCCATCATTATCAAAATCAAAAACACCGACTCCTCCTCCGAGAGTTTCAGCGAGGTGGTATTCTTTCTGATCTCCATTCTGATATTCAAAAGTGAGGCCGGTATTCTCGGCTATTTGAAAAGATAATTGATTGCGAGGTGAAAGAGATGCCTTTTTCGGGCTTGGTGTCAGAGATGTTTCTGGATGCGAATGATGCAAATATTCTGAGAAAAGCTTTTTGTCCTTTTCCCAATAATTCCAACGATCCCATTGACTGACACCGGCGTATCCAAACGCAAAGCAAATGGAGAAGCAGATTATGGAAAAGCTAAGATTTCGCATGGAATAATCTGAATTTTGAGGAAGTTTCTGCGTATTGGTTAGCCGAAGAGTTGGAGAATTCTTGATTTTCAGCAGGGTTCAGGGTTCAGGGTTCAAGACTTGAACGTACCGATCTGCCCCTAACGATTTGCAGTGACTTCGCAATGTCTCTATCAATTTTTTATCAAACTGAGTGTTGGGGTCATTGGTGAGCCTGAAAATATGATGACTGACCTTCAACAACTCCGACTGCTTCTCGTTTTCTTGAACATCTCCTGCCAGGCGGAGTGCATCGGTGTAATACGAACGCATCTCATGATTCAACGGACGTAAAATGACTGCTTGGTGGAAATTCGTTTTGGCTACTTTGTATTTTTTGAGTTCTAGCGCTAACAGACCTCGAACAAACAGGAGTTCAGCCGAACTCAGTTCCTCCTGATTACTTTTTAGCAACGGAATTGCCAATTGTTGTTCTCCCGATTCGATCAAAGCGCGAGCGTAAACAACTCGCGAGTTCAGTCTTGCCGGAGGGGCGACCCAAAGTTCGGCTGCCGCTTCAGGATGTCCAAGAGAAATATAGCAACGTGCTAAGCCTTGCCGGGAGATCGGGTCATCTGGATCAGCATCTAAATATTTCTGTAGGATTTCCTGTAACTCTTCGGCTTCTCGGTCCAGCGTCTCGCAGTTCAGTAACAATCGCAAACTTTCAACATCAAATCCAAATTGATGCAGGTGATCAAACAAAAGTTCAATCAGTTTTTCTGAATCAAGTCGGAGTGCTGCTAACGAAATCAATCTTTGAGAAGCAAGCTCACGTTGTGAATCGAGTTGCAGGGCGCGATTCCAGGAATCTTCTGCCACCGCTGCATAGTGATAGCGAAGAGCGAGGTCTCCGGCTTGTATGCAGCGACCGTAAGCTTGATTGGAGTCATCGGCTCTCGTCAATAAAATCGCAACTTTCATGAGTGGCTTGCCATCATGAGATGCGACTTGATTCAAAATTTCATACGCTCGATCAGATTGATCGTTCCTGGCCAAAATTCTACGTGCTAAATGTTCAGATTCAGGAGCGTTGCCCCGATTCCATGCTTCAGTGGCGATGGTTTCCAGAGTTTTTGTAGATGGGCGGAAGGCAAAACCCGCGAGGATGCCGCAAAAAAAACCGGAACATATCAGTAATAGAGTTTTTGATCTTTTCAATTAACTTTATCCTGATGAGACAATCTTCTTGGCTGCGGTAGACCAACAATAACGGAGAACAAATCTTTCATTCACGCAGCCAGCCTGGCTGCGTAGTCTTTCTCGAATTCCTCAGGCGTCTGGTAGTTTAACGTCTGGTGGATTCGTTCGGTATTGTAA